>Ga0307372_10000752_pt1 | contig 56873 bp, 57 predicted proteins | sample OX1MG_FD_202533 | JGI IMG/M metagenome (GOLD analysis project Ga0307372, IMG submission 202533) | Soil microbial communities from Risofladan, Vaasa, Finland - OX-1 | ecosystem: Environmental > Terrestrial > Soil > Coastal area > Acid sulfate soil | place: Finland: Risofladan, Vaasa | collected...
CGCCTCACCGTGATCGACGAGGAAGCATTCCGGCACGTCTTTCGCACGTTGGGTGCCTCAATCGACTGGTCCATGGAGTACACGACGGTCGGGGCCTACTCCCAGGAGATCTCCCAGCGCGGATTCCTCGAGATGCTGGCGCGCGGCAACGCGTACTCCACCGTGGCGCCCACGCTGTGGGACGTCGACTTTCGCACCGCCGTCTCCCAGGCCGAGCTGGAGGATCGCGAACGCCCGGGTCACACGCACCGCGTGAGCTTCCACCGGCCTGACGGCGGCGTCGTCCAGATCGACACCACCCGACCCGAGATGCTGCCCAGCTGCGTCGCGTTGGTCGCACACCCCGACGACGCGCGCTACGCCGACCTCGTGGGCACGACGGTAGAGTCGCCACTCTTTCACGTGTCGGTCCCGGTCGTGGCCCACGAGCTGGCCGACCCCGACAAGGGCACGGGCATCGCCATGATCTGCACCTTCGGCGACGTGACCGACGTCACCTGGTGGCGCGAGCTGCGCCTCCCCACGCGGGCCCTGGTGGGCCGTGACGGACGGTTCCTGCCCGCGACCTTCGGCGAGGGCGACTATCCCTCGCTCGACGCGACGGCGGCCAACGCCCTCTACGCCCAACTCACGGGACGCACGGTCAACCAGGTGCGCGCCACCGTGGTGGACGCCCTGCGCACGAGCGGCGACTTGATCGGCGAGCCCACTGCGGTGACGCACCCGGTCAAGTTCTACGAGAAGGGCGAGCGGCCCCTCGAGATCGTCACCTCGCGCCAGTGGTTCGTCGAGACGCTGGCCCACCGCGCCGAGCTGCTGGCGCGCGGCGAGGAGTTGCACTGGCACCCGGATTACATGCGCCACCGCTACCGCTCCTGGGTCGAGGGGCTCAACGTGGACTGGTCGATCTCGCGCCAGCGCTTCTTCGGTGTGCCCTTCCCGGTGTGGTACCGAATCGACGAGGCCGGCGTGACCGACTTCGACAGTCCCCTGCTGGCCTCGCTCGAGAGCCTGCCGGTCGATCCTTCGACCGACGTCCCGCCCGGCTACGACGAGTCCCAGCGCCACCAACCGGGAGGCTTCACCGGCGAGCCGGACGTGATGGACACCTGGGCCACCAGCTCGCTCACCCCCGAAATCGCCGGTCACCGCGGCACCGACCTGTTCGCCAAGGTCTTCCCGATGGACCTGCGTCCCCAGGCTCACGACATCATCCGCACCTGGCTCTTCTCCACGGTCGTGCGCAGTGAGTTCACCCACGACGCCCTGCCCTGGCGCCACACGGTGATCTCGGGGTTCATCTTGGACCCGGACCGTAAGAAGATGAGCAAGTCAACGGGCAACGTGGTGACCCCGCTGCCGTTGTTGGAGAACCACGGCGCTGACGCCGTGCGCTACTGGGCGGCCTGCGGTCGGCCCGGCGCCGACACCGCCCTCGACGAAGCCCAGATGAAGGTCGGGCGACGCCTCGCGATCAAGGTCCTCAACGCCTCCAAGTTCGTGCTCGGGCGGCTCGAGGGCGTGGCGGTGCCGAGCGTCGAGGCGGTCACCGAGCCGCTCGATCGAGACTTCCTGGCCGTGCTCGCCGGGGTCGTGACCGACGCGACCGTGGCCTTCGACGCCTACGACCACACGCGCGCCCTGGAACGCACCGAGGCCGCCTTCTGGTCGTTCTGTGACGACTACCTCGAACTGGTCAAGATCCGCTCGTACGCGGACGCCGCCGATCCGGCGACGCTGTCGGCGCTGGCCACGCTGGCCCTCACGCTCTCGATCTTCCAACGCCTGTTGGCGCCGGTCCTGCCCTTCGCCACCGAAGAGGCGTGGCGCTGGTGGCACGAGGGCTCAGTCCACCGTGCACCGTGGCCGCGGGTCGAGGAATTGGGCGACGTCGCCGCGCCCAGCACCGTCTACCGGCCGGTGTGCGACGTCCTCGAGGCCGTGCGCCGCGCCAAGAGCAGTGCGAAGGCCTCCCAACGCGCCGAGGTGGCGCGCTGCGTCATTCACGCGCCCGCGGCCGTACGCGACGCCGTAAGCGTCGCCGCGCGGGACCTGTGCGCGGCGGGTGTCATTGTCGACCTCGCCTTCGAGGACGCCGGTGAACTGCGCGTCGAGGTCACCCTCGCCGGTTAAGCCAGCACTCGCCCGTCGTGGGCGTCGCGCACCCGCACCGCGTCGGCCGTGACCTCGTAGAAGGCGAACTGGTCATAGACGTAGGCCAAGTGTCGCGCGAAGCCCAGCGCGACGTCGCCGAGGGCAACCCCCAATTCGTCGGGCCAATGACCCGATGGGTCTCGCGCGCGCGACACGCGCGTGACGACACCTCGGCGCGCCAGCAGTTCAGTGAGGTCGGCGCGACGCGAGGCGTTGGCATCGCCGTCCAAGGCCGTGGAGAACGGATTGTCCGACGTCACGACGTAGAACGGACCCTCATCGACGGCGACCTTTCGGGCGTCGACCCAGGTCGAGTCGATGCTGACGAGCAACTCGGTCGGGGGGACCCGGTAACTGGCGACGCGCTCGAGCGTGAGTGGCGGTCGCGGCTCGGTCACCGCGGCCGCGAACGCGACCGCGGCGCGCGTGGTGGCCGACGTGCGCGGACTCGCCGTGACGTCGAAGGAGTGTTGGGCGAAGGGCAGCTCCACGTAATAGATCGGGGCGAGGGCCACCTCACGAAACCGCGCGACGAAGTTCCGGGCCACGTTGACGTCCACCAACGTGTCGTTCACTCCCTGGATGACCAGGAACGGCGGAGCGTCCTCACGCACGCGGTGGTAGGGCGAGAGCGCCCGGTAGAGCGCCTCGTGTCCCTCGTAGGGCTGCTGGACGACCCGTCGCTCCAGCAGGTGGAGCAGGCCCCGGCCGAGACCGTGCCAGTGGGTCTCATCCCCGGTCATCTCCAACACCCCGGAGAAGGGAATGCAGCCCCGCACCGACCAGTCGGTGACGTCGGCCAGGTCGTCGGGACACCACTCGGAGTCGTCGGGTGCCAGCGCCACCAAAGCGGCCAAGTGCCCCCCGGCCGACAGGCCCGACACCACGATCCGGTCGGGGTCGCCGCCGTAGTCGGCGACGTTGCGCTTGATCCACGCCAGGGTGCGCACGACGTCCTGGATCTGGGCGGGCCAGGGGTGACGAGGGGCCAGCCGGTAGTTGCAGGTCACGACCACCCACCCGCGCGCGACGAACTCGTGGAGCATGGGGCGACCTTGCTCGCGCTTGTCGCCAAAGGTCCACGCGCCGCCGTGGATGTAGAAGATCACCGGCGCGTTGCGCGGAGTCGTCGACGTACGCCACACGTCGAGGCGGTGCCGGGCCTCGGGGCCGTACTCGACGTTGCGCACGAGCTGCATGGAGTGCGGGTGGAAGGAGAACTGCAGCGCGGTGCGCCACCACGATCCAAAGACGTCGTCGCGCGGACCCGGCACGTCGAGAGGTCGGCGAGGACTGTGACCGAGCGATCGCCGCACGACGCGCCGCGCCCCCAGCACGATCCCGACTAGGACCAGGTTCTCCGCCGCGGCCAACGCGACCAGCACCGCCACGAGGTCACCGAGCCAGACGGTGCGCGGCCAGCCCCACCAGTGCAGCAGTCCGACCAAGGCCGCCTCCACGACCAGGGCTTGGACCGGCAGTTCGCCGGCCGCCCACCCGACGGGAAAGGCCAGTGCGGCAAAGGCGCCGCGTCGACCAGGACGCAACGCCGTCGCCGCGGAGAAGACCAAGAACGCGGAGACCGCGGCGACGACGTAGGCCATGCACCATTGTGGTCGGCCCCGACCAAGGACGCCAAACTCCATAGGCTGAGCGCGTGCGTGAGTTCCCACCGTCGCTGCAAAGACTGAGCGGCACCGTCGGACTCTGGACCAGCACGCACGAGTGGATCGCGCCCGATCAGTTGAGCGAACTCGCTCTCGACGTCGAGTCGCTCGGGTACGCGGCGATGTGGCTCGACGAGTCGTGGGGCCGCGAAGCGCTCACGGGCGCCGGCCTGCTGCTCACCCCCACGTCGAACCTGGTGGTCGCCACCGGCATTGCGAGCATCTGGGCCCGGGACGCGGTGGCCACGGTCAACGCGGCGCGCACCCTCAACGCGGCGTACGACGACCGATTCGTGCTCGGCCTCGGGGTGAGCCACCGGCCATTGGTGGAACGACTTCGCGGTCACGTCTACGCCGCGCCGGTGCGCGCGATGCGCGAGTACCTCGACGCCATGGACGCCGCGCCGATGCTCGCCGCCGAGTCGGGCCACCCGTACGCCCGGGTCCTCGCGGCCCTCGGGCCCAAGATGCTCGAGCTCGGTGCGTCACGAACCGATGGCGTGTTGCCGTATCTGGTGACCGTCGAGCACACCGCGGGGACACGGAGACTCATCGGCGACGCGTTCCTGGCCGTTGAACAAGCGGTCGTGCTGGGCCAGGACCGCGCGGAGTTCCTGCGTCGGGCCCACCAGCACCTCGAGCACTACACCGGACTGGAGAACTACACCAACAACTGGCGTCGCCTGGGATTTGACGACACCGACTTGGTGCGCGGCGGCTCGGACCGACTCTGTGACGCCCTGGTCGTGCACGGTGACGAGTCCGTCGTCGCGTCGCGCATCGCCGAGCACCGCAACGCCGGCGCCGACCACGTCTGTCTCCAGGTTCTGGGAGACGACGTCACGTCCGCGCCGCGCGACGAGTGGCGTCGCCTCGCCCCGGCGGTGATCGGCCGAAACTAATTCGGCTCTGACGAACGGCGCCGGATGCACGATTTACTCAACGTCCTTTGTAAACTTCTTTCAAACCATTTGGGCTACGGCGGTCGACGCCGTACGAGCGGTCATGAAAACCGAAGGGAGTGAGGGAGATGGTCCAAGGTCGCGCCGCGTCCACGCGTCAGACACTGATCAACGCGACCGCCAGGCGCCTCAGCGAAACCGACGAGAGCGAGTTGCGCATCGCCGATATCTGCGAGGACACCGGATTCAGCTCGTCGGTGATCTACAGCAACTTTCGCTCGCGCCAAGGTCTCATCGACGCCACCTTCCTGTCGATGTACGCGGAGCAGGTGCGCCGCTACGTGCAGCTGCTGCGCGACTACACGAAAACTGCTGACTCCCTCACGTCGTTGTTGGCGTTCTACCGCGACGGAGACACTGAGGCGGGAACCCAGGCGGCGCTCGAGCGGTTCCGGCGGATCCGGCTACGCGTGTCCACGGCGGCCCTCGCGCGGCCCGAACTCCAGCGAGAGTTCGTCCTCATCCAAGAGGAGTACCTCACGTCCATGGCCAAGCTCATCGAGGAGGTTCAGGAGCGCGGCGTGCTCGGTCGACGGCTCAGCGCGCGTCAACTGGCCGTCCTGCTCGAGGGCTACAGCTTCGCGCGCGCCCTCAATGACGTGTCGCTGCACCCCGAGACGACCGAATCGTGGATGCAGATACTGCTGCTGCTGCTGGAGAACCTGTAGCGCCTACTCGGACGGTCCGAAGATGACCACGTCCGGATCCGGGCGCCGCCCGCCACGCACCCATCGGGTCAGAAGAGCCACGACGCCCAGCCCGACGAATTCGGTGAACCCGATCCCGATCCACCCGATCGTGACCAGGAAGAGCCCAACGAAGAGGCCCTTGACGAAACCGTCGTGCACCATCGCCGCGATCCAGAGCAGGGGCCACGCGAAGAACCAGCTCACCAGCGGCGCGACCAGCACCGCCGCGATCCGTCGCCGCCAACCCAGGTAGAGACCGAACAGCGCGGTCACCCCCACCCCGACCCACGTCGCCGACGAGGTCGACGTCCAGCGCGTCTCGAAGAGGAAAATGACGACCGCCATGGCGATCGACCAGAGAATCATCGCCAATGTCACGTTTCCTCGGGCGCGCTGGCGCACGCTGATGACGACGTTGCTCACGGAACCAAACTAGCCACCGGTCAGGAGCCGTCCGGCCAGCGCCCGATACGCTACGGCCGTGGGCTTGGGCGTCGTCGCACTTCTTGGTTCCGGCGAGACGGCCCCCGGGATGACCAAGGTCCACCGCGACCTCTTGCAAAACCTGGAGCAGGTTCGTGCGGTCAATCTGGACTCGGCGTACGGCTTCCAGCTCAACGTCCCGCAGATGACCGAGAAGCTGGTTGAGTACTTCGCGACGTCGCTCAACACCACCCTGGAACCACTCTCGCTTCCCTCGTACGATAGGGCGACGGCCATCCAACGTGCCATCTTCAAAGAGGGCGTCCGCTCGGCCTCCTACGTCTTTGCCGGACCCGGCAGCCCCAGCTGGGCGTTGGATCAGTGGAGTCCCCTCGGACTCGTCGACGACCTCCACGCAGTGGCTCAAGCCGGGGGCGTGTTGTGCTTCGCGTCGGCCGCAGCTTTGACCCTCGGCTCGCACACAGCGCCCGTCTACGAGATCTACAAGGTTGGCGTGCCCCAGCCGTACTGGTTGGACGGACTCGACCTGATGAGCCGGATTGGACTCTCGTGCGCCGTCATCCCCCACTTCGACAACCGCGAGGGGGCCAACTACGACACTCGTTACTGCTACCTGGGTGAGCCCCGGCTACGCACGCTCGAAGAGCAGTTACCCGACGGCGTCGCAGTGCTGGGCATCGACGAGCACACCGCCCTGATCATTGATCTCGACGCCGACTGTCTCACCGTGCGCGGGCGCGGATCGGCCTACTGGAGGGTCCGAGGAGACGTCCGCACCCTGGCCAAGGGGACGGCGATACCTGTGGGAGACCTTCGACACCAGGATGCAACCAATCGCGTCACACTGGCCACACCAGTCGTCGAAGAGTCTGCCGATGAGCTCAGCATCCTTGCGGAACGCGCCGCGGCCGGCGGTTCCGACGCCCTCGACGCGATCGCGGAGTTAACGCGTCGTGCCGTCGGTGGGGGTGAGGGTCGAATCGATCCCTCAACCCTGGTCGAAGCCCTTCTCAAAGTACGCGACGACGCCCGGGGTCGTGGTCAGTACGAGATCGCCGACGGCGTGCGTGCAGCGCTGGTGGACGCGGGCGTGGACGTCATGGACGGACCTGACGGGTCGACTTGGGCACTCCGTTGACTCTTGGCAGCAGGTGGCGGGCCCTGAAGAGGCCCTGAACACCTGTTTCGTTTTTCTCAAGCCCCCATCGGACGCTACACAACAAAAGCGGCCCCCTCCCGAAGGAGGGGGCCGCATTGCGACTAGCTCAGAGCGCTACTTCTTGATGCTGAAGGCCACCATGGCAGATCCGTTCGCGTTGAACACGTGCAGCTTGGCGACGCCAGACTTCGTGCCCCTCTTGACCGTGACCTTGACCTTGATAACCGTGTTCGAGTTGAACGTCTTGTGAACGCTCACGCCCCTGTGGTGGACGGTCACCGACGCCTTGCCGAGGTTGCTACCCAGGATGGTGAAGGTGACTGTCCTACCGATACGGGCAGGACGACCGTGGATTCCCGTGATGTGCAACTGCGGGAGAGGGGCCGGTCCACCGTTCAGCGGGAACGAAACCGATCCGCCGTCCGGGTTGGTGAAGGTGACCGTACTGAAGGTTCCCGTGGTTGCCGCCGACGTGGTGGTCACGAGCAAGACAGCTGCTGTGCCCGTCGCGTTGACGCTCACGAGCGTGACGGTGTACGCCGGCGAGTTCGTCGCCGAGGCCGTCATGCCCGCCTGGAATCCGGTACCGGTGATCGTGACCTCAAGGTTCGTGGAGAACGTCGCCACGTTGTACGTACCAGTCACCACGGGCACTGGGTTGATCGTCAGCGAATTCGCGTCCGACACCGAGCCGTCACCCACGGGGTTCGTGACCACAATACCGGTCACGATGGGGGTGTTGCCCGTGAAGTTAAGGGGCGTCACCGTCACCGTGATCGTGTCACAGTTGTCCGCGTAGGTGGTGCAGGTGCTCAACGGGACCGTCGAGCTCGTGACGACCGCAGTACCGAATGTTCCGAGCGCTGCGTTCGTCAGCGTCACCGTGGCACCGGCCACGAAGTGCGTGCCGGTGATGACCAACTTCGTCCCGGTCGCTTCGAGGACGGCCGCCGGCGCGACTCCGCCGATCGCATTGACCGTGGGCGCCGCGCTGACGAAGAATGTCACCGATCCCGCTCCACCATTGGTGTTGGTGATGGTCGCAGTGACGTCTGCGTCAGGTCCATAAGGACCAGGCTGGACGCTGTTGAGGAAGCTGACCGTGCCGTAGATGGCGTTCGGCGTGACTGACGTCTCCGTGAAGGTGCCGTCGGCCGCCGGGATGGTAACCGTTGCCCCCGGCCCGAATCCGAATCCAATGATCTTGACGGGAACGTTCGCCGAGCCCGCCGCGATGTTCGGCGAGAAGTTGCCATTCCACACGTAGAACAACGCGAACGGGTCCACCTGAACTGTCACGGCCGGCGTGTCGAACGTCGACGTGCCGTTTCCGAGGGTGAAGATGATCGTGTCGCCACCGAAGCTCGTGTTGTACGAGCCCGCCGTGATCGTGGCGGACGTCGCGCTGACGTACGTCGTCGCACAGTTGTTCCCGTAGACGCCGACGTCCAGCGAGTTGTAGATCTCGTAGGAGCACGTCGACAGGTTCGACGGGATACCCGTACCTGTGACGGTCAACAGAGTCGAAGAGAACTCGGGGACGATCGTCGGCGAAATCGCGGTCGCCACGGGCTGGCCGCTCACCTTGACTGCCGTCGCCAACGTGCCGGCTCCGAAGGTGTTCGGGTCCGTCAACGTCAGCGAGTCAGTTCCATTGAGCGCGGCCGCGCCCACGTTGATCGTGACCGTCCTCGTCGTTGAACTGTCGGTGGCGACGTTCGGGGTCTCCGTGCACGTCACGGCCGGGTCTGACGTGGCGCACGTCATGCTGCCCACCAGGTTCGTGCCGGTGACACCGACGACCTCGGAGCCGCCCGCGGTCAGAGTGGCGACCGTGGTAATGGCCGTCACCGTGGGACCGGGGACAACGGCGATCGTACCCGTGAAGGTCTTGATGCCGTTCGTGATCGAAACGGGAACGCTGGCGCTGGCCGCCGTACCCGGGGCTACCGAAATGGTGGTCGTGATCGTGCTGCCCGTGTCATCGGTCACCGTCCCGAAGGTCACACCGGTCGTGGTTGACGTGACGGTCCACGCAGCGTCCGAACCGCCAGTAGCTGAACTGGTCGTGAAGACGATCGCTGCGGCCGAAGCGCCAGCACCCACGCCATTGGTTGACAGTGAGTAGCCGGTGATGGTTCCCGGAGTCGTCAGCCCGAAGAAGTCAGCGATGGTGACCGCCTGGCCCGCCCCGTTGGTGATGACCGCCGACACCGTGCCGGTGGTGGCCTGCGGAGACGAAAGGTCAGAGACCGTCGCACCCGATGAGTGGTTGTCGGCAACCGCGGGGGACACGCCGACGATGTGCCCGCCTCCGTCGACGCTCGTGACCGTGAAGGTCTCGGGAGTCAGGTAGAAGGGATCGGCGTTGACTGTGATCTTGTTCCCGACCGCCAATCCGGCGTTGGTGGCCAACGACAGCGCGTTCTGACCAGGTGTTGCGGCCGTGTTCAACGCGTACGAGTTGAGCGAGGTCTCAACGGCGGGAACGGTCACGGCCAGAGTCGCCGTATTTCCGTTGACCGCCGTCACAGTTCCGGTGATTCCGTTCTGAACCGTGGGACCGGTGTTGCCAAAGAACACCGCAGCGCCCGTGGTGAAGCCGAAACCAGGAACGTAGGCGTTGACCGAGTAGGTCCCGGGAATCAAGCCCGTCGGCAGCGCCGTCATGGAGGGCTCCGCCAGGTAGGCCGTCGCCGGGTCAGCGTTGATCGTCACCGCAGTCGACTCCGTGTAAGTGCCGTTGTTCGCGCTCAACACGTAGTCGGCGGCCGGCGGGAAGGGGAACTCGACCGTCAGGCCCGCAGCGTGCGCCGACGCGGCGCCCGCTGAAATGGTCAGGTTGTTTCCCACGATGGCCGAGTAGGCAACCGTCTGGGAGTTCGCGCCATCAGAGATGATGACGTTGCCCGACGCGGGCATTCCCGTCACGCTGGCGACCGACAGAGAGGTGCTCGTCAGAGTGCTCGCTGCGGTCAACGTCGTGGTCGCGAAACGCGGGACATTGACGAGGACGCGCGCAGTGTTGGTTCCGTCGACGGAGAGAACCTGGCCCGCCACGGTCTGACCGTGGCCGGTGACCGAGATCGTCGTTCCCGTGGTGAGCGGGAAACTCGAACTGCCCTGGATGAAGACCACCGCGCTCGTGCCCGGTGTCAGTGAGCCTGCCTCAGTCAGAATGACCGGTGCGACCGGCGGAGTTGAACCCGCAGTCAGCGACGCGGCTGGTACTCCGATGCCGATGAGTCCCGTGCCCAGCAAGGTGTTGGAGTCGGGGTTGTGGACAGTGATGTCAACCTGGCCGGTCGTAGCACCCGCTGCCACGTCCAGCGTCAACGTCATCGTAGTGCTGTTCACGAAGGTCGACGTGACTTCGGACGTACCCGCCGGCGCGGCGATGGAGAGCGTCGCGCCCGACTCGAATCCCGTTCCCGTAACCGTCGCGGTCACCGTCGAGGTGCCCGAGGCCGGTATTCCGAGCTCGTTGGGAGTCACTCCCGTAATGGTGATCGGGGTGGCGGCCGCGTTGACCGTGTACGAGCCAGTGGCCGAACCGTACGCGGGGAAGGGCCAGCCCCCGGTGATCGTGAAGGCGTAGGTGCCTGGCACGACGGTGCTTCCGTCGCTGTTGTCAACGGTGAAGGTGATCGAGGTGTCGGAACTCGTGTTCTCGGTTACCACAACCGGAGAACCGACGTTTCCGTCGAACTCCACGTCGGAGAACTGAAGGTTGGTACCCGTGACCGTCACGGTCGACGCAGCGCCTCCGGCCGTACCCGCGTTCCCGATCACTGACGTGATCTGCGGTCCATTGTCAATACCAAGACCGAGCGTCATCGTCGAACTGCCGTTGTCGTCGGTCAAGGTGACCGGGAAGAAACCGGTCGGGGTGGCCGAGGTGGAGCTGATCTCAGCGGTCACGAACGTGCCCGAAGAGTCCTCCTGCACGTTCGTAAACGACACGCCCGGCGCGGTGGTCGTCAAGGTGACGTTGCCGCCGAGCTGCTGGTCGGCTGCGAATCCCGTGCCACCCAGGTAGAAGTTGCCGGAGAAGCCCTGGCCGATGATGGCGTAGCCAGACGAGCATGTCGGGCTCGAGTAATACGCCGCGATGGAGCAGGACAACGTCGGAGGAGTGGCCGCACTCGCGACACCAACGCCCATGACGGCCACTGGCAGTGCGGTGGCGACCAGCACGGCCCCTGCCGCAACGGTCTTGATGAAAATTCGAGGTATCCGTCGCAAAGTATTCATTACGAACCCTTCGGTAGTGGCGGCTTTGGTGTTCACTTCACTCCATTCACAGGGGCCGACTCCCATCGACCTGATTACTTTGAGGAACAGCGGCACAACGACAAGCGATTAAGGCACCCGCCACGTGGCACGCCACGGCCGTTACCTCTTTGGTCAGTATAGATAAGGCCGAAACCTGAACGCGAATACTGAATCTTCGTTTTCATCAGGTGGTTTTTTGTTCGGTGCGGTGCGCCGAACATATGAAATCCCTGATAAAAGCATAAGTAACCCTCACCAATCCCTGACAACGCCCTCACGACGCCGCGCTATTCCAAATCTTCACGGAGTCGTAATCGCTCAATTCGCATAGCGATGCCCAGCGCACTCGCTGAACTACTTCTCAGATTTGACGTGTCATCGTCACCTGGAGGGCCTCCGCGCGACGTCTTCACTGTGGCGCACGCGGGGTAGGGGTGCCACCTGTAGGACAATCCCTCAGGCAATGGCGCACCTGTTCGGGCCGAGCTCGAGCGCGGCGTCCCCGTCTCCCAACACCTCGCGTCCCGCATTGATGCGCACGATGCGCCGGTAGTTCGGAGGGCGGTCCTTGACGTTGGCGAGGGCCCACGCAACGAAGTCGCCTTCGGAGAGGGCCAGCGCGGGCAGCGTCGCACGAAGCGCCCCGAGAGGGCGCGCGACGAACTCTCCGGCGCGGACGATTACGCCCCGGCCGTAGTGCGCCGGAAAGACGACGACGTCGTCGCTCAGCGGTAAGACCCGTTCGTGGAGGCTGCGGTAGAGGTGGTGCGCGAAAACCTCGGCCTGGTCGGCCAGATCGGGCCGTCCGACGCTCTCCAAAAACACCGTGTCGCCAGTGAAAATGGCCGAATCACCTAGCTGGTACATGGTGGATCCCTCGGTGTGACCCGGCACGCTGACCGACGAGACCGTCAGCTCCACGCCCTCGGCGAGGCTCACGACGCGACCATCGTGGAGGGGCTCGAACTCGAAGGTGAAGTCGTCGGACGCGTTCAGCCACAGCTGGGCGCCCGTGGCTCCAACCAACGCGCGCGCGCCGCTGATGTGGTCGGCGTGCAGGTGCGTGTCGAGCACATGGGTGATCGTCCATCCGTGTTCGCGCGCGACGTCGCGATAGCGCTCGACATCGAGAGACGGATCAATGACGACGCACTTCGTGCCCGCTCCGACGACGTACGAGAGGCAGCCCTTGCCGCGACGACGCAGCTGCACGACGTTGGCGCCGGCGAACTCCCCCGACACCACGTCGTACGTCGACGCCCACGCGTTCATACCCCCTTCGACGACTTCGCTCGCGACTCCGTGTGCGGCGAGCACCTCGGCGCCCTGGCGAGCTCGAGTCCCACTCGCACAGATCACGGCGACGCGCGCATCCTCGGGCACCTCGTCGAGACGCGCATCCAGTGTTCCGATGGGTATGTTGTGCGCTCCGTCGATGGGCCAGTCAGCGACTTCGTCGGGCTCACGCACGTCGAGGAGATAGAAGCCCTCGGGTTGGTCGAGCAGGGGAATGAGACCAGTGCACGACAGCGTAGAAATAAGGCCCTTACCCGCCACCGCACAAGTCTAGGAGTAGATTTTGCCGTAACCGATGCCCGCGTCGGTCCCACGATCCGGAGATGAAATGGACGAACAGCGCCTCGTGAGCCCGGAAGAAGCCCAGCGGCTACTGCGCGAGGGCGCCCTCCTGCTGGACGTGCGCAACGACGACGAGTGGGCCGAGGGTCGTGCTCCGGGAGCGATGCACGTGGCCCTGGCCGATCTACCCGACCACGTCAACGATTTTGACGCGACGCGAATGATCGTGTGCGTGTGTCGGTCGGGGGGTCGCTCGCACCGCGCCGCTCTCTTCCTCATGGAACACGGCCTCACTGCCGCCAACCTGGACGGCGGAATGCTCGCGTGGGCCGAGGCCGGCGGTCCGCTCGAGTCTGACGGCGGCGAGCCGACGGTTGCGTAGGCGCGTGTCGTGACGACACCACCGGGACCGTTGACGACATTGAGCGCGGCGGTACGTGACGGGCGCTTGCGCGTCTCGGACCTCGTGGACGTCTCCATCGACCGACTGGGATCAGCGGCTCCACTCAACGTCCTCGCCGACGAGACCTTCGACGAGGCGCGCGCCGTTGCCACTGAGATGGACAGCCACGCAGCGCCCACCGGACCTCTCGCGGGTGCACCGGCACTCATCAAGGACCTCGAAGACTGGAAGGGCCACCCAACTCGCAAGGGATCGACGGCGCTGCGCGACGCACCGAAGGCGATGGTCAACGGGGTCGTTCCCCAGCGACTGGCCGACGCCGGCGTCGTGGTCGTGGGCAAGTCGACCCTGCCAGAGTTCGCCGTCGAGGGCTACACCGCGAACCTGTTGACCGGTGTCACGCGCAATCCTTGGGATGAGGCCTACTCACCCGGAGGCTCCAGCGGTGGCTCGGCGGCCGCGCTCGCCGCGGGAGTCGTGCTGGTGGCAACCGCGACCGACGGCGGCGGCTCGATCCGCATCCCGGCGTCGCTGTGCGGGCTCGTCGGCATCAAACCCACCAACGGACTGATCGGGCGATGGCCGACTCCCGACTGGATCGACTACTCAACCGACGGGCCCTTCGCCACCGCCACCGATGACCTGGCCCTGCTCTTTGACGTCATGGCGGGGCCCGTCGCGGGCGATCCCGGCGCGCCGCCTCGCGCCCTCGTTGACCACCTCGTGCGATGGGGCGACGCGCCGAGCCGCCTCTTCGCGGCGGAGCGGACCTCTCCACTCGGCCCACTGCCCGACGGCGTGCGCCGAGCCTTCTATGACGCGGTGAGCGCCGTGGGGGAACTCTTGGGTCTCGACGTCGACTGGCGCGACGCCGACGGGTTCTTCCCCGATGGTGACCCGGACCTCGACTGGTTCACCGTGACCACCGCCGAACACGTCGCGTCCCTGGGCCGTGAGTGGGTCGACGCTCACTTGGGTGAGTTCCACGTGTCGACTCAGGAGTTCCTCGGCGCGGGCCTTCGCGTCAGTGCGTCGCAGTACCTCGCCGCACGTCGACGCCGGTACCTCTACGTGCGCACGCTCGACCAGTTACTAGGAGACACGGGACTGCTCCTGACACCAACGGTGGCCAGCGAAGGCTGGCTCGCCGACGGTCGCCTCAGCAACGACAGCGAGGTCCACGCACTGGCGCCCGACGTCTACTCCACTGCGGTGCAGAACGTCACCGGGAATCCGGCGTTGAGCATCCCCTTCGGGCGCCTGCCCACCGGGCTGCCCTTCGGGCTCCAGATCACCGCACCGCACTTTCACGACCGGCGGCTTCTCGACGTCGCCGCGCTGATCGAAGCGGCCCATCCGTGGGCGCGCACGGCCCCGGGCTACGAGCCCCTGACCGCGGCATTCAACCTGTGAGAGACCCGTCGCGCGCCCGTCTCACCCTGGCCCGCATGGCCGTCACGGGCGCGGCGCTGGCCCTGACCTTCCTGGGCGCTCCCGCGGGGCCGGCCGGTGCGCTGGGGATCCTCCCACCCGCCAATCCGCCGCTCAATATGCGGCCGGTGCCGAACTTTCTCTCGAGTGGGACGTGCGGACTGCTCAGCATCGGCTACAGCTGCGCCAACCCGTGCGTCGGCGTGATCAAAAGTTCCGGCACCGAACACTTGGTCTTTCCGGCCTTCGACGACGCGGCGAGGTGCGTCGCGTTCCTGCTGCGCTCGGTGGACGCCGCACGGGCGAGTGAAGGTGTCGGCACGCTGTTCCTCCCGAGCAACTGGCACTCACTCACCGTGCCCGAGCAACTCTTCGTCCTGGCCGACATCGAGCGCGTCGACCGTGGCCTGCCGCCCTATCTGGGACTCAATCGGACGCTGAGCGCGGCGGCCCAGAGCAGCGCGCGCCAGCGCCGGGACCCGTCGATCGCTCGTGGCTTCGCGGTCGCGCACACGCGCGGCACCGCGGCCTACGGCAGCACGTGGGCCTCGGGGTACTCGGCGCTGGCCGCCGACTACATCTGGATGTACGACGACGGCTGGGGCGGGTCGTCATCGCCCAACACCGCGTGTACGTCGCCCACCGCGGCGGGCTGTTGGGGCCACCGCGACCAGTTGCTCGGCTCCGACGGCGCGTACAACCCGGGGGTGGGACTGGGCTGTCGGACCTGTGAGATGGGCGCCGGCTTCGCCGTCGTCGCCGGCAGCGGGGCCTTCACCGATCTGGTCGAGCGCCCGGCGGGACGCCCGCCCGCCATGTACTTCACCTGGGCCAAGAACGTCGTGCCGTTCCTCAGTTCCTGACCCGACTAGGACTGACGCGCGCCTGGTACCGTCTCGCCGACGAGAAACTGAAAGACCTGTCCATCCGGGTCGGTCCCGTTCGTCGTAGGAGTACACGACGAAAGGAGAGTTATGCGGTACTTGCTAATGATCTACGGGGATGAGGCCGGACAGGCCGCGATGAGCCCGGAGGAGGGCGCCCAGATGATGGCCGCCTACGACAAGTTCGGCGATGAGTACGGCGCCAAGGGCGTGCTGCGCGGCGGCGAGCGACTTCGCCCGACCTCCGACGCGACGACCGTCCAGGTTCGCGGCGGCGAGCTGACGACCTCGGACGGACCCTACGCCGAGACCAAGGAGCAGATCGGTGGGTTCTACCTCATCGAGAGCGACAACCTGGACGAGGCGGTCGCGGTGGCCGCGGCCATTCCGGCCGCCCACTTTGGCACCATCGAAGTCAGGCCCATCTGGGAGATGTAGACGCGACTAGCGCTGTTGCCACCGCGTTCACGCGCGAGTGGGGACGCGTCGTCGCCACCCTGATCCGGATCACCGGGGACTGGGACCTCGCCGAGGAGTGCGCCCAGGACGCGTTCGCGCGCGCCCTGGAGCGCTGGCCGGTTGACGGGGTCCCGCGCGTTCCGGGAGCCTGGCTGACCACGGTGGCGCGACGTCGCGCCCTCGACCGACTGCGACGCGGCGGCGTCGAGGCAGCCAAGTACGAGGAGTTGACCGTGATGTCAGAACCCGGTGTCACGCAGGGTCACGAGGAGATCGTCGACGACCGCCTGCGCCTCATCTTCACCTGCTGTCACCCGGCGCTGTCGATCGACGCCCAAGTCGCGCTGACCCTGCGAACCCTGGCGGGCCTCACCACCGCCGAGATCGCCCACGCCTTCCTGGTGAGCGACGAGACGATGGCCAAACGCCTGGTGCGCGCCAAGGGAAAGATCCGTCACGCCGCCATCCCGTATCGCGTGCCGCCGGGTCACCTCCTGGTCGAGCGCACCAGCGCCGTGCTGGGCGTGCTGTACCTGCTCTTCAACGAGGGCTACGCCGTGAGCCGCGGCACCGAGCTCATCCGGCACGACCTGTGCGCCGAGGCCATCCGACTCGCGCGGGTGCTGATCGAGCTCATGCCCGACGAGCCCGAGGCCCGAGGTCTGCTCGCCCTGATGCTGCTGCACGACGCGCGTCGCGCGGGCCGCGTCGACGCGGCCGGGGACTTGGTGCCCCTCGAGGAACAGGACCGAACGACCTGGGACACGTTGATGATCGACGAAGGACGATCGATGTTGGAGTCGGCGCTGCGTCAGCGCCGCGGCGGGCCGTATCAACTCCAGGCGGCGATCGCGGCCTGCCACGCCGACGCGGCGAGCTCCGCGGACACCGACTGGTCCCAGATCGCGCTGCTCTACGCCGAGCTCGCCGCCGTCGTGCCCTCGCCGGTCGTCGAGCTCAACCGCGCGGTGGCCGTGGCGATGGCGCACGGACCGTATGAGGGTCTGGCCATCGTCGAGCGCTTAGAGGAGAGCGGCGCGCTGGCGAACTACCACCTCTTGGCCGCGACGCAAGCCGATCTGCTGCGCCGACTGGACCGGCGCGCCGAGGCCGCCGAGGCCTACCGACGCGCGGTGCGCCAGGCTGGGAGCGACGCGGAGCGCCGGTACCTGGAGCGGCGCCTGGCCGAGGTCGAGACCGCCTCGCCCTAGCGCGGCTACCAGACCCCGGGGACCAGTCGCCACGGCACGCGCGCGCGGTACTGGTCGTAGTCGCCGTTCGCCGACAGCAGTCGTTCTTCGACCAGACACCGCCCGACGTTGCAGCCGAACACGAACACCATCACGAGGACGTTGCGCAGCGAGATCGACTGCAGGACGTAACCAGTCCCGAGCAGCAGGTAGGACGCGTAGATCGGATGACGCACGATTCCGTAGGGTCCGCGCAGGACGAGCCCCCGATCAGCCGCCGCGAAACCGAACGACCGACCCAGGGTCAAGAACGAGATCGCCGCGATGGCCAAGCCGATCAGCTGCAGGTCGAGCCCGGCGCTGATACCCCAGTGCGGGTGGTCCCCAACCGGTAGGAACAGGACTCCCCCGAAGGTCCCGCCGAAGGCCAACAGCCAGTCGCCCAATCGACGGCTCACCTTGCGCGCCGGGCGCCGTATCAGATACGCGATCACGACCCACATCTGCACCACGAAGAAGGCCGCACCGATCAGGTGGTGCGTGTTGAGGTAGACCCGCAGGGTCTCGACGGCGAAGTACGCCGCGCCGGCGGCACCGTTGATGTTGATGAAGATCCGAATGATGAGAATCGCCCGGTCCGAGAAGAATCCGGGCTCCAACCAACGCGCCAGGTGCGGTCGCGCCCGGGCCGCCACCGAGGCCACACCCGCAACTTTGCTGCGCGACGTTGCGCGGTGGAACTGAGCGTCATGCATCAGGCACTCACCCCTCGATGCGCAGTCACACCCAGGACACCAAAGCGCCGTGCGAGCAGCCAGTCCACACTCAAGCGTCCTGCCCCAAAGAATGCCGCGACGAGCGCAAGGACTGCGATGACGATATTTAGTTCATACCCCGGGGTCGGCGTGGCTGAGAGGAAGCCGTTCTGCCAGGTGGCCGTGACCATCGCCATCACCATGTCCGCGAAGAGGGCGAGACCGGCCAAGCGAGTGGCCAGCCCGAGTCCCAGGGCAACGGCACCACCGAATTCGGTGACCCCACCAAGGACAGCGAAGAACATGCCAGGTCGCAGGTGCAAGGAGGCGAAGTAGACCGCGGTGTTGTGCAGACCCGGACCATTGAACGTCCCGAAGAGTTTGCCCGCGCCGTAGTACATGAAGACCCACACCAGCGCGACGCGAACAATGAGCAGCGTGAGATCGGTGGGCAGGTCCTGCGCGCTCGAACGCAACAAGAGATTCAATGCCGAACGCACTCGCCGACGCCCCACCGGCGCAGGTCCGTCCACCCTCAGGTCACCGACCCGTCCGCGAGGACCGAGTCACCGCTCGGCGCTGCGCTGAACGCCAGCGTGGACGCTGTCTCGGCCCGTTCACCAGGCGGGGACGGCGCGTCTGGCGTCCGGTCCAAAGGTCGGAACGGCGCGACGAGCTGGGCGAGCATGACCCTTAGGTGCCGGGGACGCGTTGACGCCTGTTCGACCGCAATCGGTCGGCCCGGCAGCCCGGTGTCGGCCCGAATCGTCTCCGGTGTGGGAAACACCGCCCGCCCAGAGAGCTGATCCCAAATCGTGAGCGCGAAACCGAGATTGATGTCCTGACGACCGTTGAGGCGGTGGTGGATGCGGTGGTAGTTGGGAGAGACGAAGAGGCGTCCCAGCGGCCCGAAGCCGAGGTTGGTGTTCGAGTGCTCGAAAGCAACGAATCCGGCGTAGACGACCAGGAACGTCGTCGAAATCGCACCGTTCGCCACCAAGACCACGCCGGGGATCAGCGCGATCAGGTACGAGACGTGGATCAACGGGTGCGTGCGAAACACAGTGAGGACGCTCATGTCCTCTTGGGAGTGGTGCAACTCGTGGAATCGCCACAGCATCCGGATGTGATGGTTGGCCAAGTGCGCGAGCCAGTTGCATCCGTCCATCGCCACGAAGATCAGCGCGATGACGCCCCATCGCGGCGCCGCGTCGAGGTGCGGCATGACGATCCAGGGCAGCGACCGGTGCGCGACTTCGGCGAACGACAGTGACAACGCCACGACGAGGGGCGCGACGATCGTGGCATTGAGCACCGTGTACAGCAGGTCCTGGCGATAGCCGCGCGCGAAGATCGGCCGCCGTTGTGCGGGACGAAGCCGCTCAACGATGAGGAACGCGCTGAGCACGATCAGCGTGACCGGTCCGACCAGCACCACGCGCAGGCTCGTCATGGACGCCGCGAAGCTCGTGCCGCCCCAGTGACTCAGCCAGCCGATCGTGACGAGTACCGCGGCGACCACCGCGATCGAACAGGCCGGCAGGTACACCCGGGTCGAAAGTGCGCGGTGACGCCCAGCCGCGACCGGGAGTTCACGCCGCACGGTGGCGGCCGAACGAGTGGTCCCAACGACAACAGTTGACATGTCAACGCCTCCGTACTCAATCCGTCCGCTAGAAACCGATTCCGCCGCCGCCGCCCGCGGTGGTGGTGGTCGTCGTGCCGGGCGCGAGTGCCTTCGTCACGACGACTGACCACTTTCCCCACTTGTCCGTGATGTTCCCCTTGACCTGGCCCGCGGCCTTGTCATTGGAGAACCAGTAGAGAGCCCGACCGGCGTACGTCACCTGAAGTCGGCCGCCGGCGCGCCGGAGGGTGCCCAATTTGGCGGCGTTCACTCCGGTGCCCGCCGTCGCGTGGGCCACGCCCAGGGGCAGGAGGAGCTCAGGCCAGATCTTGAGACAGCTGGCGGTGCAGGCAACAGCGCTTGGGCGCAGCGTGTACACCGTTCGGCCGCTCATCAGAATCGTGCCGAACTGGTTGGTCTTGAGAGTCGACACCACAACCTTCGCAACCGCGCGGCTGCTGGATGCGCCCGACGCAGAGGTCGCGAGAACCGGAACCGATACGGCGCCAACAGCCGCGACTGCGGCGAGTGCGACGCGCCCGGCACGCCGCCGATTCATCGTGCGGTGTGGGGTGAAATGAACCATGTCGTCGATCTCCTCATTCTCGCGGACTGTGACAACCGAGGAGGTGCATCCGAGCGCGTGACACCCCGGAATGGCCGACCCCGTTTGCGCGACCCGTACCAGGTTCTACGTGGCGGAGGTCTGAAGAGTTCACGCCTCGTGAGACTGGACGTTCGCCGCCGTTACTCGGGACCGTCCCGTGGACTTACGAACGACGTCGCGAATCGTTCCTCGCCTGGACGTTCTGAAGGACCGCTCGCGCGAGAAGAAGGTCCCATGCGTTGGATTCCTGGTCGCCAGAGTTCGAAGGTGGCTGGACCGCCACGAATTTGAGTCGACCACGACTCGGAGGGACGTGGGTCAAAAGTGGTACCGATCGTGCGGACCCTCCTACCGCGTAGAGGTCACGGCCCGTTCAACCGCGGCACTGGGCGCGGAGAGGACCATTCCCGAGGTCGCAAACATGTCACCGCGAGCGTCGATGAAGAAGCCTTCGAACTCCGTGACCTGCTCAAGGAGGTAGAGGACCTCCTTGCCCCCGACGGCCAGAGCGGTGGCCAAGGCATCGCAAAGGGCCAACGGTCCCCCGACCACGGTGGCCGAGACAGCCGCGACGTCACCGCCGTAGGGATTGATGAGATGGTCTCCTCGCTCGTAGACACCCGACGTGGCCACCGATGAGCTGACCGTGACGACCGCACAGAGCGCGTCAGGTGTCGAGGGGTGGCGGATTCCCACGTCGTGAGACTCGCCGGCGAGCACACACACGTCTCCGCCCGCGTTGATCAGGCCGCTCGTAATGCCCCGCCCCGCCAGAATCGCCAGCGCGCGATCGGCCGCCCAGCCCTTGACGAGGCCAGTGGGGTCGAAGCCTCCCGGCATCTTCCACGGGTCGAAATAGCCCCGGGAAATGTCAACGGCGTGCGCGCACAGTTCGTACACCTCGTCCATCAGCTTCGACGACCGGTCGATCTCACGCGCTCTGAGACGCGACAGCTCACTCTCGGGCTTCCACGTACTGAAGCGGTCATCTATGCGGTGTAGCTCGGCCACCGCCTCATCGAGCGCACGCCCGACGTCCTCGCTGGAGAGGTGTCCGGGTTCAACCAAGAACGAAACCACCGTTCCCATGACCGGCTCGAATGAGGAAATCACTTGAAGTGCAGCGCGTCCAGGGCGCTTTGGATCGAGTACGCGTACGCCTCACTCGTATACGTGGCGCCGGAGAGTGCACTGATCTTGGTGCCCTGTGCTTGCAACACCTCGGCCTTGAGCAAGGGCACGACCTGCGCTTCGAGTTGCTGCGAGTAGGACTCCAACGTTTGAAGTGACTCCACGGTGAGTCCGACAATCCGGTTGTTGACGATGGTTACCTTGACCGCTAGTTGCCCGTACCCGTAGTTCTCGATCGGCCCGACGGCACTCCCGTTCACGACGCCGGATGAGCCGCCCACCGTCGTCGTGGTACTCGGCGGTGCGCCGGGCGATGTTGTGGTGGTGGCGCCCGATGATGGAGGGCTCACCTTCGAAACCGGCGCGCTGTGACTCGACGGGCTGTGCAGAGTCACGACCCCTACGAACCCGGCCGCCGTGGCGGTCATGAGCGTCAATGGAATCTTCACGGGGCGTCTCATGTCAGATCCGGTAGGCCTCTTGGTGCAGTGCCTCGTTGGCCACGCCCGCGCGTCGAGCCATGTCCGCGGCCTGTCGCACGAAGCCCTCCGGACCACTGATGTAAACGTCGCGACGGGCGATGTCGGGAACCAGAGTGGGCACTTCGTCCAGTTCAACCACGTCCCGGCCACCAATCAATTTATGAAGGACGCCCTTTCGATGGCGCACCAGTTTCTCGATTTCGTCGAGTAAGACCAGGTCTTCTTCGCGCGAGACGCGCAGCACCACCACGGGCCGTGACTTGATCGGTAGATCCTCCAGCAGAGATCTGATGGCCGTGACGCCGATGCCCCCGGCGATGAGCAGAACGTCGTTGCGGCGCCGCGCGAAGGCAGTGAAGGATCCGTAGGGCCCCTCGATGGCGACTTTTGTACCGACCCTGACGTTCGCCAGTGATCTCGAGAAGTTGCCGACACCCTTCGCCGTCAAACGCAGATACGGCGGTTGGGGAAGTGCCGACACGGTGAAGGGATGCGCCTGCCACCACATCTGCGGAGTGAGGAATCGCCACTCGAAGAACTGACCGCCAGCGATCGGCAAACGCTCGAGATGCCGACCTTGGAGAATTACCGACACGACGCCGGGGCCCTCTTGCTTGACGTCCACCACCCGCAATCGATATCGAAGCGACCGATAGGCGGGGTAGCCGACGCGATAGACGAGGACTAGCGATGCGGCCAGGAGCCACGCGACGGTCCAACACTCGCGCGCCAGCGGGTGGCCCACGAAGGAGGGTCCCAGCGCCAACTCGTGCGCGAAGGCGAGAAAGAGAGCGAGGTACATCAGCAAATGGAAGAGCCACCAACTCTCGCGCGGCACGCGTTCGCGCACCTGGCGAACGGAAACCAATCCGACGGCGATCATGATTCCCAGCGCCACCGTCGCCGTCACCATGCTGGGAAAGGTGTTGATGATGACGGCGGCCTCTCCCAGGACGCCCCTCTTCGCCACCTCGGCGTACGCCAGCGTCAGGAAGACGGCGTGAAGGCTGATCAACGTGATGGGCCAGGGGGCCAGGCGCTTGTGCCATTGCATGACTCCGCCCTGCCCGAGAATGCGCTCTAGCGCCGGCGTACGGCTCGCGAGTACCACCATGAGCAGGGCCAAGTAGGTGCCCGCCAGGCCCGTAGTGGAACCGATGAACATAGCCACCCCACCTTGGAGGTGTAATTCGCTGAGGGTGCCATCGACAATCGGCAATCCAATGACGAGACCCATACCGAGCCCCCCCACCGCCAACGTCGTGAAGAAGAAAGCGAGGTTGGGCTTTGGTGCCGTCGCTCGGAGCGGACCGCTGCGCCGTCGTTTTTGTCCCCTCGGGGTCGACTCAGGATCAAAGAGGGCAGACTCCACTCAGTTCTCCCGTCAAGTGCCCGTCGCCGAGGCTGGAAGATGAGAATATCCAAGGTTCCTAATAATCCCGTCCAAACTTCACAACTTCTTAGGTTGTGACCATGCTTTTAGCGGCGATTGTCGCTCGAATGAAGCGGCCCACTTGAACGCGAATCTCATGTCGATTCCTAGGACGGCGATCAACAAAGTCGACGGCAGTCCGATTGAGTCATCTCAGAACGAGGTGTCCCGCTCGACAATGGTGTCCGTGTCGGCGGTCAGGTTCCGATCACACGGAGCCGATGTGATGGATGAAAAGTAAGAATTTGAGAAAGGTCGGGCGCTTTTCATGAGGGTCTTAAGTTGGTTTTCTACCCTCTGAACCATGACGAGCACTGTTCGCGGCACTGGCCCGCGCTGCCGATCCTCCCCGGCATCCCATAAATGTGTCGTCAACTTTTCTGTCGTCAGTGGCGCACAGTTGTGACCACCGACAATCCAACCTCGCTTGAGCATCGCCCCCGCCCTGACAAGGCACGAACCGTTCGACGTGCGACTCGATTCGGCACCGAGGCGAATGCGCGACTCACGAGCTCTACGGCGCTCGCGCTTCTCGTGCTTCTCGCCATCGAGGGCGTCACGGTTGTCCAGGTACGAACGCTGCTCACGGTCCACGTATTCGTTGGAATGTTGCTCGTGCCGCCGGTACTCGTCAAGCTGGCCAGCACGACGTGGCGCTTTGCCAAGTACTACGGGGGGTCCCGCGAGTACCGAGAGAAGGGCCCCCCACCGGTGGCGCTTCGACTTCTCGGCCCGTTCGTCATCCTCACGACGATCACTCTCTTTGCCTCGGGGATCCTTCTCCTACTCGGGCCCGTGGCGTGGCGTGGCACCATGATGAGTCTTCACAAGGCGAGCTTCGTCCTGTGGTTTGGCTGCATGACCGTCCATGTGCTTGGTCACATCACCGAGACGGCCCGTCTGTCCACGAGGGACTGGAGGCGGCGCGCGAGCGTCGCTGTCGCGGGATCACGCTGGCGACGACTCGCGATGACGACGAGCCTCGTCGGCGGCCTCGCACTCGGAGCCGTGACGGTGCCGTACGTGGGGCCGTGGTTGATGGCGCACGGGTAGCCCATGGCGCAATCCACCGTGAACAGAGACGGGCCGCCGACGCCTGAGCCGCCCAGTCCTCGCCGGAAACCCAAACACCGCGCCAAGCACCGTCGTCTCTATCGACGTCGACGCCCGACCGCCGTCATCTTGCTGGCCTTGAGCGTCGCAGTCGTTTGGCTGGCCTTCTCGCTCGGCGGGGCGCTCCTGAATCCCGCCCTGGGCAGCTCGCTCGGTGCACGTCTGGCCGAGTGGGCGAGAAGCCACGGCGCGGCGAGCGTGGTCAATTGGGCGGAGAACCAGTGGTACAGCCACCACCCGCCACCCGTCGGTGGCACTCCGCCGGCGGGCGCGATCCGTGCCCCGTCCTCGTCCTCGTCGAACCTCACCTCGTCAGTGGCTCACCTGGCGACGCCCCAGCCAATAGTTCCCTTCGCCTCACCGCCAATCGCGGGCGAAGGTCAGTGGTCACCCGTGGGGCGTCGCGTCGACGGCGTGGCGGCGATTTACGAGACGACCCTGCGCCCCGACGCCGTGCACACGAGTTATGTCGTGGGTGTCGCATGGATGGACACCAAGTTGCTGCACGCGTCGCTCTACTCGGGAAGCTGGATTCCGGGGGGCGGCCCATATCCTCTGACGGCTCCGATCAGGAACTCCGCGGCCCGCACTCTCGTGGCGGCGTTCAATGCGGGCTTTCTCATGTCCAACGCCAACGGCGGCTACTACACCGCCGGGAGGACTGAGAAACGACTGAGGAAGGGCGCGGCCTCGTTCGTCGTTTACCGCAACGGTTCCAGCAATATCGTCGCGTGGGGCGGCGTACCCATCACCCACCAAATTGTGTCGGTTCGCCAGAACCTCGACCTGCTGGTGAACCACGGCCGGGTTGTGCCCGGGCTGAATGCTCAGGACACGAGCCAATGGGGACTCACTCTGGGCAACGCCGTGTACGTGTGGCGTTCGGGTTTGGGGATCACGTCCAACGGAGCGCTCGTCTACGTCGGTGGTCCTGGTCTGAACATCACCGACCTCGCCAATCTCCTCGTCCGAGCTGGCGCCGTGCGCGCCATGGAACTCGACATCAACACCGACTGGGTGAACTTCTCCAGCTATAGGCCGTCGACGACGAGCGGGCTCGCAACGGCTTCGAACGGAACGGAACTGTTGGCGGCAATGACGGGGTCGCCGGCGCGCTATTTCGAATCGTGGTGGGCGCGCGACTTCATTGCCATGTCGTCGATCGTAGGCCCCAAGACCGCAAATGGATTGGCGTCGCCCGGCTGAGGGCTTCGCGGAATCGCGCGCCGCCAACCAACCAGGAAAAGCAGTCCCAACGGGATTCGAACCCGTGCCTCCACCTTGAGAGGGTGATGTCCTAGGCCACTAGACGATGGGACCGTGAAGCGGGCACGCGGAAGTCCGCGCGCACTCTTCGCTCGGGGGCAAGGATTCGAACCCTGAATAACTGGACCAGAACCAGTTGTGTTGCCAATTACACCACCCCCGAAGGGCTCGGCAATCTTAACCGGTCGGCTACGGACCCCCAGGGGGCAGTGTGACCTGCGGACCCTTCGTGGTCCACGTGCTCAGCGTGTGATAGCCCACCAGCCGACCGACGCCGACGGCGACCGTTTCGCGCACGTAGTACCACCAGAGCGACCCGCGCGAGGAGGGCGCGTGGTTCACCGGCGCCGGGTACGGCGTGAGGCCCTCGTCCGACGCGATGGCCATGGCGCGGTACTCGTGGAACGGATCGGTCACGCTGAGCACGGTGTTCAGGTGATGGTGTCGCATTGCCGTGATGACGGAGGACACGTTCTGCCAGGTGTCGCGGCCGGAACCGACGATGATGTCCGAGCTCGGCACGCCGTGCGACTCCAGATAGGCCGCCGAGACACCCGCCTCGGTGTGGGTGTCACCGGCCAACTTGCCGCCCGTGACCACGATCCACGGTGCGCGGTGATGTCGGAACAGCGCGAGCGCATCGTCGAGGCGTGCCTTGAGCTCCGTGGACGGCTGCCCGTTGTTCTCGGTTGTTCCGAAGACCAGGATGGCCTGCGCGTCATTCTTCGAGTGCTCGGTCCCGGTGTGCCAGATCTGGACGAACCCCACAGCGAAGTAGATGAGAATGGCCGACACGACCAGGCTGGCCAAGCGAAGAAACAGCTTGAGCGGGCCGAGGATCACGCCGTCGCCCGCTTGAGCGCGCGGCCCAGGCGCTCGATGGTTGCCTCGCGCCCGAGCACCTCCATCGACTCGAACAACGGAGGGCCGACCAGTGTCCCCGTCACGGCGCAGCGAAGTGGCGCCTGGGCCTTGCGCAGGACCAGCCCGAGTCGCTCACCGATGGCGCTCGTGGCATCGTGCAATACCGGGGCCCGCCACTCGACGTCCGCGAAGAGCTCAATCGCCTCGGTGAGCATCGATCGACCCATCGGGTCGTCCGCGATCACCTTGGCGAAAGCGGCCTCGTCCACGTTGGGTTCATCGAGGAAGAAGAAGGCGACCATTCCAGGGATCTCGCCCAGGGTGGCCACGCGTTCGTGCACCAGCGGCGCCACGCGCTCGTAGAGCGCGGCGTCGAACTGCGCCTCGGTCCAGGGCGGCTCACGGTCGGCGGGCCGCCACGACGCGGCCCACGGCGCGACCCAGGGCAGGGACGCCTCAACGAACTCATCGGGCGAGAGCGCGCGAAGGTACTCACCGTTCATGTGCGTCATCTTCTTGACGTCGAAGAACGCCGGTGAGTGCGACACGTCTTCTAGTGCGAACTGTTCGACCAGCACGTCGCGTCCGACCACCTCCTCGTCGCCGTGCGGACTCCACCCGAGCAGCGCCAGATAGTTGACGAACGCGTCGCTCAGGTACCCCTGGTCGCGGTAGTTTTCCACGGCCACGGGATCCTTGCGCTTGGAGAGCTTCTTGCGCTGCTCGTTGACCAGCATCGGCAGGTGGGCGAAGGCCGGCAGGTCCACGTGCGCGCCGCCGGTCTCGTTGAGCGCCGCCCACATCAAGACCTGCTTGGGTGCGGTGGGCAGGAGGTCCTCACCGCGGATCACGTGCGTGATACGCGAGGCACGGTCGTCGACCACGTTGGCCAACGGGTAGAGCACCACGCCGTTGGACTTGACGACGATGAAGTCTTCGTAACTTGCGTGGGGAAACGTCACGTCGCCGCGGATGAGGTCGTGCACCACCGTGTCACCCTCATCGGGGACGCGAAACCGCAGCGTTGTCGATGCTGAACGCACGACCGCGCGGTCGCGGCAGTAACCGTCATAGCCAGGCGTCGGGCGGCCCTTGACGCGCTCGTCGATCATCTCGCGGGTGCAGTCGCACGCGTAGAGGTAGTCGGCCTCATACAGCGCCTCGGCCGCCGCCGTGTGCTCGCCCAGCAGCTGGCTCTGATAGGTGGGGCCTTCGTCGTAGTCGAGGCCGAGCCAGGCCATCGCCGACATGATGCCCTCGCTCCAACGGGGTTCATTGCGCGAGGCGTCGGTGTCTTCGATGCGCAGGACGAAGACCCCGTCGCGCTGACGCGCGAAGAGCCAATTGAAGAGGCTGGTACGCGCGGACCCGACGTGGAAGAACCCGGTGGGCGACGGTGCGAAACGCACGCGGGTGGGCTCCACGGCTACTCCTCGAGTGAGAGGGCGCCGTTCGGGCAACTGGCGACGGCCTCGCGAAGACGCTCGTCGAATTCCGGCCCAGGCTGATCGTTGAGGACGTACATGAACCCGTCGTCTCGCACTTCGAAGACCTCCGGCGCGATGCCCATGCACACGGCGTTGCTCGTGCACAGGTCGTAATCGACAATGACCTTCATGAGTCCTCCCGGCCGATGAGTCCATCGTAGCGGCGTGATTCGCTGCGGCCTTGGTCGAGAGCCCTGCCTACACTACGAGCGAACAATGAGCGGCGAAGGAGTCAACATGGAGCGGCGTTCGATCGGCTCGCTATCGGTCTCCGTGGTGGGCGTCGGCTGCAACAACTTCGGCTCACGCCTCGACCAGGCGCGCACGAGCGACGTGGTGAGCGCGGCGCTCGACGTCGGGATCAACCTGTTCGATACCGCGGACATCTACGGCGGGACCCAGTCGGAGGTCTTCCTCGGCCGGGCGCTGGGCGCGCGACGCGACGAGGTAGTCGTGGCCACCAAATTCGGCATGCCCATCGACGACCGGCACTACGGAGCACGACCCGACTACGTGCGCTCAGCGTGCGAGGCCTCGCTCGCACGGCTGGGCACGGACCGCATCGACCTCTACCAGCTGCACGCGCCCGACGACACCGTGCCCTTCGCCGACACGCTGGGAGCGCTGGCCGAACTGGTCGCCGCCGGCAAGGTGCGCGAAATCGGTTGCTCAAATCTGAGCGCAACCCAGTTGCGCGAGGCGCATGCCGCAGCCGGTGACGGCCCGACGTTCGTCTCGGTCCAGAACCAGTACTCGCTGTTGGCTCGCGACCCCGAGCGCGACGGCGTGTTGGACGCCTGCGGGGTACTCGACACGGCATTCCTGCCGTACTACCCGTTGGCCAACGGACTGCTCACCGGCAAGGTCCGGCCCGGCGCGCCGGTGCCCGAGGGCACGCGCCTCTCGGCCATGGCCCCCGAGCGCAGCGCCCACTGGCTCAGTGAGCGCATCGTCAATCGCGTGGGCGACCTCCTCGAATACGCCGAGGAGGTGCACGTGCCTCTGCTCACCCTGGCGTTCTCCTGGCTGCTCAGTCACGCGCCGGTGAGCTCGGTGATCGCGGGTGCCTCGAACCCCCAACAGGTTCGCGCCAACGCGGCCGCGGCGGGCGAGCTCGACTCGGCGATCCGGGCTCGTTTGGACGAACTGAGCGCAGTGTAAGCCAGCCCAGTCAGTCTCGGCTACGACGCCTTGACGGTTGCGAGGATCTTGGTCAGCGTGTCCTTGGCGTCGCCGAAGACCAGCATGGTCTTGGGGTTATAGAGCAGTTCGTTCTCGATCCCGGCAAATCCGGGGCGCATCGAGCGCTTGAGAAAGACGATGTTCTGGGCCAGGTCCGCGCGCATGATCGGCATGCCGTAGATGGGCGAGCTCGGGTCCTCGAGCGCCGCGGGGTTCACGGTGTCGTTGGCACCGACGACGAGCGCGACGTCAGCGGTCTGCAGTTCGGAGTTCGCCTCGTCCATCTCCTTGAGCTGCTCGTAGGGGACATTGGCCTCGGCCAGGAGCACGTTCATGTGGCCGGGCATACGACCGGCGACCGGGTGGATCGCGAACGTGACCTCGATGCCCTTCTCCTCGAGCTGCTCGGCCAGCTCGCGAACGACGTGCTGGGCCTGGGCCACCGCCAGGCCGTAGCCCGGGATGATGACGACCTGGCTGGAGTAGCTGAGCAGCACGCCGACGTCTTCGGGCGAGCCGGAGCGCACGCTGCGCCCGTCCTCGCGGTCGGTCGCGCCGCTGGCGGTGATCACCGAGCCGAACGCCGAGAAGAGGATGTTGGGCAGGCTGCGGCCCATGGCCGCGCTCATCATCCGCGTGAGCAACATGCCCGAGGCACCCACGAGGGTGCCGGCCACGATGAGCAGGTTGGAGCCGAGCGTGAAGCCCGACGCGGCGACCGCCAGGCCGGTGAAGGAGTTGAGCAGCGAGATCAACACCGGCACGTCCGCGCCGCCGATCGGCAACACGAAGGCCAGACCCAGGACGAACGCCAACGCGAACAGGATCCACAGCAGCGTCGTCGAGTTGTTCACGAGGATCGTCACGATCAACACCGCCGCGCCCGCGCCAATCACAGCGTTGAGGAACTGCTGTCCCGGGTAGGTGACCGGGCGGCCGGTCATGAGCTCTTGGAGCTTGGCGAAGGCAATCGCCGACCCGGAGAACGAGACCGTCCCGATGAGGACGCCGAGCAGGACCTCGAGGGTGACGTAGGTGGCCGGCTTGGTCGAATGGATATGGATGAATTCGGTGATCGATACCAGGGCCGCGGCCCCACCGCCGACCCCGTTGAAGATTGCTACCAGCTGGGGCATCGCGGTCATCTGGACGAAACGCGCCACCGGCACGGCGACGATGACACCGATGCCCATGGCGAGGCCGATCAGCGGCAAGTGGTACAGCGCGTGACCGTCGACGTACTTGAAGAAGGTCGCCCCGACGGCCAGGGCCATGCCGCCAGCCGCGACGAGGTTGCCCTTGCGCGCGTGCTTGGGGCTCGAGAGCCCCTTGAGCGCCAGGATGAAGGTCGTCGCCGAGACCAGGTACAGCAGGTTGATCAGCGTGTCACGGCTCACGGAGCGACCTCGTCACTCTGGGCGGGCGGCGCCGTGGGCTTCTTCGCGCGGAACATCTCGAGCATGCGGTCGGTGACCACGAAGCCCCCGACGACGTTGAGCGTGGCCAGGATGACCGCCAAGAAGCCGAGCACCTCTTCCAGGTGAGTGGTGGCCGAGCCCAGGACGATCATCGAGCCCACGAGGATCACGCCGTGGATGGCGTTGGACCCGCTCATGAGGGGCGTGTGAAGGACGCTGGGCACCTTGGAGATCACTTCGATCCCCACGAAGATGGCCAGCACCAGCACGGTGCCGTACTGCAGCAGGGCGTTGCCCATCAGGCGTTCTCCTTCACGTCAGGGGTGAGCGCGACCGCGGCCACGCCGAGCGCCTCGGCGGTCGCGGCGTGCGCGATCGAGCCGCCGCGCGCGATCGTCACGCCGATCACGATCTCGTCGGTCCAGTCCGGTGCGAACTGGCCCTCGTGGCCCAGCAGCGCGACGAGCTTGAGGACGTTGTTGGCGTACATGAAGCTCGCGTGCGCGCCCATCTGCGCCGCCGGGTTGGCGAGCCCCACGACGCGCACGCCCTGGTGTTCGACGACTTCGCCAACGCGAGTGAGCTCGCAGTTGCCGCCGCCGTCGGCGGCCATGTCGATGACGATCGACCCCTCACCCATCGCCTCGACCATCGCGGTCGTCAGCAGGATCGGCGCGCGCCGACCGGGCACCGCGGCGGTCGTGATCACGACGTCGGCGTTGGCGACCTCGCCGGTGAGCGCCGCCTGCTGGGCCAGCCTCTCCTCGTCGGTGAGCTCTCGCGCGTAGCCCCCGGCGGCGTCGGCGGTCACGCCCAGTTTGACGAAGGTGGCGCCGGCCGACTCGGCCTCCTCCTTGGCCGCCGAGCGCACGTCGTAGGCGCGCACGCGTGCGCCCAGTCGGCGAGCGGTGGCGATCGCCTGCAGGCCGGCGACGCCCACCCCCATCACGAGGACACGCGCCGGGCGAATCGTTCCCGCGGCGGTGGTGAGCAGCGGGAAGAAGCGGTCGAAGTACGTCGCGCCGGCGAGCGCGGAGCGATAGCCCGACACCGTCGACTGACTCGAGAGGGCGTCCATGTACTGGGCTCGCGATATCCGCGGCAGCAGGTCGAAGGACATGACCGTGATCCGCCGGTCGTTGAGGGCTCGCACTACATCAACGGCCAACAGCGGCGAGAGGAAGGACAGGTGCGCCGAGCCCTCGACGAGAGTGGCGACCTCCTCAAGCGTCGGGGGGTTCACGCGAAGGCTCAGGTCGCCGGCGGGAGAGTCAGACACCGTCGCGCCCGCGTCGCGGTACGCGTCGTCGCTGAAATGGGCGCGTTCGCCGGCCCCGGCCTGGACCTGGACCTCCCAGCCCTCGGCCACGAGGGACTTCACGGCGTCGGGAGTCAGGGCCACGCGAGTCTCACCGGGGCGTGACTCTCTGTACAGCGCAATTTTCATAGTTAATTTCTACCAGCCGGTGATGGCCGCACTTTGCGGTAGCGAGCCCTCAGAGCACATTCGTGACCAAAGTCACATTACGGTCGAGCGAAGAAAATCGTCGATCGACATGGCGATCTCGTCGGGGGCATCCAGGGGCGTCCAGTGACCGACGCCTTCGAGACGACGGTACGTGAATCCGTTCTCGCAGTACTGCGCCGAGTCGATCATCTGGCGCTCGGTCAGCGCGAAGTCGCCGCTCGACCACACTCCGAGCGTCGGGGCCTGGATCGCCGGCAGCACCGGCGGGTCCGTGACGAAGGCGTCGGGCGCCAGATTCGCCCGGTACCACAGGAGGTGCGTCCTCATCTGGCCGTCTCGCTCGAGTTCGGCGATCACCGGCTCCACGCGTGGGTGGCGGAGCCATCGGCGCATCGCCTCGTAGTCGTGGTGGCGCAGGAACGCCTCGCCGAGTCCCTCATAACTGAACAACAACGTGTACCAACTGCGTTGCTGCTGCTCGATCCCGCCCGAGCGAAAGGCCGTGGGATGCCCGACCGATAGGACGACGAGGTGCGAGACGCGTTGGGGCAGGTACGCGGCCACCGCCCAGGCCAGCCCCGCTCCCCAGTCGTGGCCCACGAGCGCGACCGGGCCGCCCACCTCGTCAATCAACGCAGCGACATCGCCCACCAGCAGGTGCATCCGGTAGTCGGCGACGTTGGTGGGCTTGGTCGAGCGACCGCACCCGCGCAGGTCCGGCGTGACGATGCGATAGCCAGCCGCCACCAGTCGCGGACCGACCTCATCCCACACCGCCGCGGTGTCGGGCCAACCGTGTAGCAACAGCACCGTGGGTCCGTCTCCCTCGACGTCGGCGACGATCACCACGTCGCCGTTCAGCGCGCTGACCCGACTCACGCGTGCGACCGTACTCCGAGTAGAACGGGCGCGTGGCACTCTTTCGCTCCGCGGTGAGCTCACCCGTGGGCACCTGGGTCGTCGAAGGCGACGAAAGCGCCGTGACCAAGATCTTCATGCCCCACGAGCCCACGACCGCGTCTGACGGCGTCGCGCCGCACGCCATCAAGGTCGCGACCGACCAGTTGACCGAGTACTTCGCGCGCCAGCGACAGCAATTTGATGTCACCCTGGCCCACGTCGCGGCGACGCAGTTTCAACGCGACGTCTGGGACGCGCTGGTCGACATCCCCTACGGCGAGGTGCGCACCTACGGCGACGTGGCCAGTGCGGTGGGACGACCGAGGGCGGTGCGCGCCGTCGGCAACGCCAACCACGTCAACCCGTGGCCGGTGCTGGTGCCGTGCCACCGGGTGGTGGGCGCGGGCGGCCTCGGTGGCTACGGCGGCGGTCCCGACGTGAAGTTGTTCCTGCTGGACCTCGAGGGCGTGCGCCTCTAGTCCTCGGGCGGGGCGTCGCGGGTCCCCCACCCGCTGTGCAGCGTCGCGCGGCTTCGTCGGTCCTCCGTCACCGACGCGCTGACCAAGCGCAAGTAGATTCGTCGAGCGACCCAGAACATCATCGCGGCGAGCGGCAACTCGACAACGAGGGACCAGAGGCTTTGGTCAACGTCGCTGTAGCGAGCCGTCGTCACGTCAAACCACGCGTCCACGAGCAGCAGCGTGCCCGACGCGCAGGCGAAGACGATGAGCACGGCCCGGCGGCGCCACGCGGCCCACGCGGCCAGCAGCAGCACGGCGACCTGGGCGGCATCCATCCCGACCCAGGCCAGGTCCCAGTGGTTCGCCACGTAGTGGCGCGGTAGTGAGACACCGAGGTAGACGGTCCAGGCGGTCTCCGCGACGGCCACCACCGCGAAAGTGCTCAGCAGGGTGTCCCGGGTGCTTGGCGCGCGTGACATAACCGGTCAGCCCTTCGGGCGACGCGCCCAACTCTGGCGCCGGTACGCAGTCATTCAGCGACCCTAGGAGCCCCCGGCAGGCTGCCGACCGTCGGCCCCTCGCGTCGCACGCGCATCTCAAGGGTGGCGCCGTCACCCACCTCGACGAAGCAAGCCGACCCCCCGTGGAGGGTGACGACCTCGCTGACGATGGCCAGGCCCAGGCCCGTGCCGCCCAGGCGACGGCTTCGCGCACTGTCGGAGCGTGCGAACCGTTCAAAGAGCCGCGCGCTCTGCCTGACGTCCAGTCCCTCTCCGTCGTCGCTGACGCGCACCACCGCGTCATCGCCGTCATAGTGGGCCTCAAATCTCAGCGCAGCCGTGGCGAATCGCGTCGCGTTGTCGACGACGTTGCGGATCATGCGCTTGAGCAGCGCGGGGTCGCCCACCACTCGCGTCGGCTGCACGGCGGAGGTGTCGACCGTCAGGTCGCTCATCGCGCGAACTCGGCGCGCCTCTTCGAAGAGCAGGTCGTCGAGGTCGACGTCGACGCTGCGCACTTCAATCTCGCTCTCGTCGTTTCGCGCCAGCCAGAAGAGATCGTCGATGAGCCCGTCGAGTCGCCGACCCTCACGCACGACGGCGTCAGCGACGTCCGGCCAGTTCGCGTTGCCCGGGTCGTCGCGGGCGCGCTCCACCGTGGCCAACAGGGTGGTCAGCGGACTTCGCAACTCATGGCTGGCATTGGACACGAACTCCTGCTGGAACTTCGAGGCCGCCTCCAATCGGTCGAGCATGGCGTTGAGGGTCCAGGCCATTCTCGCGATCTCGTCGTCGCCACCAGTGACCGGGACCCTCTCGGAAAGGTCACGCACGGCAATGGCCGCAACACGACGCCGAATCGCCTCGACGGGCGCCAGCGTGAAGCCCACGCCGAGCCAGATGAGCACGCCGGCGATCAACATGAGAAGCGGAAAGGAGATCGCCACGCTGGCCATGAGTACGGTTTCGCTGTGCGTGATCGGCGCGCCGTACACGAATCCGAAGATGAACCCCGGACCTCGGCTCGTCGTTATGTACGACACCTGTCCCTGGCCGAGCTGCGCGCGCGTGGCCGCGGTGCCCGACGTCTTGATGAGGCTGATCCTCAGCCCGTTAGACGAGGTGAAGTCCGTGAAGGCACGCGCCAGCACCGGCTCGTCCGCAATCGTCGAGCTGGCCGCCCACACTTGGGTCCCGGTCAGGTTCGTCACCTGAACGACGACACTGCCGCTGTTGCCCAGGGCCAACACACCGGGACGCAGGTTCGCCGTGGACAGGCGGTCCTGGGTCTCGGCGATGACCCCATCGATCCGATTGTTCGCGCCGTGGACGAGCGACCGGTGCACCAGATTGACGATCGCCAGTCCCGTAAAGGTCAGCACGACCGCCAGGGCCACCACGAAGGTGAGGGTGAGTCGAGCCCGGATCGAGAGTTGGGTCTTCACGTCAGCCGTTGACGCGGTAGCCGATCCCGCGCACCGTCGAGATGATCGACGGCGACGGCGTTTCGTCGAGCTTTCGCCGCAGGTAGCCCACGTAGACCTCGACGATGTTCGGGTCACCGTCAAAGTGCGCCCCCCACACGCCGTCGAGGATCTCGGCCTTGGCGAGCGTTTGATCGCAGCGGTGCATCAGGTACTCGAGCAAGGCAAACTCGCGCGGGGTGAGGGTCACCTCTCGACCGTGGCTCGTCACGTGTCGCGCGACCGGGTCGAGGGAGACCGGACCGACGACGACGGGCTGGGGGTAGCCGCGTGCGCGTCGGCGCATGAGGGCGTGGATCCGGGCCGTGAAGACCGAGCGTTCGAAGGGCTTACGCAAGAAGTCGTCGGCGCCGACCTCGAGACCTTCGACCTCGTCGAGGTCGCCCAATTTGGCCGTCAGCATCAGCAGCGGCGTCTCGACGTGCGCGTTGCGCAGGTCCAGGCACACGGAAAAGCCGTTTCGTCGGGGAAGCATTATGTCCAGCACGATGACGTCAAACTCCCCGGCGAGCGCGGCGTCAAAGCCGGACTCGCCGTCGTGTCGCTCGACGACGTCGAAACCCTCGTCGGTGAGGATGTCGGCGACGGCGCGCGCGAGGTTGACGTCGTCTTCGACGACGAGCGCTCGCCGGCGTTCGTCACTCATTTGAGGTAGAGGTTACCGTCCGACTCTTCGACGACCGTGAGCTTGGAGAGCCCCCGCGTGGCGGGTCCCCCGAGCACCGCGCCGGTGTCCAGGGCGAAGGTGGACCCGTGGCACGGACAGGCAAAGACGTGATTCGACGCGTAGTAGCCCACGGTGCAGCCGGCGTGGGGGCACACGGCGTCGTAGGCCAGGAACGTCCCGGCGGCCGGCTGCACGACGATGCCGGGATCGCCGGTGGTCGGAATCGTAAAGGTGGCCGCCTGGTCCACCGGTACATCCTTGGCCGGGCCCAGCAACGTGCCGGTGGCTTTGGGCACGGTGGTCGAGGTTCCACCGGCACCGGGCACCGTGGTGGGTGTGGAGCCCAGTTGGCTCGGCGCGACCGGTGCGGGCGCTCGGCCCATGACGCGTCCAACTGCCGCCGTCGCACCGGCGAGCAGCGCCGCCGCGCCCCCGACGGTCACCGCGGTCGCGCCCCCGAGAACGAGCGTTCGCCGGTCGACCGCGTCGAGACGCCCACGCGTCGCGAGCGGAGCGCGATCGCTCAAGAGCACCGGACATACCGCCGCGTCACACGCCAGTCCCTCGCGCGCGCTACAACGACCCTTCGAGTAGTGACCACACATTCGCTGCACCTGGGCGAACGGAATGGCGACGAGCGTAGGGGACGGAGCTCGTTCGAACTTGGCTGCTCGCACGGCGATCCACGAGTCCACCGACAACCGAGATCCACTGCCCGCGATGATGAAGGGCAGCCAGGCGAAGAAGAAGACGATGTCCGCGCCCACGTAGTAGGGCGAGGAGTGGAAGCTCACCGTCAGAAAAAGGCTGAAAGCGACAATCGCGCCGCCTGCGGCGGCGACCCGCGTCCACAGTCCCAGCAGCGCACCGATGCCGATCGCGATTTCGGCGAGGGCGATGACGATGCCCATGGGTTTGGCGAATTGGACGAGGTGAGTCAGGAGGAACTTGATCGGGCTGACGCGGGTCGCCGCGATGAGCTGGGCCTGAATGGAGCTGGCGCTTTGGGCGTTGAGGAAGTTCGGGTTGGCCAACTTCTGCAGACCCGCGAACAGGAAGGTCACCCCCAGGAAGCAGCGCAGAGGCAGGAGGGCCCATTCGGCCTGGGTCCAGGCCCGCACCGGCGCGCCCATCGGCAGTCGCCGCTCGGGCGCGCGGGCGTGGCGTACCGGTCGCGTCGTCGGCATCAACCCATGCTGACACACAGAATCGTCGTGGTCTTTCGGAGCGCGCCGTCCTTACGCAATCCTTATCGGCGTCGACTGAATCGCCATCTACAACAATGGGGGCATGCCGGTCGCGACCATCCTCTCGTTCATCCTGCACGAGATACATCGTCTTCCCGGCTCCGTCGTCTACGGGATGGTGGCGCTGCTCGTCTTCGGTGAGGCCGCACTCTTCATCGGCTTCATCCTCCCGGGCGAGACGGCCGTGCTCGTCGCCGGCGTCGTGGCGAGCCAGGGCCGCGTCAATATCGGTGCGCTCTGCGCCCTCGTCGTCGTCGCCGCCATCGTCGGCGACTCGGTGGGGTATGCCGTGGGCCATCGCTACGGCGAGCGGCTGTTGAGGATTCCGGTCATGGCGAAGCGATCCGCGGAGATCGGGCGGGCGCTGGAAGGTCTGCGCCGCCGAGGACCGACGTACGTCTTCGTCGGGCGCTTCACCGCGTTCTTGCGCGCGGTCATGCCAGGACTCGCGGGGATGAGCAAGATGCACTACCCGCGATTCCTCTGGGCGAACGCGCTGGGCGGCCTGATCTGGGGCGTCTCCTTCAGCCTGCTCGGCTACTTCGCGGGCAACGCCCTCAACAAGATCGAGAAGTGGGCCGGGTGGGGCAGCCTCGGACTCCTCCTTCTGGTGATTGGCCTGTGGGTCGCGTTCTTCCTACGTCGACGCGCGCGAGCGAGGCGCGACTCAGGCCCAGAGGGCACGTAGCTGGTCGCTGGCCGACACGCGCCATCCCCGCGCGTCTCGCGACACCAGCCCCACGGGTGACCCCGTGGGTCCGAATCCGCCCACGAGGGATCGCAGGTACACCTCGTCAACGCCAGCGTCGGCGAGCTCGCTGCTCAGTTCGTGGATCGGACGAGTCAGCGACAAGGTCCGCGAACGCGCGACCACCAGTGGGCCCACGAGGTCGTCGGCGCACAGCGTCGACTCGATCCGGCGGATCTGCTCAGTGGCGCTCGCGGCGTCGGCGACCGCGCGTCGGCGCCACGGCGGCGCCGCGCCCGTTACGAAGCCCCGGGCCACGATCCCGGGACCGTCCGCGAACACCACGACGCCGTCGACCGCCGCGCCCAGGGCCTCCACGAGGCGCCGTGCGTGCTCGACAACATAGGGCTCCACCCAAGGCAGGAGCCAGGCTTCGAGTCCGAGCCAGGCGGGCCACGCGGCGTCGATGAGAGCCACGCTGACGCGCAGACCCACGGAGCGCGCGTGCGTCGCGACGGCTCGGTAGCGCGCCAGCGCCTCGTCGTTCACCTCGCCGCGGCGCGGCTCGATGCGCGCCCACTCGATGCTGAGTCGCACGCCGTGCAGGCCCAGGGTGGGCGCGAGGTCGAGAACGGTCTCGTAGTCCGACCACAACGCGCAGGCGTCGCCGGGCCCCGCGTGGCGCCCGAGCGCGATGGTGGGCGAGTAGCAGGTCGCGGGTTCGCCCGTGCGGTCGAATCCCCCCTCGACGGCGTAGCCGTCGAGGGTCGCCATCACGCGCGGCCGCACACTCACGACGTCAGTCTCGCACGGTCCTTTGAGTCAAGAACTAGCGTCGGACCCGGCGCCCGCGAGGTGCCGCGAGGGAGGAACATGGCCGACGAACTGCTCATCGAACATCGCGGACACATCGGGTTGCTGACCATCAACCGTCCCGACGCGCGCAACGCGATCAACCGGGCGACGGCCGAGGCGATCGACGTCGCTCTGGGCGCGGCCGATGCTGACGACGACGTGTGGGTCGTGGTGCTCACCGGCGCGGGCGACAAGGCGTTCTCCGCGGGCATGGACCTCAAGGCCTTCGCGGCCGGTGAGGTGCCCTTCACTCCTCACGGATTCGGTGGCATCACCCGCCGCGAGTTCACCAAGCCCCTCATCGCGGCGGTCAACGGTGCCGCGCTCGCCGGTGGGTTCGAGATCATGATCAGTTGCGACATGGTGGTGGCCGCCGACCACGCGCGCTTTGGGATCCCCGAGGCCACTCGTGGTCTGGTGGCTGGCGCGGGAGGTCTCATTCGGCTACCCAGGCGCGTGCCGTTGACGGTGGCCTTGGAGATGGCGCTGACGGGCGACCCGATTGACGCCGAGCGGGCCTACGACCTGGGTCTGGTCAACCGGGTCGTGCCGGGAGACCAGGTCGTGGACGCCGCGATGGCACTGGCCGAGCGAATAGTGCAAAACGCGCCGCTGGCAGTGCGGACGTCGAAGCGAGTCATGCGCGAGGCCGTCGAGCTCACCGAGGAGCAGGCCTGGACGCTCAACGACGACGCCTTCGCCGCCATCGGTCGCAGCGCCGACGCACTCGAAGGAGCCGTTGCCTTCGCCGAGAAGCGACCCCCGAACTGGCGCGGCGAGTGACGGTGAGCGTCTTCGCCGGTTAGTGCAGGTGGTACACGACAGCCGAGGTCACGGCGGCCACGACGACCACCACCGGAAAGGGCGCGCGGATCAGCAAAGCGACGAGCGCCGCGGCCAGTCCCGCGAGGCGGTGGTCCAAGACGATCCTGGTGCGCACGACGAGGCCCTCGGCGACGACCAGCGCGCTGAGCAGCGTGACGGGGATTAACGCGTTGATGCGCTGGAAGCGAGCGCCGGACAGCCATCGTTCGGGTACCAGGTGACCACCGAGCTTGATCGTGAAGCACAACGCGCTCGTCGCGATGAGGACCGTCCAGTCACTCACCGCGCGCGCCACCCCACCGCAATTGCGACCACCACGGTGGCCACGATCTCGAGTCCCGCGGGCAGTAACGGCGTCATCAGAATCGCGAACGCCATCGCCACGACGGCGACGCCGCGCAGGAAATTGTTCTCCAAGCGCGGCCACAGCAGTCCCAGGAACGCCGCCGGAACCGCGGCGTCGAGCCCCTACGACGCCGGTGACCCCAGGGCGTGCGCCCCGATGGCCCCCGCGAGGGTGAAGAGGTTCCAGAACAGATAGACACCGGTGCCGGTGAGCCAGAAGCCGACGCGCATGGCGTCGACGCCACGCGGGGCTTGGGACAGCGCGACCGCCGTCGATTCGTCGATCGTCACGTACGCCGCAGCCACGCGACGCCACCCGCGGTTATGCAGCAGCGGCGCCATCTGCATTCCGTAGAGCGCGTTGCGCGCTCCCAGCAACGTCGCCGCGCCGATCGCACTCGCCGGCGCCCCACCGGCCGCGACCACGCCCACCGCGGCGAACTGGCTGGCTCCGGTGAACGTGAACAGAGAAAAGAGGCAGGTCTGGAGGATCGAGAATCCGGCGGCGACGCCCGCCGCGCCGAAGGCGATCCCGTAAGTGCCGACGGTGAGCGAGACGCTCATCGCGTCGCGCACCGTCGCGCGCGGGAGGGACGTCATTGGACCATTGTGGCCGAGTCGTCCATCGATTCGTCGCGCCAGACCCCTACCCGACCCCGGGCACTACTGTGGACGTAGGCACGACAGAGGAGACAACCGTGTTCCTAGGTGAGATTTTTGGACCGGACCTGTTGATCGTCGTCATCGTGGTGGCGGTACTCGTCTTCGGCGGTTCGGCGATCCCCAAGCTGGCGCGCAACCTGGGTTCGGCGAAGACTGAGTTCGAAAAGGGACTCAAGACGGCCAAGGCTAAGGACGAGGCCACGACTACTTCCGACTCCACCGAGACGAAGGCTCCTGAGACCGACAAGTAATCCGGTGGAACTGCTGGACCTCGCCGACCGCCTCTGGCGCGGAGAGACCAGCACCGCGAGCCACCACCCCGTTGTCTTCAGCGGCGAACTCTGTGAAATCGCCGACGGCGTGGCCTTCGTGCCCACCTTCGCGAACAGCGCGGTCTTCTCGACCGACGACGGACTCTTCATGGTCGACACCGCTTCGCAGTTCACGGCGGCCAAACTGCACGCCGAGATTCGACGCTGGACCAGCCAGCGACTGAACACCGCCGTCTTCTCCCACGGGCACATCGACCACGTCTTTGGCGTCGGGGTCTTCGATGACGAGGCCGCCGAGCACGGGTGGGTCCCACCTCACGTGGTCGCCCACGAGCACCTGGCTCGCCGCTTCGATCGATACCAACTGACCGCCGGCTACAACCAGATCGTCAATCGACGCCAGTTCGGGCTGGACAACCTGATGTGGCCCACCGACTACCGGTACCCCGACGAGACCTACGTCAACGTCTACCACCTCGACGTCGGCGGCCTGGAAGTCGACCTGCGCCACGAAAAGGGCGAGACCGACGACGCGACGGTCACCTGGATCGCGCCGCGCGGTGTGCTGTGCACCGGCGACCTCTTCGTGTGGTCGAGTCCCAACGCCGGGAACCCCCAGAAGGTCCAGCGATACCCGCGCGAATGGGCGCAGGCCCTACGCCGCATGTCCGAGCTCGACGCCGACGTCCTGCTGCCCGGCCACGGGCTGCCGATCATGGGTGCGGACCGGATCCGCCAGGCCCTCACCGAGACCGCCGAGTACCTCGAGAGTCTGGTGGAGCAGACGCTGCGCTTGATGAATGAGGGCGTCCGTCTGAGCGACGTCCTGGTGTCCGTCGCCGCTCCGCCCCACCTGGCAGATCGACCGTTCCTGCAGCCGGTCTACGACGAACCTGAATTCATCGTTCGCAATATCTGGCGCCTCTACGGGGGCTGGTGGGACGGGAACCCCGCCACGCTCAAGCCAGCCAACGACCGGCGGCTCGCCAGTGAGTTGGCCGACCTGGTCGGTGGCCCGGGCCGACTGGCCGACCGCGCGGAGGCCCTGGCGGCTGAAGGCACTGACGCGGGGCTGCGCCTCGCGGGCCACCTCGTCGAGATGGCGTGGCTCGCCTCGCCTGAGGACCCGGCGATCAGTGAGGTGCGACGCCGCGTGTTCAGCGCACGTGCGGAGGCGTCCAGCTCGACGATGGCGCGCGGCGTGTTCACCTGGGCCGCTCGCGAGAGCGGTGAGGCGCCCTCGTGACGGTCAAACCCGCGTGATCACCCCGTTCTCGACTCCAGGGTCGCCGCAAAATTGACTAGTGTCTGGGCGTGGAAAAACCCACCCTGCCCCCTCAGGGTGTGACGACTCCATCCCACCGAAGGCGCCGTGTTTGGGGGGTCGTCGCGCTCCCCCTGGCCGCACTGGCCCTCGCGGGCTGCACGGTGCCGTCCTTCGGGGCAAAGGCGGGTCCCACCGAAACCTCTCGTTCCACCTACCACCTGTGGCAGGGCTTTTCCATCGGCGCCGCCATCGTCGGCGCCTTGGTCATCGTGCTGATCCTGTGGGCCGTCGTGCGATACCGGCGTCGCAGCGACGAGATCCCGCCTCAGAGCCAGTACCACCTGCCAATGGAGTGGACGTACACGATCGTCCCGATCCTGATCGTCTTCGGCCTGTTCGCCGCCACCATCGTGGTGGAGAACCAGGTGGTGGCCAATCCGAAGACCGACGTCACCATTAACGTGAACGCCTTCCAGTGGGGCTGGAAGTTCACGTACCCCGGCACCGACGCGTTTGTGGTCGGCCAGACGACCCAGAACCCAACAATGGTCATGCCGGTGGACACGAACGTGCACATCAACCTGACCTCGACCGACGTCATCCACGGCTTCTACGTGCGCGCGTTCAACTTCTCGCGCTACGCACTGCCCGGCATCAAGAACCAGTTCACCTTCCACGCGGTGGCGACCGGCACGTTCGACGGACAGTGCACCCAGATCTGCGGCCTCTACCATTCGCTGATGTTCTTTCGGATCCAGGTCGTGACGCCGGCCAAGTACCAGAGTTGGCTCGCCTCCTTCACCGACGCGGCGGCGGCCCGGGCGGCGGCCAAGGCGACCGGCCAGCAGACGTCCTCGGTGGTTCCCTCCAAGTCCACGTCCAGTCACGGAGCCCAGTAGATGGTTGACGTACTCGAACGCCCGGGACAGGTCGAAGAGCACGGCCACGAGGAGCATCACGGGCCGACGGGGCTCCTCAAGTGGCTGACCTCGACCGACCACAAGGTGATCGGCCTGTCCTACACGATCACCTCGGTCATCATGCTCGTCATCGGCGGAGCCTTCGCCGAGATCGTGCGCGCCCAGCTCACCTCGCCCAACGGGCACGTGGTCTCGCTGGCCCAGTACAACGAGCTCTTCACGATGCACGGGTCGGTGATGATCTATCTGTTCGCCGGTCCCTTCGCCTTCGGCGCGCTGGCCAACTTCATCGTGCCGATCCAGATCGGCGCGCCCGACATGGCGTTCCCACGACTGAACGCGCTGTCGTACTGGCTGTACCTCACCGGCTCGATCACCATGCTGTCGGGCTTCTTCGTCGCGGGCGGTGCCGCCAACTTCGGTTGGGTCGCCTACGCGCCGCTGTCCAACTCGGCCAACACCCCCGGGGCGGGAGCCGACCTTTGGATCGGGGCGTTGCTGCTGACCGGGTTCTCGGCCATTTTCACCGGCGTCAACCTCTGCGCGACGATCTTCTACCTGCGCGCGCCGGGCATGACCATGTTCCGGATGCCGATCTTCACCTGGAACCTCCTCATCACGGCGATCCTGATCCTGCTGGCGTTCCCGGTGCTGACCGCCGGGCTCATCATGCTGTACTGCGACCGGCACTTCGGCACGCACATCTACTCGGTGGTCGGCGGAGGGGTTCCGGTGCTGTGGCAACACATCTTCTGGTTCTGGGGCCATCCCGAGGTGTACATCTTGGCGATTCCGTTCTTCGGCATGGTGACCGAGATCATCGCCGTCTTCTCGCGCCGGCCGGTCTTTGGCTACAAGGGAATGATCTTCGCCACCATCTCGATCGGCGCCCTGTCGCTCGGGGTGTGGGCGCACCACATGTTCACGACGGGTGTGGTGCTGCTGCCCTTCTTCTCGATCATGAGCCTGCTGATCGCGGTGCCCACCGGGATCAAATTCTTCAACTGGATCGGGACGATGTGGCGAGGGCAAGTCTGGTTCTCGACGGCCATGTTGATGGCCCTGGGCTTCCTCGCGACCTTTCTCATCGGCGGCCTCACCGGGATCTACCTGGCGAGCCCGCCGCTCGACTTCTTCACCCACGACACCTACTTCGTGGTGGCCCACTTCCACTCGGTCGTGATGGCCCTCGTCCTGGCCGGCTTCGGCGGGCTCTACTACTGGGGCCCCAAGATCACCGGGTACATGCTCAACGAACCGCTGGGCAAGATCCAGTTCTGGTTCCTCTTCATCGGCACGCAGGTCTTGACGCTGCCCCAGTACCTCCTGGGACTGGACGGAATGCCCCGTCGCGTCGCGATCTATCCCAACAGCCCGCAGTGGAAGACGCTGAACGTCTGGAGCTCGGTGGGCGCGGTGATGATCGGCGTGTCCACCATCATCTTCGTCGTCAACCTCGTCTACAGCTGGAAGCGGTACCCGGCTGGCGACAACCCGTGGGACGGCCAGACGCTCGAGTGGTTCACCACCTCGCCGCCGCCGCACCACAACTTCTACCGCCTGCCCCAGATCCGCTCGGAACGGCCGACGTGGGACTACAACCACCCCGAGCACCGCTCGCTCGCGCACGGACACCACGAGGAACCCGTGCACGAGGAGGTGCCGGTCGCGTGAGGGTCGAAGCCAAGCTCCTCTTGGGCCTCGGTCTCTTCTTTGGTCTGATGTGCGCCGTCTACTGGAACTGGAGCCTGGAGAACGCCGGCGGCGTGATGATGTTCGCGGGCATGCTGCTCGGCTTCCTGCCCGGCGGTTACTACTACTGGTGGAGCCGGCGCATGAAGCCCCGGCCCGAGGACGACCCGAACGCCACGCAGTCCGGGGGCGCCGGCGTCGTGGGTGCCTTTCCCGGCACCTCGATCTGGCCGTTCACGATGGGAATGGGTGCGTTCCTCTGCATCCTCGGCGCGGTGTTCGGAATCTGGCTGTTGCTGCCGGGTCTGTCGCTCGTGGTGTGGGCTCTCTTCGGCGGCACCGCCGAAGGACGGCGCGGCGGCCCGCACTGAGCCGGCGCGACGATTCGTCGCGCCCCCGCCACGCTGAGGTGTCGCGCAACGCACGCGTTACCCCTCTTCGGTGCGCGGCGCACGGTCCCGCCGACGAAGAAGGCCGCACGCAACACCACTGGGGCCCATCGCACTCCTAAGGGTCCCAAAGGTCGTGCCTAGGATGGTCGAGGTTGCGCGGGCGCCGCGCCAACACATCACGGTGAGGGACGAGGAGTAGCAGTGGCGGTCGCGGACAGTTCCACGAAGGTGGTCCTCGGAGGCACTCGGGGCGGTCCGGACGCCACGACCGTGCGCTCCGACCGGTGGTGGATCCAGCCCGTCGCCACGGTGTCGGTGCTGAGTGCCTTCGTGATCTATTCGACATGGGCCGCGTTCCAGAACAAGAACTACTACGTCGGTGCCCTGATGCATCGCGACCTCATCAGCCCCTTCTACTCACCGTGCCTCACCGGCTCGTGCGTTCCGGGCTCGGCCCACGGAATCTTCTTCTCGTGGTGGACGATCTCACCGGCGCTGCTGATCCTGATCTTCCCGCTGGGCTTTCGTCTCACCTGCTACTACTACCGGCGTAGCTACTACCGGGCCTTCTGGTGGTCACCCCCCGCCTGCGCGGTCGCCGACGCGCACACCAACTACACAGGCGAAACCCGATTCCCGCTGGTCATGCAGAACCTGCACCGCTACTTCTTCTACGCCGGGCTGATCTTCAACACGATCCTCACCTACGACGCCGTTCGCGCGTTCCACCAGCCCGGGATCGGCTGGGGCGTCAGCGTCGGCACGCTCGTGCTCGTGCTTAACGCGACTTTGCTCTGGCTGTACTCGCTCAGCTGCCACGCCTGCCGCCACCTGTGCGGTGGCGGGGTGCGCAGCTTCTCGGCCCACCCGCTGCGCTACCGATTCTGGAAGATGCTGACTCCGCTCAACGCCAAGCATATGAACCTGGCGTGGGCCTCTCTCATCTTCGTGGGCCTGACCGACGTCTACGTGCGCCTGGTCGCCTCCGGTGCCCTGACCGACTACCGGATCTTCTAAGGACCTCAATCGTGACCCCCTACGAGCACCACGAGTACGACGTCGTGATCATCGGCGCTGGCGGCGCCGGGCTGCGCGCGGCCATCGAGGCCGAGCAGCGTGGGCTGCGCGTGGCCGTCGTGACCAAGTCACTGCTCGGCAAGGCGCACACGGTGATGGCCGAAGGCGGCATGGCCGCGGCCATGGGCAACGTCCAGTCCGAGGACAACTGGATGGTCCACTTTCGCGACACCATGCGCGGCGGCAAGATGCTCAACAACTACCGCATGGCCGAGCTGCACGCGAAGGAGGCGCCGGACCGCGTCTACGAGCTCGAGCAGTGGGGCGCGCTCTTTGACCGCACGGCCGACGGCAAGATCCTCCAGCGTGACTTCGGCGGCCACCGCTACGCGCGGCTGGCGCACGTGGGTGACCGCACCGGGCTCGAGCTGATCCGCACGCTCCAGCAAAAGGTCGTTTCCATGGGCACCGACGTCTTCATGGAGTGCAAGGTCCTGCGACTCCTGCACGACGACGATGGTCGCATCGCCGGGTGCGTCGCCTACTGGCGCCCCACCGGCGAGATCGTCACCTTCGCCGCCAAGGCGGTCATCTTGGCCACCGGCGGGGTCGGCAAGTCCTGGAAGTTCACGTCCAACTCTTGGGAGAGCACCGGCGACGGGCACGCGATGGCGCTCTGGGTTGGGGCGCAGCTCATCGACATGGAGTGCATCCAGTTCCACCCCACCGGCATGGTCTGGCCGCTCAGCGTTCGGGGTCTGCTGGTCACCGAGGGCGTGCGCGGCGACGGCGGGGTGCTGCGCAACTCCGAGGGTCAGCGCTTCATGTTCAACTACGTCGCCGACATGTTCCGCGCCGAGACCGCTGAGACCGAGGAGGAGGCCGACCGTTGGTACGACGACCACGACGCCGGCCGCCGGCCGCCGGAGCTGCTGCCACGCGACGAGGTCGCGCGCGCCATCAACACCGAGGTCAAGGCGGGACGTGGCACTCCCCACGGCGGCGTGTACCTGGACATCGCCAGTCGCCGCTCCGCCGAGTTCATCCGCCGCCGCCTGCCGTCGATGTACCACCAGTTCATGGAACTGGCGGGAGTGGACATCACGCGTGAGGCAATGGAGATCGGCCCGACCTGTCACTACATCATGGGCGGCGTGAAGGTCGACGCGGAGACCGCCGCCACCCGGGTCCCGGGCCTCTACGCGGCGGGGGAGGTGGCGGCGGGGCTGCACGGGGCGAATCGACTTGGCGGCAACTCGTTGAGCGACCTGGTCGTCTTCGGACGCCGCGCCGGCGCGGCCGCCGCCGACTACGTGGCGGGCGCCGACGTGGCGCACGGTCTGAGCGAGGCGCGGGTCGAAGAGGCAGTGACTGAGGCGCTAGCGCCCTTTGAGCGCGAGAGCGGCGAGAACCCGTACGACATCCAGCGCGACCTGCAAGAGATGATGCAGGTCAACGTCGGGATCATCCGCACGGCCTCTGAGATCGACTTTGCACTTACGAGCCTCGAGGGCCTCGCCGAGCGCGTGCGCCACGTCAAGGTGTCGGGACCACGGGCCTACAACCCGGGCTGGAATCTCGCCACCGACTTGCCGAGCATGATCAGCGTCTCTCGCGCCACCGCGCTGGGTGCGCGGGATCGCCACGAATCACGCGGCGGCCACACCCGCGAGGACTTCCCCAAGGCCGACCCCGAGTTCGCGACCTTCAACCTGGCCACCTCGGCCGCCGACGGGCGCTGGGACGGCCCGTACGAGACGCAGCGCTCGCCGCTCCTGGCCCTACCTGACGAACTCCGAGCCCTGCTCGAGGAGGCGACGTGATGGCGGACGTGACAATGAGGATCTGGCGCGGCGACGCCTCCGGTGGCGACTTCGAGACCTTCAGCCTGGAGCCGAACGAGGGTGAGGTCGTGCTCGACGTCATCCACCGCATCCAGGCCACCGAGGCGCCGGACCTGGCGTGTCGGTGGAACTGCAAGGCCGGCAAGTGCGGCTCGTGCTCGGCCGAGATCAACGGCCGGCCCCGCCTGATGTGCATGACGCGCATGGACCAGCTCCCCGACGGACCGGTGACGGTGACGCCGATGAGGGCCTTCCCGATCATCCGCGACCTCGTGAGCGACGTCTCGTTCAACTTCGCCGTGGCCGAGAAGATCCCGGCGGTGCAGTTGCCCCCGATGCCCGAGGGCGGGTACCGCATGTCCCAGCGCGACGTCGAACGTGGCCAAGAGTTCCGAAAGTGCATCGAATGCTTCATGTGCCAGGACGTGTGTCACGTGATCCGCGACCACGAAGGAAACAAGGCCCACTACGCCGGACCACGCTTCTTCATCCGCGTCGCCGAGCTCGAGATGCACCCCCTGGACATCAATGACCGGCGCGACTACGTCCGCGAGGAACTGGGACTCGGCTACTGCAACATCACGAAATGCTGCACTGAGGTTTGTCCGGAGCACATCAAAATCACCGACAACGCGATCATCCCCCTGAAGGAACGGGTGGTCGACGCCCACTACGACCCCGTCGCGTGGCTAGGACGCAAGATCCTGCGGCGCCAGAAGCGGTCGTCAGAGGACGCCGCGGTCCAACCCGCCCCCTAGGTCGTGGCGGACTTCCTCACCGACGAATGGTTTGCCGGCCTGAACACTTCACTGACCGCGGCCGGGCCGGTGCCACTCGACACGACGGGTCCCGTGCGTGTCGTGCTGGATTTCACCGACGCGCCCAGCTCAACTCCCCACGCCCTCACGTTCACGCTCTCGCGTGAGAAGGCGTCGGTGGAGCCGGGAGATCACCTCGCGGCCGACGCGTTGTTGCGCCTTAGCTTTGACGACGCGCGAGCCTTGGTCGGCGGCATCCTGAGTAGCGCGAGCGCCTTGCGCGGTGGGCGGGTGAAGTTGAGCGGCGACCTGGACGCGGTGGTCACCCTCGTCGAGTGGTTGAAAAAGGCTCACCCGCGCGCCGAGGGTTAAGCGTGCAGCTGCCCCTGCTCGAAGACGACCGGGAGGAACCCGGGGTCATCGAGGCGCACATGATGCACGAGGATCAACCGGGTGTGGCTCCCGCCGCCGTCCTGTGCTTCTTCAACGATGTGCTGGATGAGTTCGCCGCGGCGGGTCGTCTGCGCGAGGTGTACACGCTTCGAAGTGAGATCGGCCGCAACCCCGTCTACGAATTCACGACGCCGCGGGGTCCGGTGACCGTGGTGCACCCAGGCGTTGGGGCCCCGCTGGCCGCCGGGGTCGTCGAGGAGGTCGCCGCGCTCGGTGTTCGCACCTTCGTCGCGTGCGGAGGGGCGGGCGCGCTGGTCGACGACCTCGCTCTGGGCCACGTCATGGTCGTGACGTCGGCGCTGCGCGACGAGGGTACCAGCCTGCACTACGCGGCCCCCAGCCGGATCATCGAGGCGGACCCGCTCGGAGTGAGCGCGCTGGAGGCGGCCCTGAGCGACGCCGACGTGCCGTTCTTCTTGGGACGAACGTGGACCACCGACGCGCTCTTTCGCGAGACGCGCTCGCGCGTCCAGCGCCGCACGAATGAGGGGTGCTCGATGGTGGACATGGAGTCCTCTGCGTTCATCGCCGTCGCGCGCTACCGCGGGCTCCGATTCGCCCAGCTCCTCTACGCGGGTGACTCGCTCGCGGGCGACACGTGGGACTCGCGCCACTGGGACCGCGCCGGATCAGTTCGCGAGGAACTTTTCGAAGTGGCCGCGACCGCGGCGCTCGCTCTCCACAACGCCGTCACCTGACAGGGCGTCGGTAGGCTCGCGAGTCGTGAGCGCCCCAGTCACCCGTGTCTACATCGAAGAGACATCCCGCAGCGCCTTCGCGGTGGCGCTGGAGTGGCCCGGCTGGTGCCGGCGGGCCAAGACCGCAGACCTCGCCGTCGACTCGTTGATGGACTACCAGGACCGCTACGCCGACGTCGTGTCGAGCCCGTTCGATCCCGGCACGATCAAGGTCGTCGCCACGCTGACGGGCAACGCGACCACCGACTTCGGTGCTCCCGACGCCCGTGGTCCCTGGGACGTGAAGCCCCTCACGCGAGCGGAGGCGTCGCGCTACCTCGGACTCGTCGAGGACTGCTGGCGTTACTTCGACCAGGTTGTCACGACGGCCCCGAGCGCGCTACGCAAAGGTCCGCGCGGCGGCGGCCGGGACCGCGACGCCGTGGTCGATCACGTACGAGAGGCCGAGCGCGCCTACTCCTCACGGACCGGTGCAAAGCTCCCGCCACGAACGCCGTGGCCCGAAATACGCGAGGCCATCATTGAGCAGCTGAGCCAGGGATCGACGAACCCCAAGTGGCCCACTCGCTACGCAATACGGCGTCTCGCCTGGCACGTCACTGACCACGCATGGGAGATCCAAGACCGTAGCAACTGACACGACCGCGGCGGCTTAGAGGTTGGCGGTTCAGAACCTCACGACGCCTGGGTCCTCTCTTCAGCGTTGCGCTGAGCCAGCGTAGGGCGCCCAGAGACCCGTCACGGTCCGCCGGCGTTCGAGACCGGCCAGAGACCCGACCGCTTCGCCGCGAGAACCGCGCACTCACCCGCAGGATGCATCTTTCCTTCTTCCCGGAGCAACTCCACGCGGCGAACGTTCGACTGAGACCACTTGCTGTCAGGCCGTCGGGGCGAGAACCAAAGTCGGGTCCTTTCCTCGTCGACTCTCCCGACCTTCGAGTCGATCCAACCCCAACAGAGGGCTTCGCAAACCGGCTCCTCGTAGTCGACGTTGGCGCGACCTGGCGACCTCTTGAAGAAGACCACCCCGACACCGTCACTGCGAGTGTGGCGGCGACGCAGCCACGAGCGCCACTGGCCCGAGGTCAGGGTCTCCACCTGATCGGGCTGATCCACCGCGCCGATTCTAGAAAGTGCCGACAACCGTCGCCGCCCTCCACACTCTGGCAGGGAGGCGACGAATGGTCGGCGCGCTCCATCGACTTCACAACGTTCAAAGGAACTGATCCGACGTTCAAAATCGAAGGTTAATGTCGCGGACTGGATAGCAACGGTGTCCAGCAGTCGCATTGTCGTTGATGCTGGTTAGAGTCGGTCGCAGGTTCGGTCGGGACGGGGGATGTGACACTACAGAGACAAAGCTCCGCCGGTGAATCGTTCTCTGAAGGACCTCTCATCATTCGCGCCCGCCGAATTTGGCGGGGCGCATCATTCGGTGAGTGGCGGGGACTCTGGGCAATCATGCGGCAAGGGTGGTCGCGCGGAACCCGTCCCTGGTTCGCGGTCGGCGTCGCTTCGGCCACCGCCGTCGTGTACGCGCTCGCGGAGAATCACTCGATCAGGTCGTTCCTGTGGAGGGCCGGGGGTGTGTCGGCTGCGCTTCCGCTCAAGGTCGAACTCGCGCGACTCCCACTCTCACTGCTCCTCGCGACTCCATATCTGCCCGTGTGGGCCGCGTGCGCACAGATCCTCGCGGTCTTCGGCATTGGAGAGTTCGTCATCGGACGCCGGCTAACGGTCGTGCTTGTGGTGCTTGGACACTTCGGTGCCACCCTGGTTGCTCGCGTCGTGTTGGACGCCATTCACACCAGCGTGTTTGGCCTGACACCAGCGCTGGCTCACGTTCTCGACACAGGACCCTCGGCCGCCACCACCGCGGTGGGCGCAGGTCTCTTGATTGTGGCTCGGATGAACCGGAGCGCGGTGCTCCTGGCTGCGGCGCTCGTGGCGGCGTATCTGATCGCGCCAGGAGTCGACGGAGTGGAACACCTCGTCGCCCTGGCGTGCGGCCTGGGTGTCGGGGTCATCTGCCGATTGGCTGCCTCGCGTCTCTCTTCTCGGTCCTTCCCGCCATGGCTCCGTGCGGCGCGCGATTCGCCCCTCACGCGCCGACTTCCGACACCCTGAGCAATCCGGAGCACGTTCTTCGCAACATTGGAACGGCGTCTGCGCTCCGTTAGCGTCCTTGCGAGAGAGAGGAGTTCTGTGCCGCACCCTCAGAATCAAGGACGCCGCGGTCGGCGCTCAATGACCCCTTCCCAGCGCCGCCGGTCGAACAGGCTTCGACGGCGCCCTCTCTCTTTCAACACCTCACTTCTCCGGGCTTCAGTGCTTCTATCGCTAACCAGTCTCTTGTTCGTCCCGCCAAATGCTGGGGCCGACGGTGTTCATCCGCTGACTCAGGCTTCCGCCTTTGCGGTCGGACTCGAGCGATGCACATTCGTCGATCACACTCGCCGCGTCATCAACTACTCGACATCGCCACCGTCTGTCTTGACAACGAGTCGCACCCTGGTCACCGAAGTTCGATATCCGACCCGGCGCGTCCCTGGCGAGCCCGTACAGCAACCTGGCGCACCCCCCGTCTCGCTGGTCGGCGGATACCCAACAATTGTCTTCGCCCACGGATACGACGTGACTCCGGACACCTACGCGGCATTACTGGACTCGTGGGTGGAAGCGGGCTTCGTGGTGGTGGCGCCCTTCTTTCCCGATGAGAAGTCGTCAGAGGTCGCTGCGCAGCACGGTGTGAATACCGAAGGTGACCTCGTGAACGAGCCCGGCGACCTCGCCTTTGTGACCAAGACGGTCATTCAGGCATCGACCACACCGTCGACAGAGTGCCCCATCGTGAGTGGTCTCGTGCGCGGCTCCGAGATCGCCCTCGTCGGACACTCCGATGGTGCCACGGCAGTCGGGATGCTCGCGTACGACCACGGTGTCGATCCCCAGGGCAGGACCTACGCCAGCCTGCGCACCGGCGTCCACTTCCGCGCGGTCGTCGTGCTGTCCGGCGACGAGGACTCGGCTCAGTCGTATCGGACCGAGGCCAGTCGACCTAACCTTCTCGTAGTTCACAGCCTGGCCGACCAGTGCAACCCGATTCACAACGGCGTCAAGCTCTACAACGCGATTCGCCAGCCCAACAAGTGGTTCCTCGAGTTGCTCACTGCCCACCATCTGCCCCCGTTCGACGGTACGGACGCGAGCGCCTTCAAGGTGGTGGTCGCAACGTCCGTTCGATTCCTCCAAATCTCGCTCGAAGGAATGAGGTTCTCGACTCGCTTCTTGGCGTTCGCGAACGAGCAGCCCACGATCGCGCGGACGTACGTCGGTGGACTTGGAAGAACACTCGTCAATCCGCCGCGGCTGCCCGAGAACTGCGGCCCGAATTGACGCGTCATCGGTGGGGAGCTCATACGCCGGATGAGAAGAGAGTGCAACGGGGACTTCTTACGTGGCCATTCATGTGAGCCCTGGACCGCCTCGAAAGAATGAGCGAGATTCCAGTGGCTTCCTTCAGTTCTCGAGGTTGCGAGCGGACTGCGCCTCGGTGACGGTAGTTTGACCACGCAGTTCCGCTGCGTCGGTCATGATCTCGAACCGTCGAGACAGCCACAGCGTCGCTTCATGCGAAGCGAACGAAGTTCACAACAGATGAGGAGAGCGTCATGCTAGGAGACAGGGAAGAACACTTCGAGGGCAAAGGAACGGACCTCGACTCACTGCAGTCACACGTCGAGGAGTATCTGAAGAATGACGGCTTCACAGTCCAGACCTCGGCACCGAGTGATCAGGGTACGGTCATTCAGGCCAAAAAGGGCGGCTTCCTGCGCGAAGTAGTGACCGCAGATCGGGCCTTGACGATCACGATCTCGGGTGCTCCGAGCGACTTCAAAGTCCGTTTCGGCATTGGAAAATGGCTCGAGCACCTCGGCATTGCGGCGATCGAGACTCTGCTCATCTCCGAGCTCTTTCTGGTGATTGATGTGGCCGAATCGGCCTGGACCATGGAGATCGAAAACAAACTCATCGCGGACACCAAGGCCTTCATTGGATGAAAGTCCCCACTCCCCAGCGTCTCGCGTGACACGTGGTCTGGAGAAGGGACGTTCGCGCCGATTCGGTGTCCTGCTATGCCACCGTGCGTCGGTTGGGACGCTCGAGCGCGATGCGGGAACTTCGCCCGCTTCAGCTAGTCGCTCCCGGGAAAGTTCATGGGGACCTCCTCGAGCAGTTCGTTTCGAATTGATCCTTCGACGAAGTACTGCCCACCAGCCCGGAACAGTTGGAATGCCTCCTGGTCCGCGAGAAAGGAATCCATCTCCTTCTGGAAGGTGGCCAGGTCCGGGTACTCCCATTCGATGACGATCTCGTTGCCGACTCCCGCTACGGGGGACAGGAGCCGCGACTCCGCCCACCCTCGCGCCCGGCAGACCTCTTCGAGCTTTTTGAACGTCTTCAAATAGTCACTGAACTGGCCGTACTTGATTACTCCGATTTGTCGGGCTCGATACGCCATTGCCGGTCCCCCTTTGGTATGGGACCTGAGTATCTCGCATCACCGTGGGCCAGAGCAAATAGCGAAAATGTCCGCGGCGACACACCCCTCATCGAGACGCGTCCCCAGTGAAGGACTGTGGAACGATGTCGCGGAGTTCGCGGATCACCGAGACGTAACGGCTATTGGTCAGCGACGTTCAATGCCCGGTACGCAGAGTTTGCCCTCGTGAGGTCGAAAGGTGCGAGTGTCGCAGGTGCGACATCAACTCTCTCGGGCTGGCGCATCGAGTCGTGGTGGCGTCATTCGGTGGCGCTGCCCTGTAATTCCACGTCACGATAACCCGCGCGGCGATAGACGCCGTGAGCCCCTAAGTCGTTCGTCGTCAAGAAGACCAGGTCCGCCCCCATGTGGACTGCCGCAGAGGTCAGGGCGACAACGGTTGTAAGACCGAATCCGTTCCGACGAAACTCCTGAAGGGTTGTGATCCCGACCAATTCCGTCACACCACTGGAGATCGGCAACCACATACCAGTCGAGACACCGACGTCTCTCCAGCGCACAATGATGGCACCGCCGCCTTCAAGGCTGGGGCGGAATCGTTCGCTGGCTTCAGCGGTTACGTCGAGGGCCGCAGGATCGAACCCTCTTTCATTGATTGTCAGTGCCTCCTGAAGATCCGCTGTCGGAGACGAGGCCCGCACCTCAAGCACCGTGACATCGATGGGCAGAGTGTTCTCAACGACGCAAGTGCAGGCCAAGAGGTGTTTGTCAGTGATCGTCGAAGGGGCTAGGAACGATTGGATGCGGGCCAGATCGCTATCCGCAGATGACGCCACACGAACCGGGCGAACTGGCACGGGTTCCACAGTATCCATTGAGCTCTCTGGCGGCATCAACAATCTGCGCGTCAGGATGTCGTCTTACTTGTATCCCTTCGCTCAGAAATTCAAGTCATTGTTGAAACTAGAAATTTCGTGGATACGAGAACAAGCGTGAGATGGCAGCCCAATTCAAACCCGCTCACGACGCAACTGATCGGTTGACCGACTGATCGACAAAGTTAGATCAAGCCAAGGTTTCGGACTTCGTCGCGCTCCGCGAGTAATTCATCGGTGGTGATCCTGATCTTCTCATTGGCGAAATCATCGCGCTCAAAACTCTCTTTGACCGACCAAGAACCCCTCCCGTCGGCTGTGACGGGTAGGCCGAAGGTCAGCCCCTTGGGGGACTCGTACTCCCCGCGGCTCGTGACGCCAACCGAAATGCAGTCGTCGGCAGACGTCGCCGTGCGTAACCCCACCACCGTGTCGATAGCGGCGTTGGCCGCTGACGCGGCGGAGCTGGCACCGCGCGCTTCGATGATCGCGGCGCCGCGCGTCTGAACCGTCGAGAGGAACGCCCCGCGCAGCCACTCGATGTCGCCGATCACGTCGGGGACCGCGACGCCGCCGATCGTCGCATTCGCGAAGTCGGGGAACTGCGTTGCCGAGTGATTGCCCCAGATAGCGAGATTCTTCACGTTCGCCACTGGTGCGCCGGCCTTCTTGGCCAGCTGAGTCTCGGCACGGTTCTGGTCGAGACGCGTCATGGCGAACCAACGGTTCTCGGGGACTTCAGGAGCGTTGGAGCGTGCAATGAGGCAGTTCGTGTTGCACGGATTGCCAACCACGAGCACCCGAACGTCGCTCGCGGCGTTCTCAGCGATCGCGCGCCCCTGAGGCTTGAAGATGCCACCATTGACGTTGAGCAGGTCGCCGCGCTCCATGCCAGCTTTGCGCGGGATCGACCCTACGAGTAGCGCCCACGACGCGCCGTTGAACGCGGTGGCCAGATCGCTCGTCGCTTCCACGCCGGCCAGCAGCGGGAAGGCGCAATCGTCAAGTTCCATCACGACGCCCTCAAGTGATTTCATCGCTGGTTCGATCTCGAGGAGCCGCAGGACGACCGGCGTGTCCGGCCCGAGGAGCTGACCCGACGCGATGCGAAACAACAACTGGTACCCGATCTGGCCGGCGGCTCCGGTGACGGTGACGTGGACGGGGGTGGTCATAACTTCTCCTAGAGACGGTCAACGATCGCCGAAGCGAACTCTGAGCACTTGACTTCGGTCGCGCCGTCCATCTGGCGCGCGAAGTCGTAGGTGACGATCTTGTCGCCGATCGTCGCCTCGAGGGCCGCGACGATGTCGGTGGCCGCATCCGCCCAGCCCAGGTGCTCGAACATCAGTACTCCGGACAGCAGCACCGAGCCCGGATTGACCTTGTCCTGTCCCGCGTACTTGGGCGCGGTGCCGT
>Ga0307372_10000753_pt1 | contig 56756 bp, 54 predicted proteins | sample OX1MG_FD_202533 | JGI IMG/M metagenome (GOLD analysis project Ga0307372, IMG submission 202533) | Soil microbial communities from Risofladan, Vaasa, Finland - OX-1 | ecosystem: Environmental > Terrestrial > Soil > Coastal area > Acid sulfate soil | place: Finland: Risofladan, Vaasa | collected...
GAGCGGGATGGGGACCTCGTCAAAGGCGCAGCGATCGACGAGGTCGATCAGCCGTTCGGTGCCGAAGCCCTCGGTCCCCCGGCCCTCGGTGATCCCGTCGGTGTAGAACAGCACGCCGTCACCGGGCTCGAGGGGCTCCTGGTGCACCGTGCAGACGCCGTGACCGGTGCCCCACGGCCCCGTCGGTGGCCCGACGAGCTCCCCGACCACCTGCCCGTGGCGGATGAGCATCGGCGCGGGGTGGCCGGCGTTGATCCAGTGGAGGACGCCGCTGTCGAGGTCGAGGCGGCCGATCTGGCCCGTGACGAAGCCGTCGCCGCGGTGCTCGGAGGCGACGACGCGGTCGACGCTCTCGTGGATGTGCTCGAGGGTCCGGCTCTCGCGGCGGTCGTGGCGGTAGCAGCCGAGGGCGAGCGCGGCGAGCATCGCCGACCGCAGCCCGTGGCCCATCGAGTCCATGAAGGCGAAGTCGAGCTGGGAGCCGTTCAGCGCATAGTCGAAGCAGTCCCCGCCGACCTCGTAGGCGGGCTCGAGCATGCCCGCCACCGCGACGCGCGGCGTGGCGAGGGTGAGGGGTGGGAGCAGGTCCCACTGCATGCTCGCCGCCAGCGACATCGACTTCCGCCGGCGATGCAGCCCGTAGGTGTCGGTGACCCGGCTCTGGATCGCGAGCGCGAAGCCGGCGAGCACGCCGAGGTCCTCGCACTGCGCCAGCACTGCGGGGTCGCCCGCGGGAAGCGTGAGCGCCAGCACCCCGGTGACATCGGAGCCTTCGACGATCGGGGCCCAGACGCGCGTACCGTCGGCGCGCTCGACCGCGACGACCTCGCGCTGTAGGAAGGCCCTCCCCGCGACCGTGCTGTTCACGTCCTCGGAGTGCGGCAGCTCCTCGTGGGCGGAGCGGTTGGGGAGCGGCTCGAGCACCTGCTGCTCGAAGTCGACGACGTAGAGCACGAGGTCGGCGCCGCCGAGCGAGGCGGCGGCGGAGGCCATCGCGTCCGCGACGTCGGAGGGGTCGGCGCGGCGCATCGCGCGGACGAGGCCGCCCAGCTCGAGCTTCTCGGGTGACGATTCGATTACCGACCCTCCCACATGACGCCCGACCGCTCCTGCGCAGTCCGGGACGGCGGGGTGGCGCGGCTCACGGCGCGGCGTCGAAGAGCCCGGGCAGCCAGGCCTCGATCCCCATCGAACGCGCCAGCCCGACCGGCCCGAGGTAGGGGGTGGCGCGGAAGGCACGCCCCTCCCGCGCGAGCTCGCCGAGGGTGTCGTCCATCGCCCGCGAGGCGGCGTCGACGAGCAGCGCCGGATAGATGACGAGGGCGTAGCCGAGCGCCGCGAGCTCGTCGTCGGTGACCTCCACTGAGGCGATCGAGCCCACCATGTTCAGCATCTTCGGTCCCGCCACCTCGCGCCCGATCACCTCGAGCTCGTCGCGCGACGAGATCCCCTCGACAAAGACGAGGTCCGCGCCCGCCGCGCGGTAGCGCCGGCAGCGCGCCACCGCCTCGTCGACGCCGAGCAGGTCGAGCGCGTCGGTGCGGGCGATCACGAGGAAATCGGGGTCGCTGCGGGCCGCGGCCGCCGCCGCGAGGCGCTCGGCGAACTCGGCGGCGTCGACGACGCTCTTGCCCGGGAGGAAGCCGCAGCGCTTGGGGAAGGACTGGTCCTCGAGGTGCACTGCGGCGGCGCCCGCCCTCTCGAGGAGCGAGACGAAGCGGGCCACCTGGGAGGGCCCCCCGTAGCCGGTGTCGCCGTCGGCGACGAGGGGGACCTTCGTCGTCGCCGCGAGGCGACGCACGTGCTCGACGACCTCGGTCATCGAGACGAGGCCGATGTCGGGGAGGCCGAAGGCCGAGCCCGCGCCGGCGCTCCCGCTCACGTGCGCGGCCCGAAAGCCCGCACGTTCGACGGCACGCAGCGAGAGGCCGTCGAAGACGCTCGGTGCGACGAGCACGCCGCCGCCCTGAAGGGCCGCGCGCAGCGCCGCCGGCCCCTCGAGCGCGCGCTCCACCTCCCCGACGCTAACCGCGGCCCCTGCGCCGCCCGGGCCGAAGCGCGCGCCGAGCCATTAGCTTCGAGGCCCGAAGTGATCGCGCCCGCGAAGCCGCCGGGGAAAGGAAGATTCCGATGCCGGACCTCGAGCTCGCCTTCGCCATCGGCGACAACCCCCGCTCGCGCGCGATCCTCACCGGGGCGGTGAAGCCGCAGGGGATCAACCTGCACGCCAGCAAGGTGCACGGCTCGGAGATCTTCTGGCGCCAGCTCCACTTCCAGGAGTTCGAGGCGAGCGAGCTCTCGATGTCGAGCCTCATGATCGCCCGCGCGCGGGGCGACGACACCTGGATCGGCCTCCCCGTCTTCACCTCGCGGAGCTTCTTCCACCTCGGCATCCTCGTCCGCGAGGACGCCGGCATCGCGGCCCCCGCCGACCTCGTCGGAAAGCGCGTCGGCATCCCCGAGTACCAGCAGACCGCGGCGCTGTGGAAGCGGGCCGTGCTGCTGCACGAGTTCGGGGTCGCCCCCGAGCAGATGCACTGGTTCATGGAGCGCCAGCCGGAGATGAGCCACGGCGGCGCGACCGGCTTCGTCGCGCCCGACGGCGTCGACTTCAAGTACGTCCCCGCGGACTCGAACATCGGCGAGATGCTGATGGCCGGCGAGCTCGACTGCGCGCTCGGCTACATCACCGACAACAACCTCGTCGACAAGAGCCGCATCCAGTTCGGCCCCGGCTCGGGCGTGCGGCGCCTGTTCCCCGACCCCGTCGCCGAGGCGCGCCGCTACTACACCTCGAGCGGCTTCTTCCCGATCAACCACTGCGTCGCCGTGCGCCGAGACGTCGCCGAGGCGCACCCCTGGGTGATGCTCAACCTCTACTCCGCGTTCCTCGAGGCCAAGGAGCGCGCCCGCGAGGCGGTCGTCACCGACCTCGGCCCCTTCCTCGAGGCCGGCGTCGTCGGCGGCGAGATCGAGTCCCAGCTCTCGAGCGACCTCTTCCCCTACGGGGTGCAGGCCAACCGGAAGATCCTCGAGGCGATGACGAGCTACTCCCACGAGCAGGGGCTCACCCCCCGCAAGCTCTCCCTCGAGGAGATCTTCTACCCGCCCTCGCTCGAGCTCTGAGGGGCGCGCCGCGGCTCAGAAACGGTCGCGGTGGACGACGCTCCCGAGGTCGCGGCGGGGCGCGGCCCTGAGCGCGGCGCCGAGGAGGTAGCCGACGGGGACGAGCGCGACCTGCGCGACCTCGTCGTAGGGGATGCCGAGGAGCTCGGCCGCCTCGCGCTCGTAGGAGAGGTGCATCGTCGTGAACGCCGTGCCGAGGCCGCGGCTCCTCGCCGCGAGGCAGAAGCTCCACACCGCCGGCAGGATCGAGCCGAAGTAGGCGGCGAGCGAGGAGGTCGACCGCCCCTCGGGGCGCCCTTCGGCGCAGGCGACGAGGTGGACGGGGACCTCGCCGAGGTGCTCCGCGAGGTAGCGCGCCGAGTCGTGCACCCGCGCCGTCGCCGCGTCGGGGGCCGGCCCCGCCGCGATGCGCTCCTCGTAGCGGGAGAAGGCCCGCGCGTAGAGGGCGGCGAGGCCGGCGCGCAGCGCGCCGTCGGTGACCACGACGAAGTGCCATCCCTGGCGGTTGGAGCCGCTCGGTGCCTGCAGCGCGAGGGCGAGGCACTCCTCGACGAGCTCCTCGGGCACGGGCCGAGCGAGGTCGAGCCGTCGGCGCACCGCCCGCGTGGTGCTCAGCAGCTCATCGGGTCCGAGCATCGGCTCCTCCTCGAACGGCCACGGCCCCGGCAGAAAACGCCCGGGCCGTGGTAGTGGTCTCGGCGCTTCGCGCCGCGGGGCTATTCGGCGTTGCCCGCCTGCAGCCAGCCGACGTAGTCGGCGATCCCCGACTCGGTCGAGTACTGCGGCTCGAAGCCGGTGTCCTCGTGGATCCAGCTGAGGTCGAGGTAGGGCACCTCGCCGGGGCTGTTCGGGGCGTGGCCGGCGGGGAGCTCGAGCTCGGCGTCGGGGAGCACCTTGTGGACCGCGGCGACGAGGTCCTCGTTCCTCGTCGCCCGCCCGGAAGCGATGTTGTAGGTACGGTGGTTGAGCTTCTCCGCGACCTGCAGCAGGGCGATGCCCCGCCCGCAGTCCTTCACGTAGCACATGTCCCCGCCGTCCTCGGCGTAGGGGACGCCGCGCGGCCCTTCGAGGTTGGGCTTCTCGCCCTTCACCGCGGCGTGCACGAGCTTGGAGGGGAGGTTCGCCATCGAGTGGTAGAGCGGCCCCCAGATGCCAGCGATGCGGAGGTTCACGAGGTCGATCCCGGTGCGGCCGGCGAAGTGGGTGCCGAGGATCTCGTAGGACTTCTTGAAGGCCTCGGTCGGGTTGCCGCCGGTCATCGGCAGCGGCATGTCCTCGCGGTAGGGGAGCTCGCGCACCCCGGAGTAGACGGCGAGCGAGCTCGCGATCCCGATCCGCTTGACCTCCCAGTCCTGGGCCGCCTGCAGGGCGTTCAGCAGGCCGTTCATGTTCACGCGGAAGTCGTCCGCGGGGCTGAGGGCGCCGAGGCCCGGCACCGCGAGGTGGACGATGCCGTCGATGTCGTGCTTCTTGCCGATCGCCATGAACGACTCGGTGTCGGTCACGTCGAGCTGCTCGATGAAGACCCGCTTGCCGACCTCGTCCTTGATGAAGTCGGGCTCGCGCGCCACGCGGTACTGAGTGAGGACGCAGGTCTCCCCCAGGTCGAGCAGCGCCCGCGCCGTGTGCAGGCCGATGAAACCGAGTCCCCCGGTCACCAGGATCATCTCGGTGCTCCTTTCCCTTCGTCCGGCGCCCTCGCGCCCGTGACGTGCTGCACCGGCGGCGGAGTGCCGGCCGGAGGCTCTGCCCCGCAGGGCGTCCGCACCTTAGAGCCCTCGCCCCGCCCCGTGAGGGCCGGGAGGCCGGCGGCGCGGGCGCTCTATCGCTTGGTCTGCAGGTTGTGGTAGCCGTGCTTCGCGCGCGCGTCGGAGAGGCGCGTGTTGTTCTTCAGCGCTTCGTCGCTGATCGCCTGCTCGGTCGACTCGATCTCGGTGGCAAGCTTCGCGATCTCCTCGGCCCGCTCGCGCGGCAGCACGATGATCCCGTCGGCGTCGCCGACGATCACGTCGTCGGGGCGCACGAGGCAGCCGCCGACGGCGACCGCGATCTGCATCGCCTCGGCGCGCACGCGGTCCTTGCCGGTGCGCATCCAGTGCGCACGCGCGTAGAGCGAGTAGTCGACGTCAAAGGCGCGCTGCACGTCGCGGCAGATGCCGTCGATCACCGTCGCCGAGATGCCCCGGTGCTCGGCGACCTCGGAGAGGATCCCGCCCCACACGGTGACGTCGGTGCGGCCGTGGTTGGAGAGCACGATCACCGAGCCCGGCTCGACGTCGTCGATGTAGTCGCCCACGGTGCCGCCCTCGGTGCCGACCGGCACGTACTGCACCGTGAAGGCGCGACCGGCGATCGTGCCCGACCCGGCGACGCGGATGATCCCGCTCGCCTGGGTGATGAGCCCGAGACGGTCACAGGTGTCGGAGACCACCGCGGTGTTGAGCTTGCGCAGACTGGTGAGGACCTCGTCGTCGGCCATCGTCATCCTTTCTTCAGCATCGACTCGTAGTTGCCGCTCAGCACGTCGGTGACGGTGACCCCGGCGCGGAGCTGAGCGGCCATCTCCGCCTCCTTGGCGTAGAGCTCGTCGGCCTTGTCGAGCACCTCCGAGGCGTTCGCGGCCGAGAGGAAGACCACCCCGGAGCGATCGGCGAGGACGAGGTCGCCCTCCTCGAGCACCACGTTCTCGAGCTCGAGCGGCTCGCCGTTGGAGATCTCGACGGTGCGCGCCCGCGCCGTGCGGGGGGTCGCGGAGTGCGCGTAGTAGGGGAGGCCGACCTCGGCGACGTCGTCGACGTCGCGCGCCGCGCCGTAGACGACGACGCCGGCGACCTGCTTGATGCTCGCCGCCAGCGAGAGCAGGCCGCCCCAACCCGCCGACTCGCCCTTGCCGGCGCGGTTGTCGACGACGATCACGTCGCCCGGCTCGGAGGCGGCGATCGCCGCCGAACCGAGGTGGCGGGCGGGCAGGCCCTTCGCCTCGGCGGCGGGGCCGAGGCCCACGGTCTTCACGCGGCCAGCGATCTTCGGGCACTCCCACAGGGGGCGGATGCCAATGATGGAGCCCGGCAGGCCGAGGGCGTCCAGGGCGTCGGACACCGTGCAGGTGTCCATCTTCTCGAGCCGCTCTACGAGCGCGCGCACGTCACTCACCGCGCTGCCTCCGGAGGTGTCGGGAGCGGCGGCGCCGCTCTTCCGCTGAAGCGTCGACACCCTATCCCGGGAGCGCGCGCTCCTCCCGGGGGCGCCGGGTCGATCCTTCGGACTGCGAAGGACCGACCCGCAGCCAGTAGGGTGGCGTCGGTCGTGGGCAAATTCTTCGTCGACACCACGCCGCTCCGGCTCTACCCCGAGTTCCGCAGGGTCTGGATCGGCGCCGCCGTCTCCGCGGTCGGCTCGCAGCTCGCCGTGGTGGCCGTCGCCTACCAGGTCTACCGGCTGACCCACTCCTCGCTCGACGTCGGCCTCATCAGCCTCGTCCAGCTCGGACCCTCCCTCGTCGGCTCGGTGCTCGGCGGCTCGATCGCCGACGCCTTCGACCGGCGGCGGCTGCTCTTGTTCACCGGGAGCACGATGGCGGTGGTCTCCTGCGGCCTCGCCCTGAACGCCGCGCGCCACCACCCCTCGCTGCTGTTGATCTACGTCCTCGCCGGGGCGAACGCCGCGCTGCAGGGCGTCGACGGGCCGGCCCGGCAGGCGCTATTGATCTCGATCGTCGAGCGCGAGCTGCTGATCTCGGCGAACGCCCTCCGCCAGCTGATCGGCCAGGTCTCCCAGGTCCTCGGCCCCTCCCTCGGCGGCATCCTGCTCGCGGCGTTCGGGGTGGAGATCGTCTTCTTCCTGAACGCCGGGAGCTTCGTCGTCGCCGTCGGCGCGGTGCTCACCGTCGGCGCGCACCCGCCGCTCGGCGGGGCGACGCGCTTCGGGCTGCGCTCGATCGCCGAGGGCTTCCAGTTCCTGAAAGGGCGCCAGGCGATCCAGGGCTGCTTCATCGCCGACCTCAACGCCACGATCCTCGGCATGCCGACTGCGCTCTTCCCGGCGCTCGCCACCGTCCAGTTCCACGGCGGGGCCGGGACCGTCGGCCTCCTCTACGCCGCGCCGGGGGCGGGCGCGGTGGTCGCCTCCGCCTTCTCCGGCTGGACGCGCCGCATCCGCCGCCCCGGCTACGCCGTCTGCGTGGCGATCGTCTGCTGGGGGGTCGCCCTCACCGCCTTCGGCTTCGCCCGCCAGGTCGTCCTCGCCTTCGGGCTGCTCGCGATCGCCGGCGGCGCCGACGTCATCTCGGCCGTCTTCCGCTCGACGATCATCCAGACCGAGACGCCGGACCGCCTGCGCGGTCGGCTCACCTCGATCCAGCTCGCGGTGGTCCAAAGCGGCCCCCGCCTCGGCAACGCCGAGGCGGGGCTCGTCGCGGCAGCCTCGAGCAACCAGCTCTCGGTCGTCTCGGGCGGCCTCGGGTGCATCGTCGGCATCGCGATCGTCGCCCGCTTGATGCCACGCTTCATCCGTTACGAGCTCGGCCGCGACGAGCACGAGACCGCGGCCCAGCCGCGCGGCGCATAGGTTTGCGAGCCTCCGGGACCGGGTAGCAACCTTTGGAGTTCTCCCCGCCGCCGCCTCCTTGCGCGCGCGGAATCCCATGTCACGGGCTGGAAGCGCGATCTAGAGTTGTACCCGGAAAGGGCCGCCTGAGCACGGCCACCCCTCGCGGCCGGGCACGAGAACGGCAGGAGCCAGATGGACGAGCTGCTCGACATCAGTGAGACCTCGGACAACGGCGTCCCGGTGCTCGCGCTGCGCGGCGAGATCGACCTCTCGAGCAGCCCGCAGCTGCGCGAGGCGCTCGTCCGCCTGCAGGAGGAGGAGCCGCCGGTCGTCGTGCTCGACCTCTCCGACGTCACCTTCCTCGACTCGACCGGCCTCGGCATCCTGATCGGCGCCCTGAAGCGCCGGGAGAGCGCGGGTGGTGACCTGCGCCTCGTGATCACCCGGCCGAACCTGCTGAAGGTCTTCGAGATCACCGGGCTGACGACCGTCTTCCGGCTCTTCCCGAGCCGGGCGGAGGCCTGTACGTGACCCACCCCAACCTCGAGCTCGTGCCCCACGAGGAGACCGAGGTGACGCTCGTGCTGCCGATCGAGGCCGACTGGCTCGCCCTCGCGCGCACCACCGGCGCCGCGGTGGCGGCGCGCGCGGACTTCACCTACGACGAGATCGCCGACCTCCGGCTGGCGATCGACGAGCTGTGCCTCTCGCTCATCGAGCGCCACGCGACGCGCGGTCGGATCGAGCTCACCTACACCCTGAACAGCGACACGCTGCGCGTCGAGGCCTGCCTCACCGAGCTCCCCCTCGACACCCCGCAGCTCGAGCGGGCGGGGCAGGAGTTCTCCCAGCGCATCCTCGACGCCCTGGTCGACACGCACGCGCTGCGCGAGGACGCCCCCGCGGCCTGGTTTACCAAGCGGCGGACCGCGCACTGAGGTGACCGGTCGCCACGCGCCGATCGCGCGCGGCCCGGCACGACGGGACCTCGAGGGGCCCGCGGGCAAGCGCCTCGTCGTGCAGGTCGTGATCAACGCCGAGAGCTGGGCCTACGACCGGCCGATGCCGCGGCGGATCCTCGGGGCGCCGCACGGCAGCGAGACCGTCCCCGACGTCCCGAACTTCAGCTGGGTCGCCTACGGCATGCGCCGCGGCCTGCCCCGCCTCCTCGATGCCCTCGCCGCCCGCCACCTGCCGGCGACGGTCGCCCTCAACGCCTCGGTGATCGAGGACTACCCCGAGGCCGCGGCCGCCCTCGCCGAGGCGGGCCACGAGCTGGTCGGCCACGGCGTCGAGCAGGAGACCCTGCACCGCGCAGGCGACGAGGCCCTCGTGATCGCCGAGTCCCTGCGCCGCCTCGCGGCCCTCTCGGGGAGGCCCGTGCGGGGCTGGCTCGGCCCCGGCCTGCAGGAGACCTTCGCCACCCTCGACCACCTCTCGGGCGCAGGGGTCGACTACGTCCTCGACTGGGTGATCGACGACGTCCCGGTCTGGCTCGAGGCCTCGCCCCGGCCGGTGCTCTCGGTCCCCTACTCCCTCGAGCTCAACGACTCGGTGCTCTTCGCCGCCCACGAATACCCGACGGGCGAGTACCTCGCCCGCCTGCACGCGACCCTCGACGGCCTCGCCCCCGACCTCGAGGAGGGCGCGGTCGTCCTCTCGCTCCCCCTCCACCCGCACCTCCTCGGCGTCCCCCACCGCATCGGCTCGTTCACGGCCGCGCTCGACCTGCTGGCCGCCCGCGACGACTGCACCTTCCTTGACGGAAGCGGCATCCACGACTGGTTCACCGCCGCGACGCGCTGACCGTTCCCGTGCAGCGGGGGCGAAGTCGCGCGAACCTTCGCCGGTGGCGGCAAAGAGCGCCGCCGCCGAGGAGGCGAACAGCGATGTTCGACGTCAATGAGATCGGCCTGCAGGGGCGCGCCACCCGACTGCACCACCTCGGCTGGGCCGTGCCCGCACTCGACGCCGGGAGCGGCGTCTTCGGGGAGGTGCTCGGCCTCCCGCACCTCCTCGACGAGAGCCTCCCCGGCGTGGAGCTGCGCTTCTTCGAGGCCGGGGAGTGCCTGGTCGAGCTGCTCGCCCCCACCGCCTCGGGGGGCGTCGAGGCGCTCGTCGCCCGCCAGGGGGGTGGCCTGCATCACCTCGCCTTCGCCGTCGACGACGTCGACGCCGCGCTCTCGGCCTGCGCCCGCGAGGGCTGCACCCTGATCGACCACTCCAAGCGGCCGGGCAGCCGGCGCACCGAGATCGGCTTCGTCGACCCGGCCTGGCCAGGCGGCGTGCTCCTCGAGTTCGTCGAGGACCCGAGCTTGTCGGGCTGAGCTTCTCGGGCTGGGGGAGCCCTCAGCGCCGGGGCTCGACCGCCCGCACCTGCGGACCGAAGCCCCGCCGGTAGACCATCAGGGTCCGCTTGAAGGTGATCACGATCGTCCCGTCCTGCTTGAAGCCGGTGGTGGCCACGGTGACGATCCCGACCTCGGGGCGGGAGCGGCTCTCGCGGGCCTCGAGGACCTCGGACTCGGAGTAGATCGTGTCGCCCTCGAAGACGGGGGCGGGGAGGCGCACCTCGTCCCAGCCGAGGTTGGCGAAGACGTTCTGGCTGACGTCGACGACGCTCTGCCCGGTGACGAGGGCGAGGGTGAAGGTCGAGTCGACGAGGGGGCGGCCGAACTCGGTCTGGGAGGCGTAGTGGCGGTCGAAGTGGACGGGCGCGGTGTTCTGGGTGAGCAGGGTCATCCAGATGTTGTCGGTCTCGGTCACCGTCCGCCCGAGCGGATGGCGGTAGCGGTCGCCGACGCGGAAGTCCTCGAAGAAGCGTCCCGCCCAGGAGACGATCGGCTCGCCGGCGGGGGGCGTCGGGTCGGGTGCCTGGCTCACGGGGGCGATGATGGCAGATCGACCGCGTTCCCCAGTCGCCCTCAACGGAAGTCCCGCGAGCGGGCGAGCGCGAGGGGGAGCTCGAGGCGCTCGAGGCGCTCGGCGACGACGTTCACCGCCTCGCCGCCCGAGCCCGAGCGCTCGAGGCGGCCGGTGACGAGGAGGGCCGGGGAGGCCGCCTCCCTGCGGTAGCGGAGCCACAGCCCCGCCGAGCAGATCACGTTCAGCACCCCGGTCTCGTCCTCGAGGTTGACAAAGACCGTCCCCCCCGCGGTCGAGGGGCGCTGGCGGTGGGTGACCGCCCCGGCGACGACCACCCTCCCTCCCTGCTCCTCCCCGCCGACGAGCGAGGCGGCGGTGCGCACCCCGCGGCCGTCGAGGAAGGGGCGCAGGAGGGCGAGCGGGTGGGCACCGGTGTGCACCCCCGTCGCCCAGAGGTCCGCCGCGGTCTCCTCGAGGGGGGTCATCTCCGGGAGCGGCGGGGCGTGCGCCCCGACGGCGGTGCCCGGGAGGCGCCCCGCGGCGCCCGCCACCGCCCCCGCCGCCCACAGCGCCTCGCGTCGCGACAGGCCGCGGCGCGAGCGGCCGTCGCTGAGGGGGGCGAGGTCACCGAGGGCGCCCGCGGTGGCGAGCGCCTCCAGCTGCGCGGCGCCCGCCCCGCTCGCCGCGGCGAGGGCCTCGAGGTCGCCGTAGCCGCCCTCGGGGCGGAGGGCGACGATGCGCTCGGCGAGGGGCACCCCGACGCCGCGCACCGAGGAGAGGCCGAGGCGGACCGCCGGCGCGGCGGGCGGCCCCTCGAGGGTGGCCTCGGCACCGGAGCGGTTCACCTCGGGGCCGAGGACCACCACACCGTGGCGGCGGGCGTCCGCGGTGAGGCTCTGCGGCGACCAGAAGCCCATCGGCTGGGAGTTGAGGAGGCCGGCGAGGAAGGCGGCCGGGTAGTGCAGCTTCAGCCAGGACGAGGAGTAGACGAGGTAGGCGAAGGAGACGGCGTGGGACTCGGGGAAGCCGAAGTTCGCGAACGCGGCGAGCTGTTCGAAGACGGCGTCCGCGACCTCCTCGCTCAGCCCCCGCTCGGCCATCCCCGAGTAGAGCCGCCCGCGCAGGCGCTCCATCTTCTCCCGTGAGCGCTTCGACCCCATCGCCTGGCGGAGCTGGTCGGCCTCGGCCGCGCTGAAGCCGGCGACGTCGATCGCCAACTGCATCAGCTGCTCCTGGAAGAGCGGGACGCCGAGGGTCTTCTCGAGCGCCGCCTTCATCAAGGGGTGGGGGTAGGTGACCTCCTCCTCGCCGTTGCGCCGCCGGAGGTAGGGGTGGACCGAGCCTCCCTGGATCGGCCCGGGGCGGATGAGCGCGACCTCGACGACGAGGTCGTAGAACTCCTTCGGCCGGAGGCGCGGCAGGGTCGCCATCTGGGCGCGGCTCTCCACCTGGAAGACCCCCATCGAGTCGGCGTGCGAGAGCATCTCGTAGACCGCCTCCTCCTGGGGGAGCTGGGAGAGGTCGAGCGCCTCCCCGTGGTGGGCGGCGACGAGATCGACCATGCGGTGCAGCGCCTCGAGCATCCCGAGGCCGAGGAGGTCGAACTTCACGAGGCCGATCGCCGCGCAGTCGTCCTTGTCCCACTGCAGGACCGTCCGCCCCTCGCGTCGTGCCCACTCGACCGGGCAGACCTCGATGACGGGGCGGTCGCAGATCACCATCCCCCCCGAGTGGATGCCGAGATGGCGGGGGAAGCCCTCGAGCTCCCCGGCGAGGGCGCGCACCTCGGCGGGGATCCCGAGCTCGGGCTCGCTGGCGGAGGGGACGTGGGCGAAGAAGTGCGTCGAGAGCTCCTTGGACCAGGCGTCGAGGGTCCCCGGCGGGTAGCCGAGCGCACGGCCGACGTCGCGGATCGCCGAGCGGGGGCGGTAGGTGATGACGTTCGCCACCTGCGCGGTGTGCTCACGGCCGTAGCGCTCGTAGACGTAGGCGATCACCTCGTCGCGCCTCCCCGACTCGATGTCGAGGTCGATGTCGGGCGGCCCCTCGCGCGCCGGCGAGAGGAAGCGCTCGAAGAGCAGGCCGAGGCCGACGGCGTCGGCGTTGGTGATCCCGAGGGCGTAGCAGACGGCCGAGTTCGCGGCCGAGCCCCTTCCCTGGCAGTAGATCCCCTCCCGGTTGCAGAACTCGACGATGTCCCAGACGACGAGGAAGTAGCCGGGGAAGTCGAGGGCCTCGATCACCTCGAGCTCGTGGGCGATCTGCCGGCGGGCGCCGGGGACCCGCTCCGCCTGGGGGGGGCCGTAACGCCGCAGCGCCCCCTCCTCGGCGAGGCGGCGGAGGTGGTCGATCTCCCGCTCGCCCGCGGGGAGGGGGAAGGGGGGGAGGCCCGGCGCGAGGAGGGAGAGGTCGAAGGAGAAGGCCCTCCCGAGCGCCGCCGCGGTCTCGACGGCGCCGGGGTAGCGGCGGAAGCGGCGGCTCTGCTCGGCCCCCGAGCGCAGCGACGCGCCGCCCCATGCCGGGAGCCACCCCTCCACCTGCTCGAGGCTGTGCCGGGAGCGGATCGCCGCGAGGGCGGTGGCGAGGGGGTAGCGCCGCGGCGTCGCGTAGTGGGCGTTGGTCGTGGCGCAGAGCGCGACACCGGCACGCGCCGCGAGGGCGGCGAGGGCGTCGTTGCGCGCCCCGTCGAGGGGGGCGCCCTCGTCGAAGAGCTCGACGACGACGTGCTCGCGCCCGAAGGCCGCGACGAGACGAGCGAGCTCGCGCGCCGCGGCCGCCGGGCCCTGCTCCTCGAGCGCTCGCGGGACGGCCCCCCGGCGGCAGCCCGTGAGGACGGTCCAGCTCCCCCCGTGCGCGGCGGCGAGCTCCTCCAAGGAGAAGCGCGGCCGTCCCTTCTCCCCGCCAGCGAGCTGTGCGCGAGCGATCGCCGCCGAAAGGCGAGCGTAGCCGGCGGGGCCCTCGGCGAGGGCGACGAGGTGGGTCCCCTGCGGGTCGATCGCCCCGGCGCGCGCCTCGGCGCGCTCGCCCGTCGCGCCGGGGAGGGAGAGCTCGGCGCCGTAGAGGGTCGGGAGGCCGAAGGCCCTCGCCGCCTCGGCGAAGCGCACGATCCCGTAACAACCGTCGTGGTCGGTGAGGGCGAGCGCCTCGAGGCCGAGGCGGACGGCCTCCTCGACGAGCTCCTCCGGGCTCGAGGCGCCGTCCAGGAAGCTGAAGTGGGAGTGGCAGTGGAGCTCGGCGTAGGGCACCGTGCCCGGGGCGCGGGAGAGCGCCGGCGGAGGGAGGTACTCGGGGCGGTGGCGGGAGAAGCCCGGGGCTTCGCCCCCGTCCCCCACGAGGAGGGGACGCTCCCCCTTCCCAGCGGGGCGGCCGGAGAGGCGCCGCTCGAGCTCGGACCACGGGACGATCGGGTTGAAGGTGCCCATCGGCCGCACGATATCGAACGTATGTTCGATATGCGTCGGCGCTCTCCCCTGGCGTCAGTCGTACTGCCCCTCGAGCTGCCAGGCGCCCTGCTCGAGGCTCAACAGCAGCGCCCTCCCGTCCTCGAGGAGGACCTGGATCCGGGCGCGGCGACGGTGGCGCGCCGCCTCCCACCAGTGCTCGTCAGCGGGCCACGGGCCGCTCCAGGCGACGACGGCGCACCCCACCCCCTCCTCGAGGAGCAGCGCCGGCGGGGCGGTGACGGCCCCCCGCCCGTTCACCGCCACGCTCCGGCCGGCGGCGTCGAGCACCCCGAGCGGGCGGCCGTCGAGGAGGGCCGGCGACGGCGGGGGGAGGCCACCCGGCCAGGGGGCGCCCGCGAGGCTCTCGCCGACGGCGAGGCCCTCCCCGAAGGGGACGAGTCGGACCCGCTCGCCCGGTCCACGGCCGCCGACGAGGACGGCGCGCAGCACCGCCTGCGGGCCGGCGATCCCCTGCAGGCGGGCGAAGGTCCTCCCCACCCTCTCCTCGTCGTGCACCGGCGTCCCCCACAGCTCGAAGGCGCGGCCCGAGTCCGCCGCGACCTCGAGGGCCTCCAGGCGGAGGCCCTCGATCCCGCGCCCCTCCCTCGCGCCCTCCTCCCCCTCCCCCCGCCCGAGGAGGAAGACCTCGAGCTGGAAGCGGAGGCGCTCGGCGACGAGCACGGCGGAGAAGGGGCCCTCGTGGCTCCAGCGGCGGACGACCCGCCCCCCGTCGGAGAGCTCGACCGCCACCTCGAGGAGGCTGCAGGCGAGGCCGCCCACCGAGAGGCGGTGGGCGAGCTCGGCGGCGAGCGCGCGCACGACGAAGGCCGCCTCGTCGACGCGGGTGATCGGCGGGTCGGGGGCCACCTCGACGACGAGCGCCTCCGTGAGGGCGCGCGGCGAAAGGGGGGTGACCTCCTCGCCGCGGGCGAGTGCCTGCAGGCGCCCCCCCTCCACCCCGAAGCGGGCGAGGACGTCGCGCTCACCGAGCCCCGCGAACTCGCCGAGGGTGTAGACGCCGAGGCGTCCGAGGAGGTCGGCGGTCGCCGGGTCGCCGAGCACCGCCACCGGGAAAGGGGAGAGGAAGGTCGCCGTCTCCCTGGAGGGGACGAGGGCGCCGGTGCGCGCCGCCAGCCCCGCCGCGAAAGCGCTGTCGGCCACCCCGACCCGGAAGGCCCCCGCCCCGAGCAGCGCCTCGAGCGCCTCGCCGACCCGTTCGGCGAAGGCCCCCTCTCCCCCGAAGTAGCGGGCCGGGCCGCGCGTCGGGAGTGCCGCCCAGCCGGGGCGACCGAGGGCGACCGGCGGCCCGAAGGCCTCGAGGGCGCGCACCACCGGCTCGAAGGCCCGCCGCTCGGCGGCCTCGTCACGCGCTCGTGCGACGAGGGCGGGACAGCGGCTCTGGGCATCGCGGCGACGCTGTCCGCGCGCCACCCCGAAGCGGCGCGCCGCGGCCGAGGTGGCGAACACGCGCCCCTTCTCCATGACCGCCACGGCCTCGGCACCCTCCCCGAGGGCGACCACCGGCCAGTCCGGGCAGTGCACCACGAGGACGCGCGCCGGGCGCGCCGCGCCGCGGGGCGGGGGCGGCGGCGGGTCAGCCGAGCGAGAGCGCCGCGCCATCTCCGCCTCGGGAATCGGGCTCCTCGAAGACGATGCGCCCGTCGGCGGCGGGCAGCCAGAGCGCGCCGCTGCGGGCGGCGCCACCCCGGCGGCGGCGCGCCGCCACCTCGAGACGGCGGGCGGCGAGGCGGCCCTCCCCCGCCCCGAGGCCGACGAAGCTCCCCCCGGTCACCGTCAGGGTCAGGTCGCACCCCTCCGGCCAGGAAGGGGCGGAGCGCCGCTTGCGCCGCCGGGGGAGGAGGAGCAGCACCCCGCGGCGCTCCCGCGCGCGGGCGGTGAGGCGCCGCGCCTCGAGAGAGGGGAGCGGTCGCTGCAGGGTCGCGCAGACGACGTCGCACCCCTCGAGCAGGGTGCCGAGGAACATCGCCTCCCGCCCCCCCGCGTCGGGGACGAGCACGAGCCGCTCGAGGCAGACCCCGAGCTCGGCGGCAGCGGCGAGGCCGAGCTCGGGAAGGCCGAGGACCGCACACCACAACCCCTCGCTGCTCGCCGCGGCGAGGAGGGCGAGGGCGAGCGCCGTGCTCCCGGGGAAGGGGGAGTTCTCGATGAGCACCGTGCTCCCCCGCTGCAGGCCAGGGAGGGCGAGGAGGGCGGCGAGCGGGGGCAGGAGGGGGACGAAGCGCTCCCCGGCGAGCTGCGGCCCTTGATGGCGGAGGGCGAGGGCGCGCAGCTCCTCGCGCTGCTCGGTGCTCGCGCGGGGAAGGGGCGCCGCGGCCATGGGAAGACGACTGTAGCCAACTATCGAACACACGTTCGATAGTTGGCCCTCACCCGCGCCGCCGCGCTCACCGGGACCGCCGCGAGCGCGCCCTCCCTCCGCCGCGCCGGCGAGGCGAACCTCGGCGCCTAGCCCGCCACCTCGGCGAGCAGCTGCGGCCCGTCGTTCTTCACGTTCGAGACGTCGCTCGGGACGCGCCGGGCGGTGAGGAAGTCCTCGGGGGCGGGGGCGAGCAGCGCGGCCTGCTCGGCGGGGGTGAGGGGACGGCGCTCGAGCCAGCGCGAGAAGTCCTCGGGGGCGAGGAGCACGGGCATCCGTTCGTGCACCGGCGCCATCAGCGAGTTCGCCCGCGTGGTGATCACCGTGCAGGTGAGCAGCCAGGCCCCCTCGGGGTGGCGCCAGCGCTCCCAGAGGCCGGCGAGCGCGAGGAGCGGCCCCTCGCGGGGGGCGAAGTACCAGGGGAGGCGGGGGGCCCGCCCGCCGCCCTCGGGGCGCTGCCACTCGTAGAAGCCGTCGGCGGGCAGGAGGCAGCGGCGCTTCACGAAGGCGTCCCGGTAGGCCCGCGAGCTCATGAGCGTCTCGGCGCGCGCGTTGATCATCCGGTTCCCGACCGCGGGGCTCTCCGCCCAGGGGGGGACGAGGCCCCAACGGAACTGCTCGAGGCGTCGGGTCGTGCCGTCGGACTCGCAGGCGACCGCCGGAACGAGCTGGGTGGGTGCGACGTTGAAGCGTGGCTCAGCGGGCTCGACGACGCTGTGGTCGACCCCGAAGAACTCGACCAGCTCGTCGCTCGGCGTCGTGAGGACGTAGCGACCGCACACCGTGCAATTGAAGCGCGCCCGGCAATTGCCGTGCGCTAGGGGCGCCGCCCCGACCGTAGGACGAGCTTCACGACGAGGGCGACGATCGCCACGACGATGGCGAACTTCACGACGTAGCCGACGACGCTCACGAGCGACGACAGCACCACGAAGGCGACGACCGCGGCCACCGCGACTCCCGCGACCACAGCCACACCGTGCACCGGGCGCAGCCCTGAGGACCTTCCAGTCGGTCGGATCATGAGCCACCAGCCTCTCTTGTTGCACCGACCCTACCAACAGCACCTTTGTCGAACTGGACGGGCGCGGCGCGGCGCCGAGGGGCTCCGAGGTCAGGCCGGGAAGTGCGCGCCGTCCGGGGCGGGGGCGGTCGTGCCCTCCGCGGGGACGCTCTTCTGCTCGGCCGCGGGCGGGTCGCCCTCGGCGATGCCCTTCTTGAACTCGTGCGAGGCGCTGCCGAGGCCGCGTGCCAGCTGCGGCAGCTTCGCGCCGCCGAAGAGCAGCACCGCCGCCGCGACGACGACCACGATGAGACCGTCCGGACCAAGAATCATTGCCAGCATCTTTCCCTCCTCGGGTTGGCCTCCCGGCGCTGCCGAGAGGGTGATGACGTTCCTCGGTACCGCTACTTCGCCGGCTCGTAGGTGAGCTCGGTGATCCTCCCGCCCTCGATCGTCACCCTCTGCCCCGAGCCGGCGAGGGTGTAGGAGCCCTTGAGCAGCTCGGGGTAGACCGCCGCGTACCGCCGCTGCGAGCCGACCCGGCGCTCCCGCACCGCGCTGTGGGTGTGCGGGCGGGCGGGGTCGTCGGGGTTGAGGTCGATCTCGTCGCCGAACCGCTCGGCGGCGGCGTGCAGCACCAGGGCGCCGACGTCGCCGCCGATGTCGAGCACGACGCTCGCCACGGTGCTCGGCGCGAGCTCCGCCTCGGCCACGGCTCAGGCCGCCGGGGCCGCGGCGGCCGGCACGTCGTAGCCGCTGTGCGGCGTCCCGAGGTACGGGAAGGTCGCGAGCAGCGGGATCCCCGTGCCGCTCACCCCGTCGCTCACGGCGGAGATCGCCTTGTCGGGGGTGAAGCTCTTGTCGACGAGCGGGATCGTCGCCCCGGCGAGGGCGCGCAGCTCGATCGTCACCACGTCGTCGGCGACCCTGCGGCCGTTCGGGAAGCCGGCCACGTCGCCGCCGACGACCCCGAGCGCGTTGGGCGAGGACGCTGCCGGGATGGCGACGTTCAGCCGCAGCATGTCGGCCTCAGTCTTCCCGGTGAAGGTCGAGAAGGCCGGGGAGACGACGCCGGCGGGGATCCCCGTGAGGAAGATCGCCGCGAGGTCGGCGCGCGCCTTGGTGTAGGCCGCGAGGTTCGGGAAGGCGCCCGGGTACAAGACGTTGAGCAGCCCTGCGAGCTCGGGGTGGGCCGCGCCGGCGAGGAACTGGTGGTCGTCCTTGGGGGCCTGAGCGTTCCAGTAGTCCTTCTTCGACAGCGGCACCAGCACCTCGTTCACGAGCGGGTTGCCGAGGCGCGAGACCTGCACCCAGGGGCCGCTCTCGGCGCCTGCGCCGCCGCTCGAGCCGAGCACGCGGGCACGGCGGCGGCTGGCGGTCGTCCAGACGCCGATCGTGGCGTGGGGCGAGGTCGCGCTGGCGGGCATCCTGCCGCCCTCGGTGAGGTCCTCGATCGGCACCTGGAGGGCGATGCTGTGCACGTTCACCGAGGCGGTGGCGTTCACCCCCGCCGCGGCCTTGAGCGCCGGGAGGCCGAAGGTGGCGTGCAGGTTCTCGATCGGGCGCAGGTCGCCGAGGTCGAAGATCGAGCCGAGGTCGACGAAGAAGGCCTCCGCCCGCTGGCCGGCGAAGACCCGGCGCCCGCTCGGGAGGGGGTGCACGGCCTCGCTCGCGAGGAGCGGGTAGTTCGGCGTGGAGAGTGGCCCGATGTTGCAGGGCGGGCAGATGAGGTCCTTCGCCAGCCTCACCGTGCGCCCGTGCCGCGCGACGCGGGTGACGCTGTAGTACTGGCGGCGGTTCCAGTACTTGCTGGAGAGGGACTCGATCGGGCCGGTGTTGTAGAGGAAGGTCTCCGGGTCGGTGTTCTGGCTGTGGAACTCGAACTGGAAGGTGACCTCGGCGACGCCGTCGCCGTTGTTGTCGACGTGGATCTCGTAGAGGACGTCGTCGCCGAACTCGAAGAAGTTCGGTCCGGCGGCGGGCGCCTGCAGCGGGATGTAGTTGGCGATGATCGTCGCGGTGCCGGGCCTGTCCGGGCTGACGAACGCGTACAGGTCGGTGCTGTCGGCGACGGGGTCCTTGGCGATCTCGGGGGCTTCACGGTGTGACGACATGGCGAGTCCTCTCAGCGGGTCGCGCGCACGAGGCGTGCGGCGACGGTGCGGTCGTGGATGAGCACCTCGCGGGTGCCGACGAACAGGCTGATCGCCCCGCTCTGCGGGTCGACGACGTGGGCGATGATGCTGTCCCCCTCGTTCAGCTGCTCGGAGGCGAGCAGCTCGGGCTCGCTCGCCGTGCCCTTGCGTGGCGGGCCGGCGGTGACCGCGCTCGCGACGGCGGCGGGTGCCACCGCGGCCGCCCCGGCGATCGCGACGGCACCTCCCGCCTGCTTGAAGAACCTTCTCCTGCTGATGGATTCCAAGGGACCTCCAGGCGATCGGGCCGGCCGGTGCGGTCGGGCGCTCGGAGTGTCTACGGAGCCGCGACCGGCCGTGGATGCGCGAGCGGGACGGCCCGCGTTGACACCCCGGGGGAGGTTCCCTATTGGGGAGGCCCCGACCACGGTGCAGCTCGCCCGCCGCAGCTTCGAACAGCTCGCCCTCGGCGAGGGTGAGCGGGTCTATGTGCGCCGCGCGCACGCCGGCGTCCTCGAGGCGACCCCGGCCTGAGCGACGCGGCGCCGTCGAAGGCGGGTGAGCCGTCGGGCAATAGCCTGTCGCGTGTGCCGAGCGAGCAGCCAAGGACCTCCACCATCACAATGAGCGTGGAGGCGGTGGCGCTGAAGGGCGCGCGCGAGGCGCTGCTCTCGGCCGTGCGCGCCGGCCAGCTCGCCGCGACGGAGTTCCCGCGCCGCTACGCCGCGGCGGCCGACGAGTGGCTGGCGCAGCGCTTCGCGGAGGCGACCGGTGGAAAGGCCAAGGGCTTCGCCCTGCTCGCCGTCGGCGGCTACGGCCGCGGCGAGCTCTGCCCGGGGAGCGACCTCGACCTCCTCCTCCTCCACAAGGGGCGCCGCCGCACCGCGGCGGTCGCCGACCACCTCTGGTACGCGGTCTGGGACACCGGGATCGGGCTCGACCACAGCGTGCGCACCCGCGGCGAGGCGCTCACGATGGTGCGCTCGGACCTGAAGGTCGCCCTCGGCCTCCTCGACGCGCGCCTCGTCGCCGGCGACCGGGCGCTCGCCGAGAGCCTTCTCGGCGAGGCGAGGGCCCGCTACCGCAAGGAGTCGCGCGAGCTGCTCAGCGAGCTCGAGGAATCGGTCGGGGCCCGCCACAAGAGCTTCGGCGAGCTCGCCTTCCTCCTCGAGCCGGACCTCAAGCAGTCCGCCGGGGGGCTGCGCGACCTCGGCGCGCTGCGCGCCATCGCCGAGGCGATCCCCGCCCTCGCCCCGATGGCCAACTCGCCGGCGGTGCGCGACGCCGAGCAGACGATCCTCGCGGCGCGCGTCGCCCTCCAGTCGCGCACCGGCAACACCGGCGACCGCCTCCTCCTCCAGGAGCAGGACCAGGTCGCCGAGATCCTCGGCTTCGGCGACGCCGACCTCTTGATGGCCGCGGTCGCCGAGGCGGGCCGCACGGTGGCGGCGACCGCCTCGGAGGCCTGGCAGCGGGCGCGTGCGACGCTTGCTCCGACCGAGCCCGAGGAGCGGCCGATCGGCGACGACCTCCACCTCTCGAACGGCCAGGTCGCCCTCGATCCCGGCGCCGACCCCGGCATCGACCCGAGCCTCCTGCTGCGGGTCGCGCTCGCCGCCGCGCAGCGCCATGCGCTGATCGCCGAGGAGACCCTCGACCGCCTCGCCTCACGGGCGAGCGCGCCCCGCGAGCCCTGGAACCTCGCGACCCGCGAGTCCTTCCTCGCCCTCCTGCAGACCGGCGACGCGCTCGTCCCCGTCGTCGAGTCGCTCGACCAGCGCCGCCTCTTCGAGCTCCTCATCCCCGAGTGGTCGGCCGTGCGCAACAAGCCGCAGCGCAACGCCTACCACCGCTTCACCGTCGACCGTCACCTGCTCGAGGCCGTGGCGCGCGCCGCGGAGCACCTCGGCGAGGTCGACCGCCCCGACCTGCTCGTCCTCGGCGCCCTCCTGCACGACATCGGGAAGGGCTTCCCCGGGGACCACTCCGAGGTGGGCACGGAGGTCGCGGCCCGGATCTCGCGCCGCATCGGCCTCCCCGAGCCCGACGTGGAGACGATCGTCGACCTCGTCGCCTTCCACCTCGTGCTCCCGGAGTTCGCCACCCGCCGCGACCTCGAGGACCCCTCGACGGCCGCGGTCGTCGCCCGTCTCGTGAAGGACCAGCGCCGCCTCTCGCTCCTCGCCGCGCTCTGCCAGGCGGACGGCCAGGCGACGGGCACCGCCGCCTGGGGATCGTGGAAGGCCGAGCTCGTGCAGCGCCTCGTCGAGCGCGCCGGCGAGGTCCTCGACGGCAAGCCGATCCCCGTCGCCGCCGCGGTCGAGCCGACGCCGGCGCAACGCGAGCTGCTCGCCGCCGGGAAGCTCGCCGTCGAGGCCTCCGGCAAGCGGGTCACCGTCGTCGCCCCCGACCGCCCCGGCCTCCTCGCCGCGGTGACCGGCGTCCTCGCGCTGCACGGCTGCAACGTGCGACGCGCCACCGCCGGGAGCGGGAACGCCGAGATGGCGATCGACGTCTTCGACGTCGAGCCGGTCTTCGAGCGCCTCCCGGACTGGGCCAAGGTGGAGCGCGACCTCGCCGCCGCCCTCGACGGCCAGATGCCCCTCGCCGACGAGCTCGCCCGCCAGGAGGCCGCCTACGCCCGCGGCCGGCGCCCCTCCTCGGCGACCCCAGCCCAGCACCACGTGCTCATCGACAACGAGACCTCGGCGCTGGCGACGATCATCGAGGTGCGCGTCCCGGACCGCATCGGCCTCCTCCACCACATCGCCGAGGCCTTCGCCGAGCTCGAGGTCGACGTCGTGTCGGCCCTCGTCGACACGCTCGGCCACGAGGTGATCGACACCTTCTACGTCCGCGACACCGCGGGCGCGAAGCTCGAGTCGCCGGCGCGCACCGACGCCGTCGCCGCGGCGCTAGAGGCGGCGATCGGCGCGAGCCCGGGAGCGGCCCCCGCCTGATCGGGGCCGCGCCGCTCAGAGGAGCGAGATCGCGAAGGAGGCCCGGAACTCCTCCGCGGGCTGCAGCGCGACGACGCCCTCCCCGCTGCGGAAGGCGTCCGGCGGACAGGTCATCGGCTCGATCGCCACCGCGCTCCGCCGCTCGTTGCCGCTGAGCTGGTCGGCGCTGTAGAGCATCACGTGGCTGAAGGCGCCGTCGCCGCGCAGCGCGAGCCGCCGCGGCGCGCCGGCGACGGGGGTGAAGACAACGCTCCAGCGGCCGTCGGCACCGGCCGGGAGCGCTGCGTAGCAGTCGTCGAAGTGTGCCTCGCCGAGCGCCTCCTCACCGGAGAGCAGCGCGCCGTTCGCCGAGGAGGCGACGGCCTCGGAGCCGGTCGGCAGCCCGCGCTCGTCGAGCAGCAGGTGGCGCGCCGCGGGGAGCGCGACCGCCGCCGCCCCCGCGCCGCGCGGCGCCGCGAAGTAGGGGTGGAAGCCCACCCCGAAGGGGGCGGGGCGGCCGCTCTCGTTCGTCGCCACCACGGTCACCGCGAGCTCACGGTCGGTGAGGGAGTAGAGGACGACGAGGCGCAGGCGCCAGGGGTAGGCGGGCTGGGGCTGGAGGAGCGTCTCGAGGACGACCTCGGAGGCGCTGCGCAGCGCGGGGCGGAAGGAGCTCCAGCGCACGAGGCCGTGGATCGCGTTGTGGCGCTCCGGCTCGTTGAGCGGCGCGACGCCCTCGACGCCGTCAAAGGAGTAGCTGCCCTCCCCGAGGCGGTTCGGCCAGGGGGCGAGGACCTGCCCCCGGCCGTCGTGGCAGAGCTCGTGCTCAGCGAAGGAGAGGAGCACCTCCTCGCCGCCGAGCTCGAGGCTGCGCAGCGTCGCGCCGACCTCGGTCACAACGGCGCGGGCGGTCCCTGACTCGAGGAGGAACTGCTCGCCGGAGGGCGGGAGCACCGGCTCATGGTAACGAGCGGGGACGGGGCGGCCGCGGGCGTCCTTCCGTTTTCCTGTGAGGTTTGCTACAGTTTCATTACTAGCCACCGGCGGTTGGACGCTCCGAGCGTCACCGCAGCGCCCGGCGACGCCTCTTCTTGCGCCCGGACGCTTGCGTCCCGCCTCCGGTTCCCAACTGCCCCGAAAGGGAGCCGCCTTCCGCACACATCCCAGGGCCGTACCCGTCTGCACCTCGTAGGGGACAACGACACCCTGGCACGCCCGCCCTACCGGCGCCGCGCCGCGAGTCGCATGCAACGAGACGGGATGCCCGCATCTCCCACCCACCTGTCGAGCCCAAGGCTCAAGGAGGAAAGATGCGCAAGCACCCTCGCTTCGCACAGGCGACCTTCAGCGTCGTCATCGCCATCAGCACCCTCACCAGCTTCTTCGCCTCCGCCGCCTCTGCTGCGGGGAGGCGGATCCCGGCCGCGGCGATCCACGCCGTGACCCACCGGCACCACCTGCGCCACGCCCGCCGCAACCCGGCGGCGCTCCTTGCGGCCGAGCGCCGCGTCGCCCACCAGCGGGCCGTCGCCCACCGGGCGGCGCTGCACCGGGCAGCCGAGCGGCGCGCCGCCGAGCACCGCGCGGCAGCGCGCTGGGCGGCGGCACACCGGGCGGCGCTCCGCCTCAGCGCGGCGCGCCTCGCGGCCGCACGCCACGCCGCCGGCGCAGTCCGCCTCGCCCACGCCGAGATCCCCGCGGGGGGCGTCTGGCGGCAGCTCCGCTCCTGCGAGTCGGGCGGCAACTACCGCGAGGACAGCGGCAACGGCTACTACGGCGCCTACCAGTTCTCGCTCTCGACCTGGCGGGCGATGGGCGGCGCGGGGCTCCCCAACCAGGCTCCGTACACCGTCCAGGACACCCTCGCCGAGCGCCTGCAGGCGAACGGCGGGTGGCACTCCTGGCCCTCCTGCTCGGTGCAGCTCGGCCTCGGCTGACGGCGGCGAATTCAGGCCGCCGGTGCCTCCGGCCCGGTAGGGTTGGAGGGAACACCGGCGGACCTGAGGAGGCCGAAGTTGTTCGACGCAGCGCCCGAGTCGCCCTTCGAGCTCGCGCTCACCTTTGACGACGTCCTGCTCGTCCCCCAAGCCTCCGACGTGCTGCCGAACGAAGCCGACACGACGACCGCGCTCTGTGACCGCCTCTCGCTGAACATCCCCCTGCTCTCGGCAGCGATGGACACCGTCACCGAGGCCCGCCTCGCGGTGGCGATCGCCCGCCTCGGCGGCCTCGGCGTCATCCACCGCAACATGAGCGTCGAGCACCAGGCCGAAGAAGTGGACAAGGTGAAGCGCTCCGAGGCGGGGATGGTCCTCAACCCCGTGAAGATCCACCCCGAGCGGCCCGTCGCCGAGGCGCGCGAGCTGATGGCCCGCTTCCACATCTCCGGCGTCCCCGTCGTCGACGCGGACGACCACCTCGTCGGCATCATCACCAACCGTGACCTGCGCTTCCACGAGGACGCGAGCGCCGCGGTGCGCGAGGTGATGACCTCAGACGGCCTCGTCACCGCGCCGATCGGCACCGACCTCGTGCAGGCGCGGCGCCTGCTGCAGCGGGCGCGCGTCGAGAAGCTGCCGATCGTCGACGGCGAGGGGCGGCTGCGCGGCCTCATCACGGTGAAGGACATCACCAAGCAGGAGAACTTCCCCCAGGCGGCCAAGGACTCCGAGGGGCGGCTGCGGGTCGCGGCCGCCGTCGGCGTCGGCATCGACGGCCTCAGCCGCGCGAAGGCGCTGATCGACGCCGAGATCGACGTGATCTGCGTGGACACCGCGCACGGCCACTCCCGGCGGGTGATCGAGACCGTCGCGGAGCTGCGCGAGAACTGGCGGACCGGCGTGATCTTCGCCGGCAATGTAGCGACGCGCGAGGCGACGCGCGCCCTCGCGGAGGCCGGCGCCGACGTGGTGAAGGTCGGGATCGGACCCGGCGCGATCTGCACGACGCGCGTCGTCACCGGCATCGGGGTGCCGCAGTGGACGGCGATCCACGAGTGCGCGATCGAGGCGCGCGCGCACGGGGTGGGGATCATCGCCGACGGCGGCATCCGCTACTCGGGCGACATCGCGAAGGCGATCGGCGCGGGGGCGCACGCGGTGATGCTCGGCGGCCTCTTCGCCGGCGTCGACGAGAGCCCCGGCGAGATCACGATGATCGGCAACCAGCCGCGCAAGCGCTACCGCGGGATGGGGAGCATGGGGGCGATGTCCTCGCGCTCGTTCTCCAAGGACCGCTACTCCCAGGAGGACGTCGTCGAGGCCGAGAAGGTCGTCCCCGAGGGGGTCGAGGGCAACGTCCCCTACCGCGGCCCGCTCGGCGAGGTCGTCCATCAACTCGTCGGCGGCCTCCGCCAGGCGATGGGCTACAGCGGGACGCGGACCATCACCCAGCTGCGCGAGCGGGCCAAGTTCACGCGGGTGACCTCGATGGCCAACCGCGAGAGCCACCCGCACGACCTGCAGGGCGTGGTGGACGCGCCCAACTACTGGGCGAGCGAGCTGTGACCGCGCCGGCACCGGCCGGCGAGCTCCCCCCCGTCGCTGAGGGGGCCGATGCACATCTCCGCGAAGGTCGACTACGCGGTCCGCGCCCTCGTCTCGCTCGCGGCCGGCGACGGCACCGCCGTCTCGGGGCGGCGCTCGCCGCCGGCCAGCAGCTCCGGTGAAGTTCCTCGAGGGCATCCTCGCCGAGCTCCGACGCTCGGGGATCGTCGCCAGCCAGCGCGGCTCGGAGGGCGGCTACCGCCTCGCCCGCCCGGCCGGCGAGATCACCGTCGCCGACGTGATGCGGGCGATCGACGGCCCGCTCGCGGAGGTGCGCGGCGAGCGCCCCGAGCACACCGCCTACGAGGGCGCCGCCCGCTCGCTGCAGGACGTCTGGATCGCGGTGCGCGCCGCGCTGCGGGCGGTCCTCGAGCGTACGACGCTCGCCGAGATCGCGAGCGGGCACCTCCCCGCGCACGTCCGCCGCCTCGCCGCCGACCCCGCTGCCTTGGTCCCCCACTGAGCCGAGGCGGGCGCCCCGCGGCGGGTCAGCCGAGCGAGATGCTCTGCCAGGGGAAGCGCGAGTAGGGGTCGACGGGGATCCCCTTCACCGCCTTGGCGACGATGTTGTAGGGGCTCATCGCGGCGATGTCGTCCCAGGGCGCGAGGCCCGACAGCAGGCTGTTCAGCTTGAGGTAGCTGGCGCGCCGGGCGCTCGAGCCGTAGTCGGCGCGCCCCGTGCGGATGTACTGGTCGACGGCCGGACTGTTCATGCCGTTCTCGGTGAACGGGCTCGAGGAGTAGAACCACGGATAGACCATGTCGTCGGGATCCGGGAGCGCCGGCGAGGTCGTGAGCGCCGCCTGGTAGTTGAGGGTGTGCAGGTCGCTGAGGAGCACCGAGGGGGCGACGGGGCTGATCTGCGCGTCGATCCCGACCGACTGCCACTGGGCCTGCAACGCCTCGGCGAGCTGCAGCTGGGCGGGAGTGTCAGCAACGAGCATCGTGAAGCTCACACTGCCGAGCTTGGCGAGCAGGCTCGCCACCTGCCGCGGGTCGTAGGCGGGGTAGTTCTTCTCCGTGCCGCCCGAGTAGGCCCAGCTGGAGGGGGGGAAGACCCCCTCGATCGGCCGGAAGAGGTTGTGGTAGAGGGTGAGGTCGATCGTCTTCGCGTCGGTCGCCGCTGTCACCACCTGGCGGACGACGGGGTTGTCGAAGGGCGAGTGGGTGAAGGCGAAGTCAACGTGGGTGATCGAGGGGGCGCGGCCGCTCGTCACGACCAGCGCCGGGTCGTGCCTCGCCTCGAGGATGTCCGGCGCCGCGGCGGTGTCGGCCGAGGAGAGCCAGGCCTGCGCGGCGCCCGAGTGGAGCGTCGCGTAGGCGGCGCCGTCGGACTCGACCGCCTCGACGGTGATCTCGCCCAGCTTGGGGCGGCCGCCCCAGTAGCCGTCGAAGCGGGTGAAGTCGGCGACCGTGCCGGGGAGGCCGCCCGCATAGGCGAAGGGCCCGGTGCCGACGGGGTCCTCGGCGAAGTTCGCCCCCTCGCTCAGGTAGGCCGTCGGCGAGACCATGAGGGCACAAGGCTGGGTGGCGAGGAGAGCGAGGAGGCCCGCGTCGCGCGAGCTCAGGTGGAGGGCCACCTGGTAGGGGCCGCTCGCGACGACCTTGGAGACCACCTGCAGGTCGGGCTCGCACTGCGAGGCGACAGCGGGGCTCATCGACCGCTCGAGGTTCCAGACCACGGCCTGCGCGTCGAAGGGCGTCCCGTCCTGGAACTTCACGTTCCGGCGCAGGCTGATGGTGATCGTCCGCCCCCCGTCACCGATGCGGTAGCCGGTGGCGAGGGCGTTGGTGCGGATCGCGTTCGTCACCGGGTCGACATTGAACAGCGCGTCGTAGACCGGGAAGAGCGCCGCGGTCCCGGGGGCGAGGGCGGGGGCGAAGGGGTCCATCCCGACCCAGCTCCCGCCCGCCTGCACGGTGACGACCGTGAGGTGGCCCCCCGAGCGCCCGGCGCTCAGGTGGCCCCGCGGCCCGACCGTCAGGGCCGCGGCGCCCGAGGCGGCGCCGGCGGTGAGGGCGAGGAGCAGGCAGCAGAGGGCGGCCCCGCGCGCGGGTCGCCTCCGTCGCATCGGTTCCCCCCTCGTTCGCGACCGCGGTGGCGAACTGCGCCCGCCGACCGTCCCCCGGCCTGTGTTGACAAACTTTTGCGGCTTCGTCACCTAATCGCAGTATTACCCGGCCGCCCAGAGGGGTCAAGAACGCCCGCCGGCGCCGGCGAGGGCCACGCACGGTGGCGAGCCGCAGGCCAGGCCCCCCGGGGAGGCGGCCGTCACCCGGACCGGTCGGCGCGAGCTGGCGATAACGCGCATGCAGGCCGAGGCCGACGCGCACGGCGCGCACGGCCTCGTCGGCGTGCGCGCCGGGGTGTCGAACCATGTCTGGGGCGAGCACGCGACCGAGTTCCTCGCGCTCGGGACCGCGGTGCGCCGCATCGACGGGACCGTCTCGTCGGTCCCCGTCTCGCTCACGCTCCCGCTGCGCACCTGAGGACGGCACCCCGAGGCGATCGGGGCGCCGGCGCGCCTCAGCCCGGCGAGGCGGCGAGGAGCGGGCGCACCCGCTCGAGGAAGAGCGGCACGAACTCCGCCCAGTCGCCGACCACCCCGTAGTCGGCGGCCTCGAAGCCCGGCAGCTCGGGATCGGTGTTGACGAGGACGATCGTCCCCGCCTGACGGAGGCCGACGACGTGGTTGACCTTGCCGGCGACGGCGAGGCCGAGGACGAGCCGCGGGTGGAGGTGGATGCCGGTGAGGCCGACCTGGCGCGTCCGCGGCAGCCAGCCCTTGTCGGTCACCTTGCGGGTCGCGACGAGCTCGGCGCCGAGGGCGCGCCGGAGCTCCTCGACCTCCCCGTAGCGCTCGGGGTCCATCCCCGCCCCGATGCTGATCAGCACCTCGGCGGCGGGGAGAAGCTCGGACTCCCCGTCCCGACGGTGGTCGCGGTAGCTGACCCGCCCGGCAGGGGTGAGGAGCTCCTCGCGCACCACCGCCGCGGCGGCGCGCGGCACGAGGAGGGGCAGCGCCCCCGGGCGGACCGTCGCGCACTGCGTGCGCGTCGACGCGGTGATCGCCGCCTCGAGCTGGCCCCCGAAGGCCGGCTTCCAGGCGACGAGGCGGCCGCCGCGGATCTCGAGCGCGCTCGCGTCGCCGGTGAGGCCGGCGCCGAGACGCGCCGCGAGGCGCGAGCAGACCTCGCGACCCCACGAGGTCGAGGGGCCGAGGACGACCGGCACCTGCTCCGCCTCTGCGTAGGCGCAGAGCGCGTGCGCCACGTCCTCGGGGGCGAGCGGTCGGCCGTCCGCGCTGCGGTAGCAGATCACCTCGTCGGCGCCGTCGGCACCGAGCTCGCGGGCGTCGAAGTCGATCGCCCCGGCGGCGACGACCCGTCCGCCAAGGGCGCGCGCCACGAGGGCGGCCCCTCCGAGGAGCTCGCGCGCCCCTCGGTGGCGGCCGGGCTCGAGGGCGACGAGGACCGCGGGCGCACCGCCCGAGGGCTCCGGGACCGGCGTCCGGCTGAGGTGGTGGTCACCCTCGGTAAGGACGCCGCGCTCGAGCAGCGCGCCGACCAGCTCCTCCACCTGCTCGGCGAGGCTCCCCTCGAGGCGCCGGCCGAGGCGGGGGCTCTCGAGGAAGCGCACCTCGCCGACCTCGGTCGGGCTGCCCGCCTGCCCCCAGGGGCCGGGGCCGAGGTCGCCCGCGCTGCGGACCGCGACCTTCGCTGCGTCGACCGCGGCGCGTTCTGCGGGGTCGCGCTTCGCGGGGTAGGTGAGGCGCTCGGCGACCGAGACGACTGCGGGGAGGCTCACCTCGGCGCGCAGCAGGCCGTCGTCGCGCTCGCAGTCGAGGACCAGCCGCTCGCCGCGCAGCTCGATCTCGCGCGCCCCCGAGACGAAGGGCAGGCCGAGCAGCTCGGCGAGCTCGGGGGCGACCTGGCCGGTGTCGGCATCGACGGAGTAGAGGCCGGCGAGGACGAGGTCGAAGGGCCCCTCGGCGGTGAGCACCGCGGCGAGCGCCCGCGAGGTGGCGAGGGTGTCCGAGCCGGCGAAGGCGGGGTCGGTGATGAGCACCGCGTCGCTCGCGCCCGCGGCCACCGCCTCGCGCAGCGCGTCCTCGGCCGAGGGGGGCCCCAGCGTGACCACGAGCGAGCGCCCTCCCGCCCCCGCGGCGAACTCGATGCCCTTGGTGATCGCCCGCCGGCAGAAGGGGTTGATCTCGAGCTCGATGCCGCCGCGCTCGAGGCGGCCGTCGTGGCCGAGCTTCATCGGCTCGTTGTTGCCGTCGACCAGGGGGACCTGCTTGATGAGGACCGCGACGCGCAGCCCCGGGCCGCTCGCGGCCTCCGGACGCTCGGGCATGACGCCCCTTTCCCGGGACGCGCCGGATGACGCGGCCACGACGCCGTAGGGAGAGATCGCGACGTTTTTAGCACCGCCGCCGGCACCGCCGACAGTGCCGCCCGGGGTGCCGCCTAGAGCTGGAGGGCCTTCACCGGCGCGAGCACCGCCGCGGGGTTGCTCCAGTCGACGCCGGGGACGTCGATGTAGAGCTCGAGCTCGTTGCCGTCGGGGTCGAAGATGTAGAGGCTGTGGGTCACCGTGTGGTCCGAGGAGCCGACGACGTGCACCCCCTCGGCGACCAGCTGGTCGAGCGCGGCGCGCAGCTCGTCGTCGCTGTCGCCGACCTTCAGCCCGAAGTGGTACAGGCCGGCGCGGCGTCCGCTGCCGGGGTGGGGGGCGTCCTCGCCGACCTCGATGAGCAGCAGCTCGTGGTGGGTGCGGCCGCTCGTGAAGGCCTGCGCCCGCCAGCCGGCGCCCTCGTTCACGATCGGGGCGAAGCCGAGGACGTCTCGGTAGAAGTGGACCGAGCGCTCGAGGTTCTTCACGTACAAGACGATGTGCCCGAGCTCTTTGACCTGCATCACGCCACCTCTCTCACCGCTCTCCGGCGCGCGAGCTTACGGTCGGGACGCGGCGACGATGTCGAGGAAGCGCCGGTGCAGGCGCACCTCGCCGGAGAGCTCGGGGTGGAAGGCGGCGACGAGGACGTTGCGCTGCGCGCAGACCACCGGGCGGAGGCCGCCCACGGGCCCCTCGACGCGCGCCAGCACCTCGACGCCGCCGCCGACGGCCTCGACGAAGGGGGCGCGGATGAAGACGGCGTGCAGCGTGCCCGCCATCCCCGAGACCGAGAGGTCGGACTCGAAGGACTCCACCTGGCGGCCGAAGGCGTTGCGCCGCACGGTGATGTCGATCGCGCCGAGCGGCACCTGGTCCGCCCGCCCGTCGAGCACCGCGCGCGAGAGGAGGATCATCCCGGCGCAGGTCCCGAAGGCCGCCATCCCCGCCGCGAGGCGCGCCGCGAGCGGCTCGCGCAGCCCCGAGGAGTCGAGGAGCATCCCGAGGGTCGTCGACTCGCCGCCGGGGAGGACGAGGCCGCCGACGCGCTCCAGCTCGGCGGGGGTGCGCACCTCCACCACCTCCGCGCCGAGACCCTCGAGGAGGGCGCGGTGCTCGCGCACGTCGCCCTGCAGGGCGAGCACCCCGACGGGTGGGAGGTTGACCGGGAGGGCGCGCGGGGCGCCGCCGCTCACCAGCCCCGGTCTTGCAGGCGCAGCGGCAGGCCGGCGATCTCCGCGCCCGCCATCGGCTCCCCGAGGCCCGTCGACACCTTGGCGAGGATCTCGGGGTCCGCGTAGTGCGCCGTCGCCTCGACGATCGCCCGCGCCCGGCGCTCGGGCTCGGCGCTCTTGAAGATCCCCGAGCCGACGAAGACCGCCTCGGCCCCGAGCTGCATCACGAGGGCGGCGTCGGCGGGGGTGGCGAGGCCGCCCGCGCAGAACAGCGGCACGGGGAGCTTGCCGGTGGCGGCGACCTCCTCGATGAGGTCGATCGGCGCCTGCAGCTCCTTGGCCCAGCCGTAGCGCTCGGCGGAGTCGGCGGTCGCGATCTTCTTGATGTCGCCGAGGATCTGACGGAGGTGGCGGACGGCCTCGACGACGTTGCCGGTCCCGGCCTCGCCCTTGGAGCGGATCATCGCCGCCCCCTCCGAGATCCGCCGCAGCGCCTCTCCGAGGTTGGTGGCACCGCAGACGAAGGGGACCTGGAAGGCCCACTTGTCGATGTGGTGCGCCTCGTCGGCGGGGGTGAGGACCTCGCTCTCATCGACGTAGTCGACGCGCAGCGCCTGCAGGATCTGCGCCTCGGCGAAGTGGCCGATGCGCGCCTTGGCCATCACGGGGATGGTCACGGCCTCCTCGATGGCGGTGATCAGGGCGGGGTCGCTCATGCGCGCGACGCCGCCGTCGCGGCGGATGTCGGCGGGGACCCGCTCGAGGGCCATCACCGCGACGGCGCCGGCGTTCTCCGCGATCTTGGCCTGCTCGGCGGTGACCACGTCCATGATCACGCCGCCGCGGAGCATCTCCGCGAGTCCCCGCTTCACCCGCACCGTCGCCGTCGTGCGCGTGCCCTCACCGGTCGTCGAATCGCTCGTCATGGTGAGAAAACTACCTCGCCACCGCCATCACCCCGACCGCCGGCCGCTCCGCGGCGCGCGCGGCCGTGCCGGCGCGCCGCTGGCCCGGCAGGAGGAGCGTGAGCAGGGCACCGACGAAGACGACGCCGCTCCCGACAGCGACCGCCGGGATGAGGCCGGCGACGAAGGCCGTACCGCTCGCGTACGAGCCGGTGGCGGTGAAGATCGCCCCGAGGACCGAGACCCCGAAGACGCCGCCGAGCTCGCGCAGCGCGTTGTTCGTGCCCGAGGCGATGCCCTCCTGGTCGGGGCGGACCGAACCGAGGACGAGCGAGGCGACGGGGACGAAGAACAGCGCCATGCCGATCCCCGAGACGACGAAGGCGGGGACCACCTCGCCGTAGGGGGTGCCGGGCTGGAGGATCGCCGCGAACCAGGCGAGGCCGACGGCCTGCAGCGCGAGCCCCATGCCGACGAGCACCCGCGCACCCACCCGCTCGACGAGCAGGCCAGCGATCGGGGCGACGATCACCGGCATCCCCGTCCAGGGGAGGGTGCGGATGCCGGCGTCGAGCGGGCTGTAGTGCTGGACCGTCTGCAGGTACTGGGCGAGGAGGAAGATCGCACCGAACATCCCGAAGCTCATGAGCATCGCGACCACGTTGATCACCGAGAAGCTGCGCTTGCTGAACAGCTCGAGCTGCAGCATCGGCTCGGCCAACCGCCGCTCGAGCGCCACGAAGGTGCCGAGCAGCACGACGCCGCCGACGAAGGAGGCGAGCACCTCGCTGCTCCCCCAGCCGACCGTGCCGCCGCGCACGAGGCCGAGGACGATGCCGAACAGTCCGGCGCTCGCGAGCGCGATGCCGCGCAGGTCGAGGCGGCGGGGGGCGCCGTGGGACTCCCCGAGGCCGAAGCGCGCGGCCGGGATGAGGGCGAGACCGATCGGGACGTTCAGCCAGAAGATGAACTGCCACGAGAGCCCCTCGACGACCGCGCCGCCGACGAGCGGGCCGATCGCCACCGCGAGGCCGGAGAGCGCGCCCCAGATGCCGAGCGCCAGGTTCCTGCGCGCTGCGGGCACCGAGGCGCTGAGGAGGGTGAGCGAGAGCGGCACGATGAGCGCGCCACCGGCGCCCTGCAGGGCGCGCGCCGCGATCAGCACGGAGATGTTCGGCGCCAGCGCCGAAACAGCCGAGGCCCCGGTGAACAGCGCCAGGCCGGCGATGAACATCCGGCGCCGCCCGAAGCGGTCGCCGAGGGCGGCGCCGCCGAGGAGGAGGACCGCGAACGACAGGGTGTAGGCGTTCACCGTCCACTCGAGGCCGGCGAAGCCGGTGTGCAGGTGGCGGCGGATGACGGGAAGCGCCATCGTCACCACGAGGTTGTCGAGCGCCGCCATGAACTGCGCCGCGCCGGTGACCACCGTCGCCCGGACCGGGTGGCCATGCGCTCCGGCGGCGCGCGCTGGCGCCCCGAGGGTCATCGTCTCTGCCATCGCCTGCTCCTTTCCCTGCTTATTAGTTAGTAGTCACTAGATTTCACGCCGCGCCGAACGCCCTCACGGATGCGCTGCTCAGGCGCGGGCGTCCCCGCCGGCGGCGGGGGCGGCCTCGCCGAGTGGGCAGAGGACGTCCGCCCACAGCGGGTCCTGGGTGGCGAGGTCGAGGGCCGCGATCACGTTGTAGAGCATCCCGGTGGCAAAGAAGCTGCGCAGCGCTTGCGCGTCGACCCCCGTGCGGGACTGGACGAAGCGGCCGAGCGCCGCGAAGTCAGCGGCGACCGCGGCGCGGATCTCCTCGTCCGCGCTCGCCGCGAAGGTGTGCAGCTGCAGGCGGAGCAGCTCGGCGTCGGCGAGCAGCCCGCCGTAGGCGAGGCCCATCGCGAGCAGCGCCTCCTCGCCCTCGAGCCCCTCGCTCGCCCGCTCGAAGGTCGCCCACACCCGAGCGAAGCAGGACCGGGCCGCGGCGAGGAAGAGCTCGCGCTTGGTCCCGAAGAGCCGGAACAGGTAGGGCTGGGAGATCCCCGCCCGGCGCGCGATGTCCTCGGTCGAGGTCCCCCGGTAGCCGCCGACGGCGAACTCGCTGACGGCGGCGGCGAGCACCGACTGGCGCCGCTCGTCGGCGGACATCCGCATGCCGCTGCGGGTCGGGGTGAGGGCCATGACGATAAGTTAGTGACCACTCACAACTCTGTCAACGTTCCCCACCGGCAGGCCGGGCGGCCCCCTCGGGCAGGGCCTGCTGGCTAGCCGAGGGCCTTCAGGATCGAGTCGGCGGAGCTCACGTCGAGCCCCTTCTCCTCGACCGCGAGGTGGCTGATCACGCCGTCGTCGATGATCGCCGCGTAGCGCTGCGAACGCAGTCCGAGGCCGTTGCCCGAGGCGTCGCGCTCGAGGCCCATCGCCTTCGCGAAGTCGCCGTTGCCGTCGGCGAGCATCTGCACCGTCTCCCCCACCTGGCGGGACTCGCCCCAGGCGTTCATCACGTAGGCGTCGTTCACCGAGATGCAGGCGACCTTGTCGACGCCCGCGGCGCGCAGCTCCTCGGCGCGCAGCACGAACCCGGGGAGGTGGTAGTCCGAGCAGGTCGGGGTGAAGGCGCCGGGCACCGCGAAGAGCACGACCTTGCCTGTGCCGAGGGCCTCGCGGCTGCTCAGTGGCTGTGGGCCGTCCGGGCCCATCGTCCGCAGCGGGACATCGGGGATCTGCTCACCAGTCGTGATCGCCATCGCTCCTCCTCTACCAGGACACTCGTGGGCTCAACCTACCGCCGGGCCCCGGCGGTCGTTCAGCGGACGCGCACCAGGCGCAGCGTGTCGGTGACCGGGGAGGACTCGGTCGGCGATCCAGCGAGGACGACGACGACGTCGCCGGGGCTCGCGTGGCCCGCCTTCACCGCTGCCTCGACCGCGTACCAGACGATGTCGTCGGTGCTCGTCGACTCCCGCACGACGAGGGTCTCGACCCCCCAGGAGAGCTGGAGCTGGCGGGCCGTCGCGACGAGCGGGGTCGCGGCGAGCACCGACATCTTCGGGCGGAAGCGGGAGATCGACCGCGCCGTCGCCCCGTTGCGGGTGCAGGCGATGATCGCCGCCGCGTCCTCTTCGATCGCCGCCCGCCAACCGGCGCCGGTGATCGCGGCGGTGACCCGCGCCGGCGAGGAGGCGTCACCGGGGAGCTCCTGGAGGCCGAGGCCGGCCCCCCAACGGTCGAAGTCGAAGTCCGCCTCGGTGCGCCGCACGATGCGGTCCATCGTCTCGACGACGAGGGCGGGGCGCGCGCCGATCGCCGTCTCCGCCGAGAGCATCACCGCGCTCGTGCCGTCGAGAACGGCGTTCGCGACGTCGGTGACCTCGGCGCGCGTCGGGACGGCGGAGGTGATCATCGACTCGAGCATCTGGGTGGCGGTGATCACCGGCAGGCCGAAGCGGACCCCGTCGCGGATGATCTTCTTCTGCAGGTGGGGGATCTCCTCGAGCGGGAGGCGCACGCCGAGGTCGCCGCGGGCGACCATCACGGCGTCGGAGGCGCCGAGGATCGCCTCGAGGTGGTCGACGCCGTCGCGGGTCTCGATCTTCGAGACGAGCATCGGCCCGCCCTCGCCGACCACGGCGCGCGTCGCCTCCAGGTCTGCGGCGGTGCGCACGAAGGAGACGGCGATGAACTCGACCCCCTCCTCGGTGAGGCGCAGCGCGGCGGTGAGGTCCTCCGCGGTCGGGGTGGTGAGGGTGAGGCGCGCGTCGGGGAGGGAGACCCCGGGGCGCCCCTCGAGGTGTCCACCGCTGCGCACCACCGCGTGGGCGACTGCGCCGTCGCGTCCGATCACCTCGACGGCGACCCCGCCGTCGCCGAAGGCGATGAGGTCGCCCGTCTCGAGCGCCTCGGTCGCGCCGTCGAGCGCCACGCCGACCCGGCGGGCGTCGCTCGCCGGCGCGAGCGCGGCGGGCGCGAGGTCGAGCTCGAGGCCGGCGACGAGGATCACCCCGCCGGCGCCGAAGGGCGTCGAGCGCACCTTGGGGCCCGGCAGGTCGGCGAGGATCCCGATGCCCGGCAGCGCGGCGCGGATCCTCCGGACGCGGGCGATCGCGTCGTCGAGCGTCCCGTGCGCGAGGGGGACGCGGGCAACGTCCATCCCCGCCTCGGCCATCGCGCCGAGCACCGCTGCGTCGTCGCAGGCGGGGCCGATCGTGGCGACGATGCGGGTGCGGCGGGCGAGGGTCCGTCGCCGGGGGCGGGCGCTCGCCTCCGCAATGAAGGCAGGTGCGGGCGCGTCGGTCGGTCGGGAGAGTCCGTTCGGGTTCACCGGCCCAGTGTGGCCCACGGGAAAAGGGCCGCCGACGCGGCTGTGCCATCATCGAAACAGCGGAGAGGGGGGCCGGTGGCCGAGCGCGAGGACGTCGTCATCGTCGGCGGGGGGATCGGGGGGCTGACGCTCGCCCTCCTCCTCCACGAGCGGGGCATCAGCTGCCGGGTCTTCGAGGCCGTCGAGAAGGTCACCCAGGTCGGTGTGGGGATCACGATCCTCCCGCACGCGGCGAGGGAGCTCAGCGAGCTCGGCCTCCTCGACGAGCTCCGCCGGCGTTGCCTCGAGACCGAGGACTCGGTCTTCTACAACCGCTTCGGCCAGTTCGTCTTCGCCGAGCCCGCCGGCCGCAACGCCGGCTACGCCTGGCCGCAGCTCTCGATCCACCGCGCCGATCTCTACGAGGTCCTCCTCGAGGCCGCCCGCGCGCGACTCGGCGAGGGGGCGATCACCTTCGGCGCGCGCTTCCTCGAGGCCTCCTCCGACGAGGGCTCGGCGGCCGCCCGCCTGCTCGTCGGCGACGAGGAGCGGCGGGTGACGGCGAACGTCCTCATCGGCTGCGACGGCGTCCACTCGGCGCTCCGCCGCCAGCTCTACCCCGACGAGGGCGAGCCCCTCTACCAGGGGCTGAACATGTGGCGCGGGGTGACGCGCTTCCCACCGTTCCTCTCTGGGGCGAGCATGCTGCGCGTCGGCTGGTACACGAGCGGGAAGCTCACCGTCTACCCGTGCCGCCCCGCCGACGAGCACGGCGAGCAGCTGATGAACTGGATCGCGGCGCGCGAGACCCCCCACCACCTGGAGCGCGACTGGGGCCGCGCCGGCAAGCTCGAGGACTTCATCGGCACCTTCACCGACTGGCACTTCGACTTCCTCGACGTGCCGGCGCTGTTCGAGCGCGCGGAGCGCATCCTCGAGTACCCGATGGTCGACCAGGAGCCCGTCGACCGCTGGACCTTCGGGCGGCTGACCCTCCTCGGCGACGCCGCCCACCCGATGGCGCCGCGTGGCTCGAACGGCGCGGCGCAGGCGATCCTCGACTGCCGTGCCCTCGCCGACGAGCTGGCGGCGACCCCCGACCGCGAGGCGGCGCTGCACGCCTACGAGGCGCGGCGGCGGCCGGCCACGGCGGCGATCGTCTACAAGAACCGCGCCGACCCGCCGGACGCGATCCTCCGCGAGGTCTGCCTGCGCACCGGCGACCGCCCCTTCGAGCGCCTGGAGGACGTCATCGGGGCCGAGGAACTCGCCTCGCTCTCCGAAGGCTACAAGCAGGTCACCGGCTATTCGCAGCGCGCCCTCACCTGAGGCGGCCGGCGGCGGCTCAGCTCGCCGGGCTCACCGAGCTCATGTTGAAGTCCGCGACGCGAAGCGGCGGCATCGCGGTGCGGTTCAGGTACTCACCCCACTCACGTGACAGCGCACGCACGGTCCGCCCCGCCTCGACGGTGTGCGAGAGCAGGTCGACGGGGCTCTCGTTGAAGCGGAAGTTGTTCACCGCGCCGCGCACCTCGCCCCCCTCGACGAGGTAGACGCCGTCGCGGGTGAGCCCGGTGAGGAGCAGCGTCGCCGGGTCGACCTCGCGGATATACCACAGGCAGGTGAGCAGCAGCGCGCGCTCGGTCCCTGCGACGAGCTCCTCGAGGTCGGCGGTCGCGCCCGGGACCTCGAGGATGAGGTTGTCGACCGGCGGCGTGAACCGCTGGCCCGAACGCGCCGCGCCGGCGCGGTGGTAGCCGAGGCGGGCGAGGCGCCCGTCCTCGACCCAGGCGACGGCGGCGAGCGCGGCGCCGTTGTCGAAGACCGAGACGTCGCTCGAGGAGCCACCCGCGACGAGGAAGGGCGCGCACTCGAGGCCGGGGTAGGAGGGGTCCGAGGAGAGGCGGAAGGGGATCTCGCTCAGCCGTTCGCCGATCGCCGTGCGCCCCTTGCCGCGGCTGAAGACGGTTCCCCCGTCCTCGGCCTCGCGCCCCGACATCGCCCACGCGAGGTCGGCCATCAGGTCGGCGACGGCGTCGGGCGGCAGCAGCACCTCGTAGCGGCCGGCGGGCAGCTCGACCTTGCGCTCGGCCCAGGCGAGGCGGCGGGCGAGCGTGGCGTCGAGGTCGTGCACCGAGAGGCCCGAGAAGTCCGGGGTGCCGCGCGCCGCCCAGGAGGAGCGCGTCCCGTCGCCCGAGCGGGCGACGAGCTCGAGCGAGCCGGTCGGCTGCACGTGGCGGCGCCGCGTCCCCGCCGAGCTCGCGAGGTAGGTGGTCGTCACATCGTGCTGCGCGAAGCCGGCGAGGAGGTGGCCGGCCGCCTCGGCCGAGGCGAAGACCTCGCCGAGGTCGCCGAGGAGGCTCCCGAAGACCGCGAGCGAGGTGTCGGCGGGGCCCTCGTCGAAGGAGGCGTCGGCGCCCCCGTCGACGAGCGGCGCGGCGTCCTCGGCCGCCGGCGCGCTCGCCGCGGCGGCCTCCGCGGCGGCGACGAGCTCGGCGACGGCTCCCCCGCCGCTGCGGCTCGCGACGCCGACCGAGGTCCCCCCGTCGCCGGGGGAGAAGGCCACCACGACCACGCTGCGGTCCCGCGTCACGCCGTTGGTGGTCGTCGAGTTGCGCGCGAAGCGGACGTTCGCGTCGAAGCGCTCCTCGACGATCACGACGCACTCCCCCGTCGCCGCCCGTAGCGCCGCCTCGGCGACCTCGGCCGCCGGCGCGAGCGCGTGGCCGGAGGCGCTCAACGCCCCGCCTCGTCTCTCGTGTTCAGCACCCGCACGCCGCTGAACAGCGCCGCCGGGCAGCCGTGGCTGACCGGCGCCGACTGGCCGGGCTGGCCCTTCCCGCAGTTCATCGCGCCGCCGAGGCGGTAGGTGGAGCGGCCGCCGAGCGCCGCGAGGGAGCCCCAGAACTCGGTCGTCGTCGCCTGGTAGGCGACGTCGCGCAGCTGGCCGGCGAGGCGGCCGCCCTCGATGCGGTAGAAGCGCTGCCCGGTGAACTGGAAGTTGTAGCGCTGCATGTCGATCGACCAGCTCTTGTCGCCGACGATGTAGATCCCCCGCTCGACCCCCGACAGCAGCCCGCCGAGGTCGGGGCCCTCGCCGGCGGCGGGGGCGAGCGAGACGTTGGCCATCCGCTGCATCGGGACCATGAGCGGTGACGAGGCGTAGCTGCAGCCGTTGGAGCGCGCGAAGCCGCCCTTGGCGGCGAACTCGCGGTCGAGCTGGTAGCCGACGAAGCGCCCCTCGCTCACGATGTCGAAGGACTGCGCTTCGACGCCGTCGTCGTCGAAGCCGACGGTGGCGAGGCCGTGCGCAGCGGTGCGGTCGCCGGTCACGTTCATGAGCGGCGAGCCGTAGGTGAGCTCGCCGAGGCGGTCGAAGGTGACGAAGGAGGTCCCGGCGTAGGCGGCCTCGTAGCCGAGCGCCCGGTCGAGCTCGGTGGCGTGGCCGACCGACTCGTGGATCGTGAGCCAGAGGTTGGTGGGGTCGATGACGAGGTCGTAGGTCCCCGCCTCGACGGAGGGCGCGGCGAGCTTCTCGGCGAGCAGCTCGGGGAGCGCCGCCACCTCGGCGTCGAGGTCGGCGCCCTCCCCGAGGACGTACTCGTAACCCCGCCCCGCGGGCGCGGCGAGGGTGCGCATCGTCTCGAAGCCCGAGCCGTCCTCGGCGAGCGCGAGGGCCTCGAGGCTCGGTTGCACCCGCACGCGCCGTTGGGTCGTCGTGGTGCCGAGCGTGCTCGCGAAGTACTTGTCCTCGGTGACCTCGAGGAGGTGAGCGGTGGCGTGGTCGATGCCCGGCGCGGCGAGCAGGGTTCGCGACCAGTCGGTGAAGCGCTCGACCTTCTCGGCGAGGGGGACGCTCGCAGGCTCGATGCGGTACTGCGAGCTCCACTCGCACCTGCCGTGGCCGGCCTCGGGGGCGAGCTCGACGGGGTGCGGGCGCGCCGCGGCGGTCAGCCGCGCCGCCGCGAGGGCCTCGCCGGCGAGCGCGGCGACCGTCCCCGCCTCGAGCTCGGCGCTCGCCGCGAAACCGAGCGAGCCCCCGGAGAGGACCCGCACGCTCACCCCGAGCTCCCGGTCGTCGCCCGAGCGCTCGAGCGCCGCGTCGCGAAGCGAGAGGTACTGGCTGCGGATCGACTCGACGCGCACCTCCGCGTAGGAGGCGCCCCCCGCCGTGGCGGCCGCGAGGCCGGCCTCGCTCAGGCGCTCGAGCAGCTCGGGGTCGAGGGAGTCGGGGCCTTCAGCCATCGAGGCGCTTCCGGCGGGTGGCCATCGACGGGGACCCTACCGCTCAACCGTGCGTGCCGACCTGCTCCTCGAGCTCTTCCTCGTCCTCGTGCTGGCGGGACCAGGTCTCGTACATCTCGGCGTAGCGGCCGCCCTTCGCGACGAGCTCGTCGTGCGAGCCGACCTCGATGATGCGGCCGTTGTCGACGACCACGATCCGGTCGGCGCGCATCGCCGTCGTGAGGCGGTGGGCGATGAGGATCGCGGTGCGCCCCTCGAGGACGCGGTCGAGGGCCGCCTCGACCTTGGACTCGGACTTCAAGTCGAGGTTCGAGGTCGCCTCGTCGAGGACGAGGACCCGCGGCCCGGCGAGGAAGGCGCGCGCGAGGGCGATGAGCTGGCGCTCGCCCGAGGCGAGGGACTGGCCGCGCTCGTGCACCGCGGTGTCGACGCCGTAGGGCAGTCGCTCCATGAGCTCGCTGAGGCCGACGGCGTCGATTGCCTCGAGCACCTCCGCCTCGCTCGCGGCGGGGCGGGTGAAGGCGATGTTGTCGCGGATCGTCCCGGTGAACAGGAACGGCTCCTGGGGGACGACACCGAGCTGGCGGCGCAGCGAGGTGAGGGTCACCGAGGTGAGGGGGTGGCCGTCGATCAGCACCCGCCCCTTGGTCGGGTCGTAGAAGCGCGTGACGAGCTTCGCGATCGTCGACTTGCCAGCTCCGGTGGCGCCGACGAAGGAGACGCACTCCCCGGCGCGGATCTTCAGGTTCACGTCGGCGAGGACCGGGACCGAGGGGTCGTAGCCGAACTCGACGTCCTCGAGGGTGATCTCGCCCTCGATCGCCGGCAGCTCGATGGCGTCCTCGGCCTCGAGGACCGTCGGCTCGGTCGACAGCAGGGTGCGCAGCTTGGAGACCGCCGCCTGGCCCTGCTGGTAGGTGTTGTAGAGCTGCACGAGCTGCTGGATCGGCTGGAAGAACGAGCCGAGGTAGAGGATGAAGGCGGTGAGCTCGCCGATCGTGAGCGTGTGGTGGACGACCATCTCGCCGCCGACGAGCAGCAGCACGAGCTGGCCGCCGAGGCCGATGAAGTCGCTCGCCGTCGAGTACGCGGCGGTGATGCGCGCCGTCTTGTTGTTCGCCTCGCGGTAGGCGCCGAGCACGTTGCGGTGGTGGACGACGTTGTTCGGCTGGCGGTTGTACGAGGCGACGATGCGCACGCCCGAGAGGCTCTCCGCGATGTCGGAGATCACCCCGGCGAGGGTGTCCCGGACCCGCAGGTAGCCGCGCTCGGAGGCCGAGCGGAACCACAGCGAGGCGAAGACGAGGACGGGCATCACGACGGCCACGGTGATCAGCGCGAGCAGCCAGTTGAAGGCGAAGAGGATGACCGTGACGACGACCATCGTGAGGCCCTGGATCGCGAACTGCGCGAGGCCGTCCTGCAGGAGCTGCTGCAGGACCTCGATGTCGCTCGTCATCCGGGTCATGATCACCCCCGCCTTCTCCTCGGTGAAGTAGTCGAGGGAGAGGCGCTGGATGTGGGCGAAGACCTTCACGCGCAGGTCGTTCATCACCTGCGCGGCGAGGCGTCCGGTGGCGCGCACCCGTGCGCGCTCGACGAGCACGGTGATGAGCACCGACGCGAGGTAGGCGACACCGCACTCGACGACGATGTGGAGGTGCCCGGCGTGCACGCCGCTGTCGATGCCGATCTTGGTGAGGTAGGGGCCGGTCTGGAAGCCGATCGTCTCGATCGTGAGGAAGATGAGCGCGGCGGTGGCGAGCTTCCAGCGGTCGACGATCAGCCGGCTGAGGGTGAGGATCCGCCGGTCCGTCGAGCGCGCCGTGAAGACCGCGTCGGGCTCACCGTGGTCCGGCTCGGTCTCGACGAGCTCGGTGACCTCCTCGACGAGCTCGTCGGGGATGCCGGCGAAGGGCGCTCCACCGGCGGTCGCCTGCCCCGAGCCGCCCCAGTTGTTGTGGTTGCCGCCGGCGACGCCCCCCATGTTCCACATCGCGCCGCCACCGAAGCCCATGCCCATCAGCGCACGCTCCCCTCGGCACCCGCGTCGCGCTCGCCATCGGCCATCGAGTCGAGGTCGGCCTCCTCGACCGCGACGCGCGCCAGCACCTCCGCGTAGCGGGGCTCGTTGGCGAGCAGGTCCTGGTGGCGGCCCTGTGCGATGACGTGGCCGTTCTCGATCAGCACCACCCGGTCGGCGAGGCTGATCGTCGCCAGGCGGTGGGCGATGATCAGCGTCGTGCGGTCGACCATCAGCTCCTTCAGCGAGTGGTGGATCTTCTGCTCCACCTGGACGTCGATCGCGCTCGTCGCGTCGTCGAGGACGAGGATCGGCGGGTTGATCAGCAGCGTCCGGGCGATCGCCATCCGCTGGCGCTGCCCGCCCGAGAGCGTGTAGCCGCGCTCGCCGACGACGGTCTCGTAGCCCTCGGGGAGGCGCACGATGAACTCGTCGGCGTCGGCCGCCTTGGCCGCCGCGATGACCTCCTCGATCGTCGCGTCGGGCTTGCCGTAGGCGATGTTGTCGCGGATCGAGACCGAGAAGAGGAAGGGCTCGTCGAAGACGAAGCCGACGTGGGCGCGCACGCTCTCGAGGGTGTAGTCGCGCACGTCGAGGCCGTCGATCTTCACGTGGCCGCCGCTCACGTCGTAGGAGCGGTTGATCAGCCGGCCGACCGTGGTCTTTCCCGAGCCGGTGCGGCCGACGACGGCCACCGTCTCGCCCGGGGCGAGGTGCAGGTCGAAGTCGTGCAGCACCTCGGTGCCGTCGGAGTAGGCGAAGTCGACGTGCTCGAACTGCACGTCACCCCGGCAGGTGACGAGGTCGTGGGCGCCGGGGAGGGAGACGATCTCGGTCTCCTGGTCGAGGACCTCGTAGATCCGCTTGGCCGACGCGCTCGCCCGCTGGCCGTTCATGATCACCATCCCGAGCTGACGGAACGGTGGCTGGAAGATGAGCATGTAGGCCTGGAAGGCGAAGAGGTTGCCGATGCTCAGGTGGTGGTGCAGCGCGAGCACCCCGCCGTAGAGGAGGATCACGGCCAGGCCGGCGCGGGGCAGGTTCTCGATCGTCGGCGCCCACGTGCCGCGGATGTTCGCGTTCTTGATGTAGGCCCACTGCAGCTTGTCAGCGGAGCGGGCGAGCTTGGTGAGCTCGGCCTGCTCGGCGGCGAAGGACTTCACGACGCGCACGCCCTCGATGTTCTCCTCGACGAGCATCGCGACCTCGGCGAGGCGGGCCTGGATGAGCCAGGAGACCGGGTACATCTTCTTGCGCATCATCACCCCGACCACGAAGGTGATCGGCAGCGAGCAGGCGGTGACGAGCGTGAGCGGCACGTTGATCGCGAACATCTCGCCGAAGGCGACGAGGATCACCGCGCACTGCACGAGCACCGTCGGCGCGACCACGAGGTACTGCTGCACGGCGCGCACGTCCGAGTTGGCCCGCGAGATGAGCTGGCCGACCGAGACCCGGTCGTAGAAGGGGAAGGAGAGGCCCATGTAGTGGTCGTAGACGAGGTGCCGGAGGTCGTACTCGAAGCCGTACGCCGTCGTGAGCAAGCAGCGGCGGCCGACGTAGTTGGTCACCTCGCGGAGCAGGATCGTCGTGAGGATGATCGCCGCGAAGTGCTCAAGCGGCTGCACCGGCTTCTGGTGGAGCAGCGAGCTGTTCACCGCCTGGGCGATGAACTTCGGGATCTGCACCTGTGCGAGCAGCGCGAGGAACGACATCGACAAGGAGAGGATCCAGATCCCCTTGTGCGTCTTCATGATCGGCCAGGCGCGGCCGATCCACCCCTTGCTCTGGTCCGGGTCGATCGTCGCGGTCGGCGGCCGGTACGGCGAGCGCTCGACCATCGGGACGAACGGGCGCGCCTCCAACTGCTCGTAGAACTCCCCGTCACCCCCTCCGAAGAGGGCACGCAGGGGCCTCACGATTGCGTGGCGGCGGGGGTCGTCCTCAGCGCGAGCCGGTGGGCACGGTAGGCCTCGAGAGCATCGCCCCACAGGGCGAGGGCGAGCAGCGCGTCCTCGGCCCGCACCTCGTCGCCGAGCGAGCCGGCGATCTCCTCGAGGCGGGCCCGCACTGCGTCCTCTGCCCTGCCGAGGAGCTCGCGACCGAGGTCGGTGAGCGCGAGGGAGACCCGGCGGCGGTCCTGCTCGCTCTGGGAGCGGACGACCACGCCACGCTGCACGAGGCCGTCGACGACCGCCGTCACCGAGGGGGCTGAGACCGCGAGCTTGCGGGCGAGCGAGGTGGAGGCCTCGGCGCCCTCGGCGAGCTGTAGGAGCATCCGGTACTGCGCGAGCGAGAGCTCGACCGTGCCGAGCGCGAGCTCGAGCTGGCGGGCGAGGCGCGCGGCGGTACGGCCGACGGACTCGTGGAGAAGTTTGGAGGTCACACCTTTAGGCTAGCAAATGACCTCAGCGCGCCGGGACGGTGGCCGGGAGGATTCGCGCGCGCTGGCGGCTTCAAACGACCGTGGCCGGCGTGCCGTCGTCGGTGACCATCGGCAGGCCCGCCTCGTGCCAGCCGCGCATCCCGCCGGCGAGGTTGATCGTCTGGTGGCCGACGCCCGCGAGCGCCGCCGCGGCGCGCGCCGAACGGCCCCCGCCCCTGCAGACACAGACGATGGTCACGCCCTTTGGGACCTCCTCGACGCGCCCTTCGAGCTCACCGAGGGGGATGTGGTGGGCCTCGGCGGCGTGGCCGCCCTCCCACTCGTTCGGCTCCCGGACGTCGAGGAGGAAGGCCCCACCCGCGATCAGCTCATTGGCCTCCTCGGGCCCCACCTCTTGCATGCTCTCTCCGGCGTTCGTCATCTGCGCTCCTCTTTCGACCTCGGGCGACGATACCAACGCGGCACGGCCGTGCCCGCGGTCGGCCGGGCGACGGCGCGCCCGGCGCGAAGCTGGCGCCTGCGCCCGACGGGCGGGCGCCGAAAGGGGCGGGCGAGGGCGTGTCGAGCGATCGAGCGGGGACCGCGGTGCCGGCCGCCCGTCTTCCACGGCGCGCCGCCGCGGCGCGCCGCGCGGTGCTGCTCGGGGGCGCGCTCTCCCGACGCGCCGGGATCGGCGGCGGATCGACCGTCGGCGGCCACCTCGGGCTCGCGCTCGAGCCCCGCCTCCTCTCCCGCCTCGGCGCCGGCCGGCGGATCGCCCTCGTGAGCGGCACCAACGGCAAGACGACGACGACGCGCCTCCTCGTCGAGGCGCTCGGCGGCAGCGCTGTGGTCGCCTCCTCGCTCGCGGGGGCGAACATGGCCGCCGGCATCGTGAGTGCGCTCGCGAGCCACCCCGCCCCCCTCGCCGCGCTCGAGGTCGACGAGGGCCACCTGCCTGCGGTCGCCGCGGCACTCGCCCCACAGGTGATCGCGCTCCTCAACCTGAGCCGTGACCAGCTCGACCGCACGAACGAGGTGCGCATGCTCGCCGGGCGCTGGCGGGAGGCGCTCGCCGGCTCCGAGGCGCTCGTGGTGGCGAACGCCGACGACCCGCTCGTCGTCTTCGCCGCCGAGGTCGCGGCGAAGAGGCGCTTCGTCTCGGTCGGGGGTCGCTGGCGGCTCGACGCCCGCCACTGCCCGCACTGCGGCGGCACCGTGGTCTTCGCCGAGGACGGCTCGTGGAGCTGTGCCTGCGGCTTCAGGCGCCCCGAGCCGTACGCGACGCTCGTCGACGACGCGCTCGTGCTCTCGGACGGGAGCACCCATCGCCTCGCGGTCGCCCTCCCGGGCCGCTTCAACCAGGCCAACGCGGCCGTCGCCGCGGTCGCCGCGGAGTGCCTCGGCGTCGCGCTCGACGACGCGCTCGCGGCGATCGGCGGCGTCGAGGAGGTCGCCGGACGCTTCGCCCGTCACCGCTCAGGCGACGTCGACCTCCGGCTGCTGCTCGCGAAGAACCCCGCCGGATGGGCCGAGCTGCTCGAGCTGCTCACCGCCGGGGAGGGCCCGGTCGTGATCGGCATCAACGCCCGCGACGCCGACGGCCACGACCCGTCCTGGCTGTACGACGTCCCCTTCGAGCTGCTCGCCGGGCGCGAAGTGGTGGCGACTGGGGAGCGGGCGCGCGACCTCGCGCTCCGCCTGCTGCACGCCGGCGTCGCGCACCGCACGCTGCACGACCAGGCCGCCGCGCTCGCCGCCCTCGGCGCCGGGCGCGCCGACTACGTCGGCAACTACACGGCCTTCCAGGAGCTGCGCCGGCTGCTCGCCGGTCCATCGCGGCGCGCCGCCGCGTCGGCGCCGCTCGTCGCGGCGCGGCCCGTCGTCGCGCACGGTGCGACGCGCGATTCCGCCGTCCGGGTGGTGGTCGTCCATCCCGAGCTGCTCGGCACCTACGGGGACGGCGGGAACGGCCAGGTGCTCGCCGACCGGGCGCTGTGGCGGGGCCTCGACGTCGAGCTGCTCCTCGCCCCCGCCGGGGAGCCGCTGCCGCGTGGCGAGCTCTACCTCCTCGGCGGCGGCGAGGACGGCCCGCAGGCCCAGGCCGCCGCAGCGTTGCGCTCCGGGGCGCTCGCGAGCGCGGTCGAGGCGGGCGCAGCGGTCTTCGCCGTCTGTGCGGGCTTCCAGATCCTTGGGCACTCCTTCCCCGGCGCGGACGGCGCTCCGGTCACCGGCGTCGGCCTCCTCGACGTCGTCACCGAGCGCGGCACCACCCGCGCCGTCGGCGAGCTCGCCACCGAGGCCGACCTCGGCGGGGTGGCCGTGCGCCTCACCGGCTTCGAGAACCACGCCGGCCACACGACCCTCGGCGAAGGGGTGCGGCCGCTCGGCGTCGTCGGGCACGGGACCGGCAACGGCGCCTCCGGCGTGGACGGCGCGTGGCAGGACAAGGTGCTCGGCAGCTATCTGCACGGACCCGCCCTGGCGCGCAACCCGGCGCTCGCCGACGCCCTCCTCGCCCTCGCGACCGGTGGGGTGCTCGCACCCCTCGACGACGCCGAGGAGGAGGCGCTGCGCGCCGAGCGCTTCGCGGCGCTCGGGCGGCGGGGCCGCGGCGCGCAGAAAAGTGGCCGCGCGCACGGGCGGTAGTCTCGGGTCGTGGACGCCAACGCCCTCGGGCCGGTCGGCCGGATGGCGACGCGCGTCGACCTCGGCGCGAAGGTGCGTGCCTACGTCGCGCTGACCAAGCCGCGCATCATCGAGCTCCTGCTCATCACCACCGTGCCGACGATGTTCGTCGCCGCGGTGCGCGTCCCCTCCGCCCGCCTCGTCCTCGAGACCCTCGTCGGCGGCACGCTCGCGGCGGGCGGCGCGAACGCGATGAACATGGTCTACGACCGCGACATCGACGCGGTGATGAACCGCACCAAGCGGCGCCCCCTCGTCACCGGCGAAGTGACGCCGCGTGCCGCGCTCGTGTTCGCGATCGCGCTCGAGCTCTGCGCCTTCGTCGTGTTCGCGACGACGGTGAACGTCCTCTCGGGGGTGCTCGCGCTCGGCGCGACCGCCTTCTACGTCCTCGTCTACACGATGTGGCTGAAGCGCTCTTCTCGCCAGAACATCGTGATCGGGGGCGCGGCGGGGGCGATGCCGGTGCTCGTCGGCTGGAGCGCCGTCACCGACCACCTCGCGCTCGCGCCGGTGGTGATGTTCGGGATCATCTTCTTGTGGACGCCGCCGCACTTCTGGGCGCTCGCCGTGCGCTACCGCGAGGACTACGCGAGCGCCAACGTGCCGATGCTCCCCGTCGTCGCCGAGCTGCCCTCGGTCGTCCGCCAGATCTGCGGCTACACCCTCGCGCTCTGGCTCTGCTCGCTCGCCCTCGTCCCGGTCGCCCACATGGGCTGGCTCTACGGGGCCGTGGCGGTCGTCGCGGGGGGCGCCTTCTTCTGGAAGGCGCTCTCGCTCCGTCAGGACGCGACCCCGAAGGCGGCGATGGGGATGTTCGGCTACTCGATCACCTACCTCACGGTGCTCTTCGTCGCGATGGGCCTCGACGCCCTCATCCGCCACCCCTGATCCACCGCCCGGCGCGGGCCCGCCGCGTCAGTGGGCCTGGACGAAGCCGCGGATCGACTCGGCCACGAGCTGCACCGCGATCGCCGACAGCAGCAGGCCGAAGATCCGGGTGAGCAGGTGGATCCCGCCCGGGCGCAGCGCCTTCAAGAGCACCGTCGAGAAGCGCAGCGCGACGTAGAGCACGACGAGCACCGCGACGAGGGCGGCGGCGATCGCGACCGCGTCGTGCACGCCGTGCGCCTGGCGGACGAAGACGATCGTCGCCGCGATCGCGCCCGGGCCGGCGATGAGCGGCGTGCCGATCGGCACGAGGGCGATGCTCACCTCCTCGACCTCGGTGTGCTCGCTCGCGCCGCCGCGCAGGAGCTCGAGGGCGACGAGCAGCAGGAGCAGGCCGCCGGCGCCCTGCACCGCGGGGACGGTGATGCCGAGGTAGTCGAGGATCTGCTGGCCGAAGAGGGCGAAGACCGCGATCACGCCGCCGGCGACGGCCACCGCCTCGGCGGCGAGGCGCCGCCGCGCGGCGGAGGTGCGCTCCGCAGTGAGGGCGAGGAAGACGGGGACGGTCCCGAGCGGGTCCATGATCACGAGCAGGGTGACGAAGACCTGGAAGAAGAGCTTGGTGTGGAAGGCGGTCACGGTGACCTCAGCCCAAGGTGGTGACGAAGAAGGCCTCGGCGTGACGCCCCGCCGCCATCCCCGCCTGCTCGGCGTTGCGCGCCGTGGACGAGCGGATCCGCTCGTCCATCGCCGCGGGGTCGGGGAGCTGGCTCTCGTGGCAGTGCAGCGCGGCGAGCTTGGCCTCGAGGTGCTCGGTGACGTCGACGTGATGGTTGGCGAGCGGGTGCGCCATCAGCCAGAGCTCGCCGACGGCGTGCGGCTCGAGGCCGGCGGCGAGCAGCTCGGGGAAGGCGAAGGGGTTGCGGGCATCGGGGTAGACCGCGGCGACGGCGGCCGCGCCGGCCGCGAGGTGGTCGGGGTGGCTCGCCGGCAGGCGGGTGTAGTCCCGCTCGGGGCTCTGACAGAGGACGCGGTCCGGGCGGTGGCGGCGGATCGCGGCCGCGATCTCACGGCGCAGCTCGAGGTCGGCGGCGAGCGAGCCGTCGGGGCGGCCGAGGAACTCGACGGTCTCGACCCCCACCGCCGCCGCGGCGCGGCGCTGCTCCTCGCGGCGGACCGCCGCGAGCTCGGCCCGTCCGAGCGCCCGGTCCGAGCCGCCGGCCTCCCCGTCGGTGCAGACGAGGTAGGCGACCTCGACCCCCACCTCGCGCCAGCGGGCGACCGTCCCCGCGGCGCCGAAGTCGACGTCGTCGGGGTGGGCGGTGACGACGAGGACGCGGGCGACCTCGTTCACGGCGCCTTCTTGAAGTGCATGTCCGAGAAGGTCCGGCCGTCGGGGTTGCGGTGCGGTGGCCGGTCGGGGAGGACGACCGCGGCGGGGAGGTAGCGCCGCGTCCCCGACCAGGGGACGTGCGGGGCGACGAGGAGGTCGGCGAGGCGGTAGGCGAGGTCCTCGTAGTTCACCCGCCAGCCGCGGAAGTGCGGCCAGGCCTCCTCGACGGGGCGCTCGATGACGTAGCCCGCGGCGACGAGCTGCTCGGCCGCCGAGGCGAAGGCCGCGTAGTCGAGCTGCAGGGGGCCGGCGGGGTCGGGGTCGTGGTTGAACTGCCAGCGCAGCGTCTTCGCGATCCGCCGCAGCGCGGAGAAGCCCATCCGCAGGCAGAGGCGCGCCTCGGACGGGGCGGTCGAGGGGAAGAGCGCGAGCTGCAGCGCCGCGGCGTCGAGCACCGCGAGGAGCGAGAGGAGCCAGGAGTAGCCGGCCACCGGCGAGCGGAAGAGAAGGAGCACCGGGTAGGTGCTGTGGCTCTCCGCGAGGTCCGCGGCCCACAGCTCGAAGGAGGCGTAGAAGTCACCGAGCGCGTCGATGGTCGAGACGAGCTGGTGTCGGAGGAGCACCTCCGGCCCCCAGGCGGGGATCCCGGCGCGGCTCTCGGTGAGGGTGACGAGCGACTCACGGCGCGCGAAGGACTGGTAGATCGCCGGCAGGTAGCCGATCTGCAGCGCGATCGTGATCGCCCCGGTGGCCGCCGCGAGCACGACGAGGCCGTCGTTGGAGCGGCCGATCGTGCGCGCCAGGCCGACGCTGAACAGCGACGCCGCCGCCGAGCGCAGCGCGTGCAGGAAGCTCGCGCTCCACGGCGTGAGCATCAGCGCGAGGCCGAGCAGGAAGCTCGCCAGGAAGGCGGCGAGCTGGATGAGGATCGCCGCCGGGCCGGCGATCGCGAGCAGGCCGTCCTTGGCCTCGTAGCTGCGCAGCGGTCGCGCCAGCTGGACGAAGAGCCAGTGCACCCGCCACAGCAGCGCACCCGTCGGCCGCAGGAAGGCCGAACGGCCGCGCGGCAGCACGAAGGTCGCGAGCAGGCTCGCCCAGGTGGCGACGAAGAGGGCGAGGCCGACGGAGAAGCACAGCTGCCGCACCTGCGCATCATCCCAGAGCCCCGCCGCGGGGCTCGGAAGGAGGGCCCGCCCGGCGCCAGGGCCGTCCCCGCCGCTTCCCGCGGAGCGCATCGCCGGCTTCTTGGAGGAGCACCACATGCTCGCGAGCGGCCTCGACACCTTCCCCGGCTGAGGGACGCCGCTCAGGGCTCGCGCGCTGCCCCGCCGATCCCCGACAGCACCGCGAGCGCCTCGTCGGCGCGCTCGACCGGCACGAAGAGGTGGTCGTGGTAGGCGCCGGCGACGACATTGCAGGCGATCCCCCGCGTCGCGAGGACGGTGGCGAGCGCGGCGGTGAGGCCGACCGAGTCGACGGGCGAGTGCACGCCGAGCGAGAGCATCGCGAACGGCGGCCCGCCGACGAGGCCGAGCGCCTGCGCCGCGGCCTCCTCGAGGACGAGCGTCGTCCCCTCCTCCTCGCGCACCATCGCCACCACCGAACCGTCAGAGAGCGGCGCGGCGGTGGCCGCGTCGGCGACGCTCGCGAAGACGAAGCGGCCGGGGCGGCGGCGCGCGTCGAGCGCCCCGAGCAGCCAGTCGAGGTCGTCGGGGTCGCTCAGCTGCGTGCCCTCACGACGGGCCGGCCTCCGCTCAGGCGCGCTCGGTGCTGAAGAGGCCGACCGGGCACGAGACGCCGGTACCTCCGAGGCCGCAGTAGCCGTCGGGGTTCTTCGCCAGGTACTGCTGGTGGTAGTCCTCGGCGAAGTAGAAGGGCCCCGCGGGGGTGATCTCGGTCGCCAGCTCGCCGAAGCCGGCGGCGGCGAGGCGCTCGCCGTAGGCACTGGCCGCGGCGGCCGCGAGCTCTGCCTGCGCGGGTGTCGTGGTGAAGATCGCCGAGCGGTACTGGGTCCCGATGTCGTTGCCCTGGCGCATGAACTGCGTCGGGTCGTGGTGCTCGAAGAACGCCTGCAGGAGGTCGGCGTAAGAGACCTTCGCGGGGTCGAAGGCGACGAGCACGCTCTCGGTGTGGCCGGTCCGCCCGCTGCAGACCTCCTCGTAGGTGGGGTTCTCGGTGTAGCCCCCGGCATAGCCGACGGCCGTCGTGATCACGCCCTCGATCCCCCAGAAGGCGCGCTCGGCGCCCCAGAAGCAGCCGAGCGCGAACTGCGCCGTCTCGGCGCCATCGGGATAGGGGGGGCCGATCGGCGTCCCGAGCACGAAGTGGCGCCCGGGGTCCATGATCGGCTCCGGCCGGCCGGGGAGCGCCGCGCCGGGCTCCACCATCGTCAACTTCTTCGCGAGGAGGTAGCGCATCGCGTGAGACTACGGTCGCTCGCGGCGCGCCCGGCCGCGCTCAGGGCCGCGGCGCGATGGCGTCGATCGCCGCGACGTCGTCCTCGCTGAGGCGCCACGAAGCGGTGGCGGCGTTGGCGCGCACCTGTTCGCCCGAGGTGGCACCGGCGATCACCGAGGCGATCTCCGGCTCGGCGAGCAGACTCGCGAAGGCGAGGTCGAGAACGGTGTGGCCCTTGGACTCGGCGAAGGCAATCAGCTGCTCGACGATCTCCATGTTCTTCTCGTTGGCGACCCGCTGGCGGCGCTCCTCGGCCATGCCGGTGATGCGCGCCCCCTCGGGGAGCTCGGCGCCGCGGCGGTACTTGCCGGTCAGCAGGCCGTTCGCGAGCGGGAAGTACGGGAGGTAGGCGACGCCGGCCTTCTCGCAGAAGGGGAGGACCTCGGCGGCGTCGGCGCGCTCGAGGAGCGAGTAGTGGTTCTGCACGCTCACGAAGCCAGCCGCGCCGGGCTGCACCTCGCCCTCCGCGTCGGCGAGCATCGCGGCGTCGAAGTTCGAGCAGCCGATCTCGAGGACCTTGCCCTCCGCGACGAGCTCGTTCAGCGCGCCGAGGGTCTCGGCGATCGGCGTCTCGGGGTCGGCGCGGTGCAGCTGGTAGAGGTCGATGCGGTCGGTGCCGAGGCGGCGGAGGCTGTCCTCACAGGCGCGCTTCACGTAGTCGGGACGAGCCCCCTTGTGCTCTGGGTCGATCTCCGAGCCGAACTTGCTGGCGATCACCGCCTCGTCACGGCGGGCGCCGAGCGCGCGGCCGAGGAACTCCTCGCTCTTGGTCCCGCCGTAGACGTCGGCGGTGTCGAAGAAGTTGATCCCGGCGTCGAGCGCCGCCTGCACGACCTCCGCGGTGCGGACGTCGTCGATGCGCCCGCCGAAGTTGTTGCAGCCGATCCCGACCACCGAAACCTGCAGTGCGCCGATGCTCCTCGTGTCCATGGCCGTCCTCCGGTCCGCGCCGCCGTCGGGGCGCCAAAAGATGTTTGCACAGCACAACAAAAGACTGATTAGGTTTTCAGCTTATGCCTTCCCACCCCCTCCCGCTCCCGCGGGGGAAGGCGCTGGGACCCCCTGCGAGCAGGGACTTCGCTGCCGACGAGGCGGTCCCCCGCCTCCAGCGGGCGCTCACGCGCGTCGTCCGCCTCACCCGCCCGCGCCTCCACCGCCCCGCCCTCGCCGGCGTCGGCGCCCTGCCGCTCGACCCCGCCGCCTACGCCACCCTGCTCCTGCTCGCGGAGCGCCCGGACTGCCGGCTCACCGAGCTCGCCGCACTCCTCTCGGTCGACGTCTCGACGACGAGCCGCCAGGTGGGCTCCCTCGAGCGGGCCGGCCTCGTCGTCGCCCGCCGCGACGACGTGGACCAGCGCGTGCGCCGCCTCGCCCTCTCCCCCGCGGGGAGCGCGCTCCTCACAGCGGCGCGTTCGGCGCGCGAGGAGGCGCTCTTCGGCTACCTCGCAGGCTGGGAAGCCGTCGACGTCGCTGCGCTCGCCTCCCTCCTCGAGCGCCTCGCCGAGAGCCTCGGGGAGCGCGCCGGCCTCGAGCTCGAGGAGGCGACGTGAGCGAAGCGGCCGCCGTCGTCGAGGGCGAGCACAACGCCTTCTCGCACCGCCAGATCCAGGTGATCTTCACCGGGGTGATGCTCGGCATGCTCCTCGCGGCGATGGACCAGACGATCGTCGCCACGGCGCTGCCGACCATCGCTGGCGACCTCGGCGGCCTCAGCCACCTCTCCTGGGTGATCACCGCCTACCTCCTCGCCTCGACGGTGACCACACCGATCTGGGGGAAGTTCAGCGACCTCTACGGCCGAAAGACCGTCTACCAGACGGCGATCGTGCTCTTCCTCGCCGGTTCGGCGCTCTGCGGCTTCGCGCACTCGATGAACGAGCTCATCGTCTTTCGCGGCCTGCAGGGGATCGGCTCCGGCGGGATCATCTCGGGGGCGATGTCGATCATCGGCGACGTCCTCTCCCCCCGCGAACGGGGCCGCTACCAGGGCTACACGATGAGCGTCTGGTCGTTCGCGAGCATCTCCGGGCCGGCGGTCGGCGGCCTCATCACCGAGCATCTCTCGTGGCGCTGGTGCTTCTACGTGAACCTGCCGATCGGCGCAGTCGCCCTCATCGTGACGAGCGTCGTGTTGAATCTCGACTTCACGCGCGTCCCGCACCGCATCGACTGGGCGGGCGCGGCGCTCCTCGTCGGGGGGATCAGCTCGGTGCTGCTCGTCACGGTCTGGGGCGGCGGCGAGGACGGCTGGCTCTCGCCGACGATCATCGGCCTGCTCTTCGGGGCGGTCGCGCTGATCGCGCTCTTCGTCCGCCAGGAGCAGCGCGCGCCGGAGCCGATCCTGCCGCTCCGGCTGTTCCGCAACCCCACCTTCCGGCAGATGAACGCCACCGGGTTCCTGGTGGCGATGGCGATGTTCGGTACCACCGCCTACCTGCCGCTGTTCCTGCAGACCGTGACGGGCATCCGCCCGACCCTCTCGGGGCTGCTGCTCATGCCGCAGTCCTTCTCCTCCACGATCGCGGGGATCGTCGTCGGCCGCCTCGTCTCGCGCACCGGGCGCTACAAGCGCTACCCCGTCGTCGGGGCCTGTCTCATGCCGACGGGGCTGCTCCTGCTCTCGACGATGAACGAGCACACCCCCGAGCTGCTCGTCGCCGCGTACATGGTCATCCTCGGGACCGGGATGGGGATGATCGTCCCGGTGATGATGATCGGGCTGCAGAACTCGGTGCAGCGCGAGGACCTCGGCACGGCGACCTCCTCGAACATGTTCTTCCGCAACATGGGGGGCTCCTTCGGCGTGGCGCTCTTCGGCTCGGTGCTCACGGCCCGCCTCACCCACTACTTCCCGCTCGTCGTGCCGCGCGCCGCGGCGGCACGCCTGCACCTCAGCGCGAGCCGCATCGCGCTCAGCCCCGCCGCGATCCGCGCCCTGCCGCACGCGCTGCGCGGCGGGCTGATCGACGCCTTCGCCCTCTCGCTGCACGCCGTCTTCCTCGTCGCCGGGCCGGTCGCGCTCGTGACGCTGCCGATCCTGCTGCGCGTGCGCGAGATTCCGCTGCGCTCCGCCGCCTACGTGCGCGACGCGGCGCGCGCCGCGCTCACCGAGGTCGAGGTGGGCGACGGCGACGGGCACCCCGACGACAGCGCGCCCGGGGGTCGGGCGCCGCTGCAGGCCGGAGCGCGCTGAGCGCTCCTCAGAAGCGGCGGCCCCAGTCGGGGTCGAGCTGCACGAGGAAGAGCGCGCAGCGCTCCTCCTCCTCTTCCTCGCCGATCGCCCCCGCGGCCTTGCGCAGCGCGTTCAGCGCCGCGAGGAAGCCGCGGTTCTCCTCGTGCGACCAGCGCACGTAGCCGGTCCCGTGCCAACCCGCGCCGCGCAGCGTGTCGAGGCCGCGGTGGTAGCCGACGCGGGCGTAGGCGTAGGCCTCGGTCTCGTCACGAGCGAGGTCCGAGAGGGCCGCCCAGGCGTCGAGATAGCCGGGGTGCTCCGCGCAGACGAGGGCGACCTCGGCGCGCCGGAGCGAGGCCTCGGCGGCGAGCGCGCGCTCGAGCGCCTCGCGCCACTCGTCGGGGACGGCGGGCAGCACCGTCTCGGGGAGGCCGCTGCTCAGCTGCACGGGGTGCTCGTCGCTCATCGCCAGATCCTCCCCGAATCGGCGGCCCTCCGCCAGTGGCCGCGACCGGCGCTCAGGGGCGCGCGAGCCCGAGTGAGTCGAGGAAGCCGCGCACGAGGGCGTTGAACAGCTCGGGCTCCTCGAGGTTGACGCAGTGGCCGCTTGCCGGGAGGACGGCGAGGCGGGCGTCGGGGAGGTGGCGCCACATGAACAGCCCCGGCTCGACGCAGCCGTCGTCGCCGTCGCCGAAGAGCACGAGCGCCGGCACCTCGGTCGCCTCCAGCTGCTCGCCGAGGGTGAGGATCCCCGGTCGCTTCAGCTGCACCTCGCGGTAGATGTGGGCGGCGGCCGACGGCGAGCGGTCGGCGAGGCGGCGGCCGAGCTCGGCCCAGCCGGC
>Ga0307372_10000755_pt1 | contig 56681 bp, 62 predicted proteins | sample OX1MG_FD_202533 | JGI IMG/M metagenome (GOLD analysis project Ga0307372, IMG submission 202533) | Soil microbial communities from Risofladan, Vaasa, Finland - OX-1 | ecosystem: Environmental > Terrestrial > Soil > Coastal area > Acid sulfate soil | place: Finland: Risofladan, Vaasa | collected...
CTCCGAAACTTCGGCCGGAAGTCTCTGGATGAGATTAAGGAAAAGCTCGTCGAGAAGGGTTTCATCAAGCCTGAGGAGATGGGCACGGTCCTCCGCGGCTAACCATGCGACACCAAAAGAGCGGTCGTCGCTTCAACCGAGACACTGATGCGCGCAAGGCGCTGATGCGCAACCTGTGCACGTCGCTGCTCGAAAGCGGCCGGATCACGACGACTGAGGCCAAGGCCAAGGAGCTACGCCGCTGGGTGGAGCGTCTTATCACCACGGCCAAGGGCGACGATCTGAGCTCCCGCCGCAAGGTGAGCGAAGAGGTCTCCAAGCCCGAAGTTGTCGAAAGACTTTTCTCAAACCTCCTACCCCGCATGTCCGCAAGGCCAGGAGGCTACACACGAATCATCAGAAAGGGTCCGCGCCTGGGCGACTCAGCCCCAATGGTGGTGATCGAACTCGTCGATTGACGGGCGTGCCAGCCAACGCCCCTCTTCCCGAAACGGGAGAGGGAAGAGTTAACAAGTGAATATCAAAGTCGTGCTGGAGTACGACGGAAGCGGTTTTGCCGGTTGGCAGCAGCAGGCTCACGGCCGCACCGTCGAGGCCGAGCTGAAGCGGGCGCTGCGGGAGCTCACGGGCGCCGAGCACAAGGTCTTCGCGGCGGGGCGGACCGACGCTGGAGCGCACGCTGAGGGCCAGGTGGTCAGCTTCGAGACGGACGGGCGCATAGCGCCAATCCGGCTGGTGGCAGCCCTGAATGCGAGGCTCCCGGAGGACGTTTCGGTGGTGACCGCCGAGGTCGTGCCTGACGGGTTCCACGCTCGCTACTCCGCTCGCTGGCGGCGCTATCGGTATCGCTATCTGGACCGAAGGGCCAGGCCAGCTCTGCAGCGGGGCCGCTGCTGGCATCTCGCGGGCCCTCTTGACGTCGACGCGATGTCGGCGGCCGCAAAGGCACTGGTGGGCAAGCACGACTGGAGCAGCTACTGCTCGGCCTCCGAGCCGCCTGATGGGAGGGTGCGCGAGATGCGCTCCGCCAAAGTGGTGCGAAAGGGAGAATTCGTCGAGTTGGAGCTGGTGGCGGAAGGCTTCCTCCGCAGCCTGGCGCGCAGCATCGCGGGAGCGCTGGCCGAGGTGGGGCGAGGCCGCAAGCCGCCGGAATGGGTGGGGGAGGTGCTGGCGGCGAAAGATCGGCGACTGGCGCCACGAACGGCGCCGGCAGGCGGCCTGACATTGATGGAAGTGATTTACTGAAGGACTCGTATGAGCAAACAGAAGACCTGGACGGCAAAAACGGCGGATCTGAAAAGTGATTGGTTTGTGGTCGATGCCACAGACCAGGTACTCGGCCGCCTGGCGTCGTCCGTGGCCAAGATCCTTCGGGGCAAACACAAGCCCACCTTCACGCCGCACCTCAACACCGGGGACCACGTTATCGTCATCAACGCGGCCAAGGCCAAGGTCAGCGGCGCCAAGCTCACCGGCAAGCACTACACCCGCTACACCGGCTACCCGGGTGGCCTGCGCACCCGCAGCATGCAGGTGGCACAGGACATCGACCCGACCTTCCCGCTGATGAACGCCGTGAAGGGAATGCTTCAGCACAACACGCTCGGCGCGGACATGCTCACCCGACTACGCATCTACGCCGGGGCCGAGCATGGGCACCAGGCCCAGAGGCCGAAGGCGATCACCTTCGACTCAAGGGGAGACATCAAACTTGGCTGACGCCTTTCACAGGGGAACCGGCCGCCGCAAGAACGCAGTCGCCCGCGTGCGCATCCAGCCTGGCGAGGGGCGCGTCTTGATCAACGACAAGGAAACGCTCGCCTACCTCGGCCGCCGCGTGTTGGAGATGGCTGCGCTCGCGCCGCTTCGCGTCACGAGCACACAGCGCAAGTTCGACATCAGCGTCAAGGTGATCGGCGGTGGCACCAGCGGCCAGGCCGGCGCTATCTCGCACGGCATCGCCCGTGCGCTCATCAAGTACGACCCGGACTTCCGTCCCGCCTTGAAGAAGGCAGGCCTGCTGACCCGTGACCCGAGGATGAAAGAGCGCAAGAAGTACGGCTTGAAGAGGGCCCGCAAGGCTCCGCAGTACACCAAGCGCTAGTCGTGCCCTCGCGGCGGCTGGATTGGCCCGACTGCCGCAACACACGCGACCTCGGCGGGCTTCCAGTGGCGGGCGGTAGGACGCGCATCGGCATGCTCATCCGCTCCGACAACCTGCTCAGTCTCACGGCCGCGGGCCAGGAGGCGATGGTCGCGTACGGGGTGACCGACGTGATCGACCTGAGAAGCGAGTCTGAGGTCGCAGCCTCGCCGAGTCCCTTCGCAGCGCCGGAACCCTTTGCCGGCCCCGCGCCAACGTACTCGCACCTTGCTCTGGTTGATGACGTGACCATGCGGAAGCTGGCCGAGGCGCCGGACATGTTTGATAGGTACTTGATGATGCTCGCCTTTCGCGCAGATGCTTTTCGCGGCATCTTCACCACCCTGGCAAGGACCGAAGGCGGCGCGGTGTTTCATTGCTTCGCCGGCAAGGATAGGACGGGTATGGTGGCGGCGATGAGCCTTGCGCTTGCGGGCGTCGAGGTCGAATCGATTGCAGCGGACTATGCCGAGACCGATGCCCAGATGGCGACCCGATACCAGGAATGGTTGGCGGCCGCCCCGCCTCAGCAGCTGGAGGAGATGCGCGAAGACCTGCGGTGCCCGCCCGCGCGGATGGTCGCGGTGCTAAAACACCTTGACACGCGATGGGGAGGCGTCGAGGGTTACCTCGAGGCTTCGGGTGTGGCGGCCGCGGACATCACCACCCTAAGGTCCAAGCTCGCCAATTGAATCAGTCGCGAGCTCGCCGACCGCCTGGCTGAAAACCGCATGGTGCCTGTCGACGTCATCAGCGGTTGTCGCCGGCGACATCAGCGCCATGTTGTGGAACGGGGTCATCAGGATTCCGCGGTTCGCCAGGTAAACATGTAGGTAGTCCTCGAGCTCGCCATCGGTCGCCTCATGTGACTCGGTTCCGTTCGAGGGCGGCGGCGAGGTGAAGCGGTACTCCGTGCGCGCGCCGAGCTGGGTCACCGACCAGCGGAGCTCGTGGGTGTCGATCACCTGCTGCACACCGGCGGCGAATCGCGTGCTCAGCGAGATCATCGTCTCGAACGCTTTGTCGGTGAGAACGTGCTCCAGGGTGGCACGCGCCGCAGCAATGGAAACCGGGTTGCCGGCGAGGGTGCCGCCGACACCTCCCACGTCGACCATGTCCAGGTCGTTTCGATTCGCGAGATGGTGCGCCAGCTCGTCGGACATCCCGTAGGCCCCAACCGGAATTCCACCCGCGATCGCCTTGCCGATGGTCAATATGTCAGGCGACAGGGTCCAGGCGCGTGTAGCGCCGCCTGGTCCTGCCGAAAACGTGTGGGTCTCGTCGTTGATGAGCAGCGTTCCGTACTTCTTCGTCAGCGCCCTGACGCCGGCGAGATAGCCGGCGTGCGGCAGCACGATCCCCATGTTGGTCAGCGCCGGCTCCATCAGCACGGCCGCCACGTCGCCGTGGGCCAGCTCGCGTTCGAGCCCTTCGAGGTCGTTGTACTCGGCGACCCTGCTCGTCGTGGTGACGTCGCACGGCGCGCCGACGTTGCCCTCGCGGCTCGCCGCGTGGCCATCGGGCCCGACGACGATCAGCGATTCGTCGACTGTGCCGTGGTAGCAGTAGCTGTTGAACAGGATCTTTGGGCGCCCCGTGACAGCGCGAGCCAGCCTAATCGCCCACCGGTTGGCGTCGGTCGCCGTCAGCGAGAAGCTCCAGACGGGCAAGCCAAAACGTCGGGTGAGTTCGCTGCCGACCCAATCCGCGTCGGCGGTCGGCATCATCGTGGTGACGCCGCCCCTGCCCGCGATCTGCTCCACCACCGCATCGACCATGGGCTTGGGCGAGTGGCCCGCCATGGCGCCGGTGTCGCCAAGACAGAAGTCGATAAGCGTATGGCCGTCAATGTCTTCGACCCGAGCCCCCGACGCTCTGGCGGCGTAGAGAGGAAAGCCGCCGGCGGCTTTGTTCATCCACGTCATCGGAACGCGCCCGAAGAGGTGGCGCGCTCCCGTGTAGGCGGCGAAAGAGCGTGGATTGCGTTCTTTGTAAACCGCTCGCTCGCGCTGGAGCAGTTCAGATAGGCGGCTGCGATTGATCATTGCCGTGACTTCCATTCGGGTTGGCGATCTCTCCAGTTCGCGTTAACAGGCTGGGTTGGCGGTGCGCCGAGCGGCCTCGAGAATCCTAGGCGACTCGCCCGACACATTCAGGAGGTCCGGATGAAGGCCACGACGCCAGTCGTCAAGCAGCTGTACAGGCTCAGCGTGGAGCCACGCGTCGTGGAGCGCCTCGCCATGCTGGCCATTCGCACCGGGAAGCCCAGGAGCCGGCTCGCGACCAGGCTGTTCACCGAAGCCGTGCTCACTGCGAAGCCGGCGTTAGCGCGAACCGCGAAGAAGTCGCGGGCCTAGGCCGGGGCCACGCTCTCGTTGGGCTCGGCGTCGACCGAATGGCCGCCGGGCGGATTGGCGTACATGGCCTCGACCTGGTCCTTGTACTTCGAGTGGATCACCCGCCGCTTCAGCTTCAGCGTCGGCGTCAACTCCTCCGACTCGGGCGACCATTCGTCGGGGAGGATCGTGAACCGCTTGAACTGTTCGATCCGCGACAGGTGCGTGTTGGCGACGGTGAGCGCGCGCCTGACTTCAGCAATCGTTGATGGGTGTTCGGCGATGTCGGCCAACGATGGAGACGTGACTCCGTGGGCCTTGGCCCACATCGGGGCGACCTGGGGGTCCAGCACGACAAGCACGGTGATGTAGCTGTGGCCGTCCCCGATGGCGACGGCCTGCCCGATGATCGGGCTCGATTTGGCGACCGCCTCGAGGTTTGCCGGTGAGATGTTCTTGCCGGACGAGGTGATGATCAGCTCCTTCTTTCTGTCGACGATCCGGTAATGGCCGTCGGCGCCCAGCTCGGCGATGTCGCCGCTGTGCACCCAACCGTCGGCGTCGATCGTCTCCGCTGTCTTGACCGGATCGCGGTAATACCCGACCATCACGTTGCCGCCTCGGATCAGCAGCTCGCCGTCCTCGCTAAGGCGCCCTTCGACCCCGGGAAGCAGAACCCCAACTGATGGGGCGCGGTGATCGTTCCGGGGCACCGCGGTCGCCGGCCCCGTGAGCTCGCTCATGCCCCACACCTCGAACAGAGGCATGCCGAGCGCCGCATAGAACTCATGCACCTCCGGGCGACATGGCGCCGTGCTCGTCACCGCGATCTGGCAGCGCTCGAGGCCGATCTTGGAGCGGAGCAGCATGAACAGTGGCTGCGCGCGTTCGACTACGGCAGACAGCTCTTCCGGCACCGGTTGCCCGTCCCGCTTCAGTCGGTAAGCCTGGATTGCAGCCGCGAGTGCGCCTTGCGCCATCTGCCGCTTCGCTTGGTCGGGCTCCGCCGCAAGTCCCGCGTTGATGCCGGCCATGAGCTTTTCCCAGACACGAGGCACGCCAACCAACGCGGTCGGCCTGGCTTCAAGCAGATAGGGCAGAAGCTCGGCGACGTCTGGGCACATGTAGACCTCATGGCCGTTGTAGATGCCGCCCCATTGCGAGTTGAACCGCTCGGCGACGTGGGCGAGAGGCAAGTAGCTGACGGAGGTCTCGCTGCGCAGCTGCATGCCCTGGCGCGCCGACTCGAGCGTCCACACCACGTTGTTGTGCGAGTACATCACGCCTTTCGGGGGGCCCGTCGTCCCCGACGTGTAGATCAGGCTGACTGGATCCTCAGGGCCGACTGCACGGGCCGACGCCTCGAAGGCAGACGGGTCGCGTTCGTAAGCCGCGCGCCCCTCGGCGATAAGCGAGTCCCACGACAGCACGCCTTCGGGCGCCTCGCCTCGGATGAGCACGAGGTGCCGCAGCTTGGGCGTGGACTGTCGGATTTGACGGAACTTCTCGAGAAACGCTGCGTCCTCGACGAAAGCTACGCTCGCCTCGGAGTGGTTGGCGACATACTCGACCTGTTCGGGCGCCAAGGTGTTGTACACGCTGATGGCCGCGCCGCCTGCATGAACTAGCCCCAGGTCGGCAATCACGTGCTCGGGAATGTTGCGCGCCATGATCAGCCCGAACTGTCCCGGCCCAAAGCCCAGGCCCTTGAGCGCCATCGTGATTGCCGCGACTTCGTCGCGGTATCCCTTCCAATCGAGGCTGTGCCATTCGCCGTCTCGCTTCCAGTGGAGGGCGGGGCGATCGGCCCACTTCCTGGCCGCCTCCGCGAAGATGGTGCACACCGTTTTGCCCGAAACAGCGGCGTCGATGTCCGCCCGCTGGGTCACTACATCCATATCAAGTCCCTCTTGCCACCCATTATTGAAAACGCGTCCAAAACATCATGCGGCCCCTGGGCGTCGCGTGTCACTGGGGCGCCTAAACTACCGAGGGTGGGGCGTCGATGATCTACGTGCGATCGCGCCGGCCGATAGTGACGCTGGGCGCCTCCGGACTCAGTTTCGCGCTGCTCTTCGCTCTTCTGGCCGCGGGCGCTACGCGCCTGCCCGACGGTTGGGTGGCCTCGGTGGCTCTGGCTGCGGGATCGATCGCCGCGCTGGCGGTGGCCGCCTCAGCGGCGCTGAAGCTTCGATCCTGGCCCCTCGGCAGGCTCGGCCTGTTCAGGGACAGGATCGTGATCATCCAGGGACGTCATGAGATCACCGCAGCCTGGAACCGCATGGAGACGATCACCCTGGCCGACCCCGGGTCCTGGCCCAACCTCCGACTGACAGACCGGCTGACGATCCAGTTCCGCAACGAGGCCTCGGTCGGGTTCAAGCCAGCGCAGTTCGGCCTGCATCCAGTCGCCTGTCGCGACCTCGTGCTTCGCTTGCGCGACCACTCGAAGCTGCGGGAGCGCCTTCCCGAGTTCGACTCAATCCGCGACCTTGCGGGTTCAGAAGTAATGGCCGGCGAGCTTATCGAACCCCGCCTCTAGCGCGCGGCATCATGATCAGCTCTGTGGGCGCCCTCGCCGGCCGCGACTTCCTCGACATCGCCGATCTCCAGTCGGCGGAGCTCCGCGAAGTGCTCGAGCTGGCGCACGCGATCAAGGCCGGACGCTGGACCGGGAAGCCTCTCGAAGGGCGCCATATCGCGCTGCTTTTCCAAAAGCCCTCGCACCGGACCCGGGTCTCGTTCGAGGTGGGGATAGGGCGCCTTGGCGGCAGGGTGACGAACCTGACCGAACAGGACGTCCAGCTGGGCGTCAGGGAGACGGTCGGCGACGCCGCCCGGGTGCTCGACAGTTACGTGGATGGGGTGGTGGCGCGTTTGCGGTTACATGCCGACCTGCTCGAGCTTGCCGCCGCTTCGGAGAAGCCCGTGATCAACGCATTGACCAATCGTTCTCACCCCTGCCAGATTCTGGCCGACCTCATGACGATCGAAGAGGTTTGTGGCCCTCTAGCCCAGCAAAAAGTCGTCTACATCGGCGATGGCAACAACATCGCGGTTTCTCTAATCGAGGCCGCCGAGCTGATGGGCTTCTCCCTGACGCTGATCACCCCACCTGGATACGCGCCGCCGTCCGAAGTCATGGATGATCACCTTTCGGCCGGTACGACGGCATCCGGGATTACCCTGAGCAGCGATGCCGCGGACGTGGCCGGCGCGACGGCGATCTACACCGACGTGTGGGCGTCGATGGGACAGGAAAGCGAGCGAGAGGTGAGGCGCAAGACATTCGCCCGCTACCAGGTCAACGACGCATTGATGGCCAAGGCAGCAGGCGCTGTGTTCATGCACTGCCTTCCCGCCCACCGGGGTGAGGAGGTGACCGACGATGTCATCGACGGCCCCCGGTCGGTCGTCTTCCAGCAAGCGGCCAACCGCCTGTACGCGCAGATGGCGCTGATGGCCCAGCTTTTCGGAGCCACACAGTGACGGCGATTTCGGATTTCCTGGGGCAGCTCAACGAGGTGGTCCACCACCTCGGCTGGGTCGAGGTGATCGACGTCGCGGTAGTCGCGTTTGTCGTGTATCAGCTGCTGCGCCTGCTGCGGGGCACGCAAGGCACCCAGATCCTGGTCGGCATCGTGGGTCTCGCAGTGGTGGGCGTGCTGGCCACCCAGCTGAACCTGATCCTGCTCAGCTGGCTCTTCAAGAATGCCGGCTTCTTCATCCTGATCGGTGTCATCGTCATGTTCCAACCCGAGCTCCGGCGGGCGCTGGACCAGATCGGACGTCTCGGCACGCTGGGCCGGCCGCTTTCCGCCTACAGCACGAGCCTCTACAGCCAGGCCATCTCAGAGTCGATCCGCGCGGTCGAGCGCTTGAGCGCCCGCAAAATCGGGGCCCTCATCGCCTTCGAACGGGACGTTGGCCTCGAGGACTATGCGGCCACCGGTGTGAAGATCAACGGCGAGATCTCGGCCGAGTTTCTCCAGTCGATCTTCTATCCCAACTCGCCGCTGCATGACGGCGCCGTCATCGTGCGCGGCAACCGGATCATCGCCGCCGGATGCCTCTTGCCCTTGCCCGAAGAGGGCCTGGTGAGAGAGCGGTTGGGCACTCGACATCGCGCCGCGCTCGGCCTGTCGATGGCATCGGACGCGCTCGTGCTCGTAGTCTCTGAGGAGACTGGTGCCATATCGGTGATAGAAGAAGGCAAGATCCTGCGGAATCTGGATGGCGACAGCCTGCGTCGCGTCGTCAGCGTCAAGGTTCCGGGGCCGATGTCGAACGGGAACGGCTTCCTAGGGCGGCGAAAGTGAGCTGGGTCACAGAGAGCTGGCGTCTCAAGCTGCTCGCGATCGGGCTTTCCGTTTTGATGTTGGGAGCTGTCGCTTTCGCGCAGAACCCGCCCACCTTCAAGACCTTGACGGTCAGCCCGATCCAGTACAAAAACCTGGCTAGCAACCTGGTCGTCATCAACGCACCGACGGAGATGGCGGTCAGGGTCAACGGCCTGGCCGACACCCTCCAGTCGGTGACCGCGAGCAGCCTGACCGCCAGCTTCGACCTGTCGAAGGTCAGCCCAGGTCCGGCAGTGAAAGCGAACCTCATCGTCGCGCCGGTATCCTCGGACATCACAGTTCAGACGCCGTCGATCCCGTTTGTTCTTGACATCGATCGTCGCGCCACGGCCGCTCTCCCAGTTCAAGTTGGGCCCACGAGTGCGGCCTTCGGGTGGACGGTGACGAAGGCGCAGGCGGAGTGCCCGTCGACGCCATGTGTCGTGAACTTCGACGGCCCCGTCAGCTGGGAGACCGACAGCCGCGGCCTGCCCAACCTGAAGGCGTATGTGGATGTCAACGCATCGATAGGGAGCGAAAGAATCGACTTCATCAACCTGCCGGTTACCCTGGTCCAGGGCGGCACGCCTTTGGACACCACGACCTTTGCGAAAACAGTTCCAGAGTCGGGGTTGGACCAGCCTTCGGTAGGAGTCGTGGTCCTGGCCAAGACCTCCACGACTACCAAGCAGCTGGTGTTCGCGGTGGCGCCACCGACGCACCAGCCGCCCGCCGGCTACTTCTGGAGCGGTGTCTCCTTCAACCCGACTTTTGTCGTGGTCAGCGGTCGGATCGACATCCTCGCCAACGTCACGTATCTGACCCTGCCCGCCGCCGACCTGAGCGGCCACACCTCGACTTTCACGGCCAGTGTGGCGATTCCTTATCCGTCAGGCGTCACCGGGCCCCAGCAGCCGGTCCGCGTGACCTACACGATCTCGCATATTCCGACCACCCAGCCCTCGCCCTCGCCCACACCCTCGCCGACGCCTTCGCCTTAGGCCGCTTCTGTAACCTGAACCCAGCCGGCCCCGTTCAAGGAATGCGTCGAAACAACCCCGGGTAGGAGTCCTGTAGATATGTGTGGAATCATCGGCTACCTCGGCGACCAGGAGGCGACTCCGATCCTGATGGAGAGCCTGAAGCGCCTCGAGTACCGCGGCTATGACTCAGCGGGGGTCGCCGTGCTGGAGAAACCGACTGCCGGCAAGCCCAACCACACGAGCATCACGAAGTCCGAGGCCAAGGTGGACCTGCTCATCGACAAGCTCAGGGCCAACATGCCGACGGGCAAGCTGGGCATCGGCCACACCCGCTGGGCGACCCACGGCAAGCCGACCTACATCAACGCCCACCCGCACACCGATTGCCACCACCGCATCTTCGTCGTCCACAACGGGATCATCGAGAACTTCGCCGAGCTGAAGGCCGAGCTGCAGGCGGCAGGCCACGAGTTCACGTCAGACACCGACACCGAGGTCGTGCCGCACCTCATCGAGGCCAACTACAAGGGCGACTTCCTGAGCGCAGTGCGTGCCGCCCTGAAGCGCATTCGTGGCGCCTATGCGCTGGCGATGTTCTCGACCGACGACCCGGAGCTCCTGATCGGTGCAAGGCTTAACGCGCCCCTGGTGGTTGGACTTGGGGACAACGAGTACTACATCGCGTCGGACATCACGGCGATCATCCCTTACACGAAGCGCGTGCTGGTCCTCGGCGAGGGCGAGGTCGCTGCAGTGACACCGCTAGGGGCCCAGGTCTCGACGCTCGATGGCGTCAGCGTTGAGCCCAAGCTGATCCACGTCGATTGGGACATCAGCCAGGCGCAGAAGGGCGGCTACCGGCACTTCATGCTCAAAGAGATCCACGAATCGTCGGAGGCTGTCGCAAATGCAATGCGAGGCAGGCTCACCGACGATGGCATCGTCTCGTTTCGCGAGTTCGACATCCCCGACGACGAGATGAAGCGCTATCGCGAGGTTCTTCTGCTCGGCATGGGCACGTCGCTTCACGCCGCCATGGCCGGCGAATACGTGATCGAAGATTGGGCCGGCATTCCCGCCAAGGCGATGGACGCCTCAGAGTTCCGCTACCGCCGCCCAACATTCTCCGAGGGCGGCTCGCTCGCGGTGGTGATCACGCAATCGGGCGAGACCGCCGACACGTTGGTCGGGCTGCACCAGGCGAAGCAGCGCGGCGCACAAACTGTCGCCGTCACCAACGTCGTCGCCAGCTCGGCGGCACGAGACGCCGATGGCGCCATCTATCTCCATTCCGGCCCGGAGATCGGGGTCGCGTCGACGAAGACATTGCTCGCGCACCTCGTCAGCCTCTACTTGCTTGCCTTGCGCATCGCGACAGTCCACGGACGCGTGTCACTGGAGCGACGGCTCGAGCTGGTCGACTCATTGCGCGCGCTCCCGGACCATGTGGAAGGGATCGTCGCCCGCGAGAAGGAGATCGCGCTAATCGCCAAGAAGTACAGCCGATACCGCAACTTCATGTACACGGGCCGGGGCCTTGGGTATGCGATAGCGCTCGAGGGCGCCATCAAGCTGAAGGAGATCTCTTACATCCACGCGGAGGGCGTCACCGGCGGAGAGCTCAAGCACGGCCCGATCGCGATGCTCGATGAGAACTTCCCGGTGATCGCCATATGCACGACCAGCGCGACCAAAGACAAAATGGTCAGCAACGTTCATGAGATCGTGGCGCGCGGCGCCCCGGTCCTGGCGCTCGTGACGGAAGGCGACCACTCGCTGGATGGCGTCGCGACGGACGTGTTCGTGCTGCCGGCGGTGGAGGAAGCAGCGGGAGCCATCCTGAATACGGTGATGCTGCAACTGTTCGCCTACCACGTGGCGGTGGAACTGGGCCAAGACGTTGACCAACCTCGCAACCTGGCGAAGTCTGTAACCGTCGAGTAAGGCCGGACGGGAGTCGCGGACTCCCCTCCCCGCTCCGAGGGGGTGGGGGAGGGGTGGTGGGCGCGTCCGCCTTCAACGCGGAAAGATCAGTCAGAGGCGGACCGACCCCCGTGCACGCCAGAACGTCAGGCGACAATAGGGCCATGCAACGCATCGGAGTCGATGCCGTCTCGGTCGATCGAGTCGCGCTGGCGATTAGGCGCTCCGGCCCCGGCTTCCTCAAGAAGGTCTACACGCCCGCCGAGGTCGCCTACTGCGCCGGCAACTCCGAGCGCTTCGCCGGCCGCTGGGCGGCCAAGGAAGCAGTGATCAAGTGCTTCGACGGGACCGGCATCTGCTTCCCACGCCGCCGCATCGAGGTCCTCCCCGGGGCGAGCGGCGCCCCCCGCGTCCGCCTGCTGGGTAATGACCGCGGCGCCCACGTCGAGGTGAGCATCACCCACCACAGCGCCCTGGCGGTGGCGACTGCCCACCTCGAGATGCCCGACGTCGTGGACAACCTGCTGCCCGCCCCGGAAGCAACAGTCATTCCCAACCGGCCTCGTGACGCCCACAAGGGCACGTTCGGCACCGTGGTCGTGCTCGCCGGCAGCCTCGGTTTCACCGGCGCCGCCTACCTGTCGGCCACCGCGGCAGCACGCACTGGCGCCGGCCTGGTCAGGCTCTTGGTGGCCGAGACCATCTATCCGATCCTGGCGGCAAAGTGCACAGAGGTCATGGCGACCCCGACGCCAGAGGTCGCGCCGGGCGCAGTCGGCCACGCCGCTTACGACTCGGTGCTGCGCCAGCTGACCACGGCCCGGGCTGGAGTGGTCGGACCAGGGCTGGGCCGCGACCGCTCCACCTGGCGCCTGGTGCTCGACCTCGTGCAGCACGTCGCCTGCCCGCTGGTCGTCGACGCTGACGCGCTGAACGCGCTGGCGGATGCCCCTCGCTCCAAGGCGAAGCTCGGCAAGAATCGCGTCCTGACCCCCCACCCCGGTGAGATGGCGCGCCTCACCGGCAAGACCATCGAGGCGATAGCCGCGGATCGGGTCGGCACCGCTCGCAAGGCGGCCAAGGAGTGGGGCGCCGTTGTGGTCCTGAAAGGAGCGAGGACTGTCGTCGCGCATCCCGACGGGCGCACCAGCGAGGACCCTCATGAGGTCCCCGCGCTGGCCACCGGCGGCACTGGCGACGTGCTCTCGGGAATCATCGGCGGCCTTCTCGCCCAGGGGTCGAACCCTTACGAGGCCGCCGTCACCGGGGTGTACATCCACGCCGCCGCGGGCCGGCGTCTGTCGCAACGCCTGGGAGACTCCGGCCTTCTTGCCAGCGACCTGCTCCTGGAAATCCCGCTCGTGATGAACGTGCTGCGGCAGGGGGGACTCTGACCACCGCCCTGCGTTGGGCTGAGATCGACCTCGACGCGGTGCGCACGAACGCGGCGACGATATTGGCCCACCTGCCCAAGGGCACCAAGCTGTTCGCGGTCGTCAAGGCGAATGGGTACGGCCACGGCTCTTGGCGGGTGGCCCACGCCGCGTTGAACGGAGGCGGCTGGGGCCTTGCGGTGGCCACCCTGGAGGAAGCCGACGAGCTCACGGGCCTGGTCAAACCCGAGCGCATCCTGGTGATGGGCGGCGTCTCCCCGCGGCAGGCCGGCGCGGCCGCGGCCGGCGGCTTCAGCATCGGAGTCTCCAGCCTCGACTTGGCGAGAGCTCTGGGCGATCGGGATGAGGTCGTGCCCGTTCATCTGAAGATCGACACCGGGATGGGGCGGTACGGCTGCCGCCCGGCCGAAGCGGCCGCGATTGCAAAGTTCATCGATAACGCGCCGTCACTTCGCCTGGCCGGCACGTGGACGCACTTTGCGTCCGCGGACTCGGACGAGGCGATGACGCGCAAGCAGTTCGATCGATTCACGGCCGCGCTCGAGACCTTCGAGGTCGAGCCAGGTTTGCGTCACGCCTGCAACTCGGCCGGCGCCCACAGATTTCCTGCGTTTGCGTTGGACGCGGTTCGCACTGGCATCGCGCTCTACGGGTGCGAGTGGCCAGGGACCAAGCCCGCCCTTGCCCTGCGCTCGGTGGTGACCCATCTGAAGACTGTCGTGCCGGGCGACACGGTCGGCTACGGCGCGACGTGGCGCGCCACCGCCCGGACCCCAGTCGCCACCATCGCGATCGGGTATGCAGACGGGGTGCACCGTGCTCGATCCAATCGCGGCCATGTGCTGATCCGCGGCCACCGCGCGCCGCTGATCGGAGTCGTGAGCATGGATGCGATCACCGTCGATGCCTCCAACGTGCCCGGCGTCCAGGTGGGGGACACGGCGACGGTGATCGGAGAGGACCAGGCCGATCACATCAAGGCGGAGCAGGTCGCGGAGTGGTCCGGATCGATCTCGTGGGAGGTGCTCACCTCGCTCGGCCCGAGGGTGGAGAGGCGATACTCGGAATAAGCGAGCGCCGCCTTGCGATTCCAGATGGCGCAAGGCAGGTGTACGTAAACTGGCACTTCTAATGGCGGAAAGCCCGGCGCGCACTGCCTTCGCGGAAGAGGCACTGACTCATTTGGACACGTTGTACCGCGGCGCGCTGCGCCTGACCCGTGACCCCGACCAGGCACAGGACCTGGTGCAGGAGGCGTATCTACGCGCGCTGCGTTACCAGCACAGCTACCAGCCCGGCACGAACATGAAGGCGTGGCTTTTCGCGATCATGCGAAACCTGTTCTGGGATCGCTTCAAGGGATCCCGCAAAGAAGACGTGAGCCTCGACGATGTCGGTGAGTTCGTGCTCTACGACAAGCTGCGGGATGAGGGCGCCAAGCCCGAGGCCGATGTGCTCGACAAGCTGGCCGCTTCCGAGGTGGTCGAAGCGGTCGAGAAGCTCCCACCGCTTCACCGCGAGGTGGTGCTTCTGGTCGACGTCGAAGGCTTCTCCTACAAGGACGCGGCGCAAACCCTGGGCGTGCCGATCGGCACTGTGATGTCGCGCCTGCACCGGGCCCGGCAGCAACTTCAAAGATCCCTCTACGACTATGCCGTCGAATCCGGTATTGTCCACGGCAACGGCGCCGGACCGGTGCCCCAGCAATGAACTGCAACGACTGTGTGGAGAAGCTCGACCGCTACGTCGACCGTGAGCTGAACAACACCGAAGTTTTGGAGTTGAAGCTGCACCTCGAGGGGTGCCCTCCCTGCGCCGACCAGTATGAGTTTCAAGCCAGCTTGAAGCGGCTGGTCAAGGTCTGCTGCGACCAGGACACCGCCCCCGAAGCATTCCGGGAAAAGCTCCGCCAGATCTTGCTCTAGGCTCCCCGGAGAGCCTTTTCCACAGGGTTGTCCACTTGTTTCAACCAGCTCGGGGTCGGCTGAAAGCGTTTTGCAAGCGGATGTTCCCAACATCTGATCTCACATGGCTCAAATCGCCGACGTCAACCACGAGATCGAGCAAAGCGACCTACAGCGCCGCAGTCGGCGCAGCGAGACCGAGCGGCTCACCGCCATCATCAGGGCGATCGACGAGCTCATGTTTTCCCTGGAGGAGCTCAACCTGCAAGGGATCGACAGGGTCCCGGCTCGTCTTCGGGAGCGGGCTGGAGCGCTCATCGAGCTGGTGCTGGCCAGGCCGGCGCCGGCGGAGGTCCGGACCGACCCGTTCAGGATCCGCTACCGGGTGGTCCCGATGATGGACGTCCTGTTCGAAGTCCAGGACCGTGTCCTGCGCCTCAGAAACCCGATCAGGATCGCTGACCCGGAAGACGTGCAGGAGAGCGCTTAGCCAGGTCAACCTGGGCTGTTCGGTAGATTTACCGGGCCACGCGACACCAGCTTCTGGACCGCCTGCTCGCCTCCCGCCTTTACGTCATCACCCCCGACCAGGGCCCCGATCGCCTGGTGGCAGCGGCGGCCGCCGCGATCCGAGGTGGCGTGGACGTCCTTCAACTCCGCCACAAGCAACTGGGCCGGGGCGACCTCCTGACGCTGGCGCGCCGCCTGCGCGAGCTGACCCGCGAGGCCGGCGCCCTGTTCGTGGTCAACGACCACGTCGACCTCGCACTCCTCAGCGAAGCCGACGGCGTGCACCTGGGGGCTGAGGACCTCAGCGTTGGGGCGGCTCGCAACATCGCCGGCGACCGCCTGCTGATCGGTGCCTCGGCTTCCACGCCTGACGTCGCGCTCGCTGCCATCGAGTCAGGCGCCGACTACATCGGCTGCGGGCCCGCCTTCGCCACACCGCTCAAACCCCAAAAGGCGGTGATCGGCCCGAGCGGTGTCGCCGCCGTCCTGCGCGCCGTGGGGCCATCGGTCCCGGTCTTTGCGATCGGCGGCATCGACGCTTCGAACCTCGCGCAGCTCACGGCCGCCGGCGTGCGCCGGGCCTGCGTCGTGAGGGCGGTGGGGGAGGCTCCTGACCCGGAGGGAGCCACTCGCCGGCTGCGTGCCATGCTGGAAGCGTGAAGGTCGACGGCACTGGAGAGCTCGAGCTCCTCAAGCGGATCATGCCTTTCCTCGCCACCCAGGGATTCGAGATCCCGGCCGGCGAGGACGACACGGCGGTCTGGAGCGATCACGGCTCGTACACGGTCGCCAGCTGCGATATAGCCGTGGAGGGAGTGCATTTCGACCTCGGCTGGATGAGCGCAGAGGATGCCGGTTGGCGCGCCCTCGCGCTGGCGCTCGGCGACCTCGCCGCCAAGGGCGCAACCCCGGCCTGGGCCCTGACGTCAGTCGCTGTCCCAAAGTCCTGGCAGGTCGAGAACTTCGTCGGCCTGTACGAAGGGATGAGCGCGCTCGCCCACGACGTGGGCTTGCTCATAGTCGGCGGCGATATGAGCTCGATCGATGGACCGGCGGTGCTGTCCATCACAGTGGTCGGCCGCACCGTGTCGAGGCCGCTCGCCCGGTCCCAGGCCAAACCGGGATGGGCCGTGGCAGTGACCGGCAAATTGGGGGCCTCGGCACTGGCACTCAAGGCGCGCCAGTCATTTCGCCTGGTGCCGCGAATCGATGAGGGTCGCCGGCTCAACCAGTCCGGCCTGTGTTGTGGCGATATCTCTGATGGGCTGCTCAGAGAGATGGAGAAGTTTGCCGCCGCGTCGCATGCCGGCTGCGTCCTGAGGGCGAGCGAGATCCCATTGGTGGACGGCGCGAGCTGGGAGGACGGCCTTACCAGTGGGGAGGAGGCGGAGCTGGTGTGCGTCGGACCCGAAGATCTCATCCGGCGAGCAGGTCTGGTGCCACTGGGAATGTTGACTGAGGACCCTGCCGTGAAAGTCGTCGGCGCCGACGGGCGGCCGCTCCAGTTGCACGCGAGCGGCTTCGATCACTTTGCTTGACCTGGTCACGACCTCTCCCGCACAGACCGAAGCGGCGGGCGAGCGATTTGGAGAGAGGCTGGTGCAAGGCGACCTGGTTCTTCTCAAGGGCGACCTCGGGGCGGGCAAAACGACCTTCGTCCGTGGACTCACACGTGGCATGGGCTCCTCTGCTCATGTCGCCAGCCCAACGTTTCAGCTGGTGCGCGTTTATTCGGGGCGCGTGCAGATTGCCCACGTCGACCTGTACCGGTTAGAGGACGCGGCCGGCCTGAGCGACCTGGGACTGGATGAGCTTCTCGACGAGGGGGCGGTTTTGGTCGAGTGGGGTGATCGTCTGGACGCACCGGAGGCGGCCTTGCTCTCGATCGAGCATCTCGGGGGTGATCGCCGACACCTGCGGCTGATCAGAGACCTCCGGCGTTGATTTTCGTCATCGATACGTCATCGGCCCGCTCAGCGCTGGCGCTGGTGCGTCGGGATGGGACAGTCGTCGCCGAAGAGACGCACGAATCTGGCCGCACCTTCGATCTGCCAACGCGCTTTCGCGCGATGACAGCGGGTCAGACCCTCACCAAGATTGCCGTGGCGACCGGGCCCGGCTCCTTCACCGGCTTGAGGGTCGGCGTCTCGTTCGGTCTCGGCGTCGCCATCGGTTTGTCGATCCCGATCGTCACGCTCAAAACGCTCGAGATCCAGGCGGCGCGGAGCGATCGTCCAGCCGTGGCCGTGGCCGAGGCCGGGCGCGGGCGCGTGTACAGCCTGTCGCCCGGCTCCGAGCCCTCGCTCCTTGAAGCGGCAGAGCTCCCGCGGGATCGGCCGGCGGTGGGTTGGTTGCGCCCCGCGACGGAGGCTTTGCTCATTTCCGCCGGGGCCGTATTGCTGCCGGATGCCGAGCTGCGATCGTTCGGCGAGGCGGCGTCGCGCTTGCTCGAGTCAGCTTCCGAAGTCGCCTATGGTAGTCTCAGACTCGATTACATGCAGGCCTTGGGGAGCGCATTCGCGCGCAACCGTTGGACGCGGACGTGATGGTACAGATAAGACAGCAGCTGGCTCTCGAGCTCATGCGAGAGGCGGATATCGCCACGGTGCAGGAGATCGAGCGCGAGATCTTTTCCACCCCGTGGCCGCGGAATGCCTACTACCGCGAGCTCGCCTCGCGTTCCAGCGCTCATTACCTGGTCCTTCGCCAGGAGGGTGCGGTCGAGAAGCCGGCAGGTTTCGAGGGTGCCGATTTCGACCCGACCATCGTCGGCTACGGCGGGATGTGGCGCATGTATGACGAGGCGCACGTCACTACGATCGGTGTCCGCCACGACCTTCAGCACCGAGGCTTAGGACGCGTTCTGTTCGCTGGCCTGGTGCAGGCGGCGTATGACATGGGCGCGAAGTGGGTCACGCTCGAAGTGCGGACGTCCAACGAGAACGCGATGAAGATGTACGAAGCGTTCGGCTTCAAGGTCATCGGGCGCCGCAAGGGTTACTACACCGACAACGGCGAGGACGCGATTGTGATGTGGTCGGACTCGATCCACTCGCCGCGCTTCCGCCGCGCGTACGAGTCCAACCTCGAACGGATCGATTCCGACGTCCGCGGCCTGCGCCGCGACCTCATTACTCGGGAAGGCCAGCAGTAACCAGCGGGCTTACCCTGGGGATCGAGACCAGCTGCGACGAGACATCTGTCGCGTTGGTCGCGGATGGCCGGCAAGTTCTCTCCAACGTCATCCACTCACAGGTCGACCTCCATGCGGAGTTCGGCGGCGTGGTGCCCGAGCTCGCCGCCCGCGACCACCTGGAACGCCTCCCGCACTTGCTTGAGCTGAGCTTTCAACGCGCCGGGGTCGGCCGTGACGACCTCGACCTCTTGGCCGTAACCCGCGGACCGGGCCTCGCGGGCTGCCTGCTGGTGGGAGTTGGCGTGGCCGAAGGCCTGTCGGCCGCATGGTCTCGCCCGCTCACCGGCGTGAACCACCTGTGGGGCCACATCTATGCAGCGATGCTCGCCCGCCAGGATCTCGAGCCGCCCTTGTTGGGGCTCGTCGTGAGCGGCGCCCACTCAGACCTCGTCCTGATGCCAGAACACGGCCGGTTCGAGGTCATCGGCCGCACGCGGGACGACGCCGCAGGCGAGGCCTTCGACAAGGCGGCCAGGATGCTGGGGCTGGGGTATCCTGGCGGCCCCGCGCTCGACCGCGTGGCCAGGACCGGGCATCCGGGGCGGCAACCCTTGCCCCACCCCTCGATGCCCGGGCTCGAGTACAGCTTCAGCGGACTCAAAACCGCCCTTCTGTATCGCCTGCGAGACCTGGGCGATGGTGCCGGTCCAAGGGAGCGCGCCGACCTTGCCGCCTCGTTCGAACAGTCGGTCGTGGAATCGCTCCTGGAGAAGCTTGACGTCGCGCTGGGCACGACTGGGTGCTCGGAGGTGGTCGTCTGCGGCGGCGTGGCGGCGAACACGCTGCTGCGCCGCCGGGCGGCCGAGGTGGTCGGGGCCAGGGCGCGCTTGACGATGCCGCCTCTGGACCTCTGCACCGACAACGCCGCGATGATCGCGGCGGCAGCCCACTTCGCGGTGGCGGCAAGCGGCATCCAGCCCACCACTGTCGACCCGTCGTTGCGCTGGTAGCCGGAGAATAAATACGTGGGCGTCAAGGGCTGGGAGGTCGTCTTTCGAGGTGACCGTATGCAGGCCGACCTCCTGGCGGCCGTGCTGGAGGCCAACGGCCTCCGTGCGGAGGTGTTCGGCGACACCGCCTACGCTTACGCCATCAACTTCACCGAGGCCCGGGTTATGGTCCCGGCCGACCAGCTGAGCACCGCTCAGGACCTGATCCGGGTGGCCCAAGCCGAGATCTCGACCTCGCCGGAGGTTTAGCTCGGCCCTCCCGACGGTAGTAGTATTAGCAGTCGAACCTCCCGAGTGCTAAGCGCTCGGGCCCGGGGAGTGCTAACACCAACTAAGTACCTGAGGAGGGGCGTCCATGAATCTGAAGCCGCTAGGCGATCGCGTAGTCCTCAAGCCGTCCGACAAGGAAGAGAAGACCAAGAGCGGGATCTTGCTTCCGGACACCGCCAAGGAGAAGCCCCAGGAGGGCACCGTCGAGGCAGTGGGAACGGGAAGAGTCCTCGACAACGGCACCAAGGTGCCGATGGAGCTCAAGGTCGGCGACAAGGTGCTTTACGCAAAGTACGCCGGCAACGAATTCAAGATCGACGACATCGAGTACCTGATCGTCTCCGAGAAGGACGTCCTCGCAGTCGTTGGCGCAAACGGCAAGAAGAAATAAAGGAAAGAGGGAAACAAAATATGGCGAAGACAGTCACATTTGACGTAGAGGCGCGACAGGCCCTGAAAAAGGGCATCGACATCGTGGCCTCCTCAGTCCGTATCACGCTCGGGCCCAAGGGCCGCAACGTGGTCCTCGAGAAGAAGTTCGGCGCCCCAACCGTCACCAACGACGGCGTGACGATCGTGCGCGAGATCGAGCTCAAGGACCCCATGGAGAACACCGGCGCGCAGCTGCTGCGTGAGGTCGCTACCAAGACCAACGACGTCGCCGGTGACGGCACCACCACCGCTACTCTGCTGGCGCAGACCATGATCAACGAAGGCTTCCGCAACGTGACCGCGGGCGCCAACCCGATGCAGCTCAAGATCGGTATCGAGAGGGCCGTCGAGGCCGTCGTCGAAGAGATCAAGAGGCTTTCGATTCCCGTCAAGGGACACGAGGACGTCGCTCACGTGGCGGCGATCTCGAGCCAGAGCGAACAGATCGGCAACCTCATCGCCGACGCGATGGACAAGGTTGGCAAGGACGGCGTCATCACCGTTGAAGACAACCAGACGATGACCACCGAGCTCGAGGTCGTCGAAGGCATGCAGTTCGACCGCGGCTACAGCTCGGCTTACATGGTCACCAACCCTGACCGCATGGAGGCCGTGCTCGAGGAGCCGTTCGTGCTCATCACGGATCGCAAGATCTCGGCCATCCAGGACCTGCTCCCCGTCTTGGAGCGCGTCGTCCAGCAGGGCAAGCCCCTGCTGATCGTTGCCGAGGACGTCGAGGGCGAGGCGCTCGCCACCCTGGTCGTCAACAAGCTGCGCGGCACCTTCACCGCCGTCGCCGTCAAGGCGCCGGGCTTCGGCGACCGCCGCAAGGCGATGCTCGAAGACATGGCAATCCTCACGGGCGGCCAGGTCATCAGCGAAGACCTCGGCCTCAAGCTGGACCAGACGAAGGTCGAGCAGCTGGGCAAGGCTCGTCGCGTGACCGTCACGAAGGACGACACCACGATCGTGGAAGGTGCGGGCAAGGCCGAGGCCATCCAGGCTCGCATCAAGTCGATCAAATCCCAGGTCGAGGAGACCACCAGCGACTTCGACAAGGAGAAGCTGCAGGAGCGGCTCGCCAAGCTTGCCGGCGGCGTCGCCGTCATCAAGGTCGGAGCTGCCACCGAGGTCGAGCAGAAAGAGAAGAAGCACCGCATCGAGGACGCGCTCAGCGCGACCAAGGCTGCAGTGGAAGAAGGAATCGTTGCGGGCGGTGGCACCGTGCTGCTCAACGCGCAGAAGAAGCTCGACGGTGGACTCGGACTCAAGGACGACCAGCTGACCGGTGTCAACATCGTCCGCAAGTCGCTCGAGGAGCCGGTCCGGCAGATTGGCATCAACTCCGGCAAGGAGGGCTCCGTGATCGTCGAGGAGGTCCGCAAGGGCAAGCCCGGCCACGGATACGACGCCCTCAACGACAAGTACGTCGACATGTTCGCGGCCGGAATCGTCGACCCGGCAAAGGTGACCCGCTCGGCGCTTCAGAACGCCGCGTCGATCGCAGCGATGGTGCTCACCACCGAGGCAATGGTCACCGAGATCCCCGAAGAAAAGCGGGGCGGTGGCGGCGGGGGCATGGGCGGCATGTCTCCGGACATGATGTAAGGAAAGAGCGGGGGATCAGGATCCCCCACGGACCCCCCTCTCCCGGCGGCACGCTGGGAGGGGGCGGGTTCGACGCCGGGTGACCGGTAACCCTAGGTTCTTTTTTCGAGAGTCCTTCGCCGGCGCGGGGGGCTCTTTTCTTTCGCTGATGGTTCGTCTACCGGGATGATCCCGCCCAGGCCGGCCATCCGCCGGCCCGCGAAAGTCAACGCAAGGGGGAGCAGCAGCATGATCGTCGCCACCACCATCGACAGCGTGTCAGGCAGCCGGCGTGGGTCGCGCATACCGAGATAGGTGAGGTAGCCGCCCCCGGCCGCAGTCAGGGCGACGATCAGCACCGCCATGCCGACCGCCCATCGCCTGTATTCGGAGAAGAGCGGCCCGGCGCTTCGGCTGGCAAGGCGGAGCAGCCACCACGCCGTCAAGCCGTTGAGGACCAGGCCGCTGAGCAGGGCCAGGGCGGCGATGCCAATGCGGAACTGGGCGAGGTGTGCCATCACGAAGGCCGAGATGTTGACGGCCAGGATCCCCAAGGGGGTGATCACACCAAGGGTGAGAAGCACTGACTCACGAAGCCGCCTGGATTGGAGCATTCCCAGAGAAAGATAAGGGCGCCGCCCCTCGGCCGGCGCCCTGTCGTTAGGGATCTAGGAGGTTAGTGGCCGCAGCCGCAGGCCTTGGCTTCGCCAGAGTCCTCGCCGGTGTCGAACGATGTCCCGCACGAGCAGGAGTGCACCGCGTTCGGGTTGTGCACCGTGAAGCCAGCACCCATGAGGCTGTCGACGTAGTCGATCTCGGAGCCCCGGATGTAAGGAGCGCTGAAGTCGTCGACGATGATCTGGACACCGTCCTGCTCGACCACCAGGTCGTCTGCGCGTCGGGTGTCGTCGAACGCCATGCCGTACTGCATCCCCGAGCAGCCACCGCCGCTGACGAAGATGCGCAGCGCGAGCTGCGGGTTGCCTTCCTTGACGAGAAGCTCCTTGAGGCGAGACTGAGCGTCGGAGGTTAGTGAGACGACAGCTTGTTCGATCACCAACCAAGTCTAGCAGGCAAGTCAAGCCTCTTCACTAGCTCTTCCCGAGCTTGAATCCTCGCTTGGCGCCCTTGGACTCCACTGCTGTCTGCCCGGAGATCAGCTGTGCCAGCTGCTCCGCTCCCCTGGAGATCGCGCTCTTGGGATCGGTCAGGACGAGGATCTCGCCTTTAACCGCCGCCTCGTCCGGCTTCGTCCCGTCGAAGTCGATCTCCACGGCGAGCTCCTGCTTGAGGGTCCTGACGACGTCTTCCTTACTCACCACCGACTTCGGCACCTTGTTGTTGAGGGCGAGGATGACGCGGCCGGGGACGATATTCAAAACGTTGGTGAAGATGTTCAGCAGCTCGCCGACGTCCTTGAGTGAAGACAGCTCGGGAGTGACCAGGACCAGGACTCGCTGCGAGTGGTCGAGCACGCTGATCACGATGTCGGTGAAGGCGACGCCGAGGTCGAAGACGATGTAGCGGAAGGCGTTGACCAGGATGCCCATGGCGCGGTTCACGAGGTCGACCGTGATGAGGTCAGCTTGCTCGGCGCGGAGCACGCCGGGGAGCAGCATCATGCCGCCGGGGTGGTGAAGGATGGCACCGAGCACAGCCTCTTCGAAGTTGGCGGGTGGCACCTGGCTCGCCGCCGCCAGACAACCTGTCGGCGTCAGGTATGAGATGAGCGCCGCATGGTTGTAGGGCAGGGCGAGGTCGACGAGCAGCACCTCGCCCGGGAACCTCTTGCCGAGCGCGGCGGCGAGGTTGACGGCGACTGTCGTGCGGCCCGAGCCACCTTTCGGCGAGTACACGGCCACGGTCGAGGCGGCCTGCTCGGGGGCGACCATTCGTGCCCTCGCGATCAGGTTGGGCAGCGTGTCCTTGCGCTGCTCGACCAGCTTGGTCAGCTCGATGATTGCGTCGGAGTCCGCCGGCAGCGTCTCGTAAAGCGTCTTGCGGTCTAGCGTCAGGAGCTGGCAGTCCTCCAGCGCTCGGACGCTGGCTGTGCGCGTCTCCTCAGAGATCAGGGCCATCTCGCCGAAGAAGTCGTCAGGTCCCATGAGCGCGATGGTGATCGTGTGCCCTGGGGATTCCTCGACGAACACCTCACAACGACCCGACTCGACGACGAACATCGTGTCGCCGGGGTCGCCCTGGTGGACGATGACCGAGCCTTTGGTGGCCGAAGCTGGGGCGAGGCGGCGGGCGAGGGCGTGAAGGATGTTGTCGGGCAGCGTGAAGAAGATCGCCACACGCTCGAGGATCTGAAAACGTTTCCTCAGATCGTCTGGCGAACCACCTCCGATCCGCTGGGTGTCGCTCACCGCCAACGAATTATAGGTGTGAGGTTCGGTCCTCCCCGCTCGCCGGGGAGGATGGCACGGCTTTGGCCCGGCCCAGAAGGGACGTGCGAGCAGGCAAGGCCGTCCACCGGAAGGCGCTGAACCACCCGCTGATAGACTTAGCCGCCGTCGGTCCCGTGGTGTAGCCTGGCCAAACACGCGGCCCTGTCAAGGCCGAGAACGCCGGTTCGAATCCGGTCGGGACCGCCATCACCGCCTAGCCCGGCGGCGCTGTCTGGAGAGGTGGCCGAGTCCGGTTGAAGGCGACGGTCTCGAAAACCGTTATGGGTCACTGGCCCATCGAGAGTTCAAATCTCTCCCTCTCCGCCAACCCGCTTGTTGAGCTTTACCGTCACCGAGCCCTAATCCGGCGGCCGAGGGCCGTCCCGATCCGTCAATAACATTCCTCGAGCACGGGCACGTCTTGGTGCACCGTCTGTCCCGCTACCACCGAAACGCTCGCGTATGGCGCGATCGAAATCGTTGGTCCTCCTGGCACCGAACCGGTCGAGTAGGGCGGGTTGGCGATTACGTACGGACCGAGCGGCAGGGCGAGTCGGTACGTGCCACCGGCTGGGATCCATTCGGTGGCCACGGTTTCGGTTGGAGAAGGCCCGAGGGATTGACCTCCTCTGCCGTCTGGGATCACTTGATGCTGCCCCGCAGCACGACCACAGTTCCAGCCGGATGGGCGGGAGGGGGCGCGGTTCCCCGAGGAGGGCCGGAGCAGGGACTGATTTGGCCGACCACGAGGCCAAGGGCAGTCGGTACGACATGTACGCCGGATGGCGTTGAAGCCGCCTGTCCGGCGGTCGGGCCAGATTGCTGGCAAGCGGCGGCGAGCAGTGTCGCCAATGCGGTCAGAACACAGAGTGCGGCTCGTGGCTCGACCATTTCGGATGTCTTGGGAGTCCAGCCTCTTTTCGCGCCGGCTTTAACACTTAATCGGCCGTCCGGATTCTCAGCTCAAGGGATTAGCAGGTAACGCGAAACTTTGAAACGAGAAAAGATCTCTCCCTCTCCGCCACCCATATGATCACAGGCTAGTGCTCTGTCGCCGATTTGATCTGGGAGAGGGTGGCGCGGGAGCGCTCTACCTTCTCGATGATTTCGGCGGCGTGGGTATGCCAGACGAAAGGCGCGGGGGCGTCGTTCCAATGCTTGACCCACTTCTCGATGGCTGTCTTCAGCAGGGTGGACGCCAGCGGCGTAATCGCTTGTCGGTGTGCTCCTTGAACCAGCGTATTTCACAGACAGACCACTAGATCGTTAGGCAATCGAGCAGATTGGCCGGTCTGGCCTATTGGCCCGGTAGGCGCCGCCCCGCCCTGGCAACTGGTTTTGGTGAGCGGATACTTTATAAGCTGTACGCGGGGTGCCAAATGGGAGGGGATTCAATCAGTAATCAGCGGGCGGTCAGCGTTCGTGCCGGGCTCTTACGCACGGTTCGACTCGTCGTGGGCGCAGCTGTCATCGCGATCGGGCTGGTGCCGATCGCACAGGTGGCCGCGGCGTCGACGCCGTCGTCCATGGTCGACCTTGGCATCCCTGACTTTGGTCGCATGGTCGTCGACCAGGCGAGCTCGCACATCTTCGTATCCAGTCCTGGCGGCAACAGCATCGTCGTGCTGAATCTCTCCGGCTCAATCGTCAAGACCATCACCGGCGAGGCCGGCGCCACCTCCATGGTCGTGAACGGTTCGACTCTCTACGTCGCCCTGCCCGGATCGGGCACCATCGACCGAATCGATACCGGCACGCTGAACGAGACCAGCCCGCTCGTCAACGGGGTAACCAACCTCAGCGACATCGCCTTCGCAGGTGGCAAGCTCTGGATCCTCACCGAAAGCTGCGGCGTCCTCGCGGCGGCGCTTAGCAGCGTGGACCCCGCGGCCACAACACCGACGGTGACGACTTATCCGACGTCGCTGGTCAAAGAGGGGTGCCCGCGCTTTGCCAGGAACCATTCTTCGTCGGCGACTTTCCTTCTGCTGTATCAGACCAACATCACATTAGGCGGCTTCGAGACGATCGACGTCTCCGGCAGCGGCCCGACCGAGATCCTCGACGTCACCGATACGTCGATCGAGAACACAATAGACGTGGTCGTTAACCAAGACCAAACGCATTTCACTGTTGTCGGGGTCTTCGTGCCAGGTGGATTCAACGAGTACTCGATCTCGACCCTGCAGAATGATGGCGTTGGCTTCCTAACCGGCTCAGGAGCCAATGCGGTCGACAACAGCTCTGCCTCGGGCGGGGTGACACTGGTAACTGGCGACGTCTTTGCCGGCTACGAGGTGGCCGCTTTCGCACCTGGTGACACGACCGTGCCGTTCGCCACGTACGACCTGTCCCCTAGTCCGTCAGTCCAACGCGACGGAATTGCCCTGATACCTGGAACGCTCACCGGGTTCGCCGTCAGCGGGGCCTCCAAGGGCCATATGTGGCTGAGCGTCATCCACCTGCCAGCGCCGCCCGCGCCCACCCTCCCAGGCCCGCCGCAGAACGTATATGCGATCCCCGGTGAGAGCCAGGTCTGGGTGAACTGGGCCCCCCCCGCCAACGACGGCGGGCGGACTCTCACGAGCTACTCGATAACGACGTCGCCTGGAGGATCCAAGACGACGGTGCCTGCGAACTATGGCGGACAGCTCGACATCACCGGCCTCGCCGACGGCACGACGTATACGTTCTCGATAGTCGCCACGAACGCGGTCGGCGACGGCCCCGCTACGCGATCGAATCCCGTGACGCCAGGCACTCAGCAGGCACCGTACAACCCGTCGGCGACAGTGGGCATCGGCTCGGCGATCGTCAGCTGGACCAGTGGTCCGGTCGACTCGAGCTTGCCTCCAATTACGAGTTACACAGTGACCTCATCCGAGGGCGCTGAGGTCACAGTGGCCACGCTGACGAACCGTGCTGTGATCGCGGGCTTGTCGTCGGCGCCTCAGACCTTCACTGTGACGGCGAACAACTCGTGGGGAGCAAGCCCGCAGTCGACGTCCTCGAACGCGATCAGCCCGCTTCCAGGCGGCACGTTCAATGCCTTGGCGCCGTCGCGAATCCTCGACACGCGGACCGGCAACGGCGGTTTCCCAATCCGTCGGGTCACTGCAAATACCGGTATTAACATGACAATTCTCGGGGCGGGCGGCGTGCCGGCAACCGGCGTCACTGCGGTCGTGCTCAACGTCACCGTCACCGACCCGACCGGCGCCGGGTTTGTGACCGCCTTCCCGACCGGCAGTCTGCGTCCGAAAGCATCCAATCTGAACTTCGTGCGGAGCCAGACCGTCCCCAACCTCGTCGAAGTGGCCGTTGGCGTGGACGGAAAGGTCACGCTTTACGTCGGAGGCGCGTCGGCCAACCTCCTAGCGGACGTTGGGGGCTGGGTTGGCGATAGTACTGATTCATACACGCCATTCGGGCTCTTCGACGCTCTCGTGCCTTCGCGCATCCTCGACACCCGCACTGGAAATGGGGCACCGGTCGCCAAGCTTGGCCCGAATCAGACCCTCACACTCCAGGTGAGCGGCCGTGGCGGCGTGCCTGGCTCAGCGGATGTCTCGGCGATCGTCCTCAACGTCACGGCCACGAGCCCGACGCAGCACGGCTACCTGACGGTCTATCCTGCCGGTGCAACACTTCCGCTCGCGTCCAACCTCAACTTCGCGGCGGGCGAGACAGTCGCGAACCGGGTGATGGTAGCCCTCGGCACAGGTGGGCAGATCACGATCGCGAACGGCCCAGGCAGCGTGAACATCCTCGCCGATGTGAATGGCTACTTCACGAGCGCAACGAGCGGCATAGGCGGGGCCGCCTATGTCGCGGGCGTGCCGTCCCGGCTCTTCGACACGCGCGCGTGCCGCTGCAGGCTGTACGCGGGTCACGTGCTCGACCTGGCGCTGCGTCCGGCCGTCACTATCACCGGCCTCGTGCTGAACGTAACCGCGACCAAGACAAATGGCAATGGGTATCTGACTGTTTATCCCGACGACGGTTCGCACGGCCTCAACCGACCGCCTAACGCTTCGGACCTTAACTATTCGCCGGGCGACACGGTACCCAACATGACGGTGGTCCAGCTTCCGAATGACCACGCGTTCAACATCTACGACGGAGGAGGTTCGGCCGACGTCGTGGTCGACCTCGAGGGATATTACGGACAGTGGTTGACGGCTCCGCCTACGAACGTCCCGGTATTCATGACCTCCGAGGGCAGCCGGAAATCCAGAGCTCCCGTGCCTGGCGCGCCATCAATCACGATCCAAAGCGCAGCCTAGCTTCGCGCACACCGGTCGGTACCTTCACGTCGCTGAAGTTGATTGCACTGGTTGCCAGGCGGGACATGCCGTCGGTGCCTGGAGCCTGATACACCCCGCCTGCTCGCAGAGTTGGACCAGTTACCAAGCCGCTACTGCATGCCCGTCATGTCAGCTATGACGTGCTCCCTCAATGCGTCTGATAGCGATGCGGTTGTGGCGGGCTCGGCGCGCGGATGCCTCCAGCCGCACCGGCAGCCGAGTCTCACCATCCCGTCCCAGGCGGCGACCGCGGGCCCCTCGTCGTCCTCATACTTCCGGCCCAAGAAGGTCTGGATCATCGGTCTGTGCTTCGCTTGTCGCAGGACGCGCATCCGAAGCGATGGCCCGGAGCCGTTCCCGGCCCGCGGTGCCCGCAGCCCCGCGATGAGCGTTTCGAACAACGAGTACAGATCTTCGTTCGGATCTGCCAGCGCGAGCTGTCCCAACTCGACTTGGTTCCAAACCGCCTCGAGGTCTGCAGCCAACCGATCGAGGTCGCGAGGCTGCTCCGGAACGGGAGCGGCTTGCCGAGCATTCGTTGCACGATCGCGTGTCACGAATCCCTCCTCAGCCATGAGCCCTCCGGCACCCAGCGTTCACCGTCCCAGTAGTACCTGCGATCCGCCGATAGTTGGCCCGGCTGTGGCCATTCTGGGAACCTGGTGCCGGGGACGTCCTTTATTTGCGGTCGTCGGTTGGCGGTGAGTTTGGCAACCACCGCGACCAGGTCGCTCAGTCGCAAAGGGGGGATGAGCATGTCATCGGCGCCGGCAGCCAGGAACATGGCGCGGTCGCTTGGTAGCAAGTGCGCGCTCGCGATCACGATCGCCATGGCAGGCTTCTGCTCCCTGATCTGGCGCATCTCCTTCAGGCCGTGTATCTCCGGCATCGCGACGTCCAGCAGGATCATGTCCGGTGAGTTGGCCAGCGCCAGCGATACCGCCTCCCGCCCGTCCGAGGCCGTGAGCACCTTGTGCCCCGCCTTTTCGAGCACCCGCCGGTACAGGCGACGAGCGACCTCGTTGTCGTCGGCTACGAGCACGGTCACGGAACGGCCGTAGCCGCCCACGTCATACACGCGCACGAGGAGACTAACGCGGCAGCTACGAGCCCCTTGCGGGAGCATTAAGCTAGCCGCGACGGCTCAGCGACCTCCAACAGAAGGGTTTCAGACCGTTGCATTTTCGGTCCGCGCCGGCCAGCTCGAATACAAATCGCTACCCGCAGTCTCGAAAACCGTTATGGGTCACTGGCCCATCGAGAGTTCAAATCTCTCCCTCTCCGCCACACTTTCTGAGAGGGGACCCTCCTGGTAATTTGAGTTCATCTATGAAAGGAGCTGACTTGTCAAGCCCTCTTCCAAGTTCGTAAGCCTGGAGGGGTGTGACTGTCGCTAGACGTGTCTGAACCCCCGCCGCGCGGATGATCGTCGTCGTCTTTCCCCCGGCTTCGCCTCAGGTCATGAGACGTCGGGGTTGGTTGTAACGGCCGGAGACCGCGGGAACCACCTGAGATCGGCGTTGGTCAGCCGATCATTCATCTATTCGGTTGACGTCCATGGTGAGCATGCGGTCGAGCGACCCAATCAGAAAGCGGCCGTCACCGGAGGCCATGAACTCAAGCGGGTGCGCTCCGACCGGGCGGTGTGAAGAGTCATCGGGTGCGAGCCGGAAAAGCCCGGCAGCCCTGGGGACTGCGCAAGGCGTGGTAACAGAGCGTGGCGATACGGCGCGCCAAAGCGACGCGGGCGATCTTGTCCCCGCAACGACTTGCGATGCCAGCCTCAAAGGTGGACAGCTCTCGATTCCGATAGGCGTGGCAGGCTGCCTCCACCAGGACCCAACGCAACCAACGGGAGCCTTGCTTGGAGATGTGTCCACGGCGGATGTTCTCAGCGCTCGAGTGCTCGGTAGGAGTAAGACCACACCAAGAGCTGAACTGCCGAGCAGTTGGGAAGCGAGTAATCTCGCCGACCTCTGCCACCACAATCGCCGCGGTGATGATTCCCACGCCAGGAATCGGGAGCAGCCGGCGGACCCCTTCATCGCGGGCAAAGAGCTTGTGGATGTGGGAGTCGGCCAGGTCAACCTCCTTATCGAGCTCTTCGATTAGGCGGAGGTTGGCCTCGGCGCGCTGCTTGGTCACAGCGGGCAGCTGCTTGGTCATCCGAGTCAGGTCGCCGGCAAAAAAGTCGCTCCCCTCTGGATGAAGGCCCCGGTCGGCCAGCAGCGCGTGGATCTGATTCTTCAGCCGGGAACGGATCCGGACCATCGCCGTGCGCATGCGGACCAGCCGCCGCGCCTCCCTGGTCTCGGGCGGCGCAATCCACGACTCTGGCAGCAGGCCAGTGCGCAGGAGCTGAGCCAGAGTCTTGGCATCGACCGCGTCATTCTTGACCCTGGCGCTGGCAATCGCCTTGTTGGCTCGAGGATGGGCCATATGCGCCGGGATGCCGACGTCCTCGAGGAGGTCGGCAAACCATCCCCACCCATACGTCGCCTCGTATGCCACCTGCATTGATTCGATGGGACCAGCCTCGCCAAAAACGCGCAGCAAGTCCTCTCGCTGGCTGGGCACATGACGATTGAAGATGAGCTTGCCTTGCTCGTCGACGACCGCCACCTGCGAGGCCTTGCGATGTAGATCGACTCCGACGTATAGCATGACCCGGGCCTCCTTCTTTGTCGGCTGAGTGGCGGCGGCATTAGTGTCGCCGGTAGCCACGGGGAGCGGAGGCCCGCTCCTTGCATGACATCAGAAAGCCGGCCCTAGGGCCCCGGTTTTCGTGCTGCGCAAACCTGAACTTACGAATTCTTCACATTGAGGTGACGCTAGGAATTCTCCGCGGCCGATTTAATGCGGGGATGAGCTTGGATGCGGCCCCCGACACGGTCAGCTCCTCCCCGATGCCCCGCCGTCGAGGCATGACGCGGCGCCAGGCGCTGACGGCTGCTGTCGCTGCTGGCGTGGGTGTCGGCGCGGTCCGGCTGCTGGGGACCACGATGCAGACTCTCTCCCAGCCGCCGCCGGCCGCAGGCTCGGATTGGATCTCGCCGCTAGAGTCGGAGTCTGCGCGCGTCATGCATCTACTCCGCCGGGCAACGTTTGGTTACACGGACGTCGAACTCGAGAGCGCACTCTCGGCCGGATTCAACCGGACGGTGGACCGGCTGCTGGAGACCGCCCCCGCCGAGGCGCCGGTGTTCGATGCGTCCCCGACGCCCGGCGGCCGCTTTCCCATCGCCCAGTTGCAGCAATGGTGGGTGAACCACATGCTCGGCACGCCGACGCCGTATGCCGAGCGCATGACTCTTTTCTGGCACGGGCATTTCACGAGCGACTACCGCAAGGCGGCAGACAACACGTTGATGTACTGGCAGAACCTGACATGGCGGCGCATGGCTCTCACGGACCTGCGCTCGATGCTGATGCAGGTGACGACGGACCCTGCGATGTTGCGGTATCTCGACCTTGCGGCCTCGACCGGCCAGAGCCCCAACGAGAACTACTCGCGTGAGCTGATGGAGCTATTCACGATGGGCCCTGGCAATTACACCGAGGAGGATGTCCGGCAGGGAGCGCGCGCGTTGGCGGGCTGGCAGCTGCCGCGACCCGACTCGTATGCGACAGTCACTATCGACAACGCCAACTCGGTTGCTCGCCGTCTGCCCGTTTACACCACCCAGGCGCCGGGCGTCTTCAACAATCGGCGCGCTTACCACGGGACTGTCACCTTTCTCGGCCAAGCGGGCTCGATTGACACACAAGGCGTGATCGATCGCATCCTCGTGCAGCCTGCCACCGCTCAGCTCATTGCCGCGAAGGTCGCACAGGATTTCGTCAACCCGCAGCCCGATCAGGTATTTGTCACGCGGTTGGCTGACACTTTCCGCCGGAGCGACTACGACATCAAGACGCTGATGCGCTCCGTCTTCACCAGCCAGGAGTTCACGGCTGCGGCAAGCTACCGGGCTCTATTGAAGAGCCCCACTGAGCTCATGGTTCACGCGGCCAAGGCGCTTGGGGCGACCGGCCTTTCCAGAGTGATCGTCGCCGCCGGCTCAGGGATGGGCCAGAGTCTGTTCGATCCGCCCGATGTCAGCGGCTGGCCCAGCAACGCGGCTTGGATCTCCACCAACACGGTGGTCGAGCGCGTGAATTTCGTAACCGCCGCCCTCGGCCAGACGAAGGCATCCCTGCCATCAGCTTCAGCTGCCGTTCACCGCCACCTCGAGGGCATCGTCAGCCCGCAGACCGCAAGCCTCTTCAACCAGGCGCCGGACGAGGCCGCGCGCTGGTTCATCATCCTGGCCTCGCCGGAATTCCAGCTCAAGTAGGTGAATGTGGAATGAACAGAGAGATTGGCATCAATCAGCTCAAGCGGCGCGATTTTCTCAAAGCCGGGCTGGTCTTCGGAGCCGGTGCGTCGGGTCTGGCTGCCGGCTACGCGGCGGTGCCTGACGCATTCGCCCGAGCGGTCTACGCGGCCAAGCAGGGGGGAGTCAGCAACGACAACGTCCTGGTCATGATTCAGCTCGCCGGGGGCAACGATGGCTTGCGCACGGTGGTGCCGCTCAGCGATCCGGCGCTCCACGATCTGCGCCCCGTTCTCTCCGGTCCGATGGTTTCCCAGGCGCTGCCGCTGACCACCGACTTCGGCCTCAATCACAACCTCGGTGGGATCAAGCGCCTGTGGGACAAGGGCAAGCTCGCGATCGTGCAAGGCGTCGGCTACGACAACCCGACCTTTTCGCACTTCGAATCGATACGGATCTGGGAAACGGGCGATCCAACGCGGCGCCAGGTCGATGGCTGGTTAGGGCGGACGCTGGCCAAAGCCTATGACACCAACGGTCATCCGCTGACCGGCTGCGCATGCGGCGCGACCGACGTCCCCGGCGCGTTGCGCGACCTGCAGGCAACCATGACCGTGATCCAGGATCAGAAGAAATTTGGCTTCACCGGCGGCAGCGAGGTCGAGGCTGCGGTGGGAGCCCTGTACAAAGGCACGCCAGGGATTTACGGCGCGCTATTCGACACCGCCCTCGCGACCGCCAGCGAGACGATCGCGGTGCTACGCACCTCGTCGGCCGAATACCAGCCGCTGGCGGATTACTCAGACAAGGTGAAGCTCGTCTACTCATCCCAGAATCAGCTGGCGGCGGCGTTGCAACTGGCAGCGGAACTGATCGTCACGGGCACCGGTGTGAAGCTCCTGCACGTCACCCTTGGCGGTTTCGATACGCACTACACCGAGCTCAGTCGCCATGACGATCTCATGGGCTACCTCGACTCCGCTGTCAGCGCTTTCTATCAGGATCTGGCGGCCCACGGCAAGTCGGATAACGTCCTCATCGCCACTTGGTCTGAGTTCGGCCGGCGGCCGCTGGAGAATGCAAGCGGGGGTACCGACCATGGGGCGGCGGCGCCCCTGCTGCTCATCGGCGATCCGGTGAAGGGCGGCCTCTACGGGTCAGCGCCCAGCCTCATCAGCCTCGACGACACTGGCAACCTGAAGTACTCGGTTGACTTCCGCTCCGTGTACCAGGAGATCCTCAGCGGACATCTCGGCGCCGATTCGGGCGACATCCTTGGCGCCACGTTCGCGGACGTTCCTTTCCTGCGAGCGCCGGTGCCGGCGGTCTGATCGGGTGCGCGCGTTCACGCTCAAGGTGGGAGCGGTAGCGCTTACGGTCGTGGCGACCCTCGCCTCGGCGCTCTACGTCACCTCGCATTTGAAGAATCCCGCCGCGCCTCTTCAGCCCATCGTGCTCAGCTCGTTGTCCGGCGGCGACGTCACCCTGACGCCGGGAGTGCGGCCAGGCGACGTGGCGCCCATGACCTCCACATATGCCTCCTGACGGCGTGGTGTCGCATCACTTCGACGCGATGAGCACCAGCTGCTCCCTGTTTGGCGTGGGTGTTGACCGCCGCCGCCTAGTGGGTGGCGAGCTGTGGGTCAGGCAAATGGCAGCACGCCTGACCCGTTTCTCAGCGGACAGCGAGCTTGCGCGGCTGAATGAGGCGTGCGGCCGGTGGGTTGATGTCAGTCCTGAGATGGAGGAGTTGCTGCACGCGTCCCTGCGCGCGTTCGAGTTGAGTAAAGGGCTAGTCAACGTCGCCGTCCTGCCATCGATGCTCGCCATCGGTTACACGCGGACGCTGTCGGAGCGGCCGACCGAAGCGTGGCTAGGTGGAGTCCTGCCTTTGCCGCCACTCTCGGACGTGCTGACGGTGCGGCGCCGACGGGTCCGGCTCGCGCCAGGTTGCGGAATCGACCTCGGGGGCGTGGCCAAGGGATGGATGGCCGACCGGCTGCGGGCGTGGCTGGGCCCCAATGCTCTTGCCAATCTAGGTGGCGACCTGAGCGCCGGCGGGGTGGGTCCACAAGGAGATGGATGGCCCGTCGGTTTCGCGGGCATGACGGTCATGCTCCGCCACCAAGGCGCCGCCACCACCAGCGTTCTGCGCCGGCGCTGGGCAGGGCTCCACCATCTGATCGACCCGCGGACTGGGCTGCCCGCCGACACGGGTTTGGAATCGGTCTCGGTCGTCGCCTGCTCCGGCCTCGATGCGGAGGTGATCACCAAGACCGCTTTGCTGGCCGGACCAGACATCGGGCGCGCGTTCTGCGCGTCTCACGCTGTCGCGTACTGGTTGGGCGTGTCAAGCGTGTCCGCCGCGCGTGGCCTAGGCATTGGGTCGTGACGACCGACCAGTTCCTGTGGGTGCTGGCACGAGTGGCCGGCCTCAGTTCCTACGCGGTGCTTGCCGTGGCCATGGTGACCGGCATCGCCATGCGCACAGCAGTGCTCGATTGGCTTGGTAGCAATCGGGTCCTGCGCTCGCTGCACGAGTTCACGACGGTGTTATGGATCCCGCCCGCAAGCACCCATCTCGTGGCTCTGCTGCTCGACTCCACAGCGAGGATGGGCGTGCTCGATCTAGTGGTGCCCTTTCACGCCGCGTACGGGTCGCTGGCGATCGGTCTAGGGGCGCTTGCGGTTGATGTGCTGCTCGTGGTGACTGTGTCAGCCCTACTCAAGCCGCACATCAAGCCCGACCTCTGGAAATGGCTGCATCGACTTGCGTATGCCGCCTTTGCCCTGGTCTTCTTCCATGCAGTGCTGAGCGGAACGGACTTCAGCGACCCGGTCGTGTCCGCGATCACTTGGGGCGTGGCCGCCGCGCTCTTAGCGCTGGCATTGGCGCGGGCTGCGTGGGGTCGCCTACCGGCTTAGAGAGCCATCGGGCAGCGGCAAGTCCACTGTCCTCAACATGCTCACCGGTCTCGATCGCCCATCCAGCGGTCGCATCATCTTCGGGAGCCAGGAGCTCAGGGGCCAAGAGCGAGGACGCGCTCGCGCGCTGGCGCGGCGCCAATGTCGTCTTGCCCTGGCTGGGAAGGCCGGCGAGGACTTCGAACACGGCAGCACAGCTGGGGGCATCTGCTGCCTCAACGGAGCCTTCGGTATACGCGGTTACGCGCCATCCTAGGGAATCAACAGTTAGCGCGTAACGTTGAACGGAGACAAATCTCTCCCTCTCCGCCATACCGATTCGACCCGGCGACGTAATGCGTCGCCGCGCTACCGCTCCACCAGAGGCGGCAAGTCCTCGACGACGGCGAGGACTCGAATCGACCGCGCCTTTCCGGGAACCCGGGCGACCAGGCCTCGGGCCTCGAGTGTCACGACCATCTGATGGACCGAGGGTGCAGTAACGACGAAGAAGCGCTGCATTTACGCCTCAGACGGGGGGCACCGGTTGATGACCGAGTATGCGCGGATGAATGCGAGGTACTGCCCTCTGCCCTTGGAGTGGTGTGTAGCGCGGCGTCGCTACGGTCATCGACCTGCGCGTCGCGGGCGCGCCCGTGCTCCCCGCTCGCTGCCCGCCCGATTCCGCGCTTTTGTCACCAACATTGCCCCCGCCCGCCTCGCGGGAGCTTGATTCGCCCGTTTGGATCGCCAAAAGTGCGAAATCAGCGGCTCACGAGATTGGTCGGTTGACATCGACTCAGTACGGGCCGACAATCGGAGGGAATCCAGCGCCAGTTGGAGGCGAAGAAAGGTTCGGTCAAGGGGGTAGTGATGCTTCGGTTAAGTCTCTTCAGTTCGCTTCGCCGATGGGGAGCAGTCTGTGCCACTACAGCGCTCGCTTTCGGCACCTCGTGGGCAGCGGCGCCGGCTGCGTTGTCGGCGGTGCCGCGACCGCTGATTACCGATTACACGCAGGTCAGCTCGACCCTGGTGCCACCGAGCGAGGCTACCTGCAACGGGATCGGTCGGCGCTGCTGGGCACCGGCGCCGTTCCAGAGCGCATACAACCTGACGTCGCTGTACACCGCCGGCAACCAGGGGCAGGGGGTCACGGTCGCCGTCATCGACTCGTTCGGCAGCCAGACCATCGCCGCGGACCTCAACAACTTCAGCACTCAGTTCGGCCTGCCTCATCTGTGCGGTGAGGCCAACTACAAGTGCGCGCCTGGTGACTCCACGTTCAAAGTCCTCTGCGTCCAGGCATGCACCAACGCGAAGTCCCAGCCGCCCACTGCGAATGACCCCGGCCAGGAAAACAAGTCAGCATGGTCGGTGGAAGTCTCGCTCGACGTCGAGTGGGTGCACGCTGTCGCCCCACGAGCCAACGTGCTCCTGGTCACCGTGCCGACCGCTGAGACCCTTGGCGTGCAGGGCTTTCCGCTGATGATGAACGCCGAGCAGTACGTGATCGACCACGGCTTGGCCCAGGTCATCACCCAGAGCTTCGGTGCAGCCGAGGAGTCCTTCAACGGCGGTACTGCCGCGCTGCAGAACCTGCGCGGCGCATTCGTGTCCGCGAAAGCTCACAACGTGAGCGTTTTTGCATCGTCCGGTGACGGCGGCAACGAGAACGTCATGAAGTCGCCCGTCGGCGGCCCCAATGCTGGGCCCGCGATTCCCTTCCCAACGGTCATCTGGCCAGGCTCGGACCCGCTGGTCACCTCGGTGGGCGGGACCTACCTCTGCGCCAACGCGAACACGACCGGTTCCAGGACGGACGACAGTGTGTCGCCGCCCGCTAAGTGCCAGGCCAACCCGGGCGTGACCGAGATCGGTTGGGTCGTCGGCGGCGGGGGCTTCAGCCACGTCTTCGGCAAGCCCGCTTACCAAAACAACCTGCCGTCGGGCAGCAACACCGCCGGCAACACCAACAACATGCGGGGAGTCCCTGACGTCTCGATGGAAGCCAGCTCGCTTACGGGCGTCCTGGTGTATGACGGTGGCAGCTGGTTTGTGGTCGGTGGCACCAGCGTCTCCTCGCCGACCTTTGCCGCGGTTGCGGCCATCGCCGACCAGGTCAACGGCGCTCCGTTGGGCTTCCTGAACGACGGCCTGTACAAGATCGGCAGCAACCCGGCGCGATACGCAAATGATTTCTTCGACGTGACCACCGGCAACAACGACCAGTTCAAGAGCCCCCAGGACCCGAACTACGCCGCCTCGACCGGCTGGGACCCGGTGACTGGGCTCGGCACGCCGAATGCGGCCAACCTCGTTCCCGACCTGATCCTCGCGGTCCACGGCTCCTAACAACTAGATCAATGCAGGGTCGGGCGCGTGCCCGGCCCTGTACTTGTTTTCTGGATCAGGCGCGAAATATCAGCGAGTAACCGCGCCCTGGCTTGTTGACGATGTCGACAGGGATCGCCAGGTCGACAAGGATCTTTCGCAAGCGCCTGATGTAGTTGCGGACCTCTTCAGGAAAGAGCGCCGGATCGGCCCAGGCCTGGCCGAGGATCTGAGTCGTTGTGAAGTAGCGGTGCGGGTGGCTCAGCAGGAACTGGAGGAGCTGAAACTCTCGCTTCGTCAGCGAGATGTTCTGGCCTTTGTGCCTGACCATGCGGCCGGTCGGGTCGAGCCACAAACCCTGGAGGTCCCAGATGCGCTTGTACCAGAGGTCGAGGCGCTTCTGATAACCCTGCATCTGGTCATCGATGATCCGTAGATCGACCATCGCCGCCTTCTGAGCGTCCGGCCGAAGGCTCGCGACATCCCGCTGAACCCGTTCCAAGAGCCCGCGTTTGAACTCGAGCAGGTCGGCGTAGATGCTCATCCAGTGGCGAGCGTCCTCCCAGTGGGTGGTTTTGAGGTCCTCGCCTTCGAGCGGGCGCGCCGCCCGCACCCTGGTAGGAGCTGCCATTCGAGCCGATTCTATGCAGAGATTGTTCTATGCGCAACGTGGCGCGGAACAAATTCGATCTGGCGACTCGGCCGTTTGTTGCTGAACTTCTTACGCGAGGCCCTGTACAACTGGTGAGTATGGCGAAGAGTTTGAACAAAAGGGATCGGCCAGACGTGGACGCGGCGGAGCGTGGTGGCGACTGGACGAAGCGCATGGATGGGGAAGTGGTGCCCGGCGACGCCAACCTCGAGCAGGCCGTCTACTGGAGCCAGGTTTACACCGAGATCCTCACGATGGAGGAAAAGGTCCTCGCACGCATCCGCGAGCTGATGCAGACGCAGTCGGACACCGCCCGGCGCGAGGTGGAGCTCACCAACGTCCCCGTCGTCGTCGCGCAGGCCGAGAGGTTCCGACAGCGCCTCGGTTACTGGACCGAGCGTGTAGATAGCCTCAAGTTGAACGGCAAGACAACCTAGCGGCGGCTTATTCCCCCAGCTTGCAGATGAAGCGGATGATCGCTTCAATGCCAGTGTGGTAATGGTCGATCGCCAGGTGCTCGTTTGGCGAGTGGACGGCGTCATCGGCCTGCGGAATACCACTGATCATCAGCGGGGTGCCGAGCGCCTCCTGGAAATCCACCGAGACAGGGATCGAGCCGCCGACCCGCACCAATGCAGTCTCCTTGCCGAAAGCCTCGTGGTACGCGGCTCGCAGGGCGTTCGCGGCCGTGTGATTCACGTCGCACAACACGGGAGGGGCTGATCCGAGCAACTCCACTTTGATCTCGACCCCTGGGGTCGTGAGCGTTTTCACGTACTTCTCCAGCGACGCGAGGATCGCCTTCCAGTCCTGGTCGGGAACCAGGCGCATGCTGACCTTTGCCATTGCCCGGGCCGGTATTACTGTCTTCTCCCCGACACCAGTGAATCCGCCAATGATTCCGTTGGCGTCAAGCGTGGGGCGGCTGCCGGTGCGCTCCAGCGCAAGAAACTCAGGCTCGCCTTCGAGGGCGCGCGCTCCAGACATCGTCTGAACCATGCTCGCGTAGTGCTCGTCTTTCTTCTTCCAATCCGCCACTTCCTCGGCAGACGGCTTGCGCACGTCGTCGTAGAAGCCCGGAATCGTGATGTGCCCCTTTCGATCTTTGAGCGCACCGAGGACAAGGCTCAGCGTGTTGATGGGGTTGGGCGCCACGCCGCCGTACATGCCGGAATGCAGGTCGACTGCGGCGCCGGTCGCATGCAGCTCGACATAGAGAATGCCGCGCAACGCTGTCGCGAGGGTCGGGTTGTCCGCCTCGTCGAAGCCGCCGTCCCACACCAGCACTGAGTCGGTCTTGAGCTTCGAGCCGTTAGACCGCAGATATCGCGCAAGCGATTCGCCGCTGACCTCCTCCTCGCCTTCGATCAGGAAGCGGAGGTTGACGGGCGGGCCGCCGGCCGCAAAGAGGTGCTCGACCGCCTTGAGGGTGGCCATATGGTTGCCTTTGTTATCGGCGCAGCCTCGTGCGTAGAGGTGGCCGTTGCGAACCTCGGGCTCGAAGGGCGGCGACCTCCATTCGTCGAGCGGGTCTGGCGGTTGCACGTCGTAATGGCCGTAGATGGTGAGGTGGGGTTTGCCCGGCGCGCCGTTCCAATCGGCAACGACGACCGGATTGCCGTCCTTGATCACGTCGACGATCTCGACCTTCATGCCAAGCGCAACCATCCGATCACGCAGCCACTCGGCGTTGCGGAGGCAGTCGGCGCGGCGCTCGGGCAAGGTGCTGACCGAGGGGATGCGCAGCTCCTCGACGAGGTCCGCAAGGTCGGCGGCGCGGGCCGCTTTGGCTTTGGCGAGGGCTGCGTCTCTTAGCGCGTGCATATCGGCCATTACGATCGCCCTCGAGAGCGTTCGATTTGCTTCGCGTGGTCGTGTCCGTGGTTTGCATAGATCGTGAGCCAGTCCTCCACCGAATAGGGACCGCGTTCGCTGTGCGTGCCGGCGCGCTGCCAGTCGTCTTCGGTCAGCCGCTCCAGGATCTGGGCAGTCGATTCGCGGGCCCAGCGCATCGCCTCGAGGGAAGGTTCGATCGGGCGGTCGGAGGTGAGCCGCTTGGCGAACACGGCCTCGTCGTAGCCGTCGATCACGGGGTTATCCTCGGCGATCAGCCGCCGAAGCCTGATTGCGGAAGTCATCTCGCTGTCGGCGAGATGGTGCGCGATCATGCGCGGCGTCCACTCTTCGCTGGCCGTTCGGTCGAGCTCCTCGTCATCAAGTCCTCGAAGGGCCTCAACCACCGCGCTGTGCCCATCCCGATACCGCCGGATCAAGGCTTGCCTTTCCTGAGCGTTCACACATCCCCTCCTAAATCAGCGCTGACCGCACCCAATGCAGATTGTCGCGCGCCAGGGGTTCGAGGTGGGGAAGGTAGAGGCCTAGTTCAACGCGGATTGGAGCCGGCGACAGGAATCGAACCCGTAACCTGCTGTTTACAAAACAGCTGCTCTGCCAATTGAGCTACGCCGGCGTCCCCTGAAGGGTAAAGGAACCCTTTCGGGCAGGGCGTCGGGCGCCAATCCTCACAGGCGATTCAGTCCCCTACCCGAAACGAGATCGTCAGGCGAGTCTCGACACCCAAGCCGCTTCGCGCAGGACGGATCGTTTACGGAGTCAGAGCGTCATATCTCCTGACGTCGGAAGACGAGCCAGCTAGACCCCAGCGCGACCAGCACAAAACCTGCGTTAACCATGACTGGCCAGTCCCACCCTGTCGCCGTTTGCTGCAGGGCGAGGTCGCTTGCCAGTTCATTCAGGCCGAACGGAGTGAAGTGACCGATATTGGGCAGCGAGGAGACGACGCCTGCGACGACGAGAGCGACTATTCCGATGCCGGCGGCGGGGATTGAGGACTGCACCAACGTGCTGCCCAGGAACGTCACGGCAGCGATCTCGAGTAGGCCCAATAGAATGACGAGGCACGCGGCTCCGAATCCAAACACCGTAAGGGGTGCGAAAAGCAGGTCGGTGTACAAGTAGGCAGCCACTCCGCAAATGAGGACAGCGGCCGCCATGGTTACGGCGAGGCCGCTGAACTTAGCGGCAAGGAATGCAAACCGGCTCACTGGCTTGACGAGAACAAAAGCGGCCGTGCCGGATTCCTTCTCTCCAGCGACGCTGCCCATCGCGAGCAGGATCGCTGCGAGCACCCCGACCTGGCTCAGGTTCTTGATCAGCTCAGCGACCGCATCCTTGATGGTTGGCGTGGGCACGTGAATGTCGATCGAGCTGGCGGCTAGTTTGACGATGTCCGGCGTGTATTTGGCTAGCACCGGCGACGCTAGTCCAAAGAGCAGGAAGATCACGCCGACCACCGGGAGCCGGCCGGTTCTCCACTGCTCGGCAATCTCCTTGATGAGCAGGACGGCGTAGCCCCTCATCCGTTGCCTTCATGTGGCCGCTGGCTTGGGACCAGTCGCAAGAAGACGTCCTCCAAGCTGGGCCGGAGCCGCTCGAAACGAGCGACGTGAACGCCGCTCGAGGCGAGGATCTGCAGGATCTGGGGCCCAGCCCGTGCGGCGTCGTTGACGGCCACCCGCACTACCGGTCCGTCGCGCCCGATACCTCTGACCAAGGCCGAGTGTTCGAGCACGCTGACTAGATTCGCCCCGGCGGCCGTTTGGCCCGGCTCAAGCTCGATCGCGAACACGGGTTCCGCAAACCTCGCTTGGAGCTCCGTCATGGTCGCGTCCGCGACCAGGCGACCCCGGTCGATGATGCCGACCCGGTCGCAGACTTTCTCAACGTCTTCCAGGATGTGGCTGGACATGAAGACGGTGACCTGGCCGCGCAGGTCCGCCAGGAGGTCGAGGACGTCGTGCCGGCCGGCCGGGTCCAGCGAGCTGGCGGGCTCGTCCAGAAACAGGACCTGCGGGCGGTTCATCAATGCCTGCGCCAGGTTCAGTCTCTGGCGCATGCCACCTGAATAGCCGGCGATGCGGCGCCCGGCAGATTCGACGAGACCGGTCTTCTCCAAGACCTCATCGACGCGTGACCGCAGATCGGGTCCACGGAAACCGAAAAGTCGACCTACGAACTCCAGAAGTTCTCGGCCTTTCATCCAGCCGTACAGCTTCGACTGCTGATCCTGGTGGCTGATCCGCTGCCGAAACTTGATGTCACCGCCCGAGGGATCGAGTCCTGCCACGACCGCTCGACCGGAGGTGGGCCAGGCGAGCCCCGTCAATAGCCGGATTGTGGTCGTCTTGCCGGCCCCGTTCGGACCCAGAAAGCCGAACAGCGATCCTGTTGGTACTTCGAGGTCGAGACGGTCGAGCGCAGTCACGTCGCCGTAGCGCTTGACGAGCTCGTGGCAGACGATCGCCGCTTCCAATTCCCTAGCTCTGCTTCCGGCCGGCCAACAGGTACACGATGGGTCCGATGGTGCCGACGAGCACGATGATGAGCAGCCAGACGAGCTTGTTGTCGCCGACGACGCGCCGTTCGGGCCTGAAAAGGTCCACCAGCGAAAACACGACCAGACCGAGCTCGATGAGAACGAGGGGCAGAAGGATCAATAGCAAGCTTGTGGAGAGTTGGATCGCCAGGGGCAGGGAGCTCATCAGGAGAAACGTTATCATGTGCGATAACGATATCGTGATTGAGAATGAAACGAGCTGACCTCGTCCTCCATCCCGTTCGGCTGCGGATCATCCTGGCGTTTGCCAGGGGGCGCCGCCTCACACCGCAAGAGGTGGCAGCCGTCCTAACTGACGTTCCCCAGGCCACGCTCTATCGCCAGATTGAGCGGCTTTATCGAGGCGGCGCACTGGCCGTTGCTGCCGAGCGGCGGGTCCGAGGTGCGGTGGAGCGGACCTATGTGCTTGCCGAAGGCGGCGCCTCGCTGTCTCCCGAGGAACTGGCCAAGTCGTCACCAGATGACCACCTTGGATACTTCACGGCCTTTGCCGCCGGTCTTATGGCCCAGTTCGAGCGGTACCTGGAACGATCCGAAATCGATCTGCTTAAGGACGGAGTGGGCTATCGCCAGGTCGTCTTGAACCTCACCGATGAGGAGCTTTCGGAAATGGCGATCGCGCTAAACGTCGCCTTGGGTCGCTTCTTGGCCTACGACCCGAAGCCGGGTCGCAAGCGACGGATGTTGGCAACTGTGCTCATACCACTCGACGATGGCCCCGAAAGCAGCCGCTCCGGCAATTGAGGAAGCCACAAACGACCGCAACTCAGCCTACGTAGCGATCCCACCCACGAGACGACCTACCAGGGCGGTGACCGCCATTGCCAACCCCCCTCCCAAGCACACTCTTATGGCTGCGCGCAGGATTGGCGCGCCTCCCGTCCGGGCCCCCGCGATCCCAAGCGCCACCAAAGCCAGGAGAGCGCTCACCACCACCGCCAGAGTCCGGGCGCCGGACGGGACAAGCAGGAAGGCGGCGATTGGCAAAACAGCTCCGGCTGTGAAGCTCAGCGCCGAGTAGAGGGCCGCTTGTACCGGACGCGCTTGGATCGCACCCATGCCGAGCTCGTCACGGGCATGAGCGCCGAGCGCATCAGAAGCGGTGAGCGCTTCGGCAACCTTGCTGGCCAGGTCGACTGGAAGTCCACGTTTGACGTAGATCGCGGCCAGTTCTTGTCTCTCGCCCTCTGGATGCGCCTTGAGTTCGCCTCGCTCCTGGTCGAGGTCAGCTCGCTCAACATCTCGCTGCGAGCTGACAGATACGTATTCGCCGGCGGCCATCGCCATCGCGCCGGCGACCAACGCGGCTATCGCCGCGGTGAGCACGAAACTCGTCGAGGCTCCAGCAGCAATCACGCCGATCGCCACGCTCGCGACGGAGACGATTCCATCGTTGGCACCGAGCACGGCGGCTCGCAGCCATCCAGCGCGCTGCCCCCTGTGCCGGACTCTGGCGACGGTACCCACGTCCTCTCTATAGCTCCACTCGACTCACAGCCGTCCCGGGGCCAAATCGCCCGTGGCGGTGGGGACCTCTAACACTCCTAGGAGTTTCATTGTCGCTTGGCGCTGAAGCTGTCGTGGCGTCGGCCAAATCTCGTCGCGAGTTTCGGCCAACAAGCGAATCGGCTGAACTGCGAAACTCAACTGGCATGACCTCCCCCGCGATCGCAGTCGAACGTCTCGCCCGCTCTTTCGGCCAAACCCATGCACTGGTGGACGTCAGCCTCGAGGTCCCTCCGGGCAGCGTCTGCGCACTCCTCGGTCGCAACGGTGCCGGTAAAACCACCGCCGTCCGCATCCTCACCACCCTGCTTTCAGCCGACAGCGGGCGAGCCCAGGTGGCTGGATTCGACGTGTTCAGTCAAGCGGACAAGGTACGAAGTCGCATCGGAGTGACCGGTCAGACCGCAACCATGGACGAACTCTTGACGGGGCAGGAGAACCTTGACATCGTCGGCCGCTTCTGCCATTTGGGAGCGGCGACCTCGCGCCGCCGCGCCACCGACTTGCTCCACGAGTTCGACCTTGTCGACGCCAAGGACCGGCTGGTGAAGAAGTACTCGGGCGGCATGAAGCGACGTCTCGACCTGGCCGCCAGCTTGATCGCAGATCCGGAGGTGCTCTTCCTCGATGAGCCAACCACCGGGTTGGATCCGATCAGTCGCCGTGAGATGTGGACCGCGATTCGCACCCTGGTCGCGCGCGGCACCACGGTGCTGCTGACGACGCAATACCTGGACGAAGCCGATCAGCTGGCCGACACCATCGTCGTCATCGACCGCGGTCTGGTCGTGGCTCAAGGAACACCCGAGCAGCTCAAAGCATCGATCGGGCGACCACATGTTCGGGTGGCGCTTCCCGACCTGGATGCCGCCGCCCTCGAGCGCGTGCGAAGCGTGCTCGGCGATCAGGCCGAAATCCATGGACTTTCGGTCAGCATGCCTGCGGCCAACGGCCTGGCTAGCCTCAGCGCCGCGGTGGCGCAGCTCGAGCGTGTCGGCCTGCCAATCTACGAGGTCGGCCTGGAGCATCCGAGCCTGGATGAGGTGTTCAGCACCGTCACCGGCCACTCAGAGGATGCTGGCTTGACGGCTCGAGCCACCGAGAAGGACAGTTGAGCGCGCAAGCGGTCGCGGCGCCGTCGATCCGGCTGCCCTGGAGCGTCGTTGACGCCTACACCGCCACCCTCCGTTACTTGAAGCGAGGGGTGCGGCAGCCGGACGTGATCTTCGGCAGCGTCCTGTTTCCAATCATCTTCGTGGTCCTTTTCGGTTATGTCTTCGGCGGCTCGATCAAGATCCCTGGCGGGGACTATCGCTCGTACTTGATGCCAGGGCTTTTCTCGCAAGCCATACTTTTCGGCTCCAACAGCGTCGCGGTCGGGATCGCCACCGACATGAGCGAGGGCGTCATCGACCGCTTCAAGACTTTGCCAATCGCTCGCTCCGCGATCGTCATCGGCCGCGCCGTCTCCAGCCTCGTGTTGGGAATTCCAGCCATGGTGGTGATGATCCTGTGCGCTCTGGCCGTCGGCTGGCGCCCGACCGGCGGCCTGGGTAACGCCGCCCTTGCATTCGGGCTATATGAGCTCTACGGCTTCGCCATGATCTGGCTTGGGATCCTGGTCGGGCTGCTGGCACGATCCGCGCAGGCGGCTGACGTGATCATTGGGATTCCGACGTTCTTGTTCGGCTTCATCTCGAACGTGTTTGTCGACCCTGCGAACATGCCAGCGTGGTTGAGGATATTCGCCAACTGGAATCCAATTTCCGCCCTGGTGACCGCCGGCCGCCAGCTCTTTGGCAACAGCATCGGGCCCCCGCCACCAGGCGTGTGGTCGCTGGATCACCCAGTCGTGACCACGATCGGGCTGGCAATCTTGATCGTCGCCATCACCGCGCCCTTCTGCGTTCGGCGGTATAGCCGTATCTCGCACTGAGGCGGTTCGGACCCGGCGGGGAGGGACCAGGGGGCGGCAGTTAGGAGGAGTGTTGACGGTGGGAGCTGAGCGCCTCCCTCCGATGGCGTAGCGTTGGGTTGTGAGCCGGGAAGTCGAAGCCTTTAACCGGCGGCTACTGCGCGCGCGCGACGCCATGGACCGCGCCTACGCCGAGGCGCTCGACGTCTGCGCCGTGGCCGAGGTGGCTTGTCTCTCCGAGGCGCACTTCATCCGCAGCTTCCGAGCCGTATTCGGGGAGACGCCGCACCGCTACCTGCAACGGCGGCGTGTGGAGCGCTCGATGTTCCTGCTGCGCGAGACCGACCGCAGCGTCACCGACATATGCTTCGATGTCGGCTTCACCAGCCGAGGGACCTTCAGCCGCACATTCCGGCAGATCATCGGCGAGTCCCCGTCGGACTACCGCGCGGGACACGGGCCGATGCTGGCGCCTAGCTGCATCCAGATGTCCGCGACCCGGCCGATGTTCGCGGTGGGGACGGCGACCCAATCGAGCAACTTTGGAGACGCTTCCGCTGAAGCGGCTTCGTAGCATCAGGGTCGTCCCCATCAAAACTCGCAAAGGAGAAAACCAGCGATGATCGCAAAGCTGAGCGTCACGTCCATCTGGGTCCTCGACAAGGAAGAGGCTCTCGACTTCTACGTCAACAAGCTCGGCCTGGAGAAGGGCCAGGATTTCAAGCAAGGTGACTATCGCTGGCTGACTGTTCGCGTCCCCGGCGATCCTGGTATGGACATCTCCTTGGAGCAGCCAGGTCCGCCGGTGCAGGACGAATCCACCGCTGCGCAGCTGCGCGAGCTGATCTCCAAGGGTGCAATGGGCGGGTTGGTCTTCCAGACTGAGGACGTCCGCGGTCTGTACGAGGCCTTCAAGAAGCGCGGCGTCACCGACTTCATCCAGGAGCCCGCCGACAACTTCTACGGCACCGACATGTCGGTCCGCGACCCCTTCGGCAACGCCATCCGGATCCTCGAGCGGAAGAAGGTCGCTCGTGAGGCCACGGCCTGACCGGATCTGACTAGCTTTTAGCTCCCAGGGAGGTGTTGACCTGGGAGCTCAGATAACCGGAGTGGTCGCGGCGGTCGCGCAGTCTGGACAGATGCCGCTGAAGAGCAGCTGATGGCTGGTGATCGTGAAGCCGGTGTCGCTCTCGACGGCATTCGTCGCGTCTTCCAGGATGCATCCAGGCACGCCGGCGACGCGGCCACACGAATCGCACCTGATGTGCTCGTGGTGGCCCTCTCGAAGCTCGAAGTGGGCCTTGCCGTCGCCCAGGTCGACCTTTTCCACCACGCCCTCACGCTCCATGCCGGCCACCGCTCGGAAGACGCTCGAGTAATCGGCGCCGCCAAGGGAGGCGCTCACCGCCTGCTGTAGCTCATCGATCGACCAGACGTGGCGGCCAGGAGTTGCGAAGAGGAGCCTAACCTGGTCTCTGACTGGACTTGGGGGTGCCATCGGGTCAACTCTAGCAAGTGCAATGGCATTGCGCAAATAGGTTGTGCAATACTCTTGCGCAATGCAGTTCAAAGGCTGCGCCGTAGCGGTTCTGGTCGTGGCACTGGCCGCCAGTGCCTGCGGACCAAGCACGGCGGGGGCGACCCCAGGCCTGATCACTGTCGTGGCGGGCGAGAACTTCTGGGGCAGCATCGCCACGCAGCTCGGAGGGTCGAAGGTGTCGGTGCACAGCGTGGTCACGGACCCGAACGCCGATCCTCACGAATACCAGAGCAGCACGGACGATGCTCGAGGTTTTGCCGACGCCGACCTGGTCATCCTGAACGGAGCGGGTTACGACGATTGGGGCCAGAAGCTGCTGGATGCGAACTCGAGCAGTCACCGCCGCGTGCTCAACATCGCGCAGCTGCTGGGTCGCAAGCCCGGCGACAATCCGCACTTTTGGTACAACCCCGGCTACGTGCCCACGGTCGCAGACAAGATCACTGCCGAGTACAAGGCCATCGACTCGGCCGACTCGTCTTACTTCGATCAGCAACGCGTCGCATTCACGCTCGCGATCAAGCCATACACGGACCGCGTCGCGGAGATCCATGCCAGGTACGCGGGGTCGCCAATCGGTTCGACCGAAAGCATCTTCGTCTACATGGCGGCCGCGCTCGGCCTCAACCTGATCTCGCCACCAGAGTTCATGAACGCGGAGGCTGAGGGTACAGACCCACCGGTGTCCGCAGTCGCCACGTTTCACGACCAGGTCGCCGGCAAGCAGATCCGCGTGCTCGTCTACAACATCCAGGCGTCGAGCGCCCTGACCACGAGCCTGAAACAGCTGGCGCAGCAACAGGGGATTCCAACCGTCGGTGTCACCGAGACGCTGCAGCCCGTGGGCGCGACGTTCCAGGACTGGCAGACCGCGCAGCTGAACGCGCTCGAAGCCGCGCTTGCTTCCGCGGCCTAGACGTTGAACGATCATGGCCCGGCCATCGCCGCGAGCGGTCTCGCAGCCGGATACGGATCGACGCCGATCTGGTCGGACGCGAGCTTTTCAATCCCGGCGGGATCATTCACTGCCATCCTCGGTCCAAACGGCGCCGGCAAGTCGACGCTGATCAGGCTGATTCTCGGCCTGCTGCACCCAATCGCAGGAAAGCTCGAGGTGCTTGGGGAGGCGCCTACGCGCGGCAACCCGCGTATCGGCTACGTCCCGCAGGGCTCCGCGTTCGATCCCGAGCTGTCCATCCGAGGCCGTGATTTCGTAGGGCTCGGCGTCGATGGACATCGGTGGGGGGTTAGGTTGACAGGCCGCGCGCAGATCGCTGCCGCCACCGACATTTCGATTCGTGCAGTCAGCGCGGAGGCTTATGCGGATCGGCAGCTTGGCCGCCTATCAGGCGGTGAGCAGCAGCGGCTTCTGCTGGCGCAGGCGCTGGTCGGTAGTCCGAACCTCCTCTTGATGGACGAGCCCCTTTCACACCTCGATGTGCGGAACCAGGGCGCGATCGTCCAGCTGATCAGTGAGGTTGCCCGCGAGCGAAATCTGACTGTTCTGCTCATCGCGCACGACGTGAATCCCCTGCTGCCACACATCGACCATGTGCTCTACATCGCCCAGGGCAAGCTCGCCATGGGCACGCCCGCCGACATCATTACGTCGGACACGTTGTCAGCGATCTATTCGGCACCGGTTGAAGTCCTGCGCGACAGGCTTGGCCGGCTGTTCGTGGTCGGCCTGGAGGAGGAGGTCAGCCACCCGCATGCATGACCTGATCCCTATGACGGCCACGGACCTGAGCTGGAATCCATTCGATGACCTTGGGTTGCTCTTCCACTACGAGTTCATGGTCCACGCTTTCGAGGCGGGCACCGTCGTCGCCATCGTGGCGGGAGCGATCGGTTACTTCGTCGTGCTGCGCGGCTCGGCCTTCGCGGCACATGCTCTGTCGCACATCGGTTTTGCGGGTGCGACCGGTGCTGTGGTGCTCGCGCTCAGCCCGATCGTCGGCCTCCTTGCGTTCACGCTCGGCGCCGGCGTCGCGATCGGAGCCTTGGGAAACCGCCTGCGCGGCCGCGACGTCACCATCGGGATCGTTCTCGCGTGGGCGCTCGGCCTCGGGGTGCTTTTCATCTCCCTCTATCGCGGCTACGCCACCGAGGCCTATGCGCTGCTGTTCGGCCAGATCCTGGGCATCAGCCCGTCGGACGTGATTGCCACGCTCGCGGCCGGCGTGATCACGATGGCTGGCTTGATCGCGGTGTACCGCCCGTTGCTGTTCTCGTCAGTCGATGAGGACCTCGCGGGCGCCAAGGGTGTCCCAGTAACTGCGCTGTCGATCGTGTTCATGGCCATCCTGGCGGTGGCGGTGAGCGAAGCCGTGCAGGTGGTCGGCGTGCTGCTGATCTTCGCCCTGATCGTCACGCCTGCGGCGATCGCGGTGAGGTTCTCGAGCCGGCCTCCCATCGCGATCGCGATCGGAATCTTCCTGGCGCTCGCGTTCACCTGGTTGGGGTTGGCGATCGCTTTTTTCTCCCCGCACCCGGTCAGCTTCTTCATCACCACGCTGGCCTTCGCCACATATCTCGTGGTCAGGCTCGCCGAAGGGCTGCGCTCGCGGCTCCGGGCCAAAGTCTAACGGCGCCAAGGACAATCAGCGGTTCGGGCAAGACTGGTGGCCGATATCCCCAGCCACCACGCTGCCGTTTGGGCAATTTGGCCGCGCGATGCCGCGTCGACCAGCTCATTCGCCCAGGTGGGAAACCACCTTGCCCTGGCTCGAGTGCAGGAGCTTCACGTCAAGAGCGGTGAGATGGGTGCCAACCCACTCGCCGCTCTTCTGGACGACACGCTCCAGGGTGTCCTCATCGATGCATGCGGTCATCGAGATGAGCTCGTTGGACTCGACCGGGACGAGGTGGTAGCTCAGGAACCCGGGCTCCTTGCGAAGCTGGTCCGTCCAGCCTTCGTCGACCATCTGGATCACTTCGTCGCGCTGACCCTCGCCAATCCGGTACCGCCTGATGCTCATGAACATTCGCTCTTCTCCTCTTTGGCCTGATCTTCAGACTTCATCAGAAGTTTGCGCCTTCAGCCGACGATGCCTCAATCGTCGAACTCCGGCACTTCGACGGCGATCAAGTGCGACGTTTCGGGTGAGCTGTCGGAAAAAGCGTCGGCCTGCTCGTCATATTGCTGATCGGTGCCGGTCTGGCGGTCGCCGTGCTGTCTCAGGTGCTCTTCCCACGAAGAAACGACGTACAGCTCGACGAACTGGTGGGGAGTCTCGCCATCCCTGAACAGTCCCCACTGCGTGGCACCGGTGCGCAGTCGCGACAGCCTGACTTGCCCCATCGCTTTTAGAAACGGGGCCTCCTTTTCGGGCGTGATCGTATACACGGTTTTGACCACCACCGGCCCGTCTTCGGGCGCTGCGTTCAGCACCAGGCTTGGTTCCGACCAGTACTGAACCGTGCTGCGATCCATGCCCCTGGTGTCGATGAGCGGCCAGATTCTCATGGTCGCCACCCCGGCAAGCATCACCACCGCCGCGATGAGAAACGTGGTCACGAGGCCGGCAGGCGCCGCGACTATCCCCCAGAAGAGAGCGCCGAAGCCCTGCGCTCCAAACAGCACCATCTGATACACGGACAAGCCTCGCGCCCGGACCCAGTTGGGGAGAAACAGCTGGAGCTCGGCATTGATCGTCGATAGAAACGCCATCCACGCCACGCCCGCGGGCAGGAGGACGACCAGGATGACGACGGCGTTGTTGATCAGGACAACTACGGCCAGCACGACGCCGTAGATCACCCCGCTGGCCGCCAGCAGAGCGTTGATCGAAAATCGCGCCCGGATTCGAGGCAGGACGACCGCCCCGGCGATGGCGCCAACGCCGAGAGCACCAAGCAGCAGCCCGTAGCCGTCCGCGCCTTGGCCCAGCCGGCGGCTGGCGATCAGGGGCAGCAAAGACCACAACGCGCTGCCCGGAACCAGGAACAGCGCCGAGCGCAGCAGGATTCTGCGCACGACCGGCGCGTAGCGGACGTACCGGCCGCCGGCCCGCAGAGCCGAGATGAATGGCTCCGGGATCTTCGGTGCATCAGCCGGCGGCCGCCACGCGACGAGCACGAGCAGAAAGAGCGCGTACATCGCGGTGTTCAGGGCAAAGACGGCGCCTACACCGGCGCGAGCAATCACGACGCCGGCGACGGCGGGTCCGACCGCACGCGCCACGTTGATGCTGATCGAGGAAAGCGCCGCTGCCGAGTGCAGCTGGGCGCGAGGCACCAGGTCCGGAACGAGCGCCTGATAAGCCGGCAGCGTCAGCACGGAAGTGCCTCCGATCAGGAACGTGAACGTGAGCAGCAGCGCGGGCGGCATCTCACCCGCCAGGGTCAGGGCGGCAAGCGCGGCGCCGGCGATGACCAGGAAGCCCTGCACCACCATCAGGAGGCGCCGCCGATCGAAAGTGTCCGCGAGAACCCCGCCGACCAGGCCGAAGAGGAGGTCGGGTAGATAGTCGACGGTTTGGACCAGGGCGACCAGGATGGAGGCGTTCGGCTGGCCGACGAGCAGCCATTGCGCGCCGACAGTTTGCATCCAGCTGGCGATATTGCTTACGAGGACAGCCAGCCAGAGGGCGCGAAATAGCGGACTGCGAAGGGGCGACCACGTCGAAACGATCTTCGTCGACTCGCGCGTATCGCTCATAGGTGGCGGGTACTGAGCTTAAATCCAAGCGCCGGGTTCGACGTGAGGCTGGCTTGCGGCTGCAAAATACGAGGCATGCTGAAGGACGTCGAGCTGACTCGACTTGAGGCGAGCCTTGATCAAATCCGCCAAGCGCCGCCCGATGCAGGGACTGTCGAGCTGATCGTCGCCCGGCCGGCCGTGGACCAAAGGGTGGTCGTGACCGAGGCCCGCCTCGACCTGGCAAACGGCCTCGAGGGCGACACCTGGCGAACCCGTGGCAGCAGCCGGACCACTGACCGCAGCGCCGACCCTGATGCCCAGCTCACCCTCATGAACGCGCGGGTGGCTGCGGCGGTCGCCGGAGGCCGCGAGCGGTGGCCGCTGGCCGGCGATCAGCTGTTCGTCGACCTCGACATCAGCATCGCCAACCTTCCGCCGGGGAGCCGCGTTCAGATCGGGTCCGCCGTCATCGAGTTCAGCGAGCCTCCGCACACGGGCTGCGCGAAATTCGTGGCTCGCTACGGCATTGACGCGCAGAAGTTCGTCAACTCCGCGACCGGCCGCGAGCTGCGCCTGCGCGGAGCCAACTGCCGGGTCGTCGTGGCCGGCACGGTCAGGTCAGGCGACGTCGTCAGAAAGGTTCCGACCTGATCGGGTGAAGGGAGCTGGGGCCCGGATCAAGGACGCAGTCACGTCCTGGGCCGGGGTCGAAGCCTTTCCGCATCGCTTTGGCGGCACCGAGTACCGCTACGGCAGAAAGGAAATGGGCCACGTCCACGGCGACCGCCTGGCGGACCTGCCCCTACCGCGCAAGGTGCACGATGAGGTGATCGCGGCCGGTCGCACAGAGCCTCACCATGTGCTGCCCGAGACCGGTTGGGTGAGCTGCTGGATGACGACACGCGAAGACGTGGACGGTGTCATCGAGCTGTTTCGAATGCAGTACGACCGCTATGCGACGGCGGCGGTTAAAAGGGGAACCTAGGCCAGCCGCGCTGCCCGCAGCACCAGGTACCGCTGCTCCGGGATGCTCGCGCTCATCCGGGCTGCCCGCAGGTATGCCTCACGGGCGGCCGGCTGATCGCCGGCGAGCTCCAGCAGGTGCCCCCGCACCGCCTCGAGACGGTGGTTGCGCGACATGCGAGGGTCTTCATCGAGGCTTCCGAGCAGCGCTAGGCCGGCCCCTGGGCCGTGCACCATGGCGAGCGCAACCGCCCGATTGAGCGTGACGACCGGTCCGGGCGACACCCGCTCGAGAACGTCGTAGAGCGCCAGGATCTGTGGCCAGTCGGTTGCCGCGGCAGTCGGCGCTTCGTCGTGCACTGCTGCGATGGCAGCCTGCATCTGATAAGGACCGACCGAGGTCGTGCCCAGCGTGCGAGTGAGGAGCGCGATGCCTTCACTGATCTGCGCGCGATCCCAGAGATCGCGGCGCTGCTCGTCAAGAGGGACGAGGGAGCCATCAGCAAGCGTTCGTGCGGGACGTCGGGCTTCGGTGAGCAGCATCAGGGCCAGCAGGCCGGCAACCTCGCCTTCGGCTGGCAGCAGTGCGTGCAGCATTCGAGTGAGTCGGATTGCCTCGGCGGTGAGGTCCGTCCGATTCAGGGCCGGCCCCGAGCTCGTCAGGTAGCCCTCGTTGAACACGAGGTACAGCGCGTGAAGCACGACTCGCAGCCGTTCGGCTTGCTCCGCTGCTGACGGAAGCTCGAATCGTGCGCCGGCGCTTCGGATGCTCTCCTTCGCACGGCTGATGCGCTGAGCCATAGTGGCCTCCGGTACCAGGAAAGCGTTGGCGATCTCGGCGGTTGATAGCCCACCGACCGCTCGCAGGGTGAGCGCCAGCTGCGAAGCAACGCTGAGGGAGGGATGACAGCACAGGTACAGGAGCGCGAGCGTGTCATCGTGGTCCGCAGCGGCTGCACCGCCTGGCACCTCGATACGCGCCGCCGTCTCCTCCCGCCGGCGGCGTGCTCCCTCGCTCCGCCACTCGTCCACAAGTCGTCGCGAAGCGACGGTCATCAGCCAGGACCGTGGGTCTTCTGGAAACGACTTGTCCCGCCACTGCTGCGACGCGGCGAGGAGCGCCTCCTGGACCGCGTCTTCGCAGGCGTCGAACTGACCGTGGCGCCTCACGAGCGCCCCGAGGACCTGCGGCGCCAGCTCGCGCAGCACGTCCTCAATCCGAGGGGTTTTCGATCTCAAAAGTCGGGCGGTGCATCCATCACGCGGCGCACTTCGATCGGCACCTTGACGAAGTCGACTATGCGCGAGGCGATCGCGATGGCGCGGTCTTCGTTCTCGACGTCGACGATCCAGTAACCGACGAGAGACTCCTTCGACTCGGCAAACGGTCCATCCGTGGCGACCGAGATGCCATTCTCGAAACGGACGGTCTTGGCCTGGCTCCCGTCAGCCAGCCCTTCGCCGCTGACGAGCTCCCCAGACTTCTTGAGATCTTCGTCCAGCTTATTCATGAACTGGATCATCTCCAGCATCCACTCTTTGCCCATCGCCGCCAACCCGGCTTCGGCAGAGCCGAACGTCATGATCATGTACTTCATCTGATTGCTCCCTTGAATTGCGCTCCCTCTAGGGCCCGCTCACTTACTGGTCGGAGCCGGCTCCGCGTTCTCGACATCGGGTCAGCGATTCTTGGCGGCAGCCGGTGAGCGACGATTTCTGGCGGCGTGCACCGACCTCTCGTGCCTGTGAGACAGGAACGGATCGGTAAAGGCGACCGCGAGCACTACTGCCGCGGCGGCCGCTCCGACCACCAGGTCAGGCAGCGCAGCCGCGATCGGTATGAAAGCCAGCAGCACGGCGACCGCGACCACGCGAGACCACGAGACGATGTTCCAGACGGTCAGCTTGAACATTGCGTGGCCGGCGAGAAAGAGTGCCGAGCCTCCCGCCAGCATGAGCGCGGTCGCGAGGCCGGCTGAAGAAGCCGGATGCGACACGATCGCGTGATCGCCCGCGGCGATGGCGACAATCCCGCCGATCATCACCGGATGAATCGTGTGATACGCGCTGCGGCCCAGGCGGGCGGGGTCTGGATGTCGCGCCAGGATGCTCTCGGCAACCTCGGCGGTGCGGTCGAAGTACGCCCACCAGAGCCCGACTGAACCTGCGAACGCGACAACTATGGCCGCGAGCTCGCGGACCCCGATACTCGGTCCACTTGCGAGGCCCGCGCCGATGACTACTACCGACTCCCCTAATGCGATAAGAACGAAGGACTGGCACCGTGCGGCCATATGGTGGCCCTCGATATTCCAGTCCGTGGTGATTGAACGACCCAGTCCAGGAACGAAGAAACCGATGGCGCTTCCGCCCAGATCGACGCCGACCGCCAGTAGCCAGAGTAGCTCGCGCACGTGGCCGTGCTGCAGGCCTCCCGCGATGGCCAGGCCGCCGCTGATGAGGCACCAGACAAGAATCCGTTCGTAATTCACCTGCACCTTCTCGCCGCGCAGAACGACGACCGCAAACAGGCTTCGCCCGATCTGCATCGCGGCATAGGCGCCTCCGATTTCCAAGCCTCGAGCCCCAAACGCGTCGGGAATGCCGGCAGAGAAGACCAGGCTCGCGAGCATCAGGGCAAAAAGGAGTAGGCGCACCGAGATGTGTCCCGGATCTAGCCAGTTGGTCAGCCACATCGTGTAGGCCCACCCGAGCCACACCATCGTCAGTAGCAGCACCGCCTGGAGCGCTCCCTCGAGACTCTGGTGCTCGAGCAGGTAACGAGACGACAGCTGCGTGATGGCGAAGGCATAGACGAGGTCGA
>Ga0307372_10000757_pt1 | contig 56609 bp, 63 predicted proteins | sample OX1MG_FD_202533 | JGI IMG/M metagenome (GOLD analysis project Ga0307372, IMG submission 202533) | Soil microbial communities from Risofladan, Vaasa, Finland - OX-1 | ecosystem: Environmental > Terrestrial > Soil > Coastal area > Acid sulfate soil | place: Finland: Risofladan, Vaasa | collected...
TGCTGCTCGACGCTTATGCCGAGGGGGCGATGACGCTCGATCAGCTGATGGCGTTCTGCGTCAGCGACGATCACCCCCGCCAGGAGCAGGTCTGGTCGAACCTCCAGCGTGGAGGGAACAAGGAGCCATACGCTATCCGCCGCATGCTGACGGAGGGCGCAGTGTGCGCGACCGACCGGCGCGCCCGCTTCGTCAGCGCCGAGGCGTACGAGGCCGCCGGCGGCAGCGTCATGCGCGACCTGTTCCAGGACGACGAAGGCGGCTGGTTGCAGGACCCGGCGCTGCTTGACCGGCTGGTTGCCGAGAGGCTCGCGTACGAGGCCGACGCCGTCCGCGCCGAGGGCTGGAAATGGGTCGAGGCCGCCCCGGACTTTTCCTACGGCCACCGGCGGGGGCTGCGTCCGCTGCCATCGGCCAATCCGCTGACCGAGGCGGAGCAGGCAGAGTTCGATGCGCTGAAGGCGGAATACGACGCGCTCGAGGAGCAGTATGGCGAGGCCGACGAACTGCCCAAGGCGGTCGAGGCACGATTGGCCGAGATCGAGGCGGCGATCGAAGCATTCCAGAGCCGTCCGCCGAAATTCGATCCCGCCGACATCGTGCGCGGCGGCGCCTTCGTCAGCATCGACCGCGACGGCGCGCTGCGCGTCGAACGCGGCTACGTGCGGCCCGAGGATGAGCCGGCGGTGGCTGCGCCCGACGATCCCGATCAGGCCGCGGAGCCGGCCAGCACCGCGCCCAACGACGATGGGGACCCGGCCGCCACGGAGGCGCGCTCGACCACGACCACCACGGCCGCGGAGCCGTCCGCCGAGGCGCCCGAGGAGGACGAGGGCCTGAAGCCGCTCCCCGAGCGGCTGATGACGGAACTCACCGCGCACCGCACTCTCGCGTTGCGGGAAGCCCTGGGGAACGACTGGGACATGGCGTTCCTGGCCGTGCTCCACGCGCTCTGCCTGCGCCTGTTCTATCGCTCGGTCTCCGATACCTGCCTGGAGATCGAGGCCAAGTGCGCCGGCTTCGCCACCCAGGCTCCGGGACTGAACGACACGGCGTCCGCGAGGGCGATCGACGTGCGGCACGAGGCGTGGGTGAAGCAACTGCCGCTTGCTTCCAGGGATCTCTGGGATGCGCTCGTCAGGTTCGACACCGACAGCCGCGCGGCGCTGTTCGCGCATTGCGCCGCACTGACGATGAACGCCCTGCACGAACCCTGGAACCGCCGGCCTGGCGCTCTCGCGCACGCCGATCTTCTGGCCCAGGCGGTCGGTCTCGACATGGCAGCGGCGGGCTGGGTGCCGACGGTCGAGACCTTTCTCGGCCGGGTGCCGAAGGCACGCATCCTGGAGGCCGTGCGCGAGGCGAAGGGCGTGCAGGCGGCGCAGTTGATCGACCACCTGAAGAAGCCGGAGATGGCACAGGAGGCCGAACGGCTGCTCACCGGCACCGGTTGGCTGCCCGAGCCGCTCCGCACGCCGGGCCTGCCTGATGCTGCGGGCGCCGTTGCGCCGACGAATGACGCGGATGGCGACACTGCGGGCGGCGCGGCCACCGACGCGGCCACCGAACTGCCGGCGTTCCTGATCGACGCTGAAGACCCCGGCGTGGGTGCCACAAATGCCCACGCCGCCGCCATCGAGCCGCAGGCCATCGCTGCGGAGTGAACGCGGATGGCCCGGGGCGTCCCGCCTCGGGCCATCCGACCCCAAGCCTCCCCCACTCTTCAAGGATCGATCCCATGACCAACGATCACGACGACGCGTTCGCGCAGTACGAGGCCCAGGACCGCCTGCGGACGCAGGTGGCGCGCGAGGTGACACCGCTCAACAAGACCGCACTGTTCGACACGCTCGGGAAGGCCGGTATCCAGCTTGTCACTGTTCACTTCGATGGAGCCGGCGACTCCGGACAGATCGAGAGCATCAACGCGTTCGGCGTGGACAGCACCCCGACAGAGTTGCCCGAGGGCATGATCGAGATCCGCTCACCGCTCGGGGATGGAAGCGGTGTGCAGACCGAGACCATGCCGGTGCACGACGCCATCGAGCGGCTGGCCTACGACCTTCTCGAGGAAGTCCATGACGGCTGGGAGAACGAAGACGGTGCGTATGGCGAGTTCGCCTTCGATGTCGCCGAGCGCGCCATCCGGCTCGAATACAACGAGCGGGTCATGACGACCTCCTATTCCGAGCACGAGTTCTGAGGAGGGATAGATGGCGCACCCATACCATCATGCCCTATCGTCCGCGCGCCTTTGGGGCGGAGTGGCAGACGACTATCTTCCCCTGCATTCTTGGTTTGATGAGTCGAAGATGCTGACGGCGGACTTCCGCCACCGCGCGCTCAGACATCATGCCGAGGGCATCTTCATGCTGGAGCGTCTTCGTGGGCCCATTATCACGATCTCGACCGGCCGCATCGTGCCGGTGCGGTTGATCGGCGAGCAGCATGTGCGCGAGGACCTCGGCTTCATCCCAAGCTTCGCCGATTGGGCACGCCGCATCCGCCCGGAGCCGTGGATGGGCCGAGCCCAGCCGATCCATCGAGACGTCGATCCCTTCGCCATGACCGCCTGACCGTCACCCAAGCAGATCCGCGCTTTCTCTCTCACTGAGCCCGGCCCGCGCCGGGCTCTTCGCTTTCGGAGATCCCCTCATGGCCGATTACTTCACCCCGACGGTGGTTCAGCCGACAATTCCGATCGCCGACATGACACCGCTCGAGCGGCTGCTTCTGACCCGGATATTCGAGGTCGAACCGGACGGCGATGGCTTCTATTTCTTCGCCGAGGAAGGCCCGGCGGACACGATCACGGTGAACCGCGGCGAGCTCAATGCCGCTCTGGCCGACTCTCAGGCCGCCGACAGCACGGCGAACGCCTATGTCGTGGAACGGCTCGCGCAAATCTCCGCCGACGAGACAATCATCGATCTCGATCTCAGCGGCACGTCCTGGGAATTTCTGTTCCAGGACATCGTGCGCCGTTCACCAATCCTCGACAACGTCACCGTGATCTCCGCCTTCACCTGCAGCAAGATGCGGCCAGACGGCTTCGGCGGCATGGCCGTGCTGATCACGGCGGACGCCATCAAAGGCAAGTCCACCAACGATCTCCTTGAGGACTTCCTTGCCGAGACGGAGCCAGGCAGCATGGCCGATGCTGGGAATCGTGGCTCACATGTGCTCCTTCGCCTGGACGAGGCAGCGGTCCGGGCGGAAATCCCCATCCTGATCGAAGCCGACGAGAGTTTGACCACGCTGTCGCCCGATGCCGTCACCGGTTCAGACATCCGGGCAGCCTGTCTCACGGTTGCCGAGCGTGCCGATCTGTCCGAGCGGCGAAATGCGGCCGTCTTCCGCGCGGCTCTTGCCGCCATCCGCGAGGCCGAACATCGCCGCGATCGCGCGGCCTGATCCTCGCATCACCAGAATTCATCCCCGAAGAGCCCGGCACCATGCCGGGCTTTTCGCGTTCCGGGGCCGCCGACATGATCGACTGGTATGCGCGTTGCGACTATGAGCCGGATATCAAGCGGCGCTTCCATGCTGAAGCGCGCCCCCGATTGCGCCTGCTGGCGGCGTCGCTCGGCCTTCCGCCGGGATCGTTCGATCTGCGCTCGAACGCAGACGGGATTGCCGCCTCGGGCAAGATCACGCTCCACCATGATCGCGTCTATGTCCAGGTAAGCCAACCGGCGACCAATGGCTCGGATCGCGACATTCGCTGTCGCGTCACCAAGCGCAAGATTGGCGGGGCACCCGCAGCGATCCCGGCCGCGCTGGGGTTTTACCCTATGAGCCGCCGGTTTCCTGGGCCGCGGTCTCGGCAGCGACCTGGTCCCCCAGCCATTGTGTGAAAGCCCTGACCTTCGGCGCGACCGCACGATGCTGCGGAAGGACGACAAAGTAGGCATAGCTCGCGCGCGCGCTGTCCGGGAACAGCCGGACCAGGTGCCTCGCTTCCAGCTCTTCCTGGACAAGGTGGCCCCGGGCAAGGGCCACGCCGTGACCGGCCGCGGCCGATTGCAGAAGCAGGCCGGCGTCATTGTAGCTCGGGCCGCGGTCGGGCTCGCTGGCCGCGAGCCCCGCGGAGCGGAACCAGTCCTCCCAGGGTTGGCGCACGTCGCGTAGCAGGGTCACCCGGAGCAGGTCCGCGGGCTCGTGGACGGGATGGCGGTGAAGGAAGCCCGGGCTGCACACGGGAAATACCTCCTCGTCCATCAGCTTCTCGCTGGCCAGACCTGGCCAGCAACCTGGGCCGTAGCGGATCGCCACGTCCGCCTCGTCGCGCGAGAGGTCCGCGAGCGCCGGCGTCGCCCGCAGCACCACGTCGATCTCTGGATGAAGGGCGTAGAACCCAGCCAGCCGGGGCAGCAGCCAGTGCGCCGCGAAGGCGGGCAGCACGCTCACGGTCAGGGTTTGCCCGGCCCCCTCAGCGCCGCGCACGTCGTCCAACCCGCGCTCCAGCCGGGCCAGCGCGTCGCGCACATGCAAAGCCAAGCGCTGGCCGGCGTCGGTCAGCAGCATGGCATTGCCCTTGCGGCGGAACAGCGGCGTGGCGAGCTCGGCTTCGAGGTTCCGCAAGGCGTGGCTGACCGCACCGTGGGTCAGGTTCAGCTCCTCGGCCGCGCGGCTGAAGCTGAGGTGCCGCGCCGCCGCCTCGAAAGCGCGAAGCGCGTGCATCGGCGGGAGCCTCGGTTTGCTCATGCTGGGCCGCTAATGACGCTCACAATGCTTGTGAGAAATGATCGTTGGTCTGTCAGGGTTGGTGGCTCCTAGAACCGTGGCGTTCGACGCATCGCGCTCACATCCTACCCGGGACGATGCGGAGCGCAACAGGAGCCAATCATGCGCCAGAGGCCCTCCCGCCAGCCTGCCTCGCCGGATCTCCAGGACATCCATCCGTGACCCGCGCCTTCACGGCGCTGGCCTTCAGCCAGGCGGTCAAGGATGCGCAGCTCCGCTACGGTACGCGGGAGTTCTGCACGGCGGTCGAAGCCAAGGACCCGCCCAACGACGCGCTGACCGAGTTGACGGCGGACTACATTCGCGGGTGCGACAGCTTCGTCATCGGCACTTCCAGCCGCGAGGGGTGGCCGCATGTTCAGCACCGTGGCGGGCCGAAGGGCTTCCTGCGCATCCTGGACCCGCGCACGCTCGCCTTCGCCGACTACGCCGGGAACAAACAATACATCACGGTCGGCAACCTCGCCGAAAACGACCGGGTGTTCCTGTTCCTGCTCGACTACCGGCAGCGGCGCCGGCTCAAGATCTGGGGCCGCGGCGAGGCCGTTGAGGGGGACCATGCGCTCCTCGCCAGGGTCGAGGACCCGCGATACCAGGCCCGCATCGAGCGCGTGATCCGCGTCCGGGTCGAGGCTTGGGACTTCAACTGCCGCCAACACATCCCGCGGCGCTACGCCGACGGCGAGCTGCCGGAGGTGGCCGCCGAGTATGAGCGGCGCCTGGTGGCGCTGCAGGACCGTTACGACGCTACCCTGGACCTGCTCTTCAGCCATGAGTGACCGATCAGCCCGCCTCGCGGCCGCGCCGCCCTCGGTCCCCGCCGTGCGCTCCACAACGCCGCTCTGGATCGTTGCCGGCCTCGCCATGTCGCCGGCCGTTGCGCTCGGCCTCGGGCGCTTCGCCTACGCCCTGCTGCTGCCGGCCATGCGGGCCGACCTTGCCTGGAGCTACGCCGACGCCGGCGCGATGAACACGGCAAACGCTGCGGGCTACCTAGCCGGCGCTCTCGCGTTCGCACCGGTCACGGCCCGGCTCGGGCCCAAGCGAGCCTTCGTCGTCGGGCTGCTGGTCACAGCCGCGGCCCTGGTCGCATCCGGCCTGGCTGCTTCCTTCCTCGCATTGCTGATGCTGCGCCTCATCGCCGGTGCCGCCGGGGCGGTCGCCTTCATCGCCGGGGCAGGCCTCACGGCGGCGGCGGGGGCCGGCGGCGGGCCCGGACGCGCGCCGCTCGCACTCGGCATTTACTTCGGCGGGGGCGGGCTCGGCGTGGTCGTGTCTGCTCTGGCCGTGCCACCGCTGCTGGAGGCGCAAGGCTGGCGGGGTGGTTGGGTCGTGCTCGGGGCGCTCTCCTTCGCGGCGACGCTGCTGGCCGTGCCCGCCCTCGCCCGTGCTCCGGCCCCGGCACCACGGCCCGCCAGCACGGAAGGTGTGGGTCGGCGCGTGACCGTTCTAGTACCCACCTTGGTCAGCTACGCACTCTTCGGCGCCGGCTACATCGCCTACATGACCTTCATCGTGGCGTACCTGCGCGGGCAGCAGGGCTTCTCGTCCCGCGACGTCTCGCTGTTCTGGGCAGGCTTGGGCGCCGCTTCGATCGCGGCTGTCTTCGCCTGGGCGCCCGTGCTCGGGCGGCTCCGGGCCGGTTGGGGCATCGTCGCGACCACGGGTGCGGTGACGATCGGCGCCGTGCTGCCGCTCGCCTCAAACGAGCCCATAGTCGCCTATCTCTCGGCGGCGCTGTTCGGCGGCTCCTTTCTGGCAGTGATCGCGGCCGTGACGTCGGTCGCGCGCAGGGCGACGCCGCCGCACGCCTGGACCGCTGTGATCGGTCTGCTCACCACGGCCTTCGCGCTTGGACAGTGCGTCGGCCCGGTGCTGGGCGGCGTGCTCTCGGATGGACCGGACGGAGTCCGTGGCGGCCTGCTGCTCTCCAGTGCCATCCTGGCCGCCGCGGTCGTCATCGCCGCTTTTCAGCGTGAAACAGGAGACCGGAAATGAGCGAGGCGGCCAGGGATATCTATGCCCAGCGAACGGCCTGATTGGCCAAGCGGCCTGCCCTCGCGCTGGAAGACCTGGACAGCCAAGCCGAACATAGATGTTTACCGGAGCGCAGGCAGTAACCACTTCGGGCCGGTGCGGCTGCTCGACACCGTTTCCGCCCTAGCAGCCTGTCGGAGTTATTTTGGCGATGTTGGGTGGGGAGGTCATGGGCGCCTGCATTGCGGCCTCCGCCGTGTAACCGGATAGCGGAATTCGCGCTTGCGACCTCGGCCATCGCACCGACGACCGCTGCGCCCCTTCCCAAACGCGCCAAATTGACGCGAAAAGGGCATGGTCTCGCTCAGTTCGCCGCTGCCAGGGCGAACATCCGCTTCATGTTCCACGCCATGGTCACGAGGCTCCATTCGCCGCGCACCTTGTCGAGCCCGCGCAGCAGGAACTGGCGGAACCCGAGCACCGACTTGATGATCCCGAACACCGGCTCCGGGGTCTGTTTACGCAGGGCGTAGCGTGCCTTGCCCTCTTTCGTCTGCAGCCGATGGCGCATCGATGCAACCGGCGTGGGGTCCTTCGGCGGCGTCGGGTCCGCTGCGAAACGTTCAGCCAGAGAGGGATGATGCGCTTCACGCCCCATCGCGATCACCGGCTCGATCCCGGCGGCGGCGCAGGCGTTCACGTTGCCCTCGCTGAAATACCCGTTGTCCGCGAGCAGATCGCCAACCTTGCCCAATGCGTCGGGCAGTTCGGCCAGCTTGCCCAGCATCGGCTCAAGCTGCTGCTTGTCGTTCGGCGCCTGCACCACATCGGCGGCCACCACCAGCAAGCTGTCCGCCGCCACCGCCGCCTGGGCATTGTAGCACTGCTCGAATCCGCCGCCGGCCACAGGCATGATGCGCGATTCCTCGTCCGTCAGATTGACCTGATCGGTCGGCAGTGGTCCCTCCACAGGCGGCTGCGGCACCCGACCGCCCGGCTTCCTGCCCGTCTGCTCCGCCTTGGCGTCGCGTGCCGCCACCTTTGCCTCATACTCGGCCCGCTCGCGCGCATGGCGCTCCTTCGCCCGCGCCTCGATCACAGCCTTGGCGCGGGCAATCTCGGCCAGCCGCTTCTCGCGCCGCGCCAGTTCCTCGGGGATCGACATCCCGTCCGGCACGTCGGCCTGATCGGCCGCCTCGGCCTTGCCCAGAAGATCGGCCACCTCGCCCTTCAGTTGCGCCTCGATCCGGCTCGCGTGCTCGTACGACAGCGCGCTGTGGCGGCTGGCGTTGGCGTGGATCTTGGTGCCATCCAGCGCCACGGTGCCCAGTTTCAAAACGCCCATCTCGCGGGCCACCCCGAGCACCTGCACGAACAGCGCTTCGATCTGCGGCAGGAAGCGGCGGCGGAACGTGGCGATGGTGTCGTGGTCAGGATGCTGGTTGGCAGCGACGAAGCGGAATGCCACCGAATCGTAGGTTGCCCGTTCCAGCTTGCGGCTTGAAAACACGCCCGTCGCGTAGCCGTAAATGATCAGGCCAAGAAGCAGTTGCGGGGGGTAGGGCGCATCGCCCGATCCCCGGTAGCTGCCGCTCATCGACCGTAGGTCCAGTCCCTCGATCACTTCCACCACGAACCGCGCAAGGTGGCGCTGCGGCAGCCACTCATCGACCGATGGTGGCATCAGGAAATCCATGTCGCGGTTGATCGGGCGGAAGTTGCTCATGCAGCAGGGGTCCAGCGGGCGGGGCGAATCGTGGGTACCGATTCTACCATCCGCTTCCGCGTCGCGTTAAGTCCGACAGGCTGCTAGCACGAAGGTCCGCAGGGTGATGGCGATAAAGACTCGTGCGGTCACAGTAGCGTCGTCTTCACGCCGAGCGCGGGTCCGGCCTCGCTGAGCCGCCGGTCCAGCGTGCAGAGGGTTGCGCCGTGATCGGCGCAGATCGCGAGATGCAGCGCGTCACCGGCCCGCAGGCCGAGCGCGTGCTGATCGGCGAGTCGCGCTGCGGTGCGGAACTGCGCGCCGGAAATCGGCAGCCGGCTGAAGGTCTCCACGCTCATCGTGGTGAACATCGTGAGCGCATCCGCCCGGTGCTTCGGCTCGATCTCCCCAGACCGCAGCTTGATCGAAAGTGCCGAGGAAAACTCCGTCGTCACCCAATCACTGATCGCGAGCAGCTCCGAATTCTGATCGTCCAGCCAGCGCTGCATGCGCGCGGTCTTTGCCTCGCGCGTCAATGTCGCGACCAGCACTGAGGTATCGAGATAGAGGATCAATAACGCGCCTCGTCGCGCATGCGGCGGATGAACGCGCCCGCCGGCTCCGCGTGCATCGGCATCTTCTCGACCATCGCACGCAAGGTCGCGATGTCGATGCGCTTGCGCGGCGCTTTGGCGGCGACGATTTGGGCGACCGGCTTGCCGCGGCGGGTGATCTGCACGGTCTCGCCGCCGGCGGCGCGCTCGACCAGTTCGCTCAGATGCGCCTTGGCGACGGCGATGCTCACACTGCCCATGATGTGATCCTGACCATCTAGTTGGTCAGCTATAGCGCGCCGCGGGCCGGGATCAAAGCGCCGGAGCGGGTAACCGCCGGGGCACGGGGAGCCCGTAGAGCGAGAGGATGGCCGGGACGGGGTGAGCCGTGTGGGGTCGAGAGAGCGCCTGCCGGCTTCTGAACCCCGCTCTCCGGAATCCCTCCATGACAGTCATTGTCCCCGCGTTGGCCGAGCCGTCGGCCATGTTCGCATCCCCGTCCACGCCCGCTGCCCCCGATCGGGCTGCCGCTATCTTCCACGCTGCCCGTCGGCTGCTGCCCGCGCTGGAACGGGGCCAAGCCCTCGATGCTGCCATCCTGCGCGCCGCGATGGAGGCGGCGTTCGGCGCCGCCGACACGGCCGGCGCCTGGGTGTGGAAGGACGCCTACGAGGCCTGCGAGGTGGCGCAGGTCCTGTTCCTGCGCCGGCACGGGCCGGCCATGCGCGCCCGCGCGGGCTCGCCGACGGGGATGCTCGCCATGCTGGCGAGGCTGGCCGCGCTGGCGCCGACGCATACGCGCCGCTCCGAGGAGAGCGCGGCGCTCCAGCAGTTCTCGACCCCGATCGCGCTCGGCTTCGCGGCCAGCCTCGCCGCCGCGATCACGCCGGGTGACCTGGTGCTCGAACCGTCCGCCGGCACTGGGCTGCTCGCCGCCTTCGCCGCGCTCGCCGGCGGCGTCCTGGCGCTGAACGAGCTCGCTGCCACGCGTGCGGACCTGCTCGGCTATCTGTTCCCAGGCGCCCCCGTCAGCCGCCACGACGCGGCACAGATCCACGATTATCTGGATCCGGCCATTGCGCCCTCGGTGGTGCTGATGAACCCGCCCTTCTCGGTCGCGGCGCATGTCGAGGGGCGGATGGCAGACGCGGCCTTCCGCCATGTTGCCGCGGCGCTGGCGCGGCTGCTCCCGGGTGGGCGGCTGGTCGCCATCACCGGCATCTCGCTCGCGTCGGACAATCCGTCCTGGCGGGAGGATTTCGTCCGGCTGCAGGCGCGCGGGCGGGTGGTGTTCTCGGCCGGAATTGATCGCCGCGTCTATGCTCGCCACGGCACCGGGGTCGAAACGCGGCTGACCGTCATCGACCGCGTGCCGGCCGAGGACCCGACCGCCTACCCGCCGTCCCCCGGCACCGCCCCCAACGCAGCGACGCTGCTGGAGTGGGTGACGCGCCTCGTGCCGCCGCGCCCGGCCCTGTCCGCGCCCCCGGTCGCGACGCCCGCCGCCCGCCCGGTGCCCCCGCCCGCGATCGTCCCGCGCCCGCATCCCACGCCGGCCCGTCACCCGGAACCGCCGATCGATTCCGGCCTCCCGCTCGCCTACGAGGTTCGCGAGGAACCCCCGCCCGAGCATGGCCGGATCAGCGATGCGCTCTACGAGAGCTATTCCGTCCAGACCATCGCCATCCCCGGCGCGCAGCCGCATCCGACGAAGCTCGTGCAATCCGCAGCTATGGCCTCGGTCGCACCGCCGCGCCCCCGCTACCGGCCGCATCTACCGACGGAGATCGTGTCGTCCGGCCTGCTGTCGGACGCGCAGATCGAAAGCGTCATCTACGCCGGCGAAGCCCATGCCGGGCATCTCGCCGGATCCTGGCTGGTCGATGCGACCTACGACCAGGTCTCCGCTGCCCCCGACGACGCCGAGGGCGCGGTGCGCTTCCGCCGTGGCTGGTTCCTCGGCGACGGCACTGGGGTGGGCAAAGGGCGGCAGGTGGCCGGCGTCATTCTCGACAACTGGCTGAAGGGCCGCCGCCGTGCACTCTGGGTTTCGAAGTCCGACAAGCTGATCGAGGACGCCCAGCGCGACTGGGCCGCGCTCGGCCAGGAACGGCTCCTGATCAGCCCGCTCTCGCGCTTCCGCCAGGGCACGCCGATCCGCCTAGATCTGGGCATCCTGTTCACCACCTACGCCACCCTTCGTTCCGCCGAGCGGGAGGGCAAGGCGTCGCGGCTCGATCAGATCATCGACTGGCTGGGGCGGGATTTCGACGGGGTGGTCGTGTTCGACGAGGCGCACGCCATGGCCAACGCCGCCGGCGACACCTCCGAACGCGGCGAGCGCGGGCCATCCCAGCAGGGCCGCGCCGGGCTTCGCCTGCAACACGCACTGCCCGACGCGCGGGTGCTCTACGTCTCCGCGACCGGCGCGACCTCGGTGCAGAACCTCGCCTATGCGCAACGCCTCGGCCTCTGGGGCGGGGCGGATTTCCCGTTCGCGACGCGGCAGGAATTCGTCGCCGCGATGGAAGCAGGCGGGATCGCCGCGATGGAGGTTCTAGCGCGGGATCTGAAGGCGCTCGGCCTCTACGCCGCGCGGTCGCTGTCGTACGAGGGAATCGAGGTCGAGATCGTCGAACACGCGCTCAGCTCCGAACAGGTGCGGATCTACGACGCCTATGCCGAGGCGTTCCAGGTGATCCATGCCAACCTGGCCGAGGCACTGAAAGCCGCCAATGTCACCGGTCCCTCCGGCACGCTGAACCGGCAGGCGAAAGCGGCGGCGCGCTCGGCCTTCGAATCGAACAAGCAGCGCTTCTTCAACCACCTGATCACCGCGATGAAGGTGCCGACGCTGATCGGCGCCATCGAGCGCGATCTTGCCGAGGGGGCCGCGTGCATCGTGCAACTGGTGTCCACCGGCGAGGCGCTGCTGGACCGGCGGCTGGCCCAAATCCCGGCCGGGGAGTGGGGCGACGTTCAGGTGGACATCACCCCGCGCGAATACGTCCTCGACTACCTGGCGCACGGTTTCCCGACGCAGCTGTTCGAGGTGTTCACCGACAGCGAGGGCAATTTGCTCTCCCGCCCGGTCTTCCGGGACGGCCAGCCGGTGCAATCGCGCGAGGCAGTTGAGCGGCGGGATCGGATGATCGAGCACCTCGCCGCACTGCCGGCGGTGCAGGGCGCGCTCGATCAGATCGTCCAGCGATTCGGCACCGATCAGGTCGCCGAGGTCACCGGGCGGTCGCGGCGCGTGGTGCGCAAGGTCGCCGCCGATGGCACCGAGCGGCTCGCCGTCGAGACCAGGCCCGGCTCGGCCAATCTCGCCGAGACCCAGGCCTTCATGGACGACCAGAAGCGCATCCTGGTCTTCTCCGACGCCGGCGGCACCGGGCGCAGCTATCACGCCGACCTCGCCGCCCGGAACCAGCGCCGGCGGGTGCACTACCTGCTGGAACCTGGCTGGAAGGCGGACACCGCCATTCAAGGGCTTGGCCGCTCCAATCGCACCAATCAGCGCCAACCCCCGCTGTTCCGTCCGGTGGCGACCGACGTGCGCGGCGAGAAGCGTTTCCTCTCCACCATCGCACGCCGGCTCGACAGCCTCGGCGCCATCACGCGCGGTCAGCGCCAGACCGGCGGTCAGGGCCTGTTCCGCGCCGACGATAATCTGGAGAGCCAGTATGCCCGGGCGGCACTCCGGCAGTTCTACGGCATGATCTTCGCCGGCAAGGTGGCGTGCTGCACATTCCAGCACTTCGAGGACGCGACGGGGCTCGGTCTCTCCGACCGCGATGGGTCGCTGCGCGAGGATCTGCCGCCGATCACCACCTTCCTCAACCGGCTGCTGGCGCTGCCGATCGCATTGCAGAACAGCCTGTTCGCGGTGTTCGAGGAGCTGCTCGCCAGCCGCGTCGAGAGCGCCATCACCGCCGGCAGCTACGATGTCGGCGTCGAGACGCTGACGGCGGACAGCCTCCGTGTTGCCGAACGGCGCACCATCCATACCCATGCGGCGAGCGGCGCCGAGACGCGCCTATTCAAGGTGCTGCGCCGGGACCGCAATAGGCCGTTGCCCGCCGGCGACGCGCTTGCCCTGGTGCGGGACCCACGGGCGCGGCTGCTGGTCAACGCCCAGTCCGGCCGTGCCGCGGTGCAGATCTGGGCGCCGAGCCTGACCTTCGATGACGGCGAGGTGCAGCGCCGGGTCCGTCTTGTCCGGCCGATGGCCCGTGAGACCATCGCCCTCGACGCGCTGGATCGCACCCATTGGGAGAAGGCGGACCCCGAGCGGTTCGCAGAGACCTGGAATGCCGAAGTGGCGCAGGTGCCGGAATTCACCGAGAGCGCGTTCCACATTGTCACCGGCCTGCTCCTGCCGATCTGGAACCGGTTGCCCGATGAATCGCTGCGCGTCTATCGCCTCCAGACCGACGATGGCGAGCGTGTCATCGGCCGCCTGATCTCGCCCGCCGCCATGGGCGAGGTCTGTCGGGCGCTCGGGTTGGACGACGCGCCGACGCTGGCGCCGAACGAGGCATGGTCCGCCGTGCTCGCCGACGGCGCCGTCCTGCATCTCGCCGGCGGGCTCACCATCCGGCGCGCCACGGTGATGGGCGCCGCCCGTGTCGAACTGGCCGGCTTTACCGACGGCGCCGTCGATCAGCTCAAGGCGCTGGGGCTGACCAGCGAGATCATCGCGTGGCGGCTGCGGCTCTTCATCCCGGTCACCGAACGGGGCCCCGCGATCCTTTCGGCGCTGTTCGAGCGATCGCCGCTCATCCGCGTCGTTGATCGCGTCGCGGCCTGAACGTGGAGACAATCCATGTCCAGGCCCGCCGCCGAACTGGCGCACCGCCTCGCGCGCGAGGCCGAGGCAGTGTGCCGACACTACCTTTCCAACGGACGCCGCCAGGGCCGCTACTGGCTGGTCGGCGATGTCCAGAACACCCCGGGCCGCAGCCTGTTCGTGCGGCTGACCGGGCCAGAGTCCGGCAGGGGCGCCGCCGGCAAATGGACCGACGCCGCGACCGGCCAGCATGGCGATCTGCTCGACCTGATCCGGCTCAACCGTGGCCTCGACCGCCTGGGCGATGCGCTGGGCGAGGCACGGGCCTTCCTCGGACTGCCGAAACCGGAGTTCCCGCGCGCACCGCCGCGACCGGGCTCGTCGGACTCGGCCCGGCGCGTGTTCGCCCTCTCACGCCCGATCGCCGGAACCTTGGCCGAGACCTATCTCCGCAGCCGGGGCATCACCGCGCGGTCGGAGGACGTTCCGGCGCTCCGCTTCTACCCCGCCTGCTTCTACCGGGCGCATGACGCGGCACCCCGCGAGGCTTGGCCGGCGCTGATCGCCGCAGTCACCGACGCCGCCGGCGCGATCACGGGCGTGCATCGCACCTGGCTCGATCGGGGCGGCGCTGCCAAGGCACCGATCGCCGCACCACGCCGCGCGCTTGGCCATCTGCTCGGCAATGCCGTCCGGTTCGGCGCGGCCTCCGACCTGCTGGTGACGGGCGAGGGCATCGAGACGATGCTGTCGCTGCGATGCGTCTTGCCCGACATGCCGATGGCGGCGGCGCTCTCGGCCAACCACCTCGCCGCCCTGACCCTGCCACCGGCGCTGCGCCGCCTCTACATCGCGCGCGACAACGACGCGGCCGGGCGTCATGCGGCGATGTGCCTGCGCGACCGGGCGAGAGCGGCCGGGATCGAGGCACGCATCCTCTGGCCGGTGACGAACGACTTCAACGCCGACCTGCGCCGCTTTGGCGCCGACGCTCTGCTGGAACGGCTGCGGGTCCAGCTCACCCCGGCGGATGCCGCGCGCTTCGCATCGGGCGGCACCCAGCCTGTGGCTTCAGCGTGAGGGGCTGGCAACGCATCGTGCCGGGAGCGCCGTCGGTCGCCGGTGTCCCTCGTGTCCGGAAGTGGGCCGTGCCCACGGCCTTCCCAGAGCGGCGATCGGGCCAGAGCCGGGCCGGGGACGCAACGGCGGGCGGCGACTATTTTCCGCCGCGCCCCGGAGGGGCGCTTTGCATCGCGAGGCAAAATAGCCGTCGCCCGCCGTCCTCCGCTGCGCTCCGGCCGCCCGCGCTCCGCTTGGCGGTGCAGCCCCGGCCCGGCCCCGGCCAAGGCATCGCCGTGAAGGCCGCGATGGGCGCGGCCAGCCGAACGAGGACACCGATCATGGCGACCGACCGCCTCTCCCAGCACCACGACGACGCGGAGCCACCCCACGCCGCATCCCCGACCGCCCGCCTCCTCGACGAGTTGCAGCTCTACGGCCATCGCCCCTACCAGGACGACCCGGACCCGCGGCCACTGCCCGAGGCGGCACGGCTCGAAGGCGCGCTGGCCGACATCTTCGACGCCTTCGTCTCCACCCTCTCCGAGACGCGCCTGGAACCAGACCTCGCCGATCTGCTCTGGTCGCAGGTCAATCTCTTCCACCGCACGGTGGACCGCGTGCAGCGCGAGCTCGACGCCAACGAAGACCGGCAGCGCCGCGGCCAGCAGGAGCAGGACGGCTCGGAAATCCGTTCGGTCGAGCTGGAACGCCTGATCGCCGAGGGGCTGACCTTGATCGAGCGGCGCAACGCCTTCGAGCTTCTCCGCGACCACGCCGCCGAGCTGTTCGACCGCCACACCGGCTCGGCCTGGCGCCCGCGCGCGGGATCGATGGTCAACCATCGCGCCCTGACCGCCGCGATGATCGACAGCCGCGACTTCATCGCCGCCAAGCGCCGCGCCGAGACCGAGGTGCTGCTGCCCGCCGGGCCACGGATCGCCTTCGCCGGCGGCGTCGATTGCAACGACCACGCGCGCATCTGGGCCGTGCTCGACCGGGTGCATCGCAAGCACGCCGACATGGTGCTGCTGCACGGCGGCACCCCGCGCGGGGCCGAGCGCATCGCCGCCTGCTGGGCCGACACCCGCAAGGTCACGCAGATCGCCTTCAAGCCCGAATGGGCACGCCACAACAAGGCAGCACCGTTCAAGCGCAATGACCGGATGCTGGAGGTGATGCCGATCGGGGTGATCGTCTTCCCGGGTTCCGGCATCTGCGAGAACCTTGCCGACAAGGCGCGGGTGCTCGGCATCCCCGTGTGGCGCTTCGGGGAGGGCGGCGTGTGAACGCCGCTGCGCTCATCGGCTTGCTGCGATGCCCTCCCCTGTCCACGACTCGTGGATTTGAAAGCCGCTCCGTGATGCTGATCCCCCCCAAAAAATGCACTGCCACGATGCTTGGTCGTCAAACCGAGCCAGAAAGGATGTCGTTAGAGTCCAGACTCTGTCCATTACAGGCACAACGAGCAGCCCTGGTTAGTATATCAGCCCTACAGTTTGAGAACGTTTCGAAGTCACTCTTGACTCGATTTCGGCGTTCATTATCTGATAGGCCATCATAGCCGACCGCCAATTTCTTGAAAGGGATCAGATGCGTCCTAAGCCTACGCTCGAGTTCTTCTTGACCAAGAGCGCCATTGTCTGCCCGCTCTCGAAGGTACGTTATCGGATCCTTATTCGAGATAGTACGATTTGTCCTCCATGTAATCAAAGCGCAATTAACTGCGCGCGAGATTTGCTCGTTAGGTATCCCCGCATCTTCCAGCGTTGAGGCCGGAAATAGATGGTGATATTCACGTGGATGCTCCCTCGATGTGATGCTCACGCTGGTAGCCCGCATGCCGTCAGCCGGATCCTCGGCACCGCATTTGATTTGAAGCGCCAGCAACCCACGACCTAGAATCGTCTTGCTCTTGGGCCAGTCAGCTTGCAACACTGTCTCTTTCGTGGGCAGCGGATACGAGTCTTGATTCAAGATTGGCGCTGTTGTTTCAGGGCTGCCTTCACAGAGAATTTTTCTCAATCCTCGAAAATCCTGCAAGGCATTGTTCGTCGATGACTGCTCATACCGGTTGGTGAGGAAAGCTCGCCAGAGGAATTTCCGCAAAAGAAGCCGCGCGTTGCCCAGCTTATCCGGTTGTGTCGGCAGGTACTCCCACAACGCGCCGATGATCGGGATGGCCGTGTAACTCGGTAGTCTTTGACTATCAAATATGGCTTCGTCTTCCAGGAAGCTCACCATCCCTCTGATGCCTTTCACGACAGCATCCCATTCCTCGAGCATCTTCGAATAATCGATTCCCCGGTAGCCTGCCTGGCTTGGAATTCGATCTTGGCGCAAAGCGACTACGTCGAGGACTAGGCTGGGCAGGTCGGCGTATCCTTCCGCCTTCGGTATCTTCTCGTTTAGAGCGTCCACGTGCTCATGCAGCGACTTTCCAGTTTCTTCTTCTACGAGGGCTACGACAATGTCGTAGGTGGAGAGCCGTACTGAACTGGTATTCATCTTGATGAAGACATCCAGAGCTACCTCCTTTGGCGTATTCGACGGCAATGCTAAGTACGGCAGGTTGAAGGCCTTCACCTTATCACGTAGCGTGATTATTTTGTCGAACAGATCATCCTTCAAATCATGACGGTTTTCGACAGCAGCGGAGATCCATCCACGAATTTCTGGAAGAACATCTTCCGGGCGTAGGATTTTTATGGGAATAAACCCGCGGCTCCAGCATTCCTTTGGATCATCCGTCCAAATTGGATAGCGGGTGCCATTTCTGTCCCATCGTGCCTGACCATAGACATAAGGCAGGTTGTTGACCCCATCATTAGGATCGCCTTCAAAGCCGATTAGGTAGGTCCGATCGGGGTACTTGTCATGAAGGCTTCGCCAAAGCGCCGTCAGTCTCTGTTGACCATCTAGGAGTTGTTCGGTGACCTTCTCGCCAGATTCTGGTGCATCAACCATGGTGCGGCTCTTAAACTTCGGCTCATCACCTACTTGCAAGACTAGAGTCGCACCCGATGGCAATCCGCGAAGAACCGTCGTCAGAAGTCCTGAGACTTCTCCATGCCCCCAGGCTACAAATCTCTGGAAGCGGGGGAGAGTGATCTGTCGCGATCGAATTCGGTTAAACCACTCTGGCAAGAACCGGTCATGTGCGTGCATCAGTAGTACCCTCTAGGTTCGTAACGGAAAGGTCTCTGGTCGACCTCCTGGGGAGGGTCGACACCGGCACTCAGGCATTGATCCGGCGATATTCCCAGGCAGTCAACCTCATGCAGTATCCGGGAATCGGTCGAGGGGGCGGGACGCACGCGTTCCTCGCCACGATCCGCTCCCCGCTCCCGGTCCAGCCGATCACGGTGGAGACCCACGCGACCGGGCTGGCGCTCGCCGAGCGCTACGGTCTTTCCATCTACGAGGCGATGATCGCCGCCTCCGCGCTCCACCCCGAGTGCGACACGCTCTGGTCGGAGGGCATGCGCGAGGGAATCGTCATCCAGGACCGGCTGCGGATCACAAACCCGTTTCGCGCCGGCTGAGGACCATGGCCCGGCCAGCTGGGCGCCGCTGAAATCGCCGTTCACAGCCGAGCGCCTCGATCCACCTGAACCTTACCGATCTGACGCCACCGGGATCGCTGCCGCTGCCGACTCCGATCCGACCCCGCCTTGCCACCCCGGCCCGGGCCTGCCGCGCTCCGTGCCGGCACAAGGCCTCCCGCCACGGTGCCATCGTGACACCTTGATCATCCCCGCCGCGGCTCGCCACCGTCTCCTCGCTGCTGGGGTGCGTTGCAGCCCGTTCGGCCTCTCGATGGGCGGATTTGGCCAGGAGGTGCGGGCTGCGCCCCGATCGCCTGCCCGCAACGGCGCCGCTGCGACTTTCTTCCCCTGCCGCCCAAGCGCGCCATTCCTCGCGAGGCAAGAAACTCTCGCCGCGCCGTCCTCCGCTGCGCTGCGGCCGCAAGCGGTGCGGGTCGATCGCCTTCCGGCCCCAGGACCGCCATCGAGGCCGCACGGGGCGGCCCCGAGAACCCAAGCGAAGGAGACTTTCCATGGCGATCATCGGCAGCTTCACCAAGGACACGAACGGCTACACCGGGACGGTCCGCACGCTCAGCATCAACGCCAAGGCGCGACTGGTCCCCGCCGAGGGCGGCACCGACAAGGCGCCCGACTTCCGGGTCTTCACCGCCGGCAACGTGGAGCTGGGTGCCGCCTGGGCCCGCAAGGCGAAGGAGACGGGGCGCGAATACCTCTCGGTCAAGCTCGACGACCCGAGCTTCCCGCAGCCGATCTACGCGAGTCTGGTCGAGGCCGAGGCGGAGGGCAGCTACAACCTGATCTGGTCCCGTTGACCACCGCGGCGCCCCGCCCCACCGGGGGCGGGGCGCTTCGCCTATATTTCGGCGCACCACGGCGATCATGAGATGCGCCGCGTCCGCCTGCGAAGATCGCCGGAACCGCGCCGGCGCGGCGTGGCCGCCGGCGACTCGGCAGGCACCGCCAGAACTTCAGCGACAAAATCAGCCGGGCGGATCGCGACAGCGGCCGGATGATCGGCGCCCGGCCGGCGAACGGCACGGTGGCAGAGGCACGCTCGAACGAGGAAGAGAGTGCCGCCACTGACTTTCCATCGTCATGCCGGCCAAGGTCGGGCCGGTTCAACCCCGCCTGCGGCGCCGCGCGACGACGCACGGCTTCGGCACGCAACCGACGGCGGGGCCGCGCCGCGCCGGACGCAGACCCCAAGAGGTCCGCGCTCGTCGCAGCGCGGTCCCGCGGGGTTTCATGCCTCAGGGGTTGAGCCGCCCCGAAGGCCGGCATGCGCCGCTCCGGTCAGCAATCGGCTGGCAGTCGGAGAAAGGAGCACGACGCGATGAGCAATTCGCAGACGGTCGAACAACCGCGGGTTCTGAACAAGAAGCATTTGCGCGGTTCAGTCGCAAACACGGTCTATATCGGCCGGCCGAGCATCTGGGGCAATCCGTTCGTTATCGGCAAGGACGGCACCCGCGACGAGGTGGTCGCGAAATACGAAGCGTGGGTCGCGCAGCAACCGAATCTGATGCGGCGACTGCCGGAGCTCCGAGGCAAGCATCTGCTCTGCTTCTGCGCACCGGCCCGCTGCCATGGCGACGTGCTGCTGAAGCTCGCGAGCAACGCGCAACCACGGTGCGCGTAACGCGCACCCGGGCGGCCAGCATCGCCCCGATCTGGCCCTCGGCGTCCGAGCCCGGTCCGCGTCGGCGTGGCCCCCAAGCCATCGAGGCAGGAGCCGCGGGGAAAGAGAGCGCCTCCACTGACGTCCCATTGTCACGCCGGCCAAGGTCGGGCCGGTTCAACCCCGCCTGCGGCGCCGCGCGAAGACGCGCGGCTTCGGCACGCAACCTACAGCAGGGCCGGGCCGCGCCGGTCGCAGACCCCAAGATGTCCGCGCCCGTCGCAGCCCGGCCCCGCCCGGTTGCGCACCTCAGGGGCTGAGCCACCCCGAAGGCCGGCGTGCGCCGCTCCCGTCAGCAATCGGCTGGCAAGCAAGCAAGGGAGCACACCATGACCATCGTCCGCTGCACCGACTGCGCGTTCCACAACGCCCGGATGACCGAGGCCGGCTACGACATCATCGCCATCGAGACCTATCGGTGGCAGGACGGCGTCAGCGAGACCGAGATCCTCTGGGGACGGGAGGAACAACCGATCACTGAAGAGGACCTGCCGTACTGAGCACCGATCGCCTGGCCGGGTCCGCAAGGGCCCGGCTTCACGGCGGTATCCACCAAGAGACCCCCCATGCCCGCCCCACCGGGCGGCGCTTCGCGCGTAGGCCGGCGTTCCGGCGGCTCACGGGGTGCGGCGCTGCCGGCCGCGGGAGACGACCCGGCTCGCTGCGGCGCCGGGCGCTTCCGCCGGCGGCCTGGGGGTCTCGTCGAAGAGATCCGCGGGCCGGACGTTCAGCGCCTCGCAGGCCAACCAGAGCGTACCGAGGGTGACGTTCTGCCGGCCGCGCTCCATGCTGCTGACATGTGCGCGATCCACGTCCATGCGCTCGGCCACCACCTCTTGGCTGAGGCCCGCCGCCAACCGACATCGCCGTAGATTCGCGCCGAAGAGTCGCCGAATGTCCATCCGCAGGATGGAGCGCAATCGCGTATCCTGGCGCTACGCATTATAATACTCTATCTTGCGGCAAGATCGGCGATGGGCTTCATCCCGATTGCCGCTCTTCGTCCGATTCCGAATACAATGGCACGCCAAAATTTGGCTGTTGGGGGACCAAGACATGCTCAGGCCGCGCTTCGACGCGCCGATCGCCGACGAACCGCCCGCCTCGGATCACCTCACGCCCTACGACGAGGTCCACGTCATCCACTACGTGATCCTGCTGGACGCGGAGCGCGACAAGGTCGCGTGGGAGGATGTTGCCCGCGAGGCGCTGCAGATCGACCCGGAGAAGGAGCCCACCCGTGCCCGGCGGGCCTTTGAGACACATCTCGCCCGGGCCAGGTGGATGGCGAACTCCGGCTGGCGGCAGATGCTCAAGGCCGGCTCGATCGAAGCCCGTCCCCGTGCCGCAACCGATTGATTCCGCGGGCGAGGCAAGCCGAAGCCGCTTCGCTCACGATTCCGTTGATCGCGAAGGTTGTGTGACGGGGTCGTCATTTCGCGCACGCGACCGAATCGTTTTCACGCTCTGACCCCCGATACGATCTGCAGGCCGGCGCGCGCCCTCATCGCCCCACCAGCACGAAACCCCGCGCCCGCAACCCCCGCCGATCCTCCTCCAGCGAGCGCAGCAGCCGGTCGCGGGTGTCGCGGACATGCTCCGCCGCCTCGCGCGCCGCCGCATCCGGCTCCTGGCGCCGGATGCAGCCCAGGATCCGCCGGTGCTCCGCCCAGGCCTGCGCGCGGGACGCCTCCGTCCACACTTCCAGCCAACGTGGCCGCGCCAGCCGGGTCATCACCCCCTCGATCGCGCGCACCAGGAACACATTGCCCGCCAGCCGCGCCAGCGCCACGTGGAAATCAGTGCCGACCTGATGCCACACCTCGCGCGGCACGCCGGGGCGGCAGGCGTCCAGCATGGCCTCGATCGCGTCCAGATCGCCCGGCCTCGCCCGCGCGCAGGCCAGGCGCACGGCCGTTGCCTCCAGCGGCTCGCGGAACTCGGCCAGGGACGCGATCTCGTTGAGGTCGATCGGCGCCACGATCCAGTTGCGGCCGTCGCGCTGCACCAGCCCCTCCGCCTCCAGTCGCATCAGCGCCGCCCGCACCGGGGTGCGGGAGCCCTGGAACCGTGCCTCGACCCAACGCTCGGTCAGCCGCTCCCCCGGCCCGATATCGAGCGAGAGGATCGTTTCCCGAAGCTGATCGTGGATCAGCAGCATCTGCGACATGCGGGACCTCCGATGGTCGCCGCAGCATAGCACCGGTGCACCAGAATGGTCTTGCAAATCATATCCCCGTCTGGTATCCCAAATGTCGCCAATCCGGTATACCAAAAGGACGTGCCATGGGTCAGACCCTGTACGCGAAGGTCTTCAACCGTCACGTGGTCCGGGAGGTCGCTCCCGGGCAGTACCAGCTCCTGGCCGATCTCCATCTCCTCAACGAGGTCTCCAGCCCGCCCGCCTTCGAAGCCCTGCGGGAGCGCGGCCTGCGCGTCCGCCACCCGGGGCTCACCTTCGGCAGTTCCGACCATGCCATCTCCACCCGCGGCCGCGCCGACGATTTTGCCGACCCGCGGGCCGCGGCGCAGGTCCAGGCCATGGGCCGCAACATGGCGGAATTCGGCCTGACGTATTTCGACCCCGCGCAGGGCGAGCACGGCATCATCCACGTCGTCGGCCCCGAACGCGGCCTGACCCGCCCCGGCATGGTGATCGTCTGCGGCGACAGCCACACCTCCACCCACGGCGCGTTCGGCGCCATCGCCTTCGGCATCGGCACCTCCCAGGTGCGCGACGTGCTGGCGAGCCAGACCCTGCTGATGGAAAAGCTGAAGGTCCGCCGCGTCGAGATCGCCGGCAACCTGGCCCCCGGCGTTTACGCCAAGGACGTCGCCCTGCATGTGATCCATGTGCTTGGCGCCAAGGGCGGCGTCGGCTTCGCCTATGAATTCGCCGGCGACGTGGTGGACGGCTTCTCGATGGATGAGCGGATGACCCTGTGCAACCTCGCGATCGAGGCCGGGGCTCGCTGCGGCTACGTCAATCCGGACCAGACCACCTACGCCTACCTGCACGGGCGCGATCATGCCCCGCGCGGTGCCGCCTGGGACCGCGCGGTGGCGGCGTGGGAGCAGGTCGGTTCCGATCCCGATGCCGCCTACGACGATGTCGTGGTGCTGCGCGGGGAAGAGATCGAGCCGATGGTGACCTGGGGCACCTCGCCCGACCAGTCGGTGCCGGTGGGCGGCCATGTCCCCGACCCCGCGGCCGTGGCCGAGCCGGATCGCGGCTGGACCGATGAGGTGTTGGGGTTCATGGGCTTCGCGCCCGGCCAACCGGTGCTGGGGACCCGGATCGACGTGGCGTTCCTCGGCTCCTGCACCAACGGACGGCTGTCCGATTTCGTCGCCGTGGCCGAGCAGATCCGCGACCGCGGCTTCCGCGTCGCCCCGCATGTCCGCGCCCTGGTGGTGCCTGGCTCGCAACGGGTGCGCGACGCGCTGGTGGCGGCGGGGCTCGATCGGGTGTTCGCGGAGGCGGGGTTCGAGGTCCGCGACGCCGGCTGCTCGCTCTGCTGCGGCATGAACGCCGATCGCTTGGCGGCGCGGGAGGTCTGCGCGTCGTCGTCCAACCGCAATTTCCGCGGCCGGCAGGGTTCGCCCACCGGGCGCACCCTGCTGATGTCGCCGGTGATGGTGGCCGCCGCGGCGATCGCCGGGAAAGTGACCGACGCGCGCCAGTTCTTCGCCCAGGCCTGAAGGAAAGGACCGATCGATGGCAAATCAATCGAACGACCGGCGGATCCTGCGCGTCGCTGGTCGTGGCATCGCCCTGCGCGGCGACGATATCGACACCGACCAGATCCTGCCTTCACGCTTCCTCACCGCCGTCACCTTCCGTGGCATGGAGGCGCATGTGTTCGCCGATGCCCGCGCCGCGGCGCGGGCCGAGGGACAGGTCCATCCGCTGGACGATCCGAAATCCGCCGGCGCGGGGCTGCTGGTGGTGAACCGGAACTTCGGCTGCGGCTCGTCGCGGGAGCACGCCCCGCAGGGTCTGCACCGATCTGGGATCACGGCACTCATCGGCGAATCCTTCGGCGAGATTTTCGCCGGCAACTGCGTCGCGGTCGGCATGCCCTGCGTGCAGGCGGATGCCGCAACCATCGCCGCGTTGCAACATCTGCACGCGACGGCGCCGCAGACGACGCTCACGCTCGATCTCGAGGTGCTCACGCTTACGGCGGGGGATCGGGTGTTTCCCGTCACCCTCGCCGCCGGGCGGCAGCGGCAGTTTCTGGACGGGACCTGGGATTCGACTCCGTATCTGCTGGCCGCTGGCCCGGCGATCGAGCAGACCCTGGCGGAGGTCCAGGCGCTTCACGGCTGAGAGTTTGCGAATGAAGGCCCGCCAGCCGCCGAAATCCGGCGAAAACCCGGGCAATTTCAGCGGGCGTTCATTCACAAGTTCGATTGCTTGGGCTCTTACTGCAAAGTCTGTTGAACCCTGGGAGTCTGCGCTCGGACGGTGAGGGATGCCTGACATGGACACGACGGCGTTTGCGAAGTGGCTCGCTGGCATTGGGTTTCTGGACGCGCCGCAACGGGATCGGGCGGTTCGGGAACTGGCGTTGGCGGCGGCAGCTGATCCGATCGCCGGTCCGGAGCCTGCGCTCGCTGATCCCGCGCCGCGTGGCGAGGTCGCGCCCGCACCCACCCACACGGTCGCCACGACGACCGACGCCACGGCCGACGAAGACCTGCTATCGAAGGTCGGGCGGGTTCGGATTGCGAGCTTCCGCTGCCCGCATTGCGGCAAGGATGAGGTGCACCCCTGGGGCAAGGCGGGCGGCAAGCCCCGGTACCGCTGCACCGCTTGCCGCAAGACCTTCAATCCGCTGACCGGAACACCGCTGGTCGGGTTGCACCGTCGGGCCCGCTGGCCAGACCAGGCGCAGGCGTTGATCGCGGGTGAAACCGTTGCGCACGCCGCGAAGCGCTACAAGGTGGCCTATACGACCGCGTTCCGCTGGCGCCATCGGTTTCTGTCCGCGCTCACGCTCGACAAGCCCGCGCAGCTATCCGGGATCGTCGAGGCGGACGAGACATTCATCCTGGAGTCCTTCAAGGGCAAACAGTCCGATCTGCCCCGCCCCGCTCGCTCGCGGGGCGGGCTGGCCGCCAAGCGGGGTCTGTCGGCGGAGCAGATCCCGGTGATCGTCGCCCGCGACCGCGCCGGTGCCACCATCGATGCCGTGCTGCCGCGGCTCGATGCCGCCAGCATCAGCGCGGTGCTGGGTCCCGTCATCACCCGGCCGGCGGAATTGTGCTGCGATGGCGGCAAGGCGATCACGGCCTTCGCGCGGCGTGCCCGGGTCACGTTCCATGTGTTGCCCGTGCCCGGCGGCCCGAAGCCGACGGCGCCGGAGCTGCACATCAACAACGTCAACGCCTACCACGGCCGGCTCAAGGAATGGTTGTGGCGCTTCCACCGGGTCGCCACCAAGAACCTCCCGAGCTACCTGAGTTGGCGACGAACCATCGAGGCCCTCTCGACCGCGTCAACACCGGAAGCATGGATCATGGGCGCCGCCGGGTTGGGGCCATATCAACAGAGTTCGCAATAAGAGCCAATCGTTTTGTCTCGGCGCATCGGGACCGGTGTCGCGTCAGAGGAGCGAGATGCGGCCCTTCACGCGAGAGCACCTCGCCATCCGGTACGGGTATCTGGAGACCCTGTCGCCGGACGGCTTGGTCTGGGAGTTGCAGCGACGGAGTGCGGCGTATGGCGCCGACTATGCTGCTGCGGCCGAGGCCGAGCGCGACCAGCAGCCGGAGGCCCCGCCCGCGCTCGCCGAGCGCTGGCGGTTGCGATTTCCTCGAAAACCCTGACACCACCGGCGATCAGGCGATGCTGTTCTGGACTGCGGACGCCACGGCCCGCATCGTCCGGGTCAGCATCGCTGCTGGCGCGGCGACCGACGGGGCTATGGTCCGGTTCGAGCCGGACCGATGGTGTGCCCGCCCCGTCGGCAGGCCGACGCCAGACGGCTACCACCTGATCGTCGCGCCGAATGCCGGCACCCGTCACCACCTGCTGTTCCCCGGGCCCGACCCTCCGCCGCCCGGCGCGACGCTGGCGCCGATCGTTCCCTGGGACGCCTGGCACCCCGAGCGGTCGGAAGCAGCGCGGGCGTTCTGGCACTTCGCCGCGCGGCCGCGAGTCTCGCCGGCGCCGCGCACCGCGCCGCTGAAGCGGCATCCGCGCGGGCTGAAGATTGCCTACATGGCCTGGGCGCTCGACCTCGGTGCGGCAGGCGCCAGCGAGCGCGACATCCACCACACGGTGATCGGCGAGCCGCCCGCCGCCTGGGAGGACAGCGGCGCCCGCAGCCGTATTCGCACCCTGATCGCCACCGCGCGAAGCTGGCGCGACGGCGCCGCCTTCCAGCTTCTGATGCCCAACCGCCGGCCTTTGCCGGGATAGCCAGCGGGCGGTGGTTGGCGGTCGCGGCGACCTTCGCCCCCCTGGCCGAATCGTGCCACCCCCCGGAATCGGCCCTGAGCACGGCGCCTTCCGTCGCCGATCCTGCGTGCCGACGCGAGCCGATCGCCGGCCGCCCGAGGGACAGGATCACCGTCATGCAACCAGAGCCGCCGCCCAATCTGCCACCGCGCTATCTGCGCACGCCGGAGGCGGCGCGGTTCCTCGGCCTCTCCGGCCGGACGCTGGAGAAGCACCGCACCTTCGGCACCGGCCCGGCCTATCGCAAGATCGGCGGCCGGGTGGTCTATCGCCTCGAAGACCTCCAGCGCTGGGCCGAAGCCGGTGCCCGGAATTCGACCTCCGACCCCGGTCTGGCCGCCACCAGGGTTCCGGGCCGGCCGGCGACACTCGCCGTCCGATGACGGCGGAGCCGCCCTTGCCGGCGATCCTGGAGCACGCCCGCCCGCGCGCGCCCGTGGATCTGATGAACTGGCCCTGGTTCAGCCTGGCCAAGACGCCGCGGACCGCGCCGATCCGCTGCCAGGGACGGCGGCATTCGGTGCTGGTCGCGCCGGCGCGCGGTGCCGCCGCCATCGCCACCATCTGGGACGCCGACATCCTGTTCTGGGCCACCGCACAGCTCGTCCAGGCACAGGATCAGCGGCTCCGGGTTTCGGCCCGAGTGATCGCCCCGGCACGGCGCATCCTGCGCTTCCTCGGGCGCGAGACCGGACGCAGCCAGTACACACGGCTTGCCGCCGCGCTGGATCGCCTGGTGGCGACCGAGGTGATCACCACCATCGGCGCCCCGGGCAACCTGCCCGTGCGGTTCCACTGGATCGAAGCCTGGCAGCAAACCGAAGACGGGATCCTTCTCACGCTGCCCGACTGGCTGCTGGGCGCCGTTCGCCAGCACCGGGTGCTCGCCATCGACCCCGACTATTTCACCCTCACCGGCGGCGTCAAGCGCTGGCTCTGGCTGCTGGCGCGCAAGCATGCGGGACAACAATCCACAGGCTGGCAGATTTCATTCGACGCGCTGCACGCCCGTTCCGGGAGCGCATCGCAGCACTGCCACTTCGCCGCAGCCCTGCGGAGGATCGCGCAGTCCGGGCGGCTTCTGGCGTATCGGATCGAACCCGTCCAGCACTGCGGAAAGGAGGGGCTTCGCATCGGTCGATGGACCGTGCCCATCCACAGTGCCGCGCTGGTGCCTGGGGATAAGCCGGGCTTTGATCCACAGTTGCGGGAGCGTATCTATGAGTGAGCACGGTCTATCACTTGAACGGGCACGGCCTATCACTCGAAAAAGCACGGCCTATCACTTGAAGGGCCGTCGTATTATCTATTTTGAATCAAATAGATACGAGCCGTTTTCGGCGGCCTACTTTCTTACTGATTCTAGTACTGAGTCTTCTCTTGTACTTGTTGTGTGCCTTCGCCCCGAACGTCTCGTTCGCCGCAACCTCGGCGACGTGCAGCGACCAGGGCGCCTCCCTCCAGCATTTCGCCGCTGGGCCGGTCAGAAAGGAAGCGCATTGAGGGGAGCGCTGCACCGCTTTCCGTGCGTCCCCCAAGGCGCGTGGAAACGCGCAAGCAGCGGCCTGTCTTGCAGACCATGCCTTGATGGTTCAGGAAGACGCCAATGAGCACGCAGGAGCCTCTGACCAGCGTGACACTGGTGTTCCTTCGGGATCGGGTCGAGCATTGGCTGCGCTTCGGCCGCGATGCCGGCGAGCGCATCCTCGATCGGCGCCGGCGCCAGATTTTTTTCGCACCGGGCGCGGTCTTCGCGTTCATCCGCTGGCAGGCAAACGACTACGGGACGGTCATCTCGCGCGCCGACATTCTGCGCGCCTGCGGCACCACGGAACCCTACGCGACGGTGCCCGGCGTGAACCCGGGCGGCGAGAACCTGCTGCGGCTGTCGGGCTGGCAGCGCGTCGCGCGCGTGCTGACGGTGATCGATGCCGTCGAGCAGACCGGCATCGAGGCGGCGGACGTTGCCCCGGCCTACTGGCGGCACGTCCACAACCGGCTGCTCTGCGGCGAGCAGTCGCGGCCCTATGGCCGTGATCAGCACCGCGCCTGGCTGCAACGGCGCGGGATGATGGCGTCGTGACGCCCCTTCAGCGGACACGGCGCGCGGTGCTGCTCGGCATGGTGGCCGCCCTCGTCTTGCTCGCCGCCTCCGCCGTGCATTCGCGGCCGCTGGTCGTCTGGAACGCCACCGCCAGCACGCCGGTCGGGTTCTGGCGCGTGCTGCCGGCGTCCTCGCGCGAGCATCTGCGTGTCGGCGACTACGTGCTGTTCTGGCCGGATCGGCGCACCGCACGGCTGTTCGCCCGCCGCGGCTATCTGCCGCGCGGTGTGCCACTGCTGAAGCGCGTCGCCGCGGTTGCGGGGCAGACCGTCTGCGAGCGCGACAGGCAGGTTTCGATCGACGGGCGCCTTGTCGCCACTGCCCTGCAAGTGGACGGACGCGGACGTCGGCTCGCCGCCTGGAGCGGCTGCCGGCCGCTCCGTCGCAGCCAGATCTTCGTGCTGATCCCAAGCGTGCCGGCCTCGCTCGACGGGCGGTATTTCGGGCCGACGCCCATCAGCGCCGTCATCGGCCGCGTCACGCCACTCTGGACACTGGAGAGGCAGACGCCATGACCTGGGCACGCTCCTTCCCCGCCATCCTGTTGTTCGGCCCAGGGACGGCCATCCTGCCGTCCCGGCCGATTTTCGCGTCGCTGGCGCGCACAGCGAAGGTCAAGGGCGGCGCAGCCGGCGCGCCCAGGCGCGCTTCACCCTTGACCGCCGCGAGCACGCTGGCAGCGCTGCTTCCGTCAGCGGCGTCGCGGTTCTTCGTCTCCGGGAGGCATGAGTGATGGACCTGTTGACGTTGGCGGCGGCCTGCGGACTTGCCGCCAGAGCGGCGCTGTTCGTCCCGCTCGGTGGATCGCCGCTATGCGTCGGCTCGTCATCGGCCGCGCACACGGAGGGGCGCGACTCCGTCGCGGCCTGGCAGCCCTACATCGCCGAGGCATCACGGCGGTTCGGCGTGTCCGAGGCCTGGATCGCCGCTGTGATGCGCGCGGAGAGCGGCGGCCGGGCGACCGTTGACGGCCAGCCGATCCGCTCGCCGACCGGCGCGATGGGCCTCATGCAGGTGATGCCGCGGACCTTCGCCGCGCTGCGCACCCGCTACGGGCTGGGTGCCAATCCCTACGCGCCGCGCGACAACATCCTGGCCGGGACCGCGTATCTGCGGGAGATGTTCGACCGCTACGGCGCGCCCTGGTTCCTCGCGGCGTACAATGCTGGCCCCGCGCGGCTGGACGAGACCCTGCTCACCGGGCGCGCGCTGCCGGCGGAGACGCGACGCTATCTCGCCACCCTCGCGCCGGAGGTCAGCGCGGCGGCTGGTGGTTCCCTCGTGACGCCGACCAACGCGCCGCCGGGTGCAGACGCCGGTGCGGTCAGCTTGCCCGTTGTAGGCACTCTCCCCGATCGCGAGCTGACACTCGCGGGCCCGAACGATGGCATCGCCGGCGGGCTGTTCGTGGCAATCGCCGGGCGTTCCGATGACCGCCCGACCGCCAGCGCTCCGCAGGCCGCGACGCAGATGCCGGCGCCGCCAGCTGCGCCACCCCCGTCGGACAGCGCACATCATTCGGTGGAGACCGATCGGCCGCGTGTCGCCGGTCCGGGCGCGCAGACTGGCGATGAGCACGCGCTGTTCGTGGCGCTCCAATGACCAGACGACATCGCCGGCGAGCTACGGAGTGCTGCGGCCGATGCGACGAAATCAGGTCAGTTCTGACTATCGCGCTGCACATCCGCTGCACCAGCTCTGCACTTGATGGCCCCAGCGCGGGCATATCAGCGCGAGCAGCATGCAGGCTTCGCGCGCATCGGGCCGAGTCGTAATCGATCGCAGATGTTGCGCCACTTTGCGGTGATCGGCATTCCATCGGAAGGGATCAGGAGCGTGCGGAAAGTCGAAGTAGCAGGGAGGGCAAGATAAAGGTCTGCGGCACTACTGCGCGCGATTGGTCGCGATTTCATTGTCTGCACATTGGGTTATTGACCGCAGACACCGTGCCGCGGATTCGCAACCAGGCACGGCAACACCGTGTCATGGCCGCTTCCATCGGCGCATTTTCGCAGTGCCACCAAGGCTCCTTCGCGAGTGGTAGCTTTACCGTCAGTCTCGGAGCATGGCTCGCCCCGACGATGATCCACGCCTTCGCCCTCGCCTTGGCCGCACGCGTAGCCGGGAACATCGGCGGGTACTGGCGGCAACGCAGATCAAGCGCGCGATTTCTCGTGCCGGCGCACTCGCGCGGCCATCTATTGGGGCGCCACCTGTCGGTGCGCGGAGCCTCGCCGATCTGCCGGCCAAGCGCGGCAGGGGCGCAGCGTTCGCGCATGGGCGGGCAGCCTCACCACGGGGCTGGTCGCAGGCGCAGCCAGGCGCACGCCGTGTCATGGTCAAGGCGCGCTACGTGAAGATGCGTGCAGGAAGCCGCGCGGCGGCCGTGCATCTGCGCTACCTCCAGCGTGACGGCGTCACCCGTGAGGGTTCGCCGGGCCAGCTCTACTCCGCCACGGCCGACCGGGCCGATGGCCGCGCCTTTCTTGATCGCTCGGAGGGCGACCCGCGTCAGTTCCGCCTGATCGTGGCCGCCGAGGACGGGGCCGAGATGTCCGACCTCCGCGCCTTCACCCGCGATCTGATGCGGCAGGTCGAGCGCGACCTCGGCACCGGCCTCGACTGGGTCGCGGTCGATCACTTCAACACCGCCCACCCGCACACGCACATCGTCATCCGCGGCGTGGATGAGGCCGGCGAGAACCTGGTGATTGCCGGGGCCTATCTCGCCCATGGCATCCGGGAGCGCGCCTCGGAGCTGGTCACCATCGAGCTCGGCCCCGAGAGCACGATGGAACGACAGGCGAAGCTCCTCCGCGAGATCGACCAGGAACGGCTGACCCGGATCGATCGGGCGCTGCTGCGCGAGGCGGGTGACGCGGCGGGTGGCGTGATCGACCTCCGCACCGCCGTCGGGGAGCCGCGCTCCGACTTCGACCGGCAGCTACGGATCGGCCGGCTGCAAGCGCTGGAGCGGCTGGGATTGGCTGAGGAGATCGCCACCGGCCGCTGGCGCCTGGTTTCCGGGATGGAGCAGACGCTGCGCGCCCTCGGCGAGCGCGGGGACATCATCAAGACCATGCACCACGCGTTGACCCGCCATGGTGCGGAACGCGGCGCCGAGCAGTTCGCGATCCACGACCTCCGCGAGCCGCTCGCCGCACCGATCACCGGGCGGCTGCTGAGGTGGGGGCTTGGCGGCGACGAACTGGGCGATCGGGTCCATCTGATCGTCGATGGCCTCGACGGGCGGGTCCACTACGTCGAACTCCCAGCCGCCGGCGCGGATGCTGCCAACACGCCGATCCGGGCCATCGTAGAGCTTGGCGCAGAGCGCGGAGCGCCGCGCGCTGCGGACCGGAACATCGCCGACCTGTCGCACCAGAACGACGGCATCTATCGGCCGGCAGACCACCTCGCCGCCGCGCGTGCCGATCCCGGCATCGCCGATCCGGAGGCTTATGTCGAAGCGCATGTCCGCCGCCTGGAGGCGCTGCGCCGCGCTGGTGTGGTCCAGCGGCTCGACGCTGACCATTGGCGCATCCCGGCAGATCTTGAGCAGCGGGCTGCTCGCCACGACACGGGCCGCAGCCAGACGCCCAGCCTGCGCGTGCTGTCCGTGCTCGACCTGGAGGCCCAGATCCGTAGCGACGGGGCGACCTGGCTCGATCGCCAACTTCTCGCCCGCGATCCGATGCCGGTCGCGCAAGCCGGGTTCGGGTTGGAGGTCGAAGCCGCCCTGGAGCACCGCCGCCAGCATCACCTCACCCACGGCGATGCGCGCCGGGATGCGGACGGGGGCGTGCGCTATCGCCGGGACCTTCTCGCGATGCTGGAGCGCCGCGAACTCGCGCGAGCAGGCGGCGAACTGGCGGCGACGCGCGCCGTGCCGTTCCGGATGCCGGCGCCCGGCGAGACGATCCGCGGCACCTACCGCGAGGCTATCCAGCTCGCCTCCGGCCGCTACGCCCTGGTCGAGAACGCCCAGGAATTCACCCTGGTCCCCTGGCGGCCGGTGATCGAGCGAAGCCTTGGCCGCGAGGTCGTCGGGCTCGTCACCAACGGCGGGATTGCCTGGCAGATCGGCCGGGATCGCGGGCTGGGCGTGTGATGGAACCTGCCTTCCGGCTTTGGTGCGTTGAACCAGCCCTACCCCGCGCAGCAGGAGAGCTTCGCCACGTCCTTCGCGAAACCGAGTACGGCGAGTTTCAGCCCCTCGACGGTGGTGAGATAGGGGAACAGCGTTTCGGCCAGGTCGGTGACGGTCAGACCGTGCTTGATCGCCAGGACCGCCGTCTGGATCGAATCCGCCCCCTCGGGCGCCAGTATCTGCGCACCCAGCAGGCGCAGACTGCCCTCCTCCGCGACCAGCTTGATCATCCCGCGCGTGTCGCGCGCGGCGAGTGCGCGGGGCACGTGCGCGAGCGGCAGGGTGACCGTGCGCACCGCCAGGCCCTGGGCTCGGGCTTCGGCTTCCGTCAGCCCGACCCGGGCGGCCTGAGGGTCGGTGAACACCACCTCCGGCATGGCGCGCGCATCGTAGCGGCGGGTGTTGCCGTTGAGCACGTTCTCGGCGGCGAGCTTCGCGCCATAGGCTGCCATGTAGACGAACTGGTCGCGGCCGGTGACGTCACCCGCAGCATAAACGCCTGGGCGTGAGGTCTGAAGGAATTCATCCACGGCGATGGCGCCCCGCGCGTCAGCGACGATGCCGGACGCGGCGAGATCGAGCCCGTCCGTGTTCGGCACCCGTCCGGTCGCGACCAGAACCTGTTCGGCGCTGATCGTTTCTGGCCGGCCCCCAATCGTCACATCAAGCGCGATGCCCGCCTCGTCGCGGCGGATGCGCTGATATGAGAGGCCACAGCGGACGGCGATGCCTTCCTCGCGCAGGTAGCAAGTCAGTGCCGCGACCACTTCCGGCTCGAAGCCGTGCAGGAGATGCGAGCGGCAGACGATGGTGACGGCGACGCCGAAGCGGGCGAACATCTGGCCGAGTTCGCAGCCAATCACCCCGCCGCCGATCACCAGCAGCGAGCGCGGCAGGCGATCGAGCGCGAGCGCCGTGGTGCTGGTGAGATACGGTACCGAGTCTATGCCGGGGATGGGCGGCACCGCGGGCGAGGCGCCGGTCGCGATCACGACGCGCGCGGCAGGGAAGTGTTCACCGCCGGCGATCATGCCGTCGGGCGTGAATCGGGCCGCGCCCTCTACGTAGCGGAGGCCTTCGTATTCGGGCAGCAGGGCGGCGTATTTGGCCTGGCGCATCCCGGCGACCAGCGCGTCCTTCTGCGCCATCAGCGCGGCCCAATCGGTCAGGCGCGCACCCGCCGTGATCCCCGCGAAGCGCGACGCCGTCGTGCCGTTATGTAGCGCCTCGGCGGCGCGGATCAGCGTTTTCGACGGCACGCAGCCGATATTGACGCAGGTGCCGCCGATCGTGCCCGCACCAATCAGCGCCACGTGGGCGCCAAGCTCGCTCGCGCGGATTGCGGCCGAGAACCCGGCAGATCCGGCGCCAAGCACCACGAGATCCGGCGTGGAGCCGCGCTTCGACGACACGGCACAGCAATCATGCGTGGTGACGGCATCCATGGCGATCAGCCCTTGGCGGGCTTGGCGATTTCGGCGGGATAGCCCTGATCGGTCACCGCCTTGATCAGCGCCGCCGGCGAGGTCGCGGTCGTGTTGTAGGTCACGGTCGCGGTCACATCGGACATCCCGTTCGGCTGGCTGACCTGCACGGCCGAAACGCCCTTCACGTGGGCCAGTGTGCTTTTGACGATCGGCCCGCACAGCACGCAGCCGGCGTGATGCACGTCGAGCACCACGCTGGTGTCGGCGGCCTGCGCGGCGAACGGGACGGCGAGCAGACTGACCGCGAAGGCGGCAGCAAGGACGGAACGAGGCATCATGATACTCCCTGTCAGAAGGCGATAGCGCGGAGGAGGTAGGGAAAGACAACGGCGACGACGACCAGCACGCCTGCGGTCCACAGCCCGATCCGGGCGACGCGGTCGGCGCGCGGGGTGCCGCAATAGCCGTCGGCGCAGGCGATCTGCGCCTTGCGCTGCAGCCGCCACGCGCCGAGCCCAATGAACCCGAGGGCGATGGCGGCGAAGATCGGCTGGTAGGGCTCCAGCGCCGTCAGATTGCCGATCCAGGCGCCGCTGACGCCGAGGGTGAACAGCGCAAACGGGATCACGCAGCAGGCGGCTGCCCCCAGCGCCGCGGCGATCCCGCCGAGCGAGAGCAGCCTTGCGGTCCCACTCACGCCGGGCTTGCTGCCCGCCGCGTCCATGCTCTCCGTCCCGACTTGCTGATCCATGCCTTGCCCGCTCCGATGGGTGCGCCTAGATCGGGGATATGGGATCTGTAGCAACTCCAGGTTCAAGAGGAAAAATTCGCTCTGCCGTGCCAAACGCGGCGGGACCGCTGATCCCGATCGGCGCGCTGGCTGCCCGCACGCGCTGCAACATCGAGACCATCCGGTTCTACGAGAAGATCGGCGTGCTATCGAAACCCGCCCGCACCGAAGGCGGCCACCGCGCCTATGGCCCTGCCCATGTCGAGCGCCTGACCTTCGTCCGCCGCGCCCGCGAACTCGGCTTCACGCTCGACGAAGTGCGCGCGCTGCTGCGGCTGGCCGAGGCCAGCGACGTGCCCTGCGGCCAGGTGAAAGACCTCGCCGCGATCCATCTCACCGAAGTGGAGACCAAGATCGCCGATCTGTGCGCCATGCAGAAGGCGCTCACCGCGTTGATCGCGCAATGTGACGCGCGCGGCGATGCCGCCGACCAGCCCGGCTGCCCGCTCATCGAGACGCTGCTCGGCAGCGCGACGAAGGGGCGCTGACGCAGCTCCTGCCGCCACGCTTGGCCGATCCATAGATGGTCGTCGCGGCATCGCCTCCCACCGGCTCCAGGCCGTGCTGGTGACAGGCAAGGGTATTGACGCCGACGATGGACTAGATCACCTAGACTAAGTCCGTCCGAGGCAACCGATGTCCACCGTCAACATCCACGACGCCAAAACCCATCTGTCCCGCCTGATCGAGCAGGCCGCGCAGGGGGAGCAGGTGATCATCGCCAAGGCTGGCAAGCCCCTGGTGAAGCTCACGGCGCTCGAGGCCCCGGTGCACCCGCGGCGCCTTGGCTTCCTCAAGGGCCAGATCGCCGTGCCAGAGGATTTCGACACCATGGGCACCGAGGAGATCGCGCGTCTGTTCGGCGCCGAGGCCGGCTGAGCGCGCCGGCATGAAACTGCTGCTCGATACCCATGTGCTGCTCTGGGCGGCGGGCGCCCCGCGTCGACTACCGCGCGCGGCGCGGGCGCTGCTTGAGGATGAAGCGAACGAATTGGTGTTCAGCGCCGCCAGTCTCTGGGAGGTGGCGATCAAGCAGCAGCTGGGACGGGAGGATTTCCGTGCGGATGCGCGGTTGCTGCGGCGCGGCCTGCTCGATAACGGCTATACCGAGCTCCCCGTCACCAGTGCGCATGCCGTTGCGCTCGACCTCCTGCCGCCGCTGCATAAGGACCCGTTCGACCGCATGCTGATCGCGCAGGCGCTGGTCGAAGGGATCATGCTGCTCACCGCGGACGCCAACCTCGCGCGATATCCAGGACCGATCCAGGCGATCTGAGTCCAAGGCTTCGAACAAAGGGCGCAACCCGCCATCCGTTTCCAATTCTTCGACCTGTCCACAGGCAAACGTGCGGCGCGGCCAAATTGTCGCGGAGCGTCGAAGCGCCATGACAATGCAACATTGGCCCTGCCGTCCCATCATCGTGTGGTCAGGACGCCGTCGGGCGTGACATCGCGTGAGAATCGTCTCAACCAATCCACGGTCAGAACACGGCCGGGCACCGGAAATCCTTCATCCAGCACGGCAAGGGATTGGACGCGGTCGGCACGAAAGTGGCGAAAATCGTCCCGTAGCTCGCACCAAGCGCTAATCAGGGTCGCCTCGACATAATAGGCCAAGGCGAAAGGCCAGATCGTGCGTGAAGTGCGCCGCCCTTGTTCGTCGCTATAGTCGATGCGTAGCTTGCGTTCCTCGCGGATCGCGGTGCGGATCACTGACAGGCCGCCTACGGCCGGCGCGCCATGCGCCGAGACGAAGGCGATCGGCGAGGCGAGATAGTCCCGCAACGCCTCCGGAAGCACGACTTCTACTTTAGAGAGAACGCGGGCCGCCGCGTCCTGTAGCCCGACATCGCCTGTGCGGCACAGCAGCCGGACACTAACCAGGATCGCCTCAATTTCCTCGCTTGTGAACATGAGAGGCGGCAATTCGAAACCGCGCCGTAGCATATAGCCGAGGCCAGGCGCTCCGTCGATCGGAACCCTGCGCGCCTGCAAGGTTGCGACATCGCGGTAGATGGTGCGCGGGGTCACCTCCAGCTTTGTCGCCAGGGCGGCCGCCGTGACCGGGCGGCTTGCCGTCCGCAGAAGCTGTATGATGTCGAACAAACGATCGGCCCGTCTCAGGGGCATCGCCACCTCCATCCAACCGATCCTACACTACTGACAAATAGCTGTCAGCAGCCCTCCGCTAGCATGCCTTCGAGACAACGGAGGCGGATTTGATGAATCGCTACGGTGAGGATGCGCTCGGCAATCCAGGCTGCAGGCAGCGTGCGACTACCCGGCTTCTCGTGCTTGTTGGAATGTGTCTCGCCGTGTTGATCGCGCAGATCGACACCTCGGTCGTCAATCTCGCGACCCACGCAATCGGAGACTCATTCCAGGCCGGCGTGGCGCCGTTGCAATGGGTGCTGGACGCCTACAACCTCGTCTATGCCGTACTGCTGCTCAGCGGGGGCTTGGTCGCGGATCTTTACGGACGGCGCCGGGCCTTCTCGGCCGGCACAATCGTGATGGGCGCAGGATCCCTCATCTGCGCCTTCTCGCCCAGTGTCGGCGTCTTGATCGGTGGCCGCGCCATCACTGGTATCGCCGCGGCCCTGCTGCTGCCGTCGTCGCTTGCGATCATTCGCGTTGTCTGGCCGGAGCCGGCAGCGCGCGGGCGCGTGCTGGGCGTCTGGGCAAGCTGCAATGGGCTCGCATTCGCGATCGGTCCGACGCTCGGCGGCATCCTGATCGAGCATTTCGGATGGCGCAGCGTGTTCCTGCTGGCAGTTCCGCTGGCGTCCGCCGCATTCGTGCTGGCCCAGACGGCGGTGCCAGAGTCTGCCGATCCGAACGACCGGCATTTCGATCTGCAGGGCCAGCTTCTCGGCGCGCTCACGCTAGCGGGCGTCGCGCTCGCCGCGATCGCCGTTCATGACGAAGGATGGCTCTGGATAGTGGCCCTGGGTGTCGCCACCATCGCGCTGTCTTTTTTCCTTCGCATTGAGCGCCGACGCGGTCAAGCGGCACTGGTCCCCCTCGACTTGTTTCGGATCCCGGCGTTCAGCGGCGGCATTACCACCACCGCGACCATGACTTTCGGTATCTACGGTATGATCTTCCTGATACCGCTGCTCTGGCAATCCGAAGATCATTTGACGCCACGCGATGCCGGCATCGCGCTGCTCTCTGTCTCTCTCGCGTTCTTTCTTGTCTCCACACAATCCGGCCGGCTGTCGGAACGCATCGGGGCGAGACTGATGATCGTTATCGGCACCGGACTGATCGGCTGCGGATCTCTTGTTCTTGCGATAACCGACGCTGGCATGCCGATGGTGCTGGCCCAGATAGGACTGACGATGGCTGGCGTCGGGATGGGTCTCAATACCGGTCCACTTTATGGAATCGCCGTTGGCAGCGTCGGTCCGGAGCGGGCGGGCACGGCGTCGGCTTTGATCAATGTCGCCCGGATGGTCGGAGCAACCTTGGGTGTCGCGCTGTTAGGCAGCGTGTTCGCGCTGCTACATGGCGGCCCCGCGGGTTTTCGGGCGGCGATGCTCGTCGGCGGAGCCGTGCAGCTTGGCGGTGCGCTGGTGGCGTTCGCGACGGTGAAATGACCACGCGGATATCTGAAGCGCGAAGATGGGTCAGGCTCGCGATGTCGTTCGGAGCCTGGGACGGGAGGATTTCCGTGCGGACGCGCGGCTGCTGCGGCGCGGCCTGCTCGATAACGGCTATACCGAGCTTCCCGTCACCAGTGCGCATGCCACAGCACTCGACCTGCTGTCCCCGCTGCACAAGGACCCGCTCGACCGCATACTGATCGCGCAGGCGCTGGTGGAAGGGATCATGCTGCTCACCGCGGACGCCAACCTCGCGCGATATCCGGGACCGATCCAGGCGATCTGATATCGGCCAACAAGTATATGGAATCGTCCATCCAATCGTAACAAGCAGATGCAATTATATCGGGCGGGAGGCACGCTGGCGTTCCCGATAGCTTCGTATCTTGTGCCGGTTGCCGCAAAGCGACGTCGAGCACCAGCGGCGATTTCCTGGCTTGGATCGGTCGAAGAAAATCCACTTGCAGTCGTCGGACGCACACATCTTGAGGCGGTCGAGCTCCCCTGATTGCGCAAGATCGCACAGCTGAACGAGCAACAGTCCCAGGCGGCTCGATCCCTGCTGGGGCGTGAGCCAGAGAGAGGGGCGCGCCGGAACACGAACGACCAGCGGGAATCGCGCGGCGATCGCGTTCAGCTCGAGCACCGCGGGTGACGCGTTCCGTGCGTACGGCTCGGCTTCGACAAATGACCGGATGGCGGCCCGCAATCCGATGGCGGCGACGAAGTCCGCCCGCGCGAGCGAATCACCCGCATCCACGAGGCCCCGACGCCGCATCCAGGTGCCAAGCGCCTCCTCGTCCGGGAAGCGATCGCTCGGCTCATGCGTTCGCCCGTGCTCGATATATCGGCGCAGGTCCAGCGAGTTGAGAAAATCATAAAGTAATCCAATACGTTGGGGGACGTCGTAGGTCTGCGATGGGTCCATGAACACCAGTATATGGGTTTAGGTGGTTGACACCAATAGACACTAGCAATTAGTGATAGCAAGCGTCTGACCGGCTCTCCGCCGAGGTCAACCAGGAAGGATTGAGTCATGGACGATCGCACCGCGACCTTCGCGAGCGCACAGGTCGGCCGCCTGCCGGGCGTGCTGGGGTTCGAATGGATCGAGGCACGACCGGGCTTCGTTCGCGGCTGCTTTGAGATCGATGAGCGGCATTTCTCCCCGCACGGCTTCCTGCACGGCGCGACGATCGTCGCGCTGGCGGACACGGCCTGCGGCTTCGGCTGCCTGTCATCGCTGCCGCCTGGCGCGCAGGGTTTCGCCACGTCCGAACTGAAGGTGAACTTCCTCGCCGCGGCGCGGACCGGAACCGTCAGTTGCGATGCACGGCTGGTCCATGGCGGGCGAACGACTCAGGTCTGGGACGCGGAGATCGGCAGCGACGCGCTGTCGCGATGCATCGCCCTGTTCCGCTGCACGCAATTCCTGCTGTATTCCAGCGACGATAGGCCGCGCGACACGATGGGTAGTCCCGTCTCCGCGCGGGTGGGCTGAGATGCGCCCCCTGACCGCCCGTGGCGGAATCTTCTATGGCTGGATCGTCATCGCCGCCGCGTTTTCCGTCACCTTGCTCGGCTTCGGGAGCGCCTACACATTCGGTGCGTTCTTCGCGTCCTTCGAGCACGCGTTCTCGGCTTCGCAAGGCTCGGTGTCTCTGGTCTTCTCGCTTGCGGGCTTTCTCTATTTCAGTCTCGGCGGTCTCTCCGGGCCGTTGGCAGACCGGTTGGGCGCGCGGCGTCTGGCTGTCGCCGGCATGACCCTGACCGGGCTTGGCCTGATCCTTGCCGGCTGTGCCCGGACCCTGACCGAGGTCTATCTTGCGTACGGTCTCGGGGTCGGGCTCGGCATCGGCATTGCTTACGTGCCTGTACTCGGGGTGGTGCAGCGCTGGTTCATCAGGCGTCGCGCCTTCGCATCCGGGATCGCGGTGAGCGGGATCGGCGTCGGCACGCTCGTTATGCCGCCGCTGGCGACGGTGCTGATTGCCGCGCTTGGTTGGCGGGACGCCTATCTGACCCTTGGCGGGCTGGTGGTCGCCATCGGCGCAAGCGTATCGCTGTTCATCGTGGACAGCCCGCATGAGATGCATCTGAACCCAGACGGCGACAGCCAGGACAAAGCCATGACCACGCCGGCCAGGTCGGGCATGTCGGTGAGGGAAGCGGTTTGGACCGGACAATTCGTCGGTCTCTATCTGGCGTGCCTGGCCTGCGCGTTCGGGGTTTTTGTGCCGTTCGTCCAACTGGTCCCGTATGCCATCGGGCATGGGCTGAGCCCGGCGGCCGCGGCGCTTCTGGTTGGCACGATCGGCATCGGAAGCACCGCCGGCCGCTTCCTTCTCGGCGGGATCGCCGATCGTCTGGGGCGGCGTGCGTTCCTGGTCGCGACCTATCTCGGCATCGCCGCCTCGATGCTGATCTGGTCGGTCTGCGTGACCTTTCCCAGCCTCGCGATCTTCGCCCTGATCTTCGGGCTGTTCTATGGCGGATGGGTGGCCATCCTCCCGGCCATCGTCGCGGATTGCTTTGGGGTTCGCAACGTCGGCGGCATCATCGGGGTCCTCTATACCAGCGTCGCGTTCGGGACGCTCATCGGTCCGAGCGCCGCCGGTTTCATCTTCGATGCATGGCACAGCTACACACTGCCGATCCTGACCAGTGCGGCGGCCAGCCTGCTGGCGGCGGTGATCTCGGGCCTCGCCTCGCGCGTCGCCGTGCCGCGCGCCGAACAGGGGCAGGCGTGACGCGGGCACTGGGAAGCGTTCGATCGGCCGAGGCGTTCGGGCGGACCCGCCTGTCCTATTCGTTCTTCATGCGCGACTTCCTGCACAGCGAGATCGCCAGCCTGCATGGCATGTCCAATCTGCCGAGCCATCCAGACATTGCCATCGCCGCCGGCCGAGCGCTCTGTACCACCTTGCTTGAGCCGCTACAGGATACTTTCGGGCGCCTGCACATCCGCTCTTCGTACAGGTCTCCCGAGGTCAATGGCTTCGGTTGCCAGCACCGGCTGAGCTGCGCATCGAATGAAAAGAATGCCGGCCGGCATATCTGGGACCGGCCCGGCAGGAAGGGAATCGGGGCGGTCGCCTGCATCGTGGTCCCCTGGCTGGTTGACCGGCTGGAACGCGGGACACGCTGGGAAGCGATGGCATGGTGGATCCACGATCATCTGCCCTACAGCGAGTTGCAGTTCTTCCCGAAGCTCGCGGCCTTCAACATGGGTTGGCATGAGGTCCCAAAGCGCACGATCTACAGCTTCATCCCACCGCGGGGTTATCTGACACGACCTGGATATGCAAACCATGAAGGCATGCACAGCAGCTCTTATGATAACTTTCCGCCTCTCAGTTTGATGGATCGCTGTTGGAGGCCGTGATTTAGCTTGCGTATTCAGCAAAATTCAGCCCGATTGAATGGGCCTGGATCCGGGCAGGAGTCATATCTGTCGCAACGCTTGCACGGCGGACACGGCCGTTCTCGACGCCGTCCGGCGACGTCTGGCGGCCTGTCCCCACAACGACCGCGACGCCTCTGCGCCTACCCATTGATCAAACCGATCATCGGATAGGCTCGGCGGTATGCTTCCGGCGACTCGGGCCGCAAGCCACACCCGCCGTCCGTTTCTATTTCTTCGATCCTCTACGACGCGCGTTGTTTGTTGTTGCGAAACTTCGCTTCCGCCTTTCTATCTGTGCCCCGTTCGCATCCATGAGCGGGGTCGATGACCGGGACGAAGATTCTCTGGGGCCAGATGCTGGGCGCACTCGCCATGGTGCTGCTCGGCTGCTGGGCTGCCACGGAATGGACAGCCTGGCGGCTCGGGTTCCAGCCGGCACTCGGTTTGCCCTGGGTCCGAATTGGCGCGGCGCCGGTCTATCCGCCGCAGCTCTTCTTCGCGTGGTGGTACCATTTCGACGCCTACGCCCCCGGCGTCTTCGCCAGGGGCGCGGCGATCGCCTCCGCCGGCGGACTCGGCGCGGCGCTGCTCGCCATCGCGACCTCCATCCTGCGCGCACGCCAGGCGCGCCATGTCACCACCTACGGGTCGGCACGCTGGGCAACCCGGCGTGACATTGAGGCGGCGGGCCTGTTCGGCGACCGGGGCGTGCAGCTCGGCCGGATCGGCGCGCAGCCTCTCCGCCACGACGGGCCGGAGCATGTGCTGTGCTTCGCGCCGACCCGCTCCGGCAAGGGCGTAGGCCTGGTTGTGCCAACGCTGCTGTCATGGACCGGCAGCGTCATCGTCCACGACATCAAGGGCGAGAACTGGACCCTAACCGCCGGCTGGCGCGCGCAGTTCAGCCACTCCCTGCTGTTCGATCCGACCAACCCGCGCTCCGCTGCCTACAACCCGCTGTTGGAGGTTCGCCGCGGCGAGTGGGAGGTGCGCGACGTCCAAAACATCGCCGATGTGCTGGTCGATCCCGAAGGCGCGCTGGAACGCCGCAACCACTGGGAGAAGACCAGCCACTCGCTCTTGGTCGGCGCCATCCTCCACGTGCTCTACGCCGAGCCGAACAAGACGCTGGCCGGCGTCGCCGCCTTCCTCTCCGACCCGGCGCGGCCGATCGAGCGGACCTTGCGCGCAATGATGACCTCGCCGCATCTCGGCGCGCGCGGCGTCCATCCGGTGGTCGCGCAGTCGGCCCGCGAGCTGCTCAACAAGTCGGAGAACGAGCGCTCCGGCGTGCTCAGCACGGCAATGTCGTTTCTCGGCCTCTATCGCGATCCGGTGGTGGCGAAGGTGACGTCGCATTCCGACTGGCGGATCGCCGACCTGGTCGGAGCCGACCGGCCGGTCTCGCTCTACCTCGTTGTCCCACCCTCCGACATCTCGCGGACGAAGCCGCTGATCCGCCTGGTGCTCAACCAGATCGGCCGCCGGCTCACCGAGACCCTCGACGATCCCGCGCGCCGGGCGGCGGGTCGTGGTTCATCGCGGCTGCTGATGATGCTCGACGAGTTCCCGGCCCTGGGCCGGCTGGATTTCTTCGAATCCGCGCTGGCCTTCATGGCCGGCTACGGCATCCGTGCCGTCCTGATCGCGCAGTCGCTCAACCAGATCCAGAAGGCCTATGGCGAGCACGACGCAATCCTGGACAACTGTCATGTCCGGGTTTGCTTCGCGACCAACGACGAGCGGACGGCCAAGCGCATCTCGGATGCGCTCGGCACTGCAACCGAACTCCGGGCCATGAAGAACTACGCCGGCCACCGGCTCGCACCGTGGCTGTCGCATCTGATGGTCAGCCGCCAGGAGACCGCCCGCCCGTTGCTGACCCCCGGCGAGGTCATGCAGCTGCCGCCTACCGACGAGATCGTCATGGTCGCGGGCCTGCCGCCGATCCGCGCGAAGAAGCTGCGCTACTACGAAGAGCCGGCATTTCGGGACCGGGTGCTGCCGGCACCCATGCTGGCGGCACACGGCTACGCCGATCGCCCACCGGCGCTCGGTGATGACTGGACCGGCACGGCGCCGATCGGCGCCCAGGCTGCGGGCGTCGCCGACGCGGCGCTTCCGGACCCCGCCAATGGCGGCATCCGCCAGGAGCCCGAGCTCCCCGAGCACGAGGCGGTCGTGCCGGTGCGTGAGCCGGCCGGCGAGTTCGCGATCCTCGAGGACGAGCCGGACGACGAGCCGCAGCGCCAGCGCGCCCTGGCGGCCCTGCAGCGGCAGACCGTGCGCACCGCCGCGATCGACCGCGGCGACGGCATGGCAATGGGGATGTAGCCCATGAAAAGCCGGCTGAACTGCTACTTCGATCCCAAGCTGGCCGATCAGCTCACGGCCTTCGCGCTGCGGCAGGGCGTGCACCGCTCGCAGTTGGTCGAGGCGGCCGTCACCTCCTTCCTCTCGCCCGACGCGCTGGATCGCCGCGAGGCAGCCTTCGTCCGCCGCCTCGACCGGCTGTCGCGGCAGATCGAGCGGATCGAGCGGGACCTGACCATCGCCATCGAGGTGCAGGCCCTCTTCGTGCGCTTCTGGTTGTCAGCCTCGCCGCCGATCCCGGCCAGCCAGCAGGACGCAGCGAAGGCGCAGGGCGCCAGCCGCTACCAGGGCTTCATCGAGACCCTCGGTCGGCGGCTTCAGCGCGGCGACTCCCTGGTCCGCGAGATCAGCCGGGAGATCACCCCCGAACACCACGGCCGTGCCGGCACATCGGCAGGCGCCGGCGACGATGCGGACGAAGGCCTCGCACCCGCCGACGCGGACATGGCCGGGAAGGAGGGGGTTCATGCCGGTCTCTGATGGCGCCGGCGTGATGCTGGCCCGCTCGGTGCGCATGCTGCGCACCGCGCTGGGCCCGGCGATCGCCGCCCTGCTGGGCCAGCCCGACATCGTCGAGGTGATGCTCAACCCGGACGGAAAGCTATGGGTGGATCGGCTCGGTGCCGGCCTCGCCGACACCGGGCTGCGCATGCTGCCCGCCGACGGCGAGCGTATCATCCGCCTGGTCGCCCATCATGTCGGGGTGGAGGCGCACGCGCATAACCCGCGCATCTCGGCGGAACTGCCGGAGACCGGGGAGCGCTTCGAGGGCCTGCTGCCGCCGGTGGTGACCGGCCCCACCTTCGCCATCCGCAAGCCCGCCATCGCCGTGTTCTCGCTCGATGACTACGTCGAGACCGGGATCATGCTGCCCGGCCAGACGGGCCTGCTGCGCGCGGCGATTATCGAGCGCTGGAACATCCTGGTCGCCGGCGGCACCTCGACCGGCAAGACCACGCTCGTCAACGCGCTGCTCAAGGAAGTCGCCGCCACCGGCGACCGGATCGTGGTCATCGAGGACACGCGCGAGCTCCAGGTCGAGGCGCCGAACCTGGTCTCGCTGCGCACTAAGGATGGCGTCTGCTCGTTGGCTGACCTGGTCCGCTCCAGCCTGCGCCTGCGTCCCGACCGTATCCCGATCGGCGAGGTGCGGGGTGCCGAGGCGCTCGATCTGCTGAAAGCCTGGGGCACGGGCCATCCCGGCGGCATCGGCACCATCCATGCCGGCTCGGCCCTCGGCGCACTGCGCCGGCTCGAACAGCTGATCCAGGAGACGGTGGTCCACATCCCGCGCCCGCTGATCGCCGAGACCATTGACCTGATCGCCGTGCTGCAGGGCCGCGGTCGGCAGCGCCGCCTCGCCGGACTCTGGCAGGTCGGCAAGGTGCTGGCCGGCGGCGACTACGTGCTGACCGAGATCGGTACCGAGCGCCCCTCCAATATCGTCCCCCTCCAGCCCGGGAGCCATCCGTGAGTCTGAAGATCACCCTTCATCATGGGCCGCAGCGTGCCGCTGCCCTCATGGCCCTGGCGCTGCTGTGGCCGGCCTCCGCCTTCGCGGCGGGGTCGAACATGCCGTGGGAGCAGCCGCTGCAGCAGATCCTCGACTCGGTGCAGGGGCCGGTTGCCAAGATCATCGCCGTGCTGATCATCATCGGCACCGGCCTCGGCCTCGCCTTCGGCGAGACCTCCGGCGGCATGCGGCGCCTGATCCAGATCGTCTTCGGCCTGTCGATCGCCTTCGCCGCCGCGAGCTTCTTCCTGACGTTCTTCAACTTCTCAGGCGGAGCGCTGGTGGGATGACCGGGCCATCCGACATGCCCGGCTGGTCGGTGCCGCTGCATCGCAGCCTGACCGAGCCGATCCTGCTCGGCGGTGTGCCGCGCGGCATGGCGATCGCGCTCGGCACGCTCGCCGCCGCGATCGGCCTTGGCCTCCAGCTCTGGCTGGCCGGGATCGCGATCTACCTGACCGGCCATGCCGCGGCGCTGTTCCTGACCCGGCAGGACCCGCAGTTCGGGCCAGTGTTCGCGCGGCATCTGCGTGCTGCCCGCCGCCACCTGGACGTGTGAAGGAGGCGCCGCCGCCCATGCTCGACCTCCGGGAATATCGCACCAGGCGCCGGGAGCTCGCCGACTTCCTCCCGTGGGCGGGGCTGGTCGGCCCGGGGATCGTGCTGAACAAGGACGGCGCACTCCAGCGCACCGCCCGGTTCCGCGGCCCTGATCTCGATGCCAGCACGTCGGCCGAGCTGATTGCGGTCGCTGCACGGGTCAACAACGCGCTCAAGCGCCTCGGTGAGGGCTGGGCGATCTTCGTCGAGGCCGCGCGCTCCGCGGCGCCGGGGTATCCCGAGAGCCGCTTCCCCGACCCTGTGTCCTGGCTGATCGACGAGGAGCGGCGACACGCCTTCCAAGAGGAGGGTGCGCATTTCGAGAGCGCGTACTTCCTGACCTTCTGCTACCTCGCGCCGCCCGAGCGGGCCGAACGGGCGAGCCGGTTGCTCTATGACCAGGGTGATGACGGTCGGAACCGCGGGGCGGAGGGACCAGGCGAGGCCAGCGGCATCGACTGGCATGGAATCCTGGACGCCTTCGCGGCCGAGACCGACCGCGTGCTCGACCTGCTGGCCCCGCTCATGCCGGACTCCGCCTGGCTCGATAACGCCGGCACGTTGGCCTACCTGCACTTCACGATCTCGACCAACGGGCGGCATCCGGTCGCTGTTCCCGAAGTGCCGTTCTACCTCGACGGGCTGCTGCCGGATTGCGACCTCACGCCCGGCGTCGCGCCGATGCTCGGACGCGGCCACCTCCGCACGCTCACCCTGCGCGGCCTGCCGGACCGCACCTGGCCCGGGCTGCTCGACGAACTCAATCGGCTGCCGATCGAATATCGCTGGGTCGCGCGCTGGCTGCCGCTGGAGAAGGCGGAGGCGCAGAAGGAACTCGGCAAGAAGCGCCGGCACTGGTGGGCCAAGCGCAAGGGCATCGCCGCCCTGCTGCGCGAGGTGATCTGGCAGCAGGAGACACGGCTGGTCGATTCCGACGCCGAGAACCAGTCGGTGGATGCCGATGCAGCATTGCAGGAACTCGGCTCGGATGCAGTCAGCTTCGGGTATTTCACCGCCACCGCCACCGTCTGGGACGCAGACGAAGCCGCTGTCACCGAGAAGGTCCGGCTGGTCGGTCGCGCGGTGCGGGCGCAGGGCTTCGTCGCGGTCGAGGAGACGCTGAACGCGGTCGAGGCTTGGCTCTCCAGCCTGCCGGGCCAGTGCTACGCCAATATCCGCCAGCCGCTGGTCTCGTCGCTGAACCTCGTCCACATGCTGCCGCTCTCGGCGGTCTGGGCCGGGCCGGAGCGCAACGCCCATCTCGACGGCCCGCCGCTTCTGATCGCGCACACCGCGGGATCGACGCCGTTCCGCCTCGTGCTGCACCAGGGCGATGTCGGCCACACCTTGATCGTCGGGCCCACGGGGGCGGGCAAGAGCGTGCTGCTCGCGCTGATCGCGCTGCAGTTCCGTCGCTACCCTGGCGCGCGCGTGGTGATCTTCGACAAGGGTCGTTCGTCCAAGGCCGCCGTGCTCGGCATGGGCGGCGCCTTCCACGACCTCGCGCTCGGCGGCGAGGTCTCGCACCAGCATCACCAGCAAGTTGCCTTCCAGCCGCTCGCCCGGATCGACGATCCCGCCGAGCGGGCCTGGGCGGCGGACTGGATTGCGGCCTTGCTGGTCCAGGAGAGCATCGAGCTGACGCCGGAGGTCCGCGGCGCCGTCTGGTCGGCGCTCGGCTCGCTCGCCACGGCGCCGGTGTCCGAGCACACTCTGTCGGGCTTCGCCGCCCTGTTGCAGGTCAACCGGCTCAAGGCCGCGCTGGAACCCTATACCATCGCCGGCCCGTTCGGCCGGCTGCTCGATGCCGAGCAGGAGAGCGTCGGGGACGCCGACGTGCTGGCCTTCGAGACCGAGGATTTGCTCGGTTCCAAGCACGCGGCCCGCGCCGTGCTGACCTATCTGTTCCACCGCATCGAGGCAGGGCTGGACGGACGGCCAACCTTGATCGCCGTGGACGAGGCGTGGTTCGCGCTCGACGATCCAGTGTTCGCGCCGAAACTGCGGGAATGGCTCAAGACCCTGCGGCGGAAGAACGCCTCCGTCCTGTTCTCGACCCAGAGCCTCGCGGACATCACCCGTTCGCCGGTGGCGCCGGCCGTCATCGAGAGCTGCCTCTCCCGCATCTTCCTGCCGAACGCCCGGGCGATCGAGCCGGAGAGCCGGGATGCCTACGCCCGCCTCGGCCTGAATGACCGGCAGATCGAGACGATCGCGCGCGCGGTGCCGAAGCGGGACTACTGGTTCCAGTCTGCGGCCGGCTGCCGGCTGTTCGAACTGGGCCTTGGTGATATTGCGCTCGCCTTCTGTGGCGCGAGCCGGGCGGAAGACCTGGCCGCGATCGACCGCGTGCTGGGACGGCACGGGCCTGAGGGCTTCCCGGCCGCCTGGTTGCGCGAGCGAGGGCTGGATTGGGCGGCGGCGCTGATCGCGCGTGGAATAGCAACCGCGACGAGTATCCCGGACGATCCTGCCGTCATCGGCGAAGCTGCGTCCGGCGCCGATATCGGCCCCGATCCCGCGCAGCCCATGCTGCCATTCGGAGACGGTGCCGCTTGGTCCATGACGCCGATGCGTCCTGTGACGGAGACGATCAGATGATCCCTGCCTGGCTCAAGCGCACTGCCACGCGAGGGGTCGGCTCCGCTCTGATCACGGCGCTGCTGGCGATCGCGCCTGTGCTGCAAGCCGGTGCGACCGTGCCGGTGATCGATATCGCCAACCTGTCGCAGAACGTGCTGACGGCGGCACGCACCTTGGAAGAGGTGAACAACCAGATCACCCAGATCCAGCAGGGCATCGCCATGCTGGAGAACGAAGCGCGCAATCTTACATCGCTCCCGTTCTCCGTCCTGGCTGATCTGCAATCATCGATGGGGCAGATCGACCAGCTCATGGGGCAGGCGCAAAGCCTCACCTACAACGTGCAGCAGGTCCAGGCTCAGTTCCAGCAGCTCTACCCGAACTACCAGTCCGCAAACTTTCAAGGAAATGTCACACAGGCCGGCCTTCTGGCGGACGCCAACGCGCGCTGGCAGGCATCGGTCAACACCTTCCAGCACACGATGGAGGTGCAGAGCCAGATCGTCGCTTCGATACCCGCGGATCAGGCCGATCTGTCCGCACTCGTCGGCCAGAGCCAGGGCGCGGTCGGCGCATTGCAGGCGATCCAGGCGAGCAATCAGCTGCTGGCGCTGCAAGCGCGGCAATTGTCCGCGACGCAGGATCTGATCGCCGCGGATGCCCGGGCTCAGGCGGCGAATGCCATGCAGAACGCGGAGGTCAAATCGGCTGCAGAGGCCGACTGGCAGCGCTTCTACGGCAATGGTGTGAGCTATACTCCGACCCCGGTCAACGTGCTCGGAGGATCCGCGCCATGAACGCCAAAACTCTCGTCGCCATCGGCATCTTCGGCATTGCCACCCCGGCTTTGGCGGCGGCGCCGACGATCTATCAACTCGTCGCCAACCCGACGCTGCTGAACGCCGAGATGGACCGCTGCAAGCATCTTGGCATGGCGGCAAACACCGATGCGCGCTGCCGGACCGCGTGGCAGGCCGAGAACAAGCGGTTCTTCGGGAATGGGGTCACATACACGCCGGCGCCGGTGACTGTGTTCAACAACCCTCCGAAGTTCGATCCGCAACCCAACAGCCAAAAGCCGCATCCATCGACACCATCTGGTCGACCCAATGGGCAGTAACACATCCATCATCGATCACTTCCTCAATGTCTTCAGCAATTACATTAATTCAGGATTCGGCCTGATCTCCCCAGATGTCGGCTTTCTCGTCGTCGTTCTGATCGGGATCGACGCGACGCTCGCAGGTCTTGCCTGGGCACTCGGAGACGACGACGCCATCCAGGCGCTCGCGAAAAAAGTGCTGTACGTCGGGTTTTTCGCCTTCATCCTGAATAATTGGCAGCTTCTTACGGAGATCGTCTTCAACAGCTTCGCAGCACTGGGTTTGAAGGCAACCGGCTCGTCGCTTTCCTACGCCAATTTCCTCCAGCCCGGTCGGCTTGCCCAAGCGGGCGTACAGGGTGCGGACGTATTGCTCTCGCAGATCCAGCGCCTCGCCGGGTTCCCCAACGTGTTCTGGAATCTCGGTCAGATCCTGGTCATGGGCCTCGCCTGGATCGTCACGCTGCTTGGCTTCTTCGTCCTCGCCATCCTGCTCTTCCTGGCCATCATCGAGTTCAAGCTGACAACGCTGAAGGGCTTCATCCTCGTCCCGTTCGCGCTCTGGCGCGGCACCGCCTTCATCGCCGAGCCGGTGCTCGGCCAGGTGATCACCTCCGGCGTGCGCATTCTGGTCTTCGCCGTGATCACTGGCATCGGCACCCAGCTCTTCGGCCAGATCCTGCCGAGCAACCCGGCGACCGAGCTCTCGCTCCAGGACGCGCTCACCATCCTGCTCGCCTCGATGACCATCGCGGGTCTCGCCTTCTCGGCGAACCGGCTTGCCGCCGGCATCACCTCCGGCGCGCCACAGCTCGGGCTTGGGAGTGCCGCCGCGGCAGGCGGCGCTGTCGCTGGGGTCGCGGCCATGGCCGGGATGGGAGGGGTCGCCGCCGCCCGCGTCGCAGCCTCTGGCGTCGGTGCCGCAGCCTCGCTCGCCGGCGGCGCCAGCGGCGCCTACAGGCTCGGCAGTGCCACCGGCGGCGGATCCGTGGCAGCAGGTCTTGGCGGCATCGCGCGCGGTGCCGCCGGTGCCGCCACGAGCGGACTGCGAGGCACCGCGCAGAGCGCCTCGTCCGCGCTGCGCGAGCGCTTCGCCGCCGGCCAACGCGCCGCCTGGTCGGCCACCGGCGGCTCGGGCGGAGATGCCTCCGGTGCGCCGCAGACCGCCGCGGTGCCCGCCAGCGCCGGCGGGCCGGCCTGGGCGCAGCGCCTGCGGCGACAGGCCACCTCGCGCGCCATCAGCAACATCATCCGCGAAGGCGAAGGCGGCGCCGGCGGCATGCGGCCCAATCTGCGGGGAGACGGGGCATGAGGTGGCGTCGCTTCTCCAGCCGCCTCGGCGAGACCGAGGCGCCGGCCACGCCGTATCAGCGCGCCGGGCAGCTCTGGGACCAGCGCATCGGCTCGGCCCGCGTCCAGGCCGCCAACTGGCGGCTGATGGCGTTCGGCTGCCTCGCCCTCGCCGCGGTGGTCACCGCCGATGACATCCGCACCCATGCCCGCGCCATGGTCACCCCGTTCGTCGTCGAGGTCGATCATCTCGGCGCGGTGCAGGCGGTCGCCCCGGCGCGAGCAGAGGTGCAGCCGACCGACACCGAGATCGCCTACTTCCTTGCCCAATTCATCGAGCGGGTGCGTGGCCTCTCGGTCGATCCCGTTGTCGTCCGCCAGGCCTGGCTCGACGCCTATGCGCAGATCACCAGCCACGCCAAGCCGATGCTCGATGCCTACGCCCGCCAGGCCGATCCGTTCGGGCAGATCGGCAAGCGCGCCGTCACCGTGGACGTGACCAGCGTCGTGCGCGCGAGCCCGAGCTCCTTCCGCGTCGCCTGGGTCGAGCATCCCTTCCAAGATGGCACGGCCCTGCCGCCCGAACACTGGACCGCCATCCTGACCGTGGTGATCCAGACGCCCCACACCGAGGCGGCACTGCGGCAGAACCCGCTCGGCATCTACATCAATGCGATCAGCTGGGCCCGCGAGGTCAATACCGTCCAGACCGAAGGATCGACCCCATGAGATGCAGCCTGCTGTTCGCGGGCGGCTGTGCGCTGGCGCTCTCCGCCTGCGCACAGCCGGTGCCGAAGATCGCCTACGACAATCCGCAGCCCGCGCATCTGGTGCCGTTGCCACCAGCCCCGATCCAGGTCGTGACCCTGCCCGAGCCGTTGCCGCTGCCGGGGCAACTCAAGAAGCTGCCGCCGGCGTCGGCCAGCCGGGTGCCAGCACAGCCGGCGAACCCGGTCGCACGGGTGGCACTGGCCAACGCGGCGGCGCGCATCAACCCGACGCGCGACGGCTACATCAACGCCATGCAGGTGTTCCCCTGGTCGGATGGCGCGCTTTACGAGATCTACGCCTCGCCGCTGCATGTGACCGATATCGCCCTGCAGCCCGGCGAGCATCTGATCTCGATCGCGGCCGGCGACACCGTGCAGTGGAAGATCGGCAACACCACCAGCGGGGCGGGGGCGGACCAGCAGGTGCACGTTCTGGTCAAGCCGATCTCGGCCGATCTGCCGATGAACAACATCGTCATCATGACCGACCGGCGCGCCTATCACCTGGAGGTCCATCCGACCAAGGACACCTACATGGCAGCGGTGTCCTGGAACTATCCGCAGGATGATTTGCTGGCGCTCAAGGCACAGAACGCCGCCGCGACCGACTACGCGAGCGCGGTGGCGACGAACGACGTGAACCTCGCGGCGCTGCGGTTCCGCTACCGCATCAGCGGCGACGATCCGCCCTGGCGGCCGGTACAGGTCTTCGACGACGGCTCGAAGGTGTACATCCAGTTCCCGCCCGGCATCGCCCAGGGCGACATGCCGCCGCTCTTCATTCTCGGCGCGTCCGGCGGCAAGGCGGAGATCGTCAACTACCGGGTGCGCGGCAATACCATGATCGTCGACCGGCTGTTCGCCGCCGCCGAACTCCGTCTGGGCGCCGGGCCGCAGCAGATCGTGTGGATCACCCGGGCCGACGGTCACGGCTGATGGCCGGTCCCGACGACAACCAGGCGGCACCGCTTGCCTCGCCGCCGAAGGCCGATCCGGCTTCCTTCGTGCTCCGCGCGCAGCCGCGCGCCGTCACGCGGCTCTCGCGCCGCGCGCTGGTCGTGGCGGCGGGCGGTGTTGCCGTCTGCGTCGTTGGCGCGGTGTGGTGGGCGTTCGCGCTGCACAGCTTCCGGATCACCACCGGCAAGGAGCTCTACAACACCAATGTCCGGCCCTCCGCCGAGGCGATGAGCGGGCTGCCGAACGGCTATGCCAGCCTGACCAAGCCGAAGCCCCCGCCGGCGCCGCCGGCAGTGCCCCAGCTTGGGCCACCGCTGCAAGGCGATCTCGGGCGGCCGATGCTGGGGCAGAGTGCTCCGGTGGCCTTCGCTCCTGCGCCGCCGGACGCGGCGGCGCAGGCCGAGGCGCGGCTCCGTGCCCAGGCCGCCGACGCCGGGGTGTTCTTCACCATGACGACAAGCCCTGGCGGCGCCAGCGCTCAGGCTGGCCGGGGGCCGAATGCTTCTCCGGCCGGCCTGCCGCCCGCCGGCCCAGCCGCCGAGGGCGGGCCACCCGGCGCGACCCTGGCCGCCGGCGGCGCGGGGGCCGGTCAGCAGGACGCCAAGCAGGCATTCCTGAACAGCCCCGTCGATCGCGCGATCTATTCGCCCGACCGGCTGCAGACCCCGCTCAGCCCCTATCAGCTCATGGCGGGCACCGTGATCCCAGCCGCGCTGATCACCGGGCTGGACTCCGACCTGCCCGGTCAGGTGATCGCCCAGGTGACGCAGGACGTCTATGACAGCGTCACCGGCCGCTATCTACTGGTCCCCCAGGGCGCGAAGCTGATCGGCAAATACGACAGCGTCGTCGGCTATGGCCAGTCGCGCGTGCTGCTGATCTGGACGCGGCTGATCATGCCCGACGGCAGTTCGGTCGTGCTCGACAACCTGCCCGCGTCCGACACGCAAGGCTATGCCGGGCTCGAAGATGGCGTCGATTACCATTTCTGGCGCCTGCTACGCGGGGTGGTGCTGTCGTCCTTGCTCGGTGTGTCCAGCGCGCTCGCGACCAACAATGTCGTCGGCGGGACCGGCTCGGGCAACCTGATCATCGCGCTCGGCCAGAGCGGCGATCAGGCCGCCAACCAGGCCGGCCAGCAGATCATCTCGCGCGATCTCGGCGTCCAGCCGACCTTGACCGTCCGGCCGGGCTTCCCGGTCGAGGTGATGGTCAACCGCGACATCGTGCTGCGGCCCTATGGGGGCGGATGAGGAGGACGAGGATGTCGAAACTCCGCATCGGTCCGCTCCCGGACGATCGGCCGGTGAAGCGCACCATCACCTTCACGGCGGCACTGGACGCGCTGATCCGCGACTACGCCGCCGCGATCGCGGCGCAGGATGGCTTGGCCGACGCGCCGACCGTCGAGAAGCTGGTACCGATCATCGTCGAGCGCTTCATCACCACAGATCGGGCGTTTCGCGCGCCGGCATCGCAGTCGCCACGCGCCGAGCCGCGTAAGCCGCCGCCACATTCAGAACAGTCGCCTGCCGCCCGCGAACGCCAGGGAGATCAGCTAACCATCGCCGGGTCGGAGTGACCGTGGATGGGAGATAGCGCAGCAGCGCGTTGCGTATTGCAAAAAACGCTACAGCCCCCTACATTCGCGCCATGGCGAAGGGGACCACCATGACCGGCGCGGCCAAACGCAAAGACCACCCGCTGTCGATGCGGCTCCCAGAAGGCGACATCGCCATCATCGACCGGGCCGCCGACCTGCGCGGCCGGTCGCGGACTGACTTCGTGCGGGAGGCCGCGGTACGGGCCGCCGAGGAGGTCCTTATGGAAAGCACGCTGCTCCGCATGACCCCGGAGGGCTTCGAGGCGTTCGTCCAAGCCGTCTCCGCCCCCGCCACTCCCGTTCCGGAGATGGTGGCGTCCCTCCGTCGCAAGGCGCCGTGGGAGAAGGGCGCGGCGAAGCGCTGATGGCGGAGCCGCCGCTCTCCGCCCCCGAACTGCTGAATCCCGGCCACGACGTAACCCAGTTCTCCTGCGGCAAGCCCTCGCTCGATCATTGGCTGAAGACCCGGGCGCTCGCCAATCAGCAGAAGGGGTTCACGGTGGTCATGGTTGTCCACCTGGCGGGCCGAGTGGTCGGCTATTACGGTCTGGCGCCGACTGCCATTATTCCCGCCGCCCTGCCGCGCTCGATCCGCACCGGCCAGCCCCCGAACCCGGTGCCGTGCATTCTGCTCGGCCAGCTTGCCACCGATCAGGCGTGGATCGGGCGGGGGATCGGCACCGGACTCTTCAACCACGCGCTCGCCCGGAGCGTGAGCGGCGCCGCGCTGATCGGCGGGCGCGCCTTGGTGGTCAACGCCGTGGATGAGGAGGCGGCGTCGTTCTGGCGCCACCGCGGGTTCCTGCCGTCCAAGGACGATGCGCTGGTACTGTTCCGGGCGATCGCCGACATCGCTGCCTCGCTGAAGGCAGTTGATCCCCAGGCCGACGATCAGTGACCTTGCTCAGCGTCGAATCCATACCGGGCGCGGTGCCACGCAAGATTGGCACGGTGCCGGGCGGTCAGTCCTTGCAGCGTCGATCCGGGATCCGCGCTCAACGCCGCTGTCGCTGCCGCGCCAAGAGTTGGGGAAACCAGCACGGCACCGTCATCGGCGAAGCTTACGAGCCCGGCATCGAAGGCGGCATCCCACAGGGCCGAGAGCAGGAGGCCGTTGTGCACGTCCAGCCGCTCGGCGTCGGTCGTGCATTCGGCCCAGGGCACGATGTGAGAGGCACGGAGCAGCGCCGGGTCGGAGATGCCGGTCAGCGGGCAGCGCCCGCCCCAATAGGCCAGCAGCGCCTGGCGGAACACATCCTGGCCCATACGCTGAACGACGAGCCGCTCGGCCTCGGTGGCGCGGGGCAGGTTTTCCGCTGCGGCCTGGAACTGCACGAGCGGAGTGTCCGGCAGGCTCACCCCGAGGCGGTAGGCGCGATCGAGGGCGGCGTAGAGAGGTGGCAGCGTGTCAAAGACGAACATCGCCATCCCAGGCCGGGTGACGAGCGCGGTTGCGGCCGCCCCGATCTCCGCCGCGACCTCCGGGCGGTCGAGCGCGAGCAGCCAGGGGCCAACGGGCGAGGCGCCGGCGATCCAGACATCGCCCTGCGCGGTGGTGGACCCGAAGCGCAACCAGCCGTTTTGCATGCCACGCGACAGCCGGAAGCCGTTATCCGCGGCGGCCTTCTGCGCCTCGGTGCGGACGACGAAGCCCGGCGGATCCTCCGGAGTGATCGTGGCTAGCCCATCTTATTCACCGCATAGCAGGGATTCGCTGACGGGCATGGTACAAGTGTCTGGAATCGCCTAGAGATTGGGTGCTGACACCAACCCAGGCACCCGGACAGAATCTGCCATGCCCG
>Ga0307372_10000760_pt1 | contig 56499 bp, 49 predicted proteins | sample OX1MG_FD_202533 | JGI IMG/M metagenome (GOLD analysis project Ga0307372, IMG submission 202533) | Soil microbial communities from Risofladan, Vaasa, Finland - OX-1 | ecosystem: Environmental > Terrestrial > Soil > Coastal area > Acid sulfate soil | place: Finland: Risofladan, Vaasa | collected...
GAGATGGCGAGACAGCCGGCAGCGATCAGAACTGCCGCGGCGATGACTTTATATTGCTTGGAGGTCAGTTTGACCGGCATGAAATCCCTCACGTCAGTTTCTTAAACATCACCCATGCTGCTGTTCCATCCGAATAATAGGGGCTGACCCGGCGTGCCTTTTGAAAGCCCAGGCCATGGTAGAAAGCCTGAGCTTGAAAGTTGTCCTCCGCCGTCTCCAGGACAATGCCGGACCGTCTTTCGAGAAGAGCCAAATTCTCCGCTGCCCGCATCAGAGCGCGGCCTACGCCGCGCCGCCGCCAGCTCTTGACCACGTCCAGCGTAACAATGTGCAGCCTTCGCGCTTGAACACGGGTTGCAACCAGAAAACCTGCTACCGCACCGTCGCCCTCCGCCACCCAGGTGTGCGAGTCAGGATGGCCGATGAAATCGGCCAATTCCTCCTGGGAATACGCGATCTCCGGCGAGAAGCATTCGCCGTCTATCTTCCAAAGCAAATCGAATTCGGAAGGCAGATAATCACGGATGATGAAGCCAAGACGGTGCGGGTTTGAGACTTGCGAATCGGGCATGGTTCGGTTTCTTGATGCCTCGCGGTCGAGGCCGCCGCGCATCTGTGGCGTGCCTTCGCTCAGCGGAACGCGCGCTTCAGGAGCGAGAATCGCCCCTGGGATTTTGCCTTGACCGGCAGACCGGAAAGCAGCTCATCCACTTGCGCCGGAGTGAGCGGCGTTCCTCTCTGCATCCAGTGGGTGATTTCCTGCAATCCAACCCAAGCCTCCAGGCAATGCAGGCAGGCGCCGAGATGCCTCTCAATCGGGTCCTTTTCATACCAGCCAAATTGACCGTCGAGAATACGGATCAATGGGCGAATGGGAACGCAATCCGGGGTTTTGCTCCTGCGCATCCGGCGATTCATCCGGAGCCAGGCCGCCTGCCAATGGGCCGCTTCCATAGAACGGCGAAAGTCAGCCCAGAAGGCGGCGTTTAGCCGTTCCACGCTCCTTTGGGCGACTGCGGGGCTGATCCTTAAGATCAGTTCGATGTCCGGGTCCGAATAACCGGTCAAGTGAAGAAACATCATATTCTGATGAACCAGAGGCGATTCCCGCATCAGGCGGCTCAAATCCTCCAGAACGGTGATAGTGTCCAGGCCATCCGGCGAAGTGAGGTCCTCCGGCCCGGCGGTGAATTGCTCCAGAAGAGAAGCGCGCAGAACGCTGAAGAATTCGCGGTCGGACTGGGCTTCCACTTCCTTTAGAGCGGCGAAATCGTGACCGGCCAAGCTGCCGAGCACTCCCCGCCAGGCGCCCGCGATGCGACCGGGATCGGAGGAGTAGGCTTTCGCCACTCCCGCCAGCACTGGCGTGTATTGCGCCACCAGCGCGCGCCACGCTTCCGCATCTCCTTCGCGGCACCCTTGGATCATCTTGTGAAATGTCAGCAAGACGCTTCTGTCACCAAAGCTGAAAATAAGAACGAGATTTCGGCATTACGGACCGGCCTGCGGGCCGGCCGAATGGAGAGCTTGATCGCATCTCCCGCCCCCTCACCCGGCGCTGTGCGCCACCCTCTCCCCGCTTACGGGGAGACGGGCTGGGGGTGAGGGGTTGTTGAAGACCGTTGCAAGAATACGTCACCGTCATTGCGAATGGTGGCACTTTGCCTCGCAAAGCGAGAACAAGCATTCCTGGAAATTGCCATTTCCCTTGACAGGTAGTTCGCTAATTATCCAAGACAGGCCTACCGGCGCCGGGCCACTTCCACGCTTTCCCTGAGTTGCATCACCACCATATTCGCCGTTTGCGCCACAACCTGGGACAAGGCCGGGGGATTGTAGGGACGCCGGATGACGTCCTGCCAGATCGCCTTGCCAGCTTTGGTGGTCAGGAACACTTCCGAGTGGACATCCTTCAAGTGCGGAGAGTCAAAACAAGTCCCGCGCAGGATTGCGTCCGCTTCGTCCCGGCTCGACGCCACTTGGAAAGGCCCTTGCTTGGCCAGCGCCTGATCGAGCTTCAAGTTCAAGTGATTATCCATGAATTCAATATAGACGCGGTGAACCATGATGAGCTGATGGGCATCGATGATCGTCGCATTGGTTGGCCCGTTGAGGGAAGGCGCGGCGCTGCCCAAGCTCGGCCTTTGCGAGGAATCCGGCTTGTTCAACGTGGGCTTTTGGTCCTGCCCGCCCAATGCGGTGGAAAGGGGGATTGCAAAGGCCATAAAGATCAAGTTCCCAACCAACCGATGCACTTTCATGGGAAACCTCCGCCAGCATGTGATCTCGCTCACAGTCTAGCAAAAACCGGGAGCGATTTCTCTAAATGACGTGGCACACGCCGCAAGCGACGCCTTGAACAGGTCCTGCGCACGTCAAATGCGCGGCTAAGACGGGTCACGAGGGCGCTTTCATAAAAGTTGAATTTCTTACGACAGGAAAGTGTGAAGTTGGGAAGCAGTCGATGATTTCGAGGATCGTGGGGGAAGTGAAGCCAAAGCGCCGCCGCGACATCAGCGCATCCTGGGGGCCAGCGAGACCCTGGCGCTACAAACCTGTCGAGACTGGGAGCTCTTTTTCCATCATCGGCGATAATCACCGAACCTTGGGGACCGTGGAGACCGGGCAACGGGGGTTAAGAGGCATAAGCGTTCACTTAAGCCGGTTCCGGGCTGTTGTGGGCTTTTTGGAGACCGGTAGGATGCGGATCGAACGTCAGTTTTTACCGAGAAATGCAAGATCGACACGCTTCCACCCGAGGCGGAATAGACACAAGTGGCATTAAGTAAACGCTTATGGGGTTAAGAGGTCCGGATTTGCCTTTGGATCCTCCGGTGATCCTTATAATCCTGAATTTGGTCCCTTTGGCGCTGCTTCATGTTGTGCATGTCCCGCTGCATTTGGTGTTTTTCACGGATCCTATCCGCGCGCGGGATGCGGCCGCCCTGGAAAGATCGCTTCCATGCCTTCTCTTGGGCCTTCAAAGACTTTCGCTCCGCCTTGTGCTCGAACTTCATCCGTTGCAACTCGGTTTTGGGTTGCCGGGAAGCCGAAGCTGGCCCCGCCAAAGATACGATCATGAGGAATAAGCAACCCATGACGGTCCATCCTTTTCGCATCATCATCCCACTCACTCCTGACCGCAGAATAGCGCACCATCCCATTCTTGTCACCGCGCCGGAGCCGCTACACCCGAGTCGCCGGCGCCAAGATGTACCCATAGTGTAATACGCAGTCGGTTATACTTCAAGGAAATCTCTTGGAGGAATAAGGGCGGGTTTTGTCCCCGCCCCTACGGCGGGTGGGACTCAGGCTCCAATGGGATAGTTGGCTAATTGAACAGCATTGGAGCCAAGGTTGAGGGCGCGGGATGATTGGGTCAGGGCTGGTCGCTGGTTCTGGTCCGGCCCCCAAACGTAAACAATTGCTTGAGCACTTTCAGGTTCTTATCCATTAAAACCTCGACCATGAATCCCGAACGTCCGGAGCCGGGTGAAGCAAACCTCAGGTCGCGAATCGTCACTTCATCCATTTCGATTCCTTCGTCCACCTGAGTCCACGGGAACCGGGCAAAGTTCAGGAAAATCTTCGCGGTGGTGGTGTGTTGGGCGGCAAGGATTACAGGGGATGGCTTGGGCTTGGGGAACGTCCGCTCCTCATCAAGTTCCAGGCCGTTATCCAGTGAATTGACCGGAAACATAGTGAACGCTGAACCCGTTTCCACCACGCCCGTCCAAATGAAGGGATTTAGAGCGGAGGGGAAGGCCCCAACTTGGTCGGCGTTTTCGCCGCCATACAAATGGGATTCAATCATACCAACGGCCCGCAAGTGTGAAAAACCAGCGACAACCCACAGAAACACCATTCCGCACAAAGCGATGATTGCTCCGCGCTGCCCACCCCTGGAATCTTTCTTCTTCGCGCCCACTTCTTCAGAGACAAGCCGCAAAACCACAGGCATCCCCAGGCCAAGCACCAGCATCAGCAGCAGCCACGGGTCAACAATGGGGATGAGGTCCAAAGCGATCCACTTCCCACTGAAAGGCAGAAAGGGCCGGACGCCGTATTGGTTCGTATAATCCATAAACAAGTGCATAGCGGTGGAGAGCCAACAGGCACCGATCAACCATCGCATGTTGAGAAGCGGCACGTTCGGTTTCGGGCGAGCCCTCCTTCCGAAAAGGTACAAGATCAAGGCCAGGAGCCAGCCCAACACGGTCACGCCGATCAGCGAGTGGGTGATGGCCCGGTGGTAGCGCAGGTAGTTGATGCTGCCGTGCCATGCAGCGACAATGTCCACGTCCGGCAGGTTGGAGCCAATCGCCATTGCCAAAGTGGCGTAGCGCGTCTTGCGGTTGAAGCCTGCCCTTCCGAGCGCGATGCCCACCAGGGTGTGCGTGACGTTATCCACGGATACCTTCCAGCCAAAATCGTGAAAGCGGAGTGTAGAAGCGGAGGGAGAAAGTGTCAAGGCAAGCTTTGGCCAGATCCCGCCCCATCCGTCATTCCCGCGCAGGCGGGAATCCATTCCTGACAAGACTTGGTCAACGTTGTGGATTCCTGCCTGCGTGGGAATAGGAGTGAGGGCGCGGGGGCGACGAGGGTGGACGGGGGAATGACGGCGAGAGCGCCGAAATGACGTTGGGGGCGCAGGATTGTCATTCACCCGTATCATCATGATTCGGCAGGGTGATCGAGCACCAGTCGCTGTGGTGGATTGCCGCCGCACTCATCTTCATTCCTGCTCGTCTCCATCCGCAGCCGCATTCTCAGCCGCTAAAAATGGAGGCAAGAATAATCCGTCTCACTTGTCCCACTCGTCTCACTCTTCTCATTCCGGTGTGCTAGTCTCTTGGGCGGTAAGGCCAGCACCAATCAGGGCATCTTGAGACGCTTGAGACGCTTTTCGGCATCCGATCGCTTCTATTGGGCGCTGCTTTGCAGGAGAATGAATGGGTTCAGGGTGAGGAAGGCCGGCAAGTTGGGGCATCGCTCTACGCTCAGCGTCAACTTTTCTTCACAACTCTCCGGGGCAAAGCGGCAAAGGGCTTGGGAACAAAACCGGAATGTCCCATCATTTCAATCACTCGTTATGCGCGAGAAATCGCCCAATTGCAGATTCAAGGCGGCGCAAATATCTGCTAGGATAAGGGTTTGCTATTTGACGATTCATGGGACTGAGGTGAATCACGAAGATGCGTCGAACCGTGAAATGGGTTTTGGCTCTATCGCTGTTGCTTGCGGTCGCGGCATGCGCGCTGCTTTCAAGCAGCCAGGGTCACGTGCTCGCGAGATCGGTCGGCAGCCGGGCGAACTTTATATTTTCGCAGGGAGATGCAACATCCACTGCAAGTGAGCCGGGCAATCATGCCCTGGACCTGAAAAGTATTGATCCCAAGGTGAAGGCCTGCACCGATTTTTACACCTATGCCAATGAAGGATGGCTGGCTCACAACCCCATTCCTCCGCAATATCCAAGCTGGGGACGGTTCAATGAGCTTGCCATCAGAAACCGCGAGGATCTTCGCAAAATCCTGGAGAAAGCCGCGGCGGACAAGACTGCGGCGAATGGGTCCGACGAACAGAAGATTGGCAGCTACTACTCAAGCTGCATGGACCAGGCCGCCCGGGACGCGGCGGGCGTAAAACCCTTGGCTCCGGATTTCCAGAAGATTGCTGGAATCCACGACATCCCGAGCCTCGAAGCTGAAATCGCGAGCCTGCAGAGGATGGGTGTGGACGTATTGTTCAATTTCACTTCTTCGCAGGACTTGAAGCACAGCGACCAGGAAATTGGAGACGCGGATCAGGGCGGTCTGGGATTGCCAAATTGCACGTACTACACCAAGCAGGACGCAAAGTCCAAGCAGATTCGAGAGGAATACGTTACCCACATCACCAAAATGTTCCAGTTGCTGGGCGACGACGCTACCAAGTCCTCAGCCGAAGCCAAGACGGTGATGGATCTTGAGACGAAATTGGCTCAAGCGTCACTCACTCCGGTCGAGCGCCGTGATCCACAGGTCCTTTATCACAAAATGGACCTGGCGCAATTGAAGGCGCTCACCCCGTCGTTCGATTGGGAATCCTATTTCGCTGAAGTCGGCCATCCCAGCATGGGTTCCATCAATGTGGATATTCCAGCCTTTTTCAAAGAGGTGAACCAAGCGCTGACCGGTGTCCCCCTGGGCGGCTGGAAAACCTACCTTCGTTGGCGCCTGATTGACCGGGCAGCCCCCGATCTCTCCACGCCCTTCGTCGAGGAAAACTTCAATTTCAATGGCCACATCCTGACAGGATCCAAAGTGAACCTGCCGCAATGGCAACGGTGCACCGCCGCCGCCGACCGTGGCTTGGGTGAAGCGCTGGGCCAGGTTTACGTGCAAGAGTATTTCCCCCCGGCCGCCAAAGTGCGCGCCCAAGCGATGGTGGCGAATCTGATCGCGGCGTTGCATAGTGACATTTCAACTCTGAGTTGGATGGGACCCGAAACCCGCAAGGCAGCGGTCGCCAAACTACAGGCATTCAATCGTAAGATCGGCTATCCCAGTAAGTGGCGCGACTACTCTGCTTTAACCGTGAATCAAGGACCCTACGTGGAAAACGTGTTTCGCGCCGCGCAGTTTGAGTTTCATCGTGAAATCAACAAGATTGGAAAACCCGTAGACCGCACCGAGTGGGACATGACTCCGCCCACCGTGAACGCCTATTATGATCCCTCCATGAATGAGATTGTTTTCCCCGCGGGCATTCTGCAGCCGCCATTTTTTAATGCCAAGGCAGATGACGCGGTGAATTACGGGGCCATGGGCGCCGTCATCGGCCATGAAATGACGCACGGCTTTGACGATGAGGGCCGGCAGTTTGACGCCAAAGGCAACATGGTGAACTGGTGGACGCCCGGCGATTTGAAGCGTTTCCAAGCCCGCGCCCAATGCGTAGCCAAGCAGTTTGACAGCTTCGTGGTTCAGGACGACCTTCATGAGAACGGCAAACTGGTTCTGGGAGAAAGCATCGCCGATCTGGGAGGCTTAACCATCGCTTATGCCGCTTTTCAGAAATCGCTGCAAGGAAAACCTCAACCACCGGAAATCGGAAGCTACACGCCGGACCAACGCTTCTTCCTGAGCTACGCGCAGATTTGGGCGCAAAATATACGGCCCCAGTTCGCGCGGCTACTGGTGTCCGCGGACCCGCATCCGATTGCCAAATTCCGGGTGCTGGGGCCGCTCTCCAACATGCCGGCCTTTGCCAAAGCTTTCAACTGCAAGCCCGGTGACCCGATGGTCCGCCCAGCGGCGGACCGCTGCCAGATCTGGTAGTGGAAAAGGGGATCGGCCAGCCGGACCGAATCGAAATTTGCAAAGAGCACGATGCCGGGACCCGGAATCGCAGGTGTGTCGTGGGCAGCGGACATTTTCTGACCCGTTTTGGAAGCGATTGAACGCGGCGCGGGGATCGTTCATAATGTGAATCGAAGGACGGGCCCATAGCTCAGCCGGTCAGAGCGGCGGACTCATAATCCGTTGGTCGCAGGTTCGAATCCTGCTGGGCCCACCATGCCTTTGCCTTGCGCCTCCGGCGCAGGCCGCGCATGACTCATGCCAATCGATCCATGCGGGAAATGGCCACTCGCCCAGCGCCAATTGGGGCTTGACCGGCGCGAAGGCGGAGGAGTGCTATGCTTGCGGCCCAGGACGGGGAATCTTGGGGTGAGGCTGGCAGTGGGTGGATCGCAGCCAAGCCCGATGCGAGGGCTGGGAATCAATTCAAGACTCCGGCAGGTGCAGTTTTTGACAGACATTGGCCAAGTTCTGAGCGAGCATGAAGTCCTGCTGACTGGCGCGAACGGGTTCTTGGGTAAGGTCATCCTGGGTCTTCTTCTGGACCGCTATCCTGGACTGAAACACCTCCACGTTCTCATTCGTCCAGGACGGGGAATGACGGCTCAGGAGAGATTTGAGCGGGAATTACTGGCCTCGCCTGCCCTCGAATTCGTCCGTCAGAAATGGAGCCGGGAGGCTCTGGCAGCCAAAGTAACCGTCTGGTCCGGAGATATCGGAAATTCCAATTGCGGGCTGAATGCAGACGCACACAACGAACTTGAGAGCCGAATCGCGTTGATTATCAACTGTGCGGGCAAGGTGGATTTCTTCCCGCCCGTCGATGATTCATTCCACTCCAATGTGGACGGAGTGGAGAACATGGTGGCGCTGGCGCTGGAAGCGGGCGCTAAACTGTTGCACATTTCCACGGCCTTTGTATGCGGTGAGGCGGACGGGTTGATTGAGGAAAGTGAGCCGGTGCCGGGCTTTTACCCTCGCCGCCGCGGTCCGCAAGATCAGAGCTTCCACCACGCAGTGGAGATCGATCACTGCCGGAAGATGATCCGCCAAATCTATAATTCGCTGGCGGACAGTGAGGATGCTACCCCCAACAAGAAGCGAAGCCGGGAGGCGGTTGACCGCCTGACGGCGCTGGGCCGGCAGCGAGCCGCGGCATGGGGATGGACGAACACTTATACTTACACCAAGAGTTTGGGCGAGCAGGTGATTGCGTCAACAGAAGGCCTGAGCTATGCCATCGTGCGCCCAGCCATCGTAGAGAGCTCGTGGAAGTTCCCTTTTCCAGGTTGGATTGAAGGAGGCAGGACCTCTGCGCCGTTGGTCCTGATGGCCCTGGCTGGTCAGCGCGAGTGGCCGGCGCGGCGGGACGCGGCGTTGGAGGTGATACCGGTTGATATGGTTGCGGCGGCCATCGTTATGATTGGTGGACTCCTGCTGGCGGGGCGGTCCGCCTCGGTCTATCAACTGGGAAGCGCGGATGTGAATCCCATCGAGCTTGAGCCGCTGATTAAGCTACTGGGCCATTCAGCCGGACTTGCGGGCCAGGGGATTCCCAACCCAAAGGCGCGTCACGGCGTCCCGAGGTGGTTGGTAGGAGCCGGAAGGAGCGGCGGGACAAGCGCAGTGCGGTTCCTGACCCCGGCTCAATATCATGCACGGGGCGCGCAGCTCCGCAAAAAAATCCGGCGGGCGGAAGGTGTTGTGCGAGGATTGGAGACATTGCTGGGTAAGGTCCGAATAAATGGACGACAACCTTTCCGCGGGTGGAAGACGGCCCTGCGGGCCATGGATCTCCAGATTACATTTCGCGAACAGACTTTGGACCAATATCTGCCGTTCATCATGCACAACCGCTATGTTTTTGAGTCGGAGAACATTCGTGTGGCGCGAGCCGAAGTCTCGCCAAGAGATCGTGAGCTGCTGCCGTGGGCGCCAGAGGAAATTGATTGGAAGAATTACTGGATTCACCACCAAATCGCCGGCATCAAAAAGTGGGTTGAGCCGGAAGCGGTGCGGAATTGGGCGTTCCGGATTTGAGTTCAGCGTGACCCCCTCACCCCCAACCCATCTCCCCCGATTCGGAGGAGATGGGTTGGGGGTGAGGGGAGTCTAGTCACTTTTCACTCGCAACTATACACACGGACATAAGTCGGCGGCGCTACGGGACGGAGCGTCGCCGGCTTATGTCCTCACGTATAATTTCTTATGGCGACGGGGTTCAAAACAGTCCGGCAGGACGAGGCTGAGGAGCAGGTTCTTCAGGTAACCCGGGAACTGTTGCGGGAGCTTGGCTCGCGGCAGGCAACGGAAGGCGTGTCCCTTTCCTCATCTCTGGATCAAGACCTGGGCCTGGGCAGCCTCGAACGGGTTGAATTGCTCGTCCGGCTTGAAGCGCGCTTCAATACACGCCTGCCGGAAGAAATGGCGCAACAGGCTGGAACGCTGGCCGATTGGGTTGAGGCGTTACAGGATGGCCATGGCCATCAGCCCGAAAGAAAGCGTTACTCGATCATCCAGCCCTCGCGCGAGGCGCCGCCCGCGCCGGAGGACGCAGAGACCTGGGTGGATGTGCTGGACCGGCACGCGCAGTTTGACCCGGGCCGTGCGCAGGTTCATCTGCTGGAGGAAGACTCCGGCCGCGACATTACTTACGGTGAGCTTTATGAGACGGCCTCGAGGGTGGCGGCGGGGCTTGCCAGTTCCGGCTTGCGGCGGGATGAGACCGTCGCCATCATGCTGCCGACTTGTGATGACTTTTTCTTCGCTTTCTTTGGCGTCATGTTGGCGGGCGGCATCCCGGTTCCCATTTACCCTCCGGCCCGGCCAGACAAGATTGAAGAGTACGTGCGGCGGCAAATCTTGATTCTGCGCAATGCCGATGTCCGTTTCCTGATCAGCTTCGACCAAGTGAAGGCCGTCACCCAGATTATGAGGCTAAACCTGCCTGACCTTCTTGGCGTGGCGACGGTGGCAACGCTCGCAGCCCGGGGAGAAAATGCGAAATGGGCGGCAGGGCGGCCGTCGGACATTGCCTTTATCCAATACACTTCAGGCAGCACGGGTGACCCCAAAGGCGTCGTGCTGACGCAATCGAACGTTTTGGCCAACGTGCGCGGCATCGGCTGGTCTGTGAATTTCCGACCTACGGACATTGTAGTAAGCTGGCTGCCGCTTTATCACGACATGGGGCTCATCGGTTCCTGGCTGTTCAGTGTTTATTTCGGATCGCCGATTACGGTGATGTCACCTCTGGCGTTTCTGCGCAGACCGGAGCGCTGGCTCTGGGCCATGCACGATTCGGGCGGAACTCTTTGTCCCGCGCCCAATTTTTCCTATGAGCTTTGCGCGCGTAAGATTCCCGACCGCGCCCTGCAAGGTCTTGATTTGAGCGCCTGGCGGGTTGCCATCAACGCCGGGGAAGCCGTGCTGCCGGATACTTTGGGGCGTTTTGCGGACCGTTTCAAACCTTATGGATTCCGGGCTGAGGCTTTTGTGCCTTGCTACGGCCTTGCGGAGTCCTCCGTAGCTCTCACCTTTCCGCCCATGGATCGGAAGCCGGTGATTGACGTGATCCAGCGTGACCTGTTTGAAGGCGAAGGCCGGGCCATCGCGGCAAAACCCGGCGATATGAACGTCCTGCGGTTCGTCGCCAACGGCCGCCCCATGCCGGGGCATGAAGTGAAACTGGTGGACAGCCAAGGCCAGGAAGTGAGCGAGCGCGTGCAGGCAAGACTCTTCTTCCGCGGCCTTTCGCGGACCAACGGATACTACCGCAACCCTCAAGCTTCGGCCGCAGTGATTACGCAGGACGGGTGGATGGATTCCGGAGATCTGGCTTATTGGGCGAACGGCGAGATTTACGTTACCGGACGGCAAAAAGACCTGATTATCAAGTCGGGGCGCAATATCATTCCTCAAGAAGTGGAAGAGGCGGCGGCGGAAGTGCCAGGGGTGAGAAAAGGCTGCGTCGCGGCATTTGGCACGCTCGATCACGCCTCTGGAACAGAAAGATTGGTGGTGGTTGCGGAAGCGCGTGCGATTGGGACGGAAGAACAACGGAAAATGCGGGCCGAAGTGATGAAGGCCGTCAGCGCGGCCATTGGTATTCCGCCCGACGACGTGGTATTTGTCCTCCCGAACAGCATTCCCAAGACGAGCAGCGGCAAAATTCGCCGGAATGCGACACGGTCACTGTTTGAGTCCGGAAAACTTCATGACGGGAAACGGCCACCCTGGCTGCAAATCACCAGGCTTTGGTTCGAGCATTGCGGCGCCTGGGCGAAGCAGATTGGGGAGCGGCTGGCGAGAAGACTTCAGATCATGGCTCAGGCGGCGTGGGTGGGTGCTGTGGGCATCGCCGGCGGGACGCTGACAAGGATAGCGCCCCATGCCTCCGCCCGGTGTGGGGTGGTTCGGGCCAGCGCCCGCCTTCTGTTGTGGCCGGTTCGCGAACCTTTGCCGGTGGTCAGCGGATACCCGACTAAGGAGAAGTTGCCTGTGATTTTCCTCGCCAACCGGGCAGGATTTCTTGACCCTTTGATGGCGGCTGCGACGCTTCCAGGCCCGTGGGTTCTTGCCGATGGATCCGTTCTTCGACCCTTGCCCCCGGCCATCCGTTTTCTGCTTTCATCGTTGGTTTTGCCGGAGGTTTCCGCAAAGAAAATTCCGCCGGGAGGCACGCTTCAGGAGCGGATGACACAAAGCCTCCGGGCTGGACAGTCCGTGCTCGTGTTTGCGGATGGCCCCGCCGGGCTTTCACCCGCCCGCTGCCGCTTCCGGCTGGAACCGTTCCAATCGGCATCTCAAACCTTGCGGCCTGTTATCCCTGTGGCGATCGAGGGGACGCAGGCGATGATGAAGAGCCTCGTCGAGCGGTCCGCGAGGACCTATGACTGGAAGTATCCGGAAGCAGCGGCTCCGGCCCACCATGCCGTCCAGCGCGGGAAAGCTAGAATCGCTGTGGGTGAGGCTGTTTGGAGTTCCAACCCGGATCATTTTGAGGTTATCCGCTTCCGCCAAGATTGCCGGGAAAGACTTGCGCAATTGTTCGATGCGTCTGAACCCATCGGGCGTTGAACATCAGGGCTGGCTTGCATCGCGGCCGGAGCAGGCTTATTCATCTTCACGGATTTGCGACAGAAATGTTGCGGGGGTTCTGCGCCGCGAAAGTTTATTCTGCTGTTTGTGGAGAATCATGCTGGTTCGTTGCGTGATCTGTTTTTTGCTGGGCTCGATTCCCTTCGCGGTGCTTTCCATGGTCGGATCCGGAGTGGATATCCGCAAAATCGGGTCGGGGAATCCAGGATTCAACAATGTGCTCCGCGTGAGCAAGGGACGAGCGATGATTGCCCTGATTGGCGACATGGGCAAGGGGCTGCTGGCGCTTTGGATCGTGTTGCGAGTCTGGCCGATGGTGTTGCCGCACGGAATTGGTGCGGGGGTGGCGGCCGGCTGGTTGTTTGGATTTGTGACCGTCCTGGGCCATTGTTACTCACCATTCCTGAAGTTCAGCGGAGGAAAGGGGATTGCAACTTCGGCCGGTGTGATGTTGATGCTCTACCCGGAATGGGCGGCGGTGGGGCTGATTTTCTTTGTGATCCTCCGAATGACGGGCAGCAAATGGAAATGGCGAGAAGCGGGCGCTCTCGCTTCCCTCGCCACGTGGATTCTGTTTGTCATTCTGATGCTGATTTTTGTGGGGAAGATGGATGCGCTCTACGCGGCCACCATGACCCTTTTCCTGGTGTACCGTCACCAGAAGAATATCCGGAACCTGTTGATGGCGCCGAGCCGGGGCGGAAGTGGCGCCCATGAGAGGTGATGGTCACATCCTCAATATGGAAACGTCCGGGCCTCGATACGCCGTTCTCCCCATTCCGCCCGGCATGATCCAATGATTCAACCCGCCCACATCGCCTTCTACGATTTCGATGGAACTCTGGTTTCGAGCAACGTGGTGACCCGTTATGCCTTCCTCGTACGCAGGCTTCCCTCGCGGGCGCGCGCCCTGATAAAGTATTCGAAGCTTCTGGCGTCGGTTCCGTACTATCTCGGTCTGGACTTCTACTCGCGCCGCCTTTTCAACGAGGTCTTCTTCCGGGCCTACCGGGGCATGAAACAGCAATGGCTCGGGCAGATGGCCGGCGCCCTATTCGAACAGGTGATTCGTCCCACCATCCACTCCGGATCGCTGAAATTGGTGGAGCGCGACCGCGAGCAGGGATGTTATCTGGTGTTGGTGTCGGGCGAACTCGACATCGCTTTGCAGCCCGTGATACGCTATTTTGGTTTCGACGAATTGATCTCAAATTCCTTGATTTTTGAAGAGGGCGTAGCCACCGGTGAAGTCAAGCTTCCGCTCATTGCCGGGCGGGAAAAAGTGACTCTGATGATGGAAAAATGCCGGACGCTGGGCGCTAAGATGGCCGACGCACGCGCTTATTCGGACAGCTTCTCGGACGTCCCGATGCTCGAAGCCGTGGGACTTCCGGCGGCTGTCAACCCGGACCGCCGCCTCCTGCGCGTGGCCCGGGAGCGAGGCTGGCCGGTGCTGAACCTGAAAGCTAAGAATGGGGGAGACGGCCATGTCATCACGGGCTGAAGCTCTGGCGAGCGGCAGCGCCCGCCCCTACCAGTTTTCCGATCCGGCCCCCAACGCCGTAGGCCGTAATGCGCTGGTTTCTTCCGAAGGCTGCGTGGTTCGCTTGGGCGCGAAGTCTCGACCGCGTCTCATGTGGTCTGGCGAGGACCTGTTGCAAGTCCGGATGCCGGAAGGCACGCGCGTGGTCTATCCGAAGCCTACGATTCCCGGCCTACGAGATGTGCCGGGCGCCATTCGCTATGCCTTAGAGCATCCCGAGGAGATGGACCCGCTCAGGGCGCAACTGCGTCCCGGGATGAAAGTCACCATTGCGATTGATGATATCTCTCTGCCGCTTCCCAAAATGAAGCGGCCGGACATTCGTGAATCGGTTTTGAGCGTCCTGCTGCCGATGCTCGCGGAGCACGGCGTTACCGACGTTCACATCATCATCGCCACTTCATACCACCGGCGCATGGAGCCGTTTGAAATCCGCTGGGTCGTGGGCAAGAAGATCTTCCGGGAATACTATCCGCAGCGCCTCTATAACCACGACGGCGAAGCGCCGGATGGCATAGTGGAACTGGGCTTGACCGAACAGGGCGAGCACGTGAGGATCAACCGGCGCGCTGCAGAATCCGATCTGCTGATTTACGTCAATATCAACCTGGTGCCGATGGATGGAGGCAGCAAATCCGTCAGCGTGGGGTTATGCGATTACGCCACTTTGCGCGCTCATCACAACCCCCAGACCATTTTGAAGTCGGATTCTTATTTCGATCACACGCGCTCCGGGATCAACCGGTCGTGCAACCGCATCCAGAAAATCATCAATCAGCAACTGAAAGTCTTCCATATTGAAACCGTCCTCAACAATGCCATGTTCGATCCGGCGATGTCATTCTTCGTGAAGACTGAGGACCGCCATTCCGTGGTGGACCGGACCCTGTTCGCTTCGGCGCGCAAGGGATTGGGGATGCTGCCGCGCTCCGCCAAGAGGAAAGTCCTGTTTGCCATCCCCGCGGCTTACCAAATGATCGCCGTACACTCCGGCGCAACGCTTCCGGTGCATGAGAAGACGGTCGCCTACTGCTATGCGCAATACTGCGTCCCTGTCGAGGGGCAATCGGACGTTGTAGTCTATGGCATCCCCTTCGTCAGTCCTTATAATGTCAACTCCATTCTGAACCCGTTGCTGGTGCAGGTGATGGCCCTCGGCTACTTTCACAACATGTACCGTCACATGCCGGTGGTGAAGAAGAACGGTGTCCTGATCATTACCCATCCGCTTTATGACGAGTTTGATCCGCGCCATCATCCTTCTTACATTGAGTTCTTCCATCGCATCCTCGCCGAGACGCGCGATTCCTTTGAATTACAAAACAAATACGAAGAGGAGTTTGCCCACGACCCGGACTACATTCGCATGTACCGCACCGGTCATGCCTATCATGGCGTTCATCCTTTTTACATGTGGTACTGGGGGGAAAATGGGCGCGCACACATTGGGAGGGTGATTGTGGTGGGGGCCGAAAGCAAGGAAGCAGCTTCCATCATGGGGTGGGATACAGCGAAGAGCATGGATGAGGCTTTAGACATGGCGCAGAGTCACGTGGGCCACAAGCCGAGCGTAACCATGATGCACTTTGCTCCCATTCTGATGGCCGATGTGAATGGCACCCCGGCGGCGGTCTGAGCATCCATGAAGTCCATCCTTGTGACAGGCGCAACGGGATTTCTCGGCAGACACCTGGTGAACCGGCTGAAGGAAACACTACCGGACGCTCATCTCAGGCTCCTGGCGCGGGGCAAAACACCTTGGGACAGCGATCCTTCGATGCAAATTGTTCGTGGCGATGTCACCAATGCTGAGGATGTCCAACGCGCGGCCGAAGGCGTCGAGGAAATTTACCACCTTGCGGGTGTAGTATCCCGCTCACCCGGGAAGAATCGCTTTCTTTACGAAACCCACATCGAAGGCACGCGGAACGTCTGCGAAGCGGCCCAGAAGAGTGGGACAAAGAAAATTGTCGTGGTCTCTTCATCGGGTACGATCGCGGTGGGCCCGGAACCCGTCTCCCACAACGAGCAGGAAGGCTACAAGGTCGATGTGGTGGGAGAATGGCCCTATTACCTGAGCAAGATTTATGCGGAGAAGCTGGCCCTCCAGTTTGCGGCGCAAGAACAGCTTCCGGTTGTGGTGGTTAATCCGAGCTTGATTCTCGGCCCCGGAGATGTGTACGGCTCATCGACTGGGGACGTGGCGCTTTTCCTCGAAGGCCAGATTATGGCCATTCCGTTGGGTGGACTCAGTTTTGTGGATGTGCGGGATGCTGCGGCTGGGTTGGTTTCAGCCATGAAGCTGGGCAAGGCGGGCGAGCGTTATCTCCTGGGCGGTCCCAATTGGACCTTTCGCAAGCTGATCGAGAGCGTGGCGCAAATTTCCCGGAAACGCTCTCCGATGATGCAGCCGTCGCTCCGTTTATCACTTCTCAGCGCCAAGGTACTTCGGGTAGTTCTGCCTTTATTCGGAAAGCCCTTTAAGCTGGATGATGCGTCCATTAAAATGTCAGCTCTCTTTTGGTACTGTGATACGGCCAAAGCGCGGAACCAATTACATTTCGAGACGCGCGACCCGATTGCAACCTTGAAGGATACCGTGGAAGATATTCTGGCGCGGCCAGCCGCGCGGGCTTGAGCCGGCCACCAAGCATTTGCAACACAAGACCGGTTCCATCCGAATCGATTACGCCTTCTGATGACACCCCATAAAAAAACAGCCGTCATCGTCAATCCCCATGCAAGCAGCGGCAGGGCCCGCAAAAAGTGGCCCGTGATTTCGAAGCGACTTGAAGCGAGAATCGGTCCGTTCACAACGCGCTTTACAGAAAGGCCGGGCCACGCCACCCTGTTAGCCCGCGAGCTGCTGAGTCAGGGTTTCGACTTGATTGTTACGGCGGGTGGTGATGGAACTTTCAATGAAGTCGCCAACGGCTTTCTGGACCGGGGCAGCCCCGTCAACTCTGAAGCGGTTCTGGGCATATTGCCGATCGCAACGGGTGGCGACTTTCAGCGGTCTCTGGGCATCGGCGCGCGAATCGAGGACGCCATCGAGGTGATCGCATCGGGAATGCCCGGTTGGATTGACATGGGGAGAGTGGTTTGCACGGCGCGGGATGGATCGCTCCGGGAGCGATATTTTTTGAATCTTGTCAGTTTTGGAATGGGCGGAGCCGTGGCCTCGCGTGCCAAGAATTTCCTGAGCTTCCTTGGTGGAAAAGTCGCTTTTTTGTGGGCTACCTTTCTCGTGCTCCTGCGTTATCGCGGCAAATCAGTTAGTCTTTTCCTGGATGACAGCCCTCAACCCATCTGTGCCTTTGTCACAAACATCGCGGTGGGAAACGGCCAGTTTCACGGCGGAGGAATGCATCCATGCCCCAGCGCGATGCTCAATGATGGCCTTCTCGACATAACGGTGATCGACTATATGCCGTTCCTGCGATTGGTGCGTGAGATCAAAATCCTGTATTCCGCCAATGTCCTCCGCCATCCCAAAGTTCATGCGTTCCGCGCCGCAAAAATTGTGGCTGAGGGTGACCCGGAAACGCTCATTGAAGTCGACGGAGAGCCACTGGGGGCGCTGCCGCTGGAAATCACCATCCTGCCAACAATGATTAAAGTTCTGACGGGGCCAATTCATTCCCGCCGAAGTTCGAAATTTCCTCCCGGCATTTTGCAGGAGAAGGGACTAACATAAGGGAAGGAATGGAAGGGCGAATCTTCAATGTCGATAATCGCCAAAACGAAGTGCCTTTCCGGGTTTTATTGAGGAAAAGCTCCGTCCCGTCCATTGCGTAATGAGCCAGTTCAGTTTCTGATATCTCCCATTCGCTGTTTTGAGGTTTCGAGGCTGCCAAAGGTATTGATAATTATGTGGCTTTACCGGCCAGGCGCGGTTACTTTCACCCTTACCTGGTCCAGAGAGATAAAGCGCGAAGACACCAGGTGCTTGCCCCAATTTAGGTCCGGATTTTCCCCCTGGAATGGTTTTGCCAAGGCTTGAACCATTCATTTGAGTCTGACTCTTAAAATCCCGAAACAACGAGGTAAGCCATGAGCACAACTCCATTGACCAAGGCGCCCCAAGAAGGCGGGCTGGTACAAATCCTCCCGAAAGAGGCCATGATTCGCCAAAGGCTGGAAGACGAACGCCGCCGCTTGGAGGAAGAGGCGGGTTTGGCGGGCCATTCCGCTCAAAAATTCCGGAAGCCGGTGGAGCGGCCCTTTGTCCGCTCGGACCGTGACAATACCACCATCCTTTTCGGCGGCCTCACCTGGAAGCATGAAAAATTGGTGCACGGCGCGCTTGAAAGCCTCGGCTACCGTTGTGAGGCACTTCCCGTGCCCAACAAGAAGGCCTTTCAGCTCGGCAAAGAATACGGCAACAACGGCCAGTGCAACCCCACCTATTTCACCGTAGGCAATCTCGTGGAATACCTGCAACACCTTGAAGAAAAAGGGTTAAACAAGAAGGAGATTGCGGAACGCTACGTCTTCTTCACGGCGGGCGCTTGCGGCCCGTGCCGGTTTGGGATGTACGAAGCGGAATACCGGCTGGCCTTGCGCAATTCCGGATTCGACGGCTTCCGTGTTTTGCTGTTCCAACAGAGTGGGGGATTGAACCAGGCCGAAGCGGCAGCCGGCCTGGAGATGAACCTGGATTTCTTCCTCGGCATTCTGAACGCCCTGAATGTTGGCGACATTGTGAATGACGTTGCCTACCAGATTCGCCCGTTTGAGGTGAACGCTGGGGAGACGGACCGCGTCCTGGACGAATGCATGGACCTGCTGCAGGAAGTGATGCGGCGGAAGCAGCCGTGGACGCTTGAGGGCAAACTGGGGTCGCTGCTGAAAAAGACCTCGTTTGCGGGCACCGCAGAGTTTGCCGGCAAGTTCCTGAATCAGATTTATGGGGATGAATACGTGGCCGCGCTCCACGAAGTGCGCGATCGGTTCAACGCCATCGCGCTGGACCGCACTCGGGTGAAGCCCATCGTAAAAATCACCGGAGAATTCTGGGCCCAGACCACCGAGGGCGACGGCAATTTCAATATGTTCAAGTTCCTCGAAAAGGAAGGCGCGCAGGTGCTGGTGGAACCGATTGGAACTTGGATCATGTACATGATTCACCAGGCCAAGCAGAAGATCAAGGATGAGCGCGGCGTGGACTTGATCGCGAACGGCGTCTCCAAGTGGAACTTCAGCAAGGTCTTTGGCAGCCACTTGAACACATCCCAACGTGTCACCAAGCTCACCCTTGCCGAGGGCATTTTCAAGCGTGAATACAACCGGCTGATTGAGGCGCTGGGATCGATGGCCCACCATTTGACCGACCAATACGAGATGCAACGCCTCGGCCATCCATTCTATAACTCCCGCGCCGGTGGCGGCGAAGGCCACTTGGAAGTAGCGAAGAACATCTACTATTCCAATAAGGATCTTTGCCACATGGTGCTGAGTCTTAAGCCGTTCGGATGTATGCCCTCCACTCAATCGGACGGAGCGCAATCCGCTGTAGTCTCCCAGTACAAGGACATGATCTTCCTTCCCGTCGAGACTTCCGGCGAAGGTGACGTGAATGCCCACAGCCGCGTGCAGATGGCGCTGGGTGAGGCCAAGAATCGCGCCAAGAATGAAATGAAGACCGTGCTTTCCGGCGTAGGTGTGACGCTTGAGGACGTTCAAAGTTTTGTGAACGATCATCCCGAAATGCAACGGCCCCTGTACAAGTTCGGGCACAAGAAGGGCGTAATCGGGGTCGGGGCGAATTTCGTACTCCACGCTGCGGAGCGCATGAAAGTGGAGGCGCGTCAGATGGTGGCGGTGTAGCTCGCTATCGGGGCGGCTCTTGTAGCCGCCCTCCGGCACCGACAATAAATCGGCACGCTGGGGCGGCTTGTTGGCAGGTGGCAAGCACGAGTCCCGCCCCTAAACTGGACGCGGATACGGGAGTGACCATGAACATACCAGGCCCCAAAGATTTGATGGTCGGACTCGACATTGGCTCGACTACAGTTAAATCAGTTGTAGTGGACGCGACGAACCAGAATATCGTTTGGAGTGATTACCAGCGCCATGACACGAAGCAGCCCGAGAAGACGCTGGAGTTCCTGAAGCGCATGGAAGCGGACACCGGGATCAAGTCCGGCGACACCCGCATTTTCATCACCGGAAGCGGCGGGGGAACCATCGCTCAGTTCATCGGGGCCAAGTTTGTTCAGGAAGTAAATGCAGTTTCCCTGGCAGTGGAGCACCTCTATCCGGAATGCGGTTCGGTGGTGGAGCTTGGGGGCCAGGACGCCAAGATCATCATCTTCAAGGAAGACCCGGAAACTGGCCGGAAGAAAAAGATTCCCTCGATGAATGATAAGTGCGCCGGCGGCACGGGCGCCGTGATTGATAAGATCAACGCCAAGGTCCGCATTCCAGCCGATCAACTGTGCAAGATGGGTTATTTCGGGTTAAAGCTGCATCCGGTGGCGGGCAAGTGCGGCGTCTTTGCCGAAACGGACATCAATGGTCTGCAGAAGTCCGGTGTGCCTCCCTCGGAGCTTATGGCGTCTTTGTTTGAGGCCATCATCCAGCAGAATCTTGCCGTCCTCACGCGCGGCAACACGTTGCGGCCGGTGGTGCTGCTGCTGGGCGGCCCCAACACCTACATCCAGGGCATGCAGGATTGCTGGAAGCACAACATCCCCAAAGTTTGGGAGGAGCGCAACTATCCATTGCCCGAAGGCGTCGATCCCAAGGAATTAATCCGCGTTCCTGACAATGCCCAGTATTTTGCCGCGATCGGCTGCGTCCGCTTTGGATTGGATGAGGATGCAAACATCGGAATTTATAAGGGTTCTGAAAAGCTGGAGTGGTACATCAACGTGGGCCGGGTCGAGGAAAAGCAGAAGAAAGGATCCGCTGGCCTTTACAAGACAGATGATGAATTGGAGCTTTTCAAGGGCCGCTATCAGCCCCACAAGTTCGTCCCTCGCGCCTTTAACCCTGGCGAGCACGTCCGCGCTTTCATGGGAATTGACGGAGGTTCCACCTCCACCAAGGCGGTGCTGCTCAGTGAACAGGCCGAAGTCATGGTGAAGTGCTACCAACTCTCCAAGGGCAATCCCCTGGAAGACACCATGGAGATGTTTGCCAATCTGCGCAAGCAGGTGGAATCCCAAGGTGCGACGCTGGAGTTGCTGGGGGTGGGCAGCACGGGTTACGCCAAGGACATCCTAAAGGACGTTTTGCAGGCAGACGTTGCCATCGTCGAAACCGTTGCCCATACCGAAGCTGCGTTGCACTTTTATCCGAATGCCGACGTGATTTGCGACGTGGGCGGACAGGATATCAAGCTGATTATCCTGCAAAATGGCCGGGTGAAGGATTTCAAGCTGAACACCCAATGCTCGGCGGGCAATGGTTATTTCCTGCAATCCACCTGCGTAGGTTTTGGTTACGACGTAAAGCAGTATGCCGACCTCGCCTTCAGTGCCAAGGCCATGCCCATGTTTGGTTATGGGTGCGCCGTGTTCATGCAGTCCGACATTGTGGACTTCCAGCGCCAGGGTTGGAAGCCGGAGGAGATCATGGCTGGCCTGGCGAACGTTCTGCCCAAGAACATTTGGCTCTACGTCTCCCAGATTCCGAATCTGGCTTCGCTCGGTTCCACGTTTGTTTTGCAAGGCGGCACCCAGCACAATCTGGCTGCGGTGAAAGCTCAAGTGGACTTCATTGAGTCCCGTTTCAGGGACAAAGGCGCGAAACCGAACGTCATCGTCCACGAGCACTGCGGAGAATCGGGCGCCATCGGCGCGGCGTTGGAGTCTCGCCGCCTTTACAATCGCGGCCAGCGGACCAAGTTCATCGGCTTTGAGGCCGTCGATCAGATAACCTACTTAACCCACCGCAGTGAGGACACTCGTTGTTATTTCTGCAAAAACAAGTGTATGCGGACGTTTATCGACGTGAAGATTTCCAGCGCCGATGAGTCCTGGAAGAAGTCGAAGATCCCTCTCGAAAAGGGAGTGAAGCGCCTGATCGTCGGCAATAGCTGCGAAAAGGGTTTGGTGGAGGACGTGAACGACATGCGCGAGATCAAGAAGGGTCTCGACGCCGCGAAAAAGGACAATCCCAACATGGCCGAAGCCGGAGCGCGGGCGGCCTTCAAATCTTATGCGCCGCCGGTCGTTGCTGATCCACTGCCGCGCTTTGCCATTACCACCGGACAGAAGAAGCGTGTCGAGCTCATGAAGAAGCGCAAGGATTTGAGGATTGGCATTCCCCGCATTCTCAATATGTACTCGGTCATGCCCATTTTCAGCGCTTATTTTGAATCGCTCGGCATCCCTGCGGAAAATCTCATCTATTCGGACTACACCAATGAGAGCCTTTACAAGGAGGGCGCCAAGCGCGGCGCGATTGATCCGTGCTTCCCGTCCAAGGTTGGAATTCCGCACGTTCACAACCTGCTTTACGTACACCATAAGAAGAAGCCGCTGAACATCATTTTTTGTCCGATGATTGATGACCTGCCGAGCGATCTGAAGTTCGCCCAGAGCCATCGTTCCTGCCCCACGGTGGCGACCACGCCGGAAGCCATCAAAGCGGCCTTTACCAAAGAGAGTGACATCTTCAAGGAGAACGGCATCCTGTACCTTGACACTTTCGTATGTCCGGGCAAGCCGGCCCTGCTCACTAAGCAGCTTTACGAGCAGTTTTCTGACATTTTGGGAATTTCCGAAGAAGAAAACCTGCGGGCCCTCAACGAAGGTTTCAAAGCGCAGGAGAAATTTATGAATGGCATCCTGCGGGCCCAGGGCCGCGATATTTTGAAACGGCTCGAAACCGAAGACAAAATCGGAATCGTGCTGCTCGGCCGCCCCTATCACAACGATCCGGGAGTCAATCACGAGATTATGGAGGAATTCCAGAAGATCGGTTACCCGGTCCTTACGCTACAATCGCTTCCCATCGATGATGACATTCTGGAGCCGCTCTTCCGGGAGGACATGGAAAGCGGTGACATCGAGCACCCCATGGATATCCGAGATGTCTGGAAAAACAGCTACAGCGAAAACACTTCGCAGAAAGTGTGGGCGGCAAAGTTCACAGCTCGGCATCCCAACCTTGTGGCGCTGGAGCTTTCCAGCTTCAAATGCGGCCACGACGCTCCCATCTATACCGTGGTGGAAGAAACGGTCACCAAGTCCGGCACGCCCTATTTCTCCTTCAAGGACATTGATGAAAACAAGCCGGCGGGTTCCATCAAGATTCGCGTCGAGACCATCGGTTACTTCCTGAAGCGCTACCGCGAGGACATAATGACTCGCAAGCAGAAGCAGCGTGAAATTCATGAAAAACTGAAGGAGCTGGAAGCTCAGCTTCGCGCCGAGATGGATGAGTTGCCGGTGGGCGTACCGCCCGCGCCCTATGAGATTGAGAGCCCGGTAGGGATGAATGCCATTCGGCAGGAAGAGTAGCAGTCTGAGGGCTGATGACCCTTTCGGTGATTTCAGTATGACGACCGCCAAGCTCTATCCGTTCACAAGGGCTCTCCGGGACTGTTGCTATGAACAACGTGTACTGCTTGTCCCGTGGACGAAAGCTCACAAGGCGACGGTGCCCTTCCCGCTGGGTAATGACAAGACTCTGTTAACCTGGCGCTTCCATCGGCGTGCCGTTTGAGATTTGAAGATTTGAGATACCACCATGACCTACGAGCGTTTCGAGCAGCTTCCAGTGTGGCAAGCGGCGATCAAGCTGGCGCAGCAGATTTATCATCTCGCCAAAGACCGGGCATTCCGGGGGCAGTGGAGCCTGCGCGATCAAATCGAGCGTGCCGCGGTTTCGGTGTCGAATAATATCGCCGAAGGGTTCGAGCGCGGCACCACGCAGGAACTGCTCACGTTTCTCTATATCGCCCGTGGTTCTTCGGGTGAAGTTCGCTCGATGCTTTGCTTGCTGGAAACCATTCCTGAATTCGCTGATCTCAAATCTGAAATTTCAAATTTGAAATTGAAGCCGAAGGAATTTCAAGACAACTGCGAGGCTGGGCCGATAAGTTACAAAGCACGGGTATCAGAGGGCAGCGATACCTGGATGATAAGACGCGCAAGCGCGAAACGGCTCTGCGAGACCGCCATGAGTTCCTGGAAGAGTTGCAGAAAATTCGCGGGCAAGCGGTGAAAAGCTGAGCGGGTTACCGTTCAAGGTGGCAAATTTCAAATTTGCAATTTTCAAATTGTTTACATTTGCGATTGCCGGCGGCGCGACATTGAGCAAAGCACCGTCCGGCACCGCCTGATCCTACGGAATAACCGGAAAAGCTCTCGTCACGAATCAGCGGGCCGAAGCGAGCAGCGCAAGCTCAGCGGGTGATCGATGCCATTTGAGTCTGACAAAATCATGTTCGAGGTTTACAAGGAGACCACCTACCAGGGCCGCTTCAAGGTGATCTATTTCACTGAGCTTCAGGATCACAATAAGGAGTATGAGATTAACCGCGCCATGGCGGGTGAACATTTCTTTGACGGGTTCATCCGGAATTACAAGAAGGACCAGGCAAAGGCCGCGATCGATAAATTGCTGGTGCGGATGAACTCCGGCGAGGCGATGGACGCAGCTCAATTTGAAAGAGAACTCCAGCCATTTATGCCGTCTGCGAGTGTGACTTCGAACACGGCAAGCTAAGGCGTTGTTAGATAATGGATGTTCCATTTCGAATCAAAAGCACCCCTTCACTTCCACCCACTCCCCACGGGCGGGAAGAGGGTGCAGCAAAGTGGCGGGTAAGGGTGCCGGTTGGAAGATGGAACAGTTATTCCTGAACGGGTTCTGATTATCCCCTAACCCGGCATAGCCGGAACCAAAAAGGAAAAGTTGGAGGCACTTTGAAATGCCTCCAAAGCCGCGTAAATACAGGGCGAAACAGCAATAGCCAAAAAGATTCTGCCAGAAACGTGCAGAATTTAACTTCAAAGGTTCTATGAACTTCTGGCGGGAGCACGTCATTCAACCGGCCCTCGACGCCGGCATCGATGAGGAAATTCAGTCGCAGCATTCCGTGCTCGGCCAAGATCCAACATCCGCCAAGGCATGGTTTGGGCTCGGCAGCCTTTACCATGTGCGGGGCAACAAGAAAGAAGCGATGGATTGCTTCCTCCATTCCATCGAAATCGACTCGGGCTTTTCAGCGGCTCATGTGGCAGTGGGAAGGCTCTACGCGGTAGAAGGCAATCTGAATCTGGCTTGGGAACACGCGCGGCAAGCGGAACGCCAGGGAGACAATTCGCTGTGCGAGCAACTCTCGCGACACTCGAAACCGCTCGCTGACCTTTGAGGATCACGGGCCCGGTCATGCACCCCACCTCGGGCTGTTATACTCGACGAAGGAAGCCGACAGCGTTGCAAGACTGTAGCACCGGTCCGCGACCGGCGTATTTCGCCGCTCATAGAGCGGCGCCACAGCGAGTGACCTGCCCTGACTTATGGTGCCCTGTATAGCTCAGACCCCCCATTGCCTCGCCAACCCTTTTGCACTTCACTTTACTCCAGCGATCCAATCAAAGCGGTTGTAAACTCCTCAGTTGAAGCCGTTCCACCCACGTCGCGCGTCAAATGCATCCCTGCGCCGTAAATCTTGTCGATGGCCTTGGTAATCCGGTTTGCAGGGGCGTTCAGCCCCATGTGACGCAGCATTAAGGCGGCGGACAGAATCATGGCGGTGGGATTCGCCTGCCTTTTGCCGGCAATGTCTGGGGCGCTGCCGTGAACGGCCTCGAAGAGCGCCATGTCCTCACCGATGTTGGCTCCCGGAACCAATCCCAAGCCGCCCACCAGGCCAGCTCCCAGGTCGGAGACAATGTCACCGTAAAGATTCTCCAGCAACAGCACGTCAAAATTCTGCGGCCTCATCACCAATTGCATGCAGCAGTTATCTACGATCACCTCTCCATATTCGATCTCAGGATAAACCTTGCTGACCCGCCGCACGCTGTCCAGGAAAAGCCCATCCGACAGTTTCATGATATTCGCCTTGTGAACCGCCACAATCTTCTTGCGGCTATGGTGCCGGGCGTAGTCAAACGCAAACTTGGCAATCCGGGTGGAGGCGCGTTCGGTGATCACTTTTAGACTTTCAACCACGCCGGGGGCCACGATATGCTCCAATCCAGAGTAAAGGTCTTCAGTATTTTCTCGGACGATAATCAAGTCCACGTTGTTGAAGGGCGTCTGAATTCCGGGAATGTTCTTTACGGGCCGGAGGTTGGCGAAGAGGTCGAGTTCCTTGCGGAGGCTAACGTTCAGGCTTCGGTGCCCGCTGCCAATCGGTGTGGTTAAAGGCCCTTTCAGTCCAATACGGTTCTTGCGGATGGATGCGACCACCGGGCTTCCCTGGGGGTCATCCTTGCGACGGCCTGCCAGGGCGCGTGCGTCCTGCTCATCCCACTCCAGGTCAACCTTGACAGCTTCCAAAAGGCGCACCGTGGCTTCGGTGATTTCTGGACCGATTCCATCGCCCGGGATCAATGTTACACGATTGGCCAAATTTCCTCCTTGCAGGTTGGGGATTGTTTTCTTGGCAGTGCGCCTCGGTGATTGAAACATGGGTGCTAAAAATTGGCAAGGCGTGGCGTAGAGGCTTCGACGCTACAATGCCAATCGCCGCAAGCGAAGGGCGTTTGAAATAACGGAAACTGAGCTGAAGGTCATTGCAGCGCTGGCGATGATAGGACTTAGGAGCAAGCCAAAGAAGGGATAAAGAACTCCCGCCGCAAGTGGAATGCCAAGGGAGTTATAGACGAAGGCGAAAAAGAGGTTCTGTCGGATGTTGCGCATCGTGGCGCGGCTCAGGCGGCGCGCCCTCACAATACCGCCAAGGTCACCCTTCACCAGGGTCATTCCGGCGCTTTGAATGGCCACATCGGTTCCCGTGCCCATAGCGATCCCAACGTTAGCCAGCGCCAGCGCCGGAGCATCGTTGATCCCGTCGCCAGCCATCGCCACGATCCGCCCTTCCGATTGTAAACGCTTAACGGCCTCAGCTTTTTGGCCTGGAAGAACCTCGGCCTGAAAATCGTCAATGCCCAGTTTTTCGGCGACGATCCGGGCGGTGCCCGTGTGATCGCCTGTCAACATCACCACGCGAATCCCTTCATCTTGCAGCGTCCGGATTGCTCCCGCCGCCGATTCTTTGATGGGATCGGATATGGCGAGCAAGCCCGCTGGTTGTTGGTTCACGGCAAGGAACATGACGGTCTGGCCTTCGTGCTCTGCCGCATTGGCGAGCTGGAAGAGGTCCCCAGCTTCAATGCCTGCTTCATGGAGCAAGGAGCGGTTGCCAAGCACCAGCGAGCGGTTCTCAACCTGACCCTCTACGCCCTTGCCTGGGATCGCCCGGAATTGAGCAACTCCAGCCAATGAGATGCCCTTCGCTTCAGACGCAGCAACCAGCGCGCCCGCCAGCGGGTGTTCGCTACCTCGCTCCAGGCTCGCCGCCAGTCTCAAGACCTGGCTTTCATCGAAGCCGTTCAATGCTTGAACGCGGGTAAGACGGGGTTTGCCTTCGGTCAGCGTACCGGTCTTATCCACAACCAACGTGTCGACTTTTTCCAATGCTTCCAGCGCCTCTGCATTTTTCACCAGCACGCCGGCGGTAGCTCCCCGTCCGGTTCCAACCATGACCGCCATGGGTGTCGCCAGGCCCAGGGCACAAGGGCAGGCAATGATGAGGACGGACACGGCATTAACGATGGCAAAGGCCATGCGAGGCTGCGGACCGAAAATCGCCCAGACAACAAAGGTCAACACCGCCGCACCCACGACGGCAGGAACGAAGTAAGCGGATGCCACATCGGCCACGCGCTGGATGGGAGCGCGGCTACGTTGCGCCTCACTGACCATGCGCACAATCTGCGCCAGCAAAGTATCGCTTCCCACCTTCTCTGCCTGGATAATCACCGTTCCACTGTTGTTTAACGTTCCTCCCGTCACGCGGCTGCCCGGTTCCTTGCTTTCAGGAACCGGTTCGCCGGTGATCATGGATTCATCCACAGAAGTTGATCCTTCGATCACGATTCCGTCGACCGGCACTTTCTCGCCGGGCCGGATGCGAAGCCGGTCGCCGGGTTTCACCAGTTCGAGCGGAACGTCCAACTCCGTACCGTCAGCCTTCACCAAACGAGTGGTCTTGGGGGCAAGGCCCAGGAGTGCCTTGATGGCGCTTGAAGTTTTGCTGCGTGCGCGAAGTTCCAGGACTTGGCCAAGCAGAACCAGCGTGGTGATGGTTGCCGCGGCTTCGAAGTAGACTTCAACCTGTCCGGATGCGTCCCGGAAGTTGGAGGGAAATATGCCAGGCACAATGGTTGCGGCCAGGCTATAGAGATAGGCGGACCCCGTGCCGATCGAAATAAGCGTGAACATATTCGGACTTCGATGGACGATGGAAGCCCATCCGCGTTGAAAAAATGGCCATCCCCCCCAGAGAACGACTGGAGTGGCAAACGCGAGTTCGCCCCAGGCGAGCGCTGGATGAGAAAGCAATCGTGAAAACATTGCGCCATGCACCATTCCCGTCATGCTCGCGATCAATTCCGGGACCGTCAGGATAAGGCTCACCCAGAACCGGCGCTTCATATCGGCGTATTCCGGGTTTTCCTCTTCCTCCAATGACACGGTGCGAGGTTCAAGCGCCATGCCGCAGATGGGACAGGTGCCGGGTTCCATCCGGACCACGTCCGGGTGCATGGGACAAACGTATTCGGTCCGGGACTTTGCCAATACCGGCGCCAGCGGCTCAAGCGCCATCCCGCATTTGGGACACGGTCCTGGCGAAGGTTCGCTCACTTCCGGATCCATGGGGCAAACGTAAGTGGACGCGCCTGATTCGGCGGGCACTGCGGACGGTGTCTGGCCACTGGCCTTCTGGTGGTCATCTTCCGAGATTAAAAAGGATTCCGGATCGGATTGAAACCTCGCCAGGCACCCTGGATTGCAGAAATAATACTTTTCGTCGCGATACTCGTAAGTCCCCGCTGCGGTGAGCGGATCGATTTCCATGCCGCAGACAAGGTCCTTAACCCGGTTGCGTGAAACCGTTTTGACATCGCTGCCAGGCGACTTCGAACCGGTATCATGCGGCTTGGGTTGTGGCGTCGCCATTTGCCTTCCTCGCTTGCCTGAGAGCAATTGCGTGACCCCGAAGATGTGAAACCAGGGTTTTATGACTCAATTAATTCGATGCGGCGAAGGGACCAACCGGTGCTTTGGATATGTTGCCGGGATATGTTCTGCCGTGCATGGGGAAACTGTCGGAACTCAGTCGCGCTAACCTGGATTATCTATGAACTTCTCTCCTGAATCCACAATGGAACGGAAGACCAATTTGCTGTTCCAGGAACAAAGCCACCTCGACAGTGCGAAGAACCCAGTAAACATGCGCGTGCGAGCCAAAAGAGCAGAAAAAACAATCCTTTTTTACTTATGGAAAAGTCTGTGAGCCATTTACAACATAAAGAAGCCAAAAGTAACAAAGCTAGAACAAAGGCACTAACGAGCCATCATAAACCAGATAACCCTCAGATAATGCTAAAGTTACATCGATTTTTCGAGAAAATCAACGCAATGGACTTGTAATCAATCAGTTGTGGACTTTGCGCGGAAAATCAGCTCAAAAAATGGCTTTGCTCGCATTTTTCGTCGGCGTAGGGGCGGGCCTTGTGCCCGCCCGTGGGTGACCACAAGGGTCGCCCCGACAAGGGCCAAGTGGCGCAAGCCCGGGGATGGAATAACGCACCCCCGTCAGTTCGCGCGGCCCACGGCACTCTTCAACTCCAGCGGCCGCGGCCCTGCATTTTGTCGTCACCCCCCGCTTGGGCGGGGGTTCATATCTCCACTTCCCGCTTGCAGGGAGCGGGATGGCATGAGGGGAAGCGCGACAACCCTGCACAGGAGGTACGCACTAACTTAACTGAACGGTATTGGGGCTAATAGGCCGTGTCCGCAGAGGCCTGGTTCATCCCAGCCTGTGTCTTCCAATCGGCAAGGGCTTGCACAAATTGGATCATGCGCGGGTCATCCCAGTCGGTGGTGCCGATGACCTTTTCCGCCAGGCGCCCGTTTCGATCAAAGATATACGTTTCCGGAAATTTGAAGGTGCCGAATCGGGCAGACAAAAATTGGTTCGGGTCTCTGGCGACCGGGAAAGTGATATCGTGAGTTGCGATAAAGCTGGTCAGCGCAGCGACATCCTGATCCACGCTAACGCCCAGGACTTTGACGCCGAGCGGTTTTACGCGCTCAGCGAATTTTTCAAGGCTTGGCGCTTCCGAAACGCAAGGAGGGCACCATGTGGCCCAGAAATTCACGACCAGCACCTGGTGGCGATCATCTCTCAATAAAACCGTCCCCGCCGTTAGAAGCGGGATCGCGAGCGCCGGCGACTCGGAGCCAATTTTGAGCGGCTGAGCCGGGCGGTTCCTGAGCCCAAACAGTGCGCCCAGCAAGCCTGCGCCAAGTATACCCGCAATCCAAATGGTTCGTTGTTTGCTCATCAGGGTTCACGTCTATTATACTGTTAAGCGAAGCGCCTGCTTAGAAATTACTGTTCCACCGCCGACCAGCGGCCCCTCACCCCTTCCCTCTCCCCGCAAGCGGGGAGAGGGAAGGGGTGAGGGACTTATGGGGGCCGCAATGGACCACTTACTGATTGACAACGCCGAAGCAAGAAATGAATGGAAACAAGCAAAATCAGGCAAATTTTGGCGAACCCGTACTTCCCGTTGAGACGTGCAAAGTGAATGGAAAAACCAAAGCCCCTGTTTCCGTTATTATTCCGGCGCGGAATGAAGAGGCCAACATCGCCCGAAGCGTGCGGTCTGTTTCCAGGCAACGGGGAATCTGTGAAATCCTTGTGGTGGATGATCAATCGCAGGACCGGACCGCGGAAATTCTGGCTGGATTGAGCTCGGAAATTCCTCTCCTCCGGACCATCCGCATCGATTCATTGCCCGAAGGCTGGACCGGCAAGGCCCATGCGGTAGCGGCTGCCGCGGCCGAAGCGCAAGGTGAATGGCTGCTGTTCACCGATGCCGATACGGAGCACATGCCGGGAAGCCTGGAACAACTTTTGGAACGAGCCGAAGCCACACGAGCCGATTTGCTTTCAATTTCTCCCGGTCAGCAAACGCCGACGTGGTGGGAGAAGGCCGTTTTGCCACGAGCTTTCGTGGAACTGGCAAAGCTCTACCGGTTTGAAGATGTGAGCGATACCCATTCCCCACAAGCCGCTGCCAATGGGCAATACATTTTGATTCGCCGTTCCACTTATCAGAAAGCGGGCGGCCACGAAGCGGGGCGCCACGCCATTCTGGAGGACGTTGATCTTGCCCGTCGTGTGAAACAGAGCGGCGGGCGTCTGATTTTCTTGCCGGGTCATGCGTGGGTCCAGACGCGGATGTACCAGAGCTTTCAAGAGATGTGGAGTGGCTGGTCAAAGAACTTTTATCTGCTTTTCCGGCAGGATTTGGCTTTATTGTTGGAAGCGGCGTTTCGATTGGCGATATTGAATGGGATCTTGCCACTCCTTCTGTTTCTTCTTCCTTTCTTCCTTCGTACAAGCCAGGGGGGGGCTTGGCTGCTGGTGGGTTGGGCTGCGGCTTGCACTCTGCTTGCGGCTCAGTATTGGCGGTTTCGCAGAGATTTGGAACGGCTGGGGTATTCTCCTTCGCTGGCCCGGTACGGGCCGCTTGGCTCGGGATTGTTCGCATTGCTCCTGCTGAACTCCGCTCGCATTTACCGGTGGAGTGGTCACGTCCATTGGAAGGGGCGTGTTTATGCCGCCAAGGAGAGTGCATGATCCTCCTCACTCGCCGGATCGAATTTTCCGCCTCGCATTACTATCACAATCCAGTTTTCACGCCCGAGGAAAATCAAAGGGTGTTCGGCAAGTGCAATAATCCTCATGGTCATGGCCACAATTACACACTTGAAGTGACGGTGGCCGGGGAAATTGATCCCCGGACGGGAATGGTTCTGGACCTTAAAGACTTGAAACAGTTACTGGAAACCGAAGTCATGGACCGTATGGATCACCGCTTCTTGAACAAGGAAGTTCCCGCTTTCCAGACCCAGATTCCGACGACCGAGAACATTGCCAGGGTGATTTGGAGTCTGCTGGCCCCCAAAGTTTCTCAGGGCACGCTGCATCGCGTTCGTCTCTACGAGACCGCCGACCTTTACGTTGACTACTACGGAGAATGATGGTTCACCTGACCCGCCGTTATCGCTTTTCTGCGGCTCACCGATTGAACAATGAGGCCTTGAGCGCCTCAGAAAATGCCAGAATCTACGGCAAATGCAATAACCCATTTGGACATGGGCACAATTACGTGCTGGACGTGACCGTCGCCGGGCCTGTCGAACCATCCACGGGTATGGTGATGGATCTGGGTTTTCTGGATGGGGTCGTCAACCGTGAGGTGATTCAGCGTTTCGATGAAGTTCATTTGAATCTGGATACTGAAGTTTTCCGGCGGATCGTGCCCACTACAGAAAATTTATGTGTGGAAATTTACCGCAATTTGCAACCGAGGCTCACCCATTCGGCTGGCGCCCCTCGGACTTCCCTGCTTCGTGTGCGCTTGGAGGAAACCAGCTCAAACTTTTTCGAATACCAGGGGCAGACGCCGACAAAACAACTTACACGGAGATTCCCAAGTGATTGAAGAGGATATTCAAGAATTGCTGGACGACACAAAGGCTGCGGAGCCGGACAGCCTGGCGGACAACATTCGCGAGGTGATTCGGCAAGTCGGCGAAGACCCCGGACGCAACGGGCTTGTCAAAACGCCCGGCCGGGTTGCCAAATCCATGCGCTTTCTGACCAGCGGTTATCGCCAGGATGTTGACAAGGTCTTGAATGGCGCGCTTTTTGACGTTGCCTATGACGAGATGGTGATCGTAAGAGATATCGAGATCTTCAGCCTCTGCGAGCACCACCTGCTGCCTTTCTTTGGAAGGTGCCACGTGGCCTACATTCCCACGAACAAGGTCATCGGCCTCAGCAAGATTCCCCGCCTGGTGGACGTATTCGCCCGCCGCCTGCAGGTCCAGGAACGGCTGACAACCCAGATTGCTGAAACCATCATGGAAAAAATCAATCCACGCGGCGTCGGTGTTGTGATCGAGGCTCGCCACCTTTGCATGATTATGCGGGGTGTTGAAAAGCAGAACTCGATTGCTGTTACCTCTGCCATGCTTGGAGCGTTCCGAAATGCCCAGAGAACACGCGAAGAGTTCCTGACCTTGATTCGCCGCCCGGCAAGCTGACGCGGCAGACTGACCTACTACCCGGCAAACACCCAAGTGGTCCCGGGACAAAGCAATCTTCCACACTTTAATGACACTCGCACCGAAAGGAAAACGGAATGAACGCTGGGTTGGTTCTCAAGCCGGCGCGGCCCAAAGTCTCGAAGGGCAAGTCGTGCTCATTACCGGGGCCAGCCGCGGCATCGGCTTGGCAATTGCCGTTGCCTGCGCCGATGCCGGAGCCACACTGATGCTGGTGGCAAGGGGAGGCAAGCCTCTTCGGGAAGCCGCGAAACGCCTGCCTTGTGATGCGCATGTCTTCGCCACCGATGTGAGTAACGTGAGTAGTGTTCAACGCCTCTTCAAATCGGTCAAAGCCAAGACCGGACGGCTGGACATTTTGATTAACAACGCCGGGCTGTTCACCTATAAGCCGTTCCTTCGAACGACTCTTGAAGATTGGGAGAACAACATCGGGACCAATCTGACATCGCTCTTCCTGATGACCCAGGCGGCGCTGCCTTTGTTGTTGCGCAGCGGCTCGCCTCATCTTGTGAATATTCTCTCCGTTTCAAGCCGCACTGCATTTCCCAATTGTTCAGCCTACACCGCATCCAAGTTTGGCGCGCTTGGTTTCACGCGGGTTCTGGCCCAGGAATTGCGTTCAAAGGGAGTGCGAGTTACGGCGGTGCTCCCCGGCATGACGAACACAGGGATGGTGGACGAGTTTGATTTTAAGGTTCAGCGCCAGCGGTTGTTGCAGCCGGAGGACGTGGCGAGCGAAGTCTTGAATGCGCTTTTGAAACCCCGCCGCTCGAACCTGGATGAAATTCTGCTAACGCCCTCTGCCGGCACCCTTTGAGCGCGATCTCCAAAATAATTAACCGATGGCTTCTCGTTGGTAGTGGTACATTTTCGCTGCTGGTGCGGCGGTCTCTGACCGCCGAATTTTATTTATCAACAGCTTCCTGCGGTCAGAGACCGCCGCACCAGCAAACTGACCCACTACCTTCTCGTTGCCCACCTTCCACAACTCCGCTAAACTGTACGGCGAAGGCGGAATCCCCGGAGCTAACTTGTCTCTGCGAAATCGAACGGCATTGGTGACAGGGGCGTCGCGCGGCATCGGCAAAGAAATAGCCATGGTCCTTGCCCGCGAAGGCGCCCGGATGGCGGTGAGTTACCGCATCAATAAACATGCGGCGGAGCGTGTGGTGGGAGTAATGCGTTCGCTGCGCACAGAGGCCTTGGCGCTGGCGGCAGACGTCACCGATCCTGCCCAGGTCAAGAAGTTGGTGGATTCGGTGGTTCAACACTACGGCCGGCTGGATATTCTGGTGAACAACGTCGGAGATTTCCAATGGAAGACGGCGGTGGAATCTTCTCCTGACGAATGGCTGGGAGTGGTCGCATCAAATCTCTTCAGTGCCTTCTACGCTTCAAAACACGCTATTCCCGCGATGAGGCGGCAGCGCTGGGGCCGGATCATCAATCTGGGATCGGCGGGAGCCGAACGAGCGTTCGGCCAAGCAAAGATTTCAGCCTATTTGGCGGCGAAGGCCGGAGTGGTGGCCTTGAGCCGCTCACTCGCCCTGGAAGAGGCAAAAAACGGAATTACCGTAAATGTGGTCAATCCGGCCATCATTGATGATCCTGACTTGTCGCTGGAGGAAGCCCGCCGCGTGCCCGACGCACGCTTCCCCGTGGGCCGCCCGGCGACTTCGTGGGATGTGGCGCAAGCGGTGAAGTTTTTCGCGTCTGAAGATTCTTCCTTCATCACCGGCCAGGTCTTGAATGTAACGGGAGGATGGATGCTGTGAATCCGGGCTACGGCCCGGCGGGCAAGAGCACCACATGATCCCGCCGGTTTTTTTGAAAGCACTCCTCCGTGGCTTCCGTGCAGAAAGGCTTGTCTTTTCCATAGGACAGAGTGGCGATCCGGTCCGAAGTGATTCCGAGATTCACCATGTAAGCCTTGGCAGCGGTTGCACGGCGGTCACCCAAGCCCAAATTGTATTCTTCACTGCCTCGGGGATCACAATATCCCTCGATCCTAACCTTGCCATCAGGGTGTGACTTGAGATAAGCCGCATCCTGGGTCAAAGTATTCTGGGCGTCGGGACGCAACGTGGACTGATTGTAGTCAAAATAAATATCCGTCAGCGGCGAGGCTGAACCGGCGCCACTTGCTGGAAGATTAGATTCCGAAACCGAACCGGTCTGAGCCACGGGGGACGTCACCGTGACCCGTGCCGTGCAAGTGCCTGACCCACTTGGTCCGGTCACGGAAACAGTGTAGGTGGTGGATTCCTGGGGCGTCGCCGTGGTTGATCCCTCCACCTGTTGCTTTCCCAATGCCGGCTCCAGATCCAGCGCCGTAGCATTGTTTGAAGCCCAAGTTAAGGTCACCGATTTCCCCAATTCAATTGTTGCGGGTTCGGCGGTGAGGGAGCACGTGGGCGGCAAGGGCGGGGGCGGTGCCGCGGCCGGAGTTCCCGGGGCAGCGGGAACTCCGGCCGCCACGTGCGACTTATGACAAGCAGAAACCGATACCACCAGAACCAGCAACATCATCAATTCGCAGAGCGTTTTTGTTTTTTTCATAACGACAAAACTATAACACGGGGCGAGCAATCCTAAAACAGTGGAAAGTGACCGGGAGCGTTCCAATGTTTTGGCTGGGCACTCCCCTGCCCCCGAAAACCTGACCTGAAACATTGGACCGGACGATTCATGAGCTTTGCTTGGCGGACCGTCAGGACACGTCATAAGCGCGTTGAAGAACGAATTTCCGAATGTTTATTTGTCCCGCATCCTGAATGTCTCGCTGAAACAAGCCGTGTGGAATGCGGGACTAAGGGACGGTCAGATACCAACTGGTCCATTTCGGACTTCGGACCAAACACATCCCCTCACCCCTGCCCTCTCCCCGCCAGCGGGGAGAGGGTGACGCGAAGCGGCGGGTGAGGGGTGCCGGCTGGAAGATGGAACAGTTATTTCTGAACGCGCCCTAAACCTTTTCAACAGAGATGCCAAGCGTGCGGTACGGAACGCCAGCGGGCGTGGCGCGCGCCATCTCGCCCAGAGGAACTTCAAGCAATGGTGTTCCCTTTGTCATCCCGGAGATTCCCGCTGTCCCGGCAATCCCGCTCGCTACTCTCCCAAGGAAATTCCGTCGGCTCGGTTTTTCATCTCTCATGGCAAATCCCTCCACGTAGGCGTATCTGGAATCGCAGCCACGCCCCTCGGCTCGTGACCCGGCAGTTGGGCTATCGTAATCCCAATACCGGCGCAATTTCAAACGGCGCTGGCGAAGCGGAACCTACGGGCTTTGAGTAACCTCGGCGCCGAGGGATTGTTGCCGAACGCCCTCCCAGGCTTCGTCGTAGGTTAGCACGCGGCCGCCGTGCTGGCGCTGATAGGTGGTGGCTTCTTCGCGCGTGGCAAAGGCGACCAGTGTGGGCAAGCAGCGATCGTAAACGCGAACGCGCACGCCCTCGGGCTGGCGCTCGACGGATGTCCCGGGCGGCGTGCAGTAATGAACATCGCCGCCTTCATCGTAATAGGCGGACTGTGCAGAGATCATGCGGCGGGAAACGTAGTCTGTCGCCCAGGCCTTTTTGAACAAGCCGGGCTCGTGGATCATGTGGTGCATTGCGCAGCGCGCGCAACAAGCCAGGATCGTTCCCGTGGCCGTTTCCATGCGAAATCCGGTTTCTTTCGGAATGGCGCGCTGGCAAATCTGACAAAGAGGGGGATGTTCGGGAACCGCCGAGCGATAGGCGAGAACGCTGACGCCAACAATAGCGGCAAGCGCCGCGACGATGACCAAACTCTGTTTCACATGCACAGGTCCCTCCTTTCCAGCCCGGCCACGCTTCCGTCTTCACACGCGGAACATATTTTACCACGTCGGAGCAGGGCCGGCGTTCTTGCCAGATGGGCGGTGCCAACACTCGCCCTAATCAGCACGCGAATGGGCTTCTGCCCTCCACGATCGCTCGCAGGTTACAGGAGCCTGACCCCGCAAGCCGCCAAGGTGGGTTCAAAACCCGCCCATCGGAGGGTTTATGCATCGGTCTCCTTTGAGGCTCGCAACGTGCCATGCCGCAGCGCGCGCTCCTTCATCATGGCAAAGAAGACCGGCACGAGAATCAAAACGTGAATGGTTGAGGTGATCATGCCGCCGACAATGGGCGTGGCAATCGGCTTCATGACGTCCGAGCCTACACCGCTCTCCCACAGAATCGGAATGAGGCTTGCCAGCACCGCGCAGACGGTCATAAGTTTGGGCCGCAGGCGCAGCACCGCGCCTTCCACCACCGCCGCCTCGATGTCTTCGTGGGCGAGCGGCGTGCCCGTCTCCAGGCGCTTGTCTAGCGCCTCATGGAGATAGACCACCATCACCACGCCGGTCTCAATGGCGATGCCGAAGAGCGCGATATAACCCACCCAAACCGCCACGCTGAATTCGTATCCGAGAAGCCATTGCAGGATAAGACCGCCGGTCATCGCATAAAACGTGGGCAAGATCAGCACCGTTGCTTCCGTGGCCGAGCGAAAGACCATATAGAGCAGCATGAAGATCACTAAGAATACAATGGGCAAAATCATCTTCAGCCGCTCTTTGGCGCGCAATTCGAATTCGTATTCCCCGGACCATTTGTACGTGTAACCGACCGGCAGCTTCAGTTTCTCCCGAAGCAAGTCGCTGGCCTTGTTGACAAAGCCGCCGTAATCGCTCGTGCTGAGATCCATATAGACGTAACCGGTGAGCTGAGCTTCCTCGTCCCGGATACCCGCCGGGCCGCGGGAAAACGAGATACGAGCCACCTCGCGGATGGGGATTTGAGCGCCCGTCGGGGTGGGGATCAGGACGCCCTCGAGCGCCGCGATATTGTTGCGGAAGTCGCGGTTGTAGCGGACATTGATCGGGTAGCGCTCGCGTCCTTTAATATTCACCGCGATGTTTTGGCCGCCCATGCCCGAGGTGATGGCCTGCTGGACGTCCCCCACCGTCAAGCCGTATCGGGCGGCTTCGGCGCGGTTCACCTCGATGTTCACGTAAAAGCCCTGCGAGACGCGCTCAGCGAAGATCGAACGAACGCCGGGTAGCCCCGAGAGAAGCTGTTGCACCTGGGTCCCGACCCGTTCAATGCCCTCGAGGCTGGGGCCCTGAATCTTCATGCCCACCGGCGTTTTGATGCCGGTCAACTCCATGTCGAGCCGGTTCTGGATGGGCATCGTCCAGGTGTTGGTGAGGCCGGGGAATTGGAGCTTCTGGTCCATTGCATTGATGAGCTTTTCATAGGTCATGCCGGGCCGCCACTTGGATCGCGGCTTGAGCATGATGGTCGTGTCGTACATGCTGAGATCGGCGTTGTCAGTGGCGCTGTCCGACCGGCCGACCGCGCCGAACACGCTGGCAACCTCAGGAAATGAGCGGATGATGCGGTCCTGCTCCTGCAAGAGCTCGGAAGCCTGGGTAATGCCAATCCCAGGATAAGAGGTCGGCATATACAAAGACGAGCCTTCGTAGAACGGCGGCATGAACTGGCTGCCGATCTTGAAGGCCAGGGGAATCGTCAGGGCGAGGAACACGACGTTGAGCAGAATGGTCGTCTTGCGGTAGCGCAGGCAGAGCCGCAGGATCGGGAGATAAATGGCCTGTGTGAAGCGCGAGATGGGGTTGGCGGATTCGGGCTTCAGCCGCCCGCGGATGAAGATCAACATCAGCAGCGGCACGAGCGTGATGGAGAGCAACGAGGAAAAGCCCACAGCGAGCGTCTTGGTCCAGGCGAGGGGGCGAAACATGCGCCCCTCCTGAGCTTCGAGCAGAAAGACCGGAAGGAACGAAACCACAATGATGACGAGCGAAAAGAAAATCGCCGGGCCGACCTGTTTAGCGGCATCGAGGAGGGTGCGCTGGCGCTCGCGAGCAGACAGAGGATTCGCGACTCGGGACCCGGAGCTCGGATTTTGGGGATCGGGGTTCGGGGAGGAAGAACCTTCATTGCCCAACCCCGAGCCCCCAGCCGCCAGCTCCTGCTTTTCCGATAAGTGCCGGTATCCGTTCTCGACCATGACGATGGCGGCATCGACGAGCACTCCGATTGCCAGGGCGAGGCCACCGAGCGACATGATGTTCGCGCTGACGCCGAGGTAATACATCGCGGCGAAGGACGCAATGACCGCAATCGGCAAGGTGAGAATCGGAATCAGCGCCGAACGAAAATGAAACAGGAAGATGATGATCACGAGGCTGACGATAATGGCTTCTTCCAGCAGGTCGCGTTTCAGCGTGTCGATCGAGGCGTTAATGAGGCCGGAACGGTCGTAGCCGGCTTTAATCTCAATTCCCGGCGGCAGTGACGATTTAATATCCTGGAGTTTCTTCTTGATGCCATTGATGACGTTCAGGGCGTTCATACCGAAGCGCATGACCACGATGCCGCCCACGGTTTCCCCCTGGCCGTTCCATTCCGCCACGCCACGGCGGATGTCCGGCCCGAAGGAGACGGTACCAAGATTGCTGACCAGCACCGGCACGCCATTCTTCGTCCCCACCGGAATGTTTTTCAGGTCATCGAGCGATTTGAAATAACCCAGGCCGCGAACCATGTACTCCGCCCCGCCGAGTTCGAGCAGCCTCCCGCCCACTTCGTTGGTGCTTTGGCGCACACGATCGATTACCGTGGAGAGGGGAACGTTGTAAGCCCGGAGCTTGTCCGGATCGAGATTCACCTGGTACTGGCGAACGAAGCCTCCGATGGTTGCAACTTCAGCCACGCCCGGAACCGTTTCGAGTTGGTAGCGGAGATACCAGTCCTGGAGACTGCGTAAATCAGCCAGACTGTATTTGTGCGTATGATCCACGAGAACGTATTCATAGACCCAGCCCGCGCCGGTGGCGTCCGGACCCAGCACGGGGTGAACGTCAGGGGGAAGACGGCCCTCCATCTGCTGCAAATACTCCAGCACGCGCGAGCGCGCCCAGTAGAGATCGGTCCCGTCCTGGAAAACGACGTAAACATAGGAGTCACCGAACATGGTTTGCGCCCGCACCGCCTTGACCCGCGGGGCCGCCAGCAGCGTGGTGACAATCGGGTAAGTGACTTGGTCTTCGATGATGTTCGGCGGCTCGTCCCAGGCCGTGTGGATGATCACCTGAACGTCGGAAATGTCCGGCAGGGCATCGAGCGAAATGTTCTTGAGAGACCAGATGCCGGCCAGAACCAACAGGAAAGTTCCGGCGAAAACCAAGAAGCGGTTGCGCGCGCACCAGTCAATCCATCGGGAGATCACGTTACATTCCTCCTTCGGCGTTCACGGTCATCTGTTTGGTGGCGACCGTTTGGCCGCCTTTTTGGACGACGATGGTCACTTGCCACGTGCCGGCGTTCTGGAGCTGACCGCGGCCTTCGTACAAGCCGCCGCCCTTTTCGACCATCGTGAAGACATCGCGCATGGCGGACATCCCCATGGCGGGCATGGCGGGCATGTAGAATGTGACCGTGACCTGAGCGCCCGTGACAGGTGACCCATCGGCGGCGATGAGCTTCACCTGGAACGTGTTCGCACCCTTCGCGGGCGGCGAGGGAACGGTCGAGAACTGAAGGGTGGCGGCGCTGGTCGGGGCGTTCATCGCAGCCGCAGCGCCCGCTCCGGGTGGTGGCGGCGCGAATGATCCAATCGCCGCCTGAAGCTGGCTCTCTGAATCGATCAGGAAGTTGGCTGATGTGACGATCCGCTCCCCGGCTTTGAGTCCTTTCAGAACGATGTACTGATCGCCAGCCTGGGGTCCGAGTTGGACGTCGCGTGGCTCAAGATACCCCCCGCCGTGATCTACAAAGGCGATGTTTCGCGTCCCGGTATGGAAAACCCCTGACGCCGGAATGATGATATGCGTACCCAGCGGAATCGTCATTTGCACGTTCACGAACATGCCGGGGGTAAGCTTGAGTCCGGGATTCGGAAATACAAGACGGACCTTTACGGTTCGTGTGGTCATATCCACTTGAGGCCAGATGTAATCCACCCGGCCATAGAAAGCGCGACCGGGGTAACTGTCCACAGTGACGACGGCGTGATCGCTGATCTTGATCTGGCCGATCTGGTTCTGGAAAACTTCGGCATAGACCCAGACGGTGGAGAGATCAGCCACCGTGTAGAGGCGCGTTTGCGGCTGCACGTACAGATTGGGCAGCGCGTTGCGCTCCGTGATGTAACCCGAGACGGAAGAATCAATTTCAAGCTCGTTGCGGACCTGGCCCGTGGCCTCCAAGTGGGCAATCTCACGGCCAGGGATTTCCCACTGCTTCAGGCGCTCACCGGCGGCGGCCAGCAACGACGCCGCGCCCGAAGCGACTCCCGGCACAGTGCTGGGGGCGAGCAGGTCTTGATTGCGCTTGGCGATCAAATACTCTTGTTCAGTGGTCACCAAGTCAGGACTGTAAATCGTAAACAGCGGTTGTCCCCTGCGGACATGCTGGTACGTGTAGTTCGCAAAAACCTTCTGGATCCAGCCTCCGAAGCGGAGTTGAACGTAAGACAGGAGTTGCTCATCGACATCCACGTTGCCGACGGTTCGAATCTCATTTGAAACTCCCTCTTCTTTCACCACGTCGGTTTTGACGCCGATGCTCTGCAAGCGTTGCGGGCTAAGCTGCACCGGCGCTAAAGACGGCTGAGCCGGAGGAGCGGCTGGAGCTTCAGCTTGGCCGGTATTATCGGCCGCTTCCGCCGCCTGGGGCCTCGGAAGGACTGCCGCACGACCGCCTTGGACGTACCGCCACCCGACCGAGGCGAGGCTGGCAGCAAGAAGCGCGGCGATTCCCAGCGTGATGAAGAACGCCTTGCGATAGCTTTTCATGTTCGATTCTCCTTATTGAACGGAATCCCGCCACTCCGGTGTACCGCGGCCAGCCGGAAGTCTTCAGGGAAAATTCACGCCCGTGAGCTGTTCAAGTCGCGCCAGCGCCGTCTCATGGCTGGCCAGGGTCCTCCAATATTCGATATTGAGATTGAGCACGTCCAGAAACGAATCGAGCAAGGTCTGGAAGTCTTCATGGCCGGTCTGGTAGGCAGCCAGACCGGCATCAAATGTAGCCGTAGCCTGGGGAATCAGTCCTTCGCGGTAAATCTTCAGAAGTCGTGCTCCCGTCTCGGCCTTCACGAACTGGTCTTGAACTTCGAAATAAGTTTGCTGAACCTGAGCCTCGTATTCATGCCGCGAGCTGTTCAGTTCCTCAACGGCCTGAGCCAACTCAGGCCGTTGCCTGCGGCTCCGCCATATCGGAACGTGCACGCCGAACGTCAGCGTGTAGTAATTGGGGAACTGTGGCCCGGTCTGCTGCCACATATACTGAACGTTGAAATCTGGGTAAAAATCCTTGCGCGCCAGCTCCACTTGCAAACTCTGACTGCGTACCATTTGTTGTTGGGTAAGAACATCGGGATTGCGGGTCCTGACCAGAGACAGGAGTTCATCTGAGGTGTAGGGAAGCGCTGTCTCCGTCATCTCTTCGGTCGTGATACTGGGTGAGTCCGGAGGCCGGTTGAGGATCTGCTTCAACCGAGCTTCGAGGCTGCCAATTTCCTGGCGCTGGATTTCTTCTTCCTGCAGGATTTTGGTCCGCTGCAGTTGCGCTTTCAGAACGTCCTGTTGGTTGCCTTGGCCCACGCGGTAACGGGCCTCGGCAATCTTTTCGATCTGCTCGATCAATTTCCCGTCGCGTTGCAGAATCGTCAGTGCTTGCTGACTGTAGGCGAGACGGAAGTAGGCTGCCTTCACTTCCTCCGAAATCGAGCGCCGCATAGAATTGCCCTGTTCGCGGAATGAGGCCGCTCGGCGTTGGGCGGCTTCGCCTCGCAGACGCAACTTTCCGGGGTAAGGAATATCTTGAGAGATGCCAAAGCCTACAAACGCGAAATTGTTGGTGATGAATCCAGCAAACGGCCGGGGGTTTCCCACACTGAACTGCTGCACGCTGATTTCAGGGTCCGGTAGCGTCGAAACCTGAGAAGGCACTTGTTCCGCCGCCTGCCAATTCCTCCTTGCCGCAATAACGCTGGGGTTGTGCGCCAATGCCTCCTTCACGAGCTCACTCACGGCTATAGCCCCGGACGATCTCTCAGGCCCACTTCCAGTCACAGAGGCCGAAGGAGCGGATGGCACTGCGACCGCATCGATTTTTCCCGGAAGTAGACTTGTCTGAGCGGCAAGAAACTGGCTGAGGGCAATCACCAGGGCCATGGCTTGAACCGCGAATGCCAGGCCGCTTTGGGGTGACGCAGCCCCGTTGAGCCGCCGGTCAGATTGGCCATGATCCGGCCTTTTGGGAATGGAAAAAGCGAGGGTATTGTTTTCCAACTCTTGAGCGAGCCATCTCATCGGCCATCACCTCCGTTTCCGGGGGAGAGCTGAAGTCCCCGGGCATAGACCCGTTCCCAGATGTGGTCAAACAGGCGGCGCGACATCGGCCGCTCCAGATCGAAGTCGTAAATCTCCCGGAATCCGGCGACCCGGAAATGATAGGGATCAGGACTGGCAACGGTTTGGATGTCTGCCCAACGCCAACTGCGGCTGTCTCCCGGACGGGCGGTCACATAGTCAATACCGGAGTTCCGGAATCGCAGCACACCGTTGGTGCCGCTGCCTCGCCTGGAATGCTGCGCGGCGAGTGAAGCAAACGCTGGAGTGTGAGCCAGCGGGTTCACATTGCGCGAGGGCTTGCCAACGCTCTTGGCGAGGCGAAAAGCAATCGTAGGCGGCATGTCATGATTCAGGTCAAAGCGAAAAACTCTTGTTCCGGGAAGGCACCAATGGCGACTGGAATAACCGGTCAATATCAGCCGTCGCGGCGTGGCATAAAAGGTTTGAATCTCCTCGTACTGCCAACGCCATGGATTTCCACGATCTGGCTGAAACCGAATTCCATCCCGCCGGATGAAGAGTGTTCCGCGGACTGAGCCGAGTCCGCGCTTCCATCGCGCCGCGGATTTCCATTCAACCGCTGCCTCCTTTGGACGACGCGGAGGGTTAACGCCGTATGCCGCACCCAGTGCAAACCCCGGATCAAGAGCAATAAACAAAAGGAAAGCAACAGCCCAACTTAGAATGGAGCCGAAGCTCAATTTGGTTAGCATCCAAACCTCCTGAGCAAATTCTTTTTGGAGTCCGGCCGGACAAACGGGGTCAGCCCCAATGCTGTTCACTTGGCCAACTATCCCATTGGAGCCTGACTCCCACGCGCTGTAAGGGCGGGCCTTGTACCGGCCCGTGGGCGAGCACCAGAGGTTCGCCCCTACAAGATATCCCCTCGTCTGAACAGTATTGAGGCTAGAGCCTCGTTCAAACTGGAAAGGCCGCCAAGGCGGTTGCTGCCGGCATGAGGCATGCCGGGCACATCTCCGCCGCGCCGGACTCATTGAGTTCGGAAAGGCGCGAAGGGCAGGTAAGATCTATATCCGAAAGACGCTTTGGACCACGAAGAGAGGTAAGGGAGGAGGATGTTCCCAGCCGGCAATCAAACCGCCGGTGGGTCGCATCAAAACCGAGGAAGCATAAGCCGTGACCGGAAGGATACAAAGCCGCGCCAGAGTACAATGGCCGTCGACCGGAGGCCGGGGCAAGATGAGCGAGGACGGGCCAGCACTGGAAAAGACGTGTTGGCAACAATCTTGTGGCCTTTCTGAAAAATGGCCGCGGCAGGAGTTGCCCATCGATTTGCAGCAGTTCATGGCCATGAGTGGGGCCGGCGCCGGAACCGCGCACTGAATGGCGGGACGCAAAAGCGCCAGCATCATGCCCGCCGCCGTCATTTGCGCCAGTAAACGCATGAGAAGAGTACCATTCGAAGTCTACTCATCGTTTTCTTCCCCGTCAAGATATAAGTCGGTAGTGGCCAGGGTGATTTTGTTCAGGCCTTCAAGTGCTATGAGATTTAGATAGTTATATTCTGCTCTGGACAACCTCTTCCCGATGATGTATTCTCCCATGTGAAAAGCCTTAACCATAGTTTTGCGGCGGGAGACTCCATTGGAGCTGCATGAGATCGTTGTCCGGACGGTTCGCTCGTTCGAGGAGCGGCGTTACCAGGATTTGATGCGACAGCACCACTACCTGGGTTCTCTGCCGAAGATCAGCGAAACGCTCTGGTACGTCGCCACCTGGAGTGAGGAATGGGTCGCTCTCCTCAGTTTTTCCGCCTCCGCGCTCAAGTGCGCCGTGCGGGATCGCTGGATTGCCCTTGATGTATGCGCCCCTCGTACGCTCGCAACATCTCTGTCGCCGCGTGTTATCCATAGCCTATTCTGGCTTCTTAACGGTCGCCGACATAAAAGGCGATGTCGGCGCCACCCGCGTCTACGACTACGTGAACGGCGGGGGGCATCAGAATATCGGCGCGTGGATCGATCAGGCGGCACAACAGGTCGGACGCTAGCCGTATTTCATGCCCTGATTTTGAGACAGAGTTTTGAGACGCGCAAGCACTTGATTTCAGGGCCTTGGCCCGTGTCTCAAAACTTACCCTTTTTGAAACAGAAAACCCGTCCGCCCGTGGTTAGTTCAATTGTCGGCGTTGGGACGAACCTGCAGGGCTTCAACAGCCCGCTTCAGTTCATCAAGAACATTAGGACCAAATTGGTCGGGAGTAACGCACACTTGGTCGTGGAGATTACCCGGATACTTCTCAAGGAAACCTGCATTGGCGGAGTGTCCTAGATACTGCGGCCGCTGGATGAAGTAGCTGTGGATGCCACCCACTACCCTGGCGGCGGTAAATAGCTCCGTGCATCCCCTCAATTGCGTTTTGTACATCAGGAGAGTGGCTTCGTCTTCTTTCACCCGATCGGCTTCGGTCTGCTTGCGTTCGGTTGCCTTTCTTTCCTCCTCTCGTTGCTCGGCGCGTATCACGCTCTCTTCCGCCGCCCGCTGTCTTCGTTGTTCGAGTAGATGCTCGAACAAGGTTTTCAACACTCCGAGAAGCCAAGTGCCAGCACTACCCGCAATCGCACCGAGAGAGAGTTGGGACCAATCCATTTGTTTCCTTCTAGGCAAATTCCAGCCGTTTGAGCTTTGTCCGGCTGGCCCGGACGTGAGCAAGGCCGTACTCCGCCTGTTGCGCAAGCCAGCTTTCGGGGCTGCCGCCGAAGACTCTAGACAGCCTCACGGCCATTTCGGGAGAGATGCCACGCTTCGCGTTCCCGGCGTCGGGTTTCACGAGAAGGTCAATGTCCTGGGTGGCGCGGGGCTGCGCATGAAGCGATACCGCGTAGCCGCCCACGATCAGGTATTTAACTTTCCGGTCGTTGAAGATGGACAAGAGTTCTTTGAAGTCGTCGAACATCTGGGGTTGGTTCCTTCATCTGGTAAGCCGCAAGGGTGATCTCCACAACCGCGTTCATGCGCTCATGGGCGGGGAGTTGCTGCCACTCTCGATATTCGTCCGCCTTCAAAGCGTCAAGGCTGGTAACCTTGCGGATAACCTTGTCCATAGGCCAATTCATAGCACGTCCGGGGCTTCAGTTCAAAGCGAAATGCGATTGAGTAGTGGTGCATTTTCGCTGTTGTAGCGGCGGTCTCTGACCGCCGAATTTTATTCTTCAACAGTTTCCGGCGGTCAGAGACCGCCGCTTCAGCAAACTGACCCGCTACCGCGACTCGACATGACTTGACATCCACACCAGAGGTGTGTATTCTAGTAATGTCAAAATCGGTTTATTGCCAGCTTCCATGAACAAGCGCGTCAACATTATGCTGCCGGAAAGTACCCTGGCCGTGCTGGATCGAGTCACGAGCAAAGGCAATCGCAGCCGTTTTATCTCCCACGCCGTCCTGCATTACGTAAAAAACCGCAGTAAGCAAGTCTTGCGAGAGCAGCTCAAAGCGGGGTACCGGGCCAATGCCGAAGAAAGCGCAAAGATGGCCGTGGAGTGGTTCCCGCTTGAGGAAGAGGCATGGCAAAAATCTCACGCCGGCCGCAAAGGCAGGAAATAACCAGCATCCAGCGCGGTGAAATCTATCTGGTCTCGTTCGACCCGACAGTTGGACACGAGATCAAGAAGACCCGGCCTGCTCTGGTCATCCAAAATGACATTGGCAATCATTACAGTCTTCTGACCATTGTGGCGGCCATCACCTCCACGGTTTCCCCTGTTCCTTTTCCAATAGAAGTCGTGATTGAAGCCTCCGGCGCCAACGGCCTCGCGATCCGCTCCGCCATACGGCTGGACCAGATCCGAACCGTGGACCGGCAAAGATTGATCAAACGACTGGGTGTGATTGACCCTGGCACTCTGGCCAAGGTCAATCGAGCCATCCAAATCAGCTTGGGCTTGATGGAGATGTAGCGTGAATCGATGCGATGCATGGCCCACCATCTGCCGGTGGCGAAGGCACGGTTCCGCAGTGCGGGATGCTGGTCATGTAAAGCAAATGGATGAGACCATAAGAATCTTTCTGGCGAGGCGCTCGGTTATTATACGATCCTTAGGTGACGAAAACGAACCGATCGAAAGAAGTAGGCGACGTAGCCGCGACACGGCGCTAGAATACAGCACCGCAGACGTGATTGCGGGACAAGCCGCTGGCCTTCTATAATGGGGCAGGTATGCGCTACTTGCTGGAACGATGGCCAGGAAAACACCGACCGAGGCTATCCGCTCATATAACGCAAAAAAATGAATGTAGGAGAGAACGCCCAAAGTTTCCGGAGACCAGATGGCGAAAACGGTTCAGTTCAAGGATACGCTGGAGGGCCTCTTTACTCGGCGGACTTATTGGCTCAGGCACGTTATTGGGAAACGCAGCCCGGGTGCTCCCCCCGTCTTTAGCAAGGAGAATGTAGACGGAGCGATTAAAAAGCTGCAAGGGATCGCATCTGCAGCCCTTGCTACTAAGCTCGCAAGAACTGAGTTTTCGAGGTCCATCGACAAAAAGAAAAGCTGGCAAGTCAAGGGGTACGGCCGCAAGGCGAAAAAGCGAATATTCAAGGCATGGTTTGATGAGCACATCCCTTACCGGAGTTGCATCTACGCATTTTGGAAGGGAAGGAAATGTGTCTATGTTGGTAGGACTAGGGAGGGAGTTGGTCGCCCTTCTTCACACTTTAACATCCACTGGTTTAACGGCATCACCAGGATCGATATATATGCACTTCGAGGAAGGAGATCACTTCCGGCGCTGGAATGCCTAGCAATCCATCGTTTTCAGCCAAAAGAGAACGAGAACAGAGCCCAAAAGGCCAAATGGACTAAGAGGTGCCCCTTGTGCAAAGTTCATCGGTCGATCAAGGCTGAACTCACTTCTATTTTCGCTACGAGACGTAGGAGGTCTCGTAAGCGGAAGCGAGCAGCCTGAATAACCTGATCCCTCAATGAGGCTATGAGAGGGAGGGGTATATTTGCTCAGAGATTGTTTTGAACCGTAGTAAGGCAAGGCGCTTTAGCGGGGGTGAAAATGAAACTGCGTAGAACAATGCACTTGGCGCTCGCAGGATTGCTGGGCGCCCAAGCTCTACTTGCTGTGCAGATGTCGCCAGCCGACAAATACGCAATGAATTTGGAACAGACTTTCAAAAGCCGGGGATACGACGTTGACGCCGTAGTTCTCGATAAAGCTTTGACATTGACCTCTGATATGTTCAGAAATGCCGTGGTTCGGGAGTCAGAAGCAAGAGAGTTGTATAACGAGCGTAAGGCACTTTGCGCCTTGGATATCTGGTACGTAAGGGTCGGTTACAGCAAGGGAATTCTTTCCGGTGACGTTATGAAGAGCATGTCATTAGGATGCCCCGCTGAAAAAGCATCTCGTGTTCAACAGATGAAGGGAGAAAGGGAGGCGTTTGCCGAGTCGTTGGACAAGGATACCCGCCCCAAAATTCGGGTGCGTGCCGTCGGTACGACTTTGGTTTTTGAAGGCCTTGCGTTTGGGATCCCGGCATATCGTTCTTTCTTTTATCGGAACGTCCTTAGCGCTCCGGGTTCGCACGAAAACTATTGCCGCCTAGGAATCGACAGTTTGCAGTTGAAGAGTAAGTCGGTCACGAAAAGTTATCGAGTGGTGTGCAGGTGAATTGGGTTAAGCAGTTAGATCAGACCCGCGTCCTTCACGTCTGCGGCTTTCCTGGCCGTTGATGGCCTGTATCGGTCGGATTTGTGCTTTCGGACCCGAACGCATATTCACCCGGTCAATTGTCAACCCACAGTGCCGTTCTTGTTCCCTGGGGCTCCCGCCGGAGTATGTGTTGACATTGGAACACCGCCAGCGGACGGTGACAAAAAGGAAGCGATCAGAAAGAAAAGGGCGACAGAGCCGCGACACGGCGCTAGAATACAACACCGCAGACGTGATTGGGAGGCAAGCCGCAGACCTGAAAGGCGCAGGTCTGCGGCTTGTCTCCCTACTTGATTGTGGTTGCGGCGAACAGAATTTAATAGCAACAAGAAGGCGGGGTATTTGATGCGATCGACGGCTGGCTCTGTCTCTGCGTACAATTCGGATCGATTCCGGGACCAAGTGGCGTTGGTGGTGGGAGGCGCGCAAGGCATCGGCAAGGCGATTGCGGTGCGACTGGCGATGGAAGGCGCAGCTGTTGCCATTGCGGACATCGACCGTCCCATGATGGCTCGAACCAATCGTGAGATTACCGAACAGGGCGGGCAAGTTCGCAATTTCCATTGTGATGTTCGGAACAAGCGCCAGGTGGAGGCGATGGTGGCTCAGACCCTGGGCTGGCACGGCCACATCGACATCCTGATGTATGTCTCTGGGGTAGGGAAGCCGGTTCCCTTTGTTCAGACGGATGAAAAGCATTGGGACTGGACAATGGACATCAATTTGAAAGGCGCCTTTTTGGTGGCCCGCGCGGTGACGCCTCACATGATCCAACAGCGGCGAGGCAAGCTGGTGTTTATGGCTTCAACCAACTCCTGGGACGCGGAAGCCGAGTTGGCTCCCTACAATGTGTCCAAGGCAGGAATCTATCTGCTGGCCAAGACCCTGGCGCGCGAGCTTGGACATTATGGGATCAATTCAAATGCGGTGGGTCCGGGCCTGATTCGAACCCGCCTCACCGAGCCCCTGCTCAAGGATCGCCGTTTTATGAAGAAGTACAAGGACCTCATTCCGCTGGGACGCCTTGGAACTCCAGAAGATGTCGCCGGCCCCGCCACTTTTCTGGTCTCCCGGGACGCGGACTACGTCAATGGCGCGCTGCTTTTCGTGGATGGTGGGCAATTGGCATAGGGCGTGGCGAGTGTGAGAGCATGGATGGCGCATCGGCGGCATTTGCCGGCAGAGCTTGCCCTGAGCGGAGTGAAGGGATGCCGGCGTACCCGCAAACCACGGGACTACCCAAAGCCTGGTAGTGTCTCAGTTTGGTTGCTGTAGCGGCGCTCTATGAGCGCCGAAGTTGGATCCTCAACGGTTTCCGGCGCTCATAGAGCGCCGCTACAGCAAACTGCGCCAGCACCCAATGCTTCTCACGTTTGTCCAAGTCCTTAAACACGGGTACAATAAGGTGAAATGTCATTCGACCTGATTCAGATTGAGACTTCACCGGTGCGTCCCCGCCGCCCTGAATGGCTGAAGGTGCGCATTCCGGGCGGTGAGAATTACTTCGAACTGAAGCGGCTGATTCGCGGCCTCGACCTGCACACCGTGTGTGAAAGCGCCCGCTGCCCGAATATTGGCGAGTGCTGGAGCCATCGCACCGCCACGTTTATGATCCTGGGCGATCTTTGCACGCGCCGCTGCGGTTTTTGCGCCGTGCCCAAAGGGATGCCTTCCGGGGTTGATTGGGATGAGCCGGAGCGCGTGGCTGGGGCCGCTGCCAAGATGGGCCTGCGCTACGTGGTGGTGACCTCGGTTGATCGCGATGACTTGAAAGACGGAGGCTCAACGCTCTTCGCTATGACCATTGACGCTCTGCGCCGGCAGATTACCGGAGTGAAAGTGGAAGTCCTGATTCCGGATTTCCACGGATCGGATGAAGCACTGGAAGTTGTCTTGCGGGCGCGGCCGGACGTGCTGAACCACAATACCGAAACCGTCCCGCGATTGTATTCTGTGGCCCGCAAGGGTTCGCGCTACGAGCGGTCCCTACGATTGCTGGGGCGCTCCCGCACCGTCGCTCCTGAAATACCGGTGAAGTCAGGATTGATGGTGGGGTTGGGTGAAGCGTTTGAGGAAGTGGTGGAAGTCCTGAAGGATTTGGGCGCCGCCGGAGTGGGCATTGTCACCATCGGCCAATACCTGCGGCCCTCCGGCGAGCAATTGCCGGTGGCGCGTTTCTATACACCCGAAGAATTTGCGGCGCTCCGCGAGGAGGGCCTGCGCGCCGGCATCAAACACGTGCAATCCGGCCCGCTGGTGCGCAGTTCCTACCACGCCCACGAACAGACCGCATCGTTTGAAGCACCTGCCTGACAACAGCACGACAAGTCCAGGTGGTGGCGTCATTTGCCTGCTGTAGCGGCGGTCTCTGACCGCCGAATTTTATTTTTCAACAGCTTTCGGCGGTCAGAGACCGCCGCTACAGCAAACTGCGCCACTACCCAAATCCAAACTACGTTTATCTTTTGGGTTTTTTGCGCTGTCAATTTATTCCAGTTTTTCGTTGGGATGCATGCGCGCCAGCGCCTGGACGGCTTGGCGGTGAATCGACTGTTCTGCGACCGACTGCTTTCCGGCAGTTGCCGCCATGACTTGGCGGTAGAGGGTTTCACCTTCGTCCTGGCGACCGAGGCGGATTTGGACACTTCCCTGCAGCAATACCCACAGTTGGTTATTGGGATATTCCTTGCCAAGCCCTTGGAACAACGCCAGGGCTTTTGCCAACTGCATCTCATTGCGGCGCGTATAATCCTTGGCAAGATAGAACTGGGCTTCCGGGCGCGTAAAGTCACCTTTTTGCGCGGCGGTGCGAAGCTGCTGGAGACCCAGAACGCGGTCGCCTCCGGGGAGCGCGATCAGAAAGCGGAGCATCTTGATGAGGGTGGGCAGGGTATCCACAAAATAGTTATAGATTCCGAGTCCAAGATAAGCGTCCGTGATGTTGGGATCCATGCGGATCGCGGTCATGAGCAAAGTTCTCATTTTCTTGCCGGCGCGAGCGGTGGGCAGATCACGGTCATGCAGGCCCTGGAAACGGGCTTCAAGGGCGTAAGCCATGCCTTCAAACAAATAGGCTCGTGGCAAATCCTGATGATTCTGGACCATAGCACTGGACTTGCTGATGGTTTCATGCACAAGCTTTTCGAAGTGAGGGTCAAACGGCGTGGATTGCATGTAGACGACGTCGAAAACGTCGGGATCGATCAGGTTGGCGGAGAGGTAGTAGATTTTCCACCAGGTCGCATCCGCGTCCAGCAAGAAGCCCACCGGAGAATTCGGCGCCCCCGTTTCCAGTCGTTTGAAAACAGCGATGGCGGCATCCGGCTCGCCATTCATGAGCAGATAAAGGCCGTGATGAGCGGCTTGATTCTGTGCCGCAGTGAGGCCGGTTACGTTCTGCGTTGTCCCGGCAATGAGGCCCAAGGGAAAGCATAGGAACGCGATCACACACCAAAGAATGCGGTTGGTTAATTGCAAGTTATCGCCCTTTTCCGAAACGAGATAAACACCAAGCCTGGCTCATGGTAATTGTATGATGCCTGGAGCGGCGGGGTGGGTGCGAAATCGTGGGAAGGCTGGCTTTGTGCATTCTTGATTTCAGGGACAGAAAGCGTGGAGGGGTCAGCGTCAACCCGGGAACCAGGCTCTCGCAGGCCGTCTGCTCCGGGGCGAGGCGACGATCATTTCCTTCGCCACTCCTCGGCCGAATTCCCGGAGTGCGGGACGCAACGGTCATAGACAGTCGAAAGAAACTCGAACATGACGAAGCACTCCACGGCGAAGGGTGGAAAGCCCAGAAATCCCGGGGCGGGCATTTCGAAAATCTTCCAGTTTTGGAAAATGGGAAAAATGTAAATCCAGCGAGCGTGCGCCCAGTAATTCCAAAATTCCCACAGAACCCCGCAAATCATTCCCGAAGCCAGGAAGCTGTATAGCGTTTGCAAATTGCCGGATTCCCAATCGCGGAGCAAGGAATGCCCACCCATTCGATAGTTTAGAGGATCAAGCAAGAGAGCAAAGCCAATCCAAACCATGCCGAAGAGATAGTCGCCCGCTTGGGGGGCAATCATGACCGGAAGAACCAGGAAGCAAGCGCCCAGCATCAAGCAGCCAACCCGCGTCAAACCGTGGGCGGCCCGATGCGGCTGGCTGGTTTTCCGAATGGCCCCGGTCGCAGTCAAGAAGTCAGCAGTCTCAAAGATGGCCGGCCAGATCGTGGCGAATGACCACAAGTAACCCATGTCACTCAGTAGCCGGCTGTGCGGCAGGCCGACGTAGGCCCAGTTCTTGAGCCAGAGATTATAGGCTTCGAAAATCAGCCAGAGAGGTACGGACCATAATGCCAGGGCAAAAAACCTGGCGGGTTTCGATTGAAGAAGGGAAGCGCCTTGGACCGTGAAGACCAGTGAGTCCATAAGCATGACGGCGCCGGTCCAGACCACGGGCGTGAAGTAAATCGTGACCCAGTGGGCCTGCAGATAGAGCAGGACCTCCGCAAGAACGATGATAACCAGGCCGATTTTCCCGGCGATAGGCAGGAAATAGCGGGGCCGCGCAGCAAGATAGGACCGCGCCAAGAAAGCCAAGACGAGGAGGAGGAGCAATATCCCGAGGACTGCATGGTTGTGGTTCATGACGAGCTCCATGATGACCAGCCAGGATACTGGGATACGGGTTGCAGTGTAAACAGTGCTGCAAGAGGACAGTTTCCAAAGGCGAATAGACCTTTTGAAATCCGAGCTGGCGTGCATGGTAAACAGTCCAACCAGCCGGAATATTTCGGTACAAAGCGCCTATTTATGAGGTTGCCGTGCATTAGCCCTTCTTGTTTGAGTGACTTTGATCGTGTATGATATTAGGGGTTTGAGCCGGGTAATTAGAGAGAAGGAGATTTAGAAATGGCAGAGGTTAAGGCCGGGCTTCAAGACGTAGTGATTGCAACGTCTGAGATCTGCTCGATTGATGGACAGCGGGGAAAGTTGACGTATCGAGGTTATGATATCCATGACCTTGCAACGCAATCGACATTTGAAGAGGTAGTCTATCTGCTTTGGTATGGGCGGCTCCCCACACGCACGGAGTTGGAGAGCTTGAAGAAGCAGGTGATCGAAAATCGTGAGATTGCGCCCCAGATTATTGATCTGCTCCGGCGGTTGCCCCCGCCTCAACATCCCATGGAGACTTTGCGCACGGTGGTTTCGGCGCTGTCGCTTTATGATCGAGAATCTGAAGATATGTCGGAAGAGGCAAACCACCGCAAGGCGCTGCGTCTGACGGGACTGATGGGCACCCTGGTGGCGGCGTTCGGCCGGGTGCGGGAAGGGAAGGATCCGATCCCGCCCGATCCCAATCTTAACCACGCGACCAATTTTCTTTACATGCTGAACGGCGAAACCCCGAGCCCGGAGGATGCGCGGTGGTTCGACATCGCCCTGATCCTCCATGCCGATCACAGTTACAATGCCTCCACTTTTGCCGCGCGCGTTACCGCCTCCACGCTTTCGGATATGCACTCCGCCATCACTTCCGCAATCGGAACGTTGAAGGGGCCGCTGCATGGCGGCGCCAACGAGCAGGTGATGCGAATGTTGCTGGAAATCCAGAATGTTGAACACGCCGATGCGCACATCCGCGGGCTTCTTGCCGGGAAGAAGAAGATTATGGGCTTCGGGCACCGCGTCTATCACACCGAGGATCCCAGAGCCACGGTGCTCCGCAAGATGTCTGAAGAGCTAGGCCGGAGCACAGGACAGCCCAAGTGGTTTGAGATGTCCAAGAAGATTGAGGATTTGATGATTCGTGAGAAAAAGATCAACGCCAACGTGGATTTCTACTCGGCCTCTGCCTATTACGTCTTGGGTATTCCGGTGGACCTCTATCCGTTGGTTTTTGCCGTCAGCCGCATTGCCGGTTGGGCCGCCCACGTTCTGGAGCAATATTCGAATAACAAGTTGATCCGGCCCCTGGCCGAATATACGGGTCCATCCAACCTCCGTTACGTTCCCATCGATCAACGCTGACCTCCTTTGGGAGGAGAGTCTGCCCTTATGTCGAGCCGGGGGCGAAGGGTCCGCAATAGCCGAAATGTCCCGGCGAAGTGGCCCCATGACTTCCGGGCGCATCTCAACATTTGCCGCTCTGCCTTGACTCCAGGTTTTCCTCATCCCTCATGCGCCTTTTTGCCTCGCCTTCTCGCAGGACCCTGCTAAAATGGGACGATGACAAGCTAAATCCAGGGTGTCTCATGGAAAAATCGAATTGGAAAGTTGACGTGCTTCTTTCGGGAAGCTGGAGGGGAGCCACCACCGTTCTGCTTTCGAACGGCCAACGCCATGCCGTTGTCGATACCGGAATGCCGCATGAAGCTCACCGACTGGAGGATGCGCTCCAACTTCACGGGCTCCGTCCGGATGACGTCGACTTCATTCTGAGCACGCACTTCCACGTCGATCACGTCCTCAACAATTCTCTGTTTCCTAAGAGCACGATCATTGGGAGCCAGGAGTCTTACGACTGGTGTTGCTCGCTCTATTCGGACCTTCTCGACCAACAAAATTGGGAAAAGCTGATCTTGAAATACTACCCTGAGACCTTCGACTACAATCGCGCCCGGGAGCTCATGGTCAAGCTCCGGCAATTTGCTTTGCGATGGTGGGATCCCAAGCGCCTGGGTACAATCTCGCAATACCGCTGGGTGGAAAATAACTCGCTGCCGGACGGCATCGAGCGCGTTTTGACCGGCGGGCACGTGCCGGGCCACGTTTCCCTGCGGGTTGCGTGCAATGGGACCCCGGTGGTCATTGCCGGTGATGCCCTGCTCACCCGTGCTGAAGACCAACCGGTTCTTACCATGATTGCTCACAACCGCGCCCAAATGGCTGCGGACCGGGATCGCATCCTCTCACTGGGTGGCCTTATCGTCCCCGGCCACGACTCTGCTTTTGAGAACCACGAACCTGGCCCCGATCCCTTACCTTGATCCCTGTCTTATTCTTTGATCCGGCGGATTTCCCCCCTCCCTTGACCCTTGGAATCTGAGATAAGCGATTTATTTTCATGCTGGAAGGTTCAGGTAGGGGCGCTATGTTGTGCCC
>Ga0307372_10000762_pt1 | contig 56369 bp, 50 predicted proteins | sample OX1MG_FD_202533 | JGI IMG/M metagenome (GOLD analysis project Ga0307372, IMG submission 202533) | Soil microbial communities from Risofladan, Vaasa, Finland - OX-1 | ecosystem: Environmental > Terrestrial > Soil > Coastal area > Acid sulfate soil | place: Finland: Risofladan, Vaasa | collected...
TTCTGTCGACCCACAAGGGCTTGAGCGTCGAGGTGGGCAATACCGATGCGGAGGGACGGCTGGTGCTCTGCGACGCGCTGTCGCTTGCCGACACCGAGGGAGCCGATCTGATCATCGACTTCGCGACGCTGACCGGCGCGGCCCGCGTCGCGCTCGGGCCGGAACTGCCGGCGCTGTTCGGCAGCGACGCCGGCAGCGTCGATGAGCTGCTGCGCGCCGGGACCGCCGAGCACGACCCGCTGTGGCCGATGCCGCTATGGAGCCCGTACGCGGACGATCTGCAGAGCAAGGTCGCCGATCTCGCGAACGTCGCCGGTTCGAGTTTCGCCGGTGCCATCTACGGCGCGCTGTTCCTGCAACGCTTCGTGACCGCCTCGCCACGTTGGTTGCACGTCGATCTCTACGCATGGAATCCGCAGGAGCGGCCGGGCCGCCCCGTCGGGGCGGAGGCGCAGGGCTTGCGCGCCGCGTACCGTTTTCTCGCGCAGCGTTACGGCATTGCGCCATGAGGCGCGGCCTGTTTATGCTGCGTCGCCGTTTTTTGCAGGAGCGAACCCGACATGCCGCACAAGCCCACGAAGAAATCGCCGAACGCGACACCCGGCAAGTCCTCGCGCCGGGCCGCCGCGGCGATTGATCCGCGCCGCTACTCGCGCCTCGTCGTCGACGGGATCCAGCAAACGCCGGCGCGGGCGATGCTGCGCGCGGTCGGTTTCCGGGACGGGGATTTCGCGCGGCCGCAGGTCGGCATCGTGTCGACCTGGAGCAACTTGACGCCTTGTAACATGCACATCGACGAGCTGGCGCGCATCGCGGCGAGCGGCGTCGAGGCACATGGCGCGAAGGCGATCACCTTCGGCACCATCACGGTTTCGGACGGGATCTCGATGGGCACGCCCGGGATGCGTTATTCGCTGGTGTCGCGCGAAGTGATCGCCGACTCGATCGAGACGGTGGCCGGCGCGCAGGGCTTCGACGGACTCGTCGCGCTCGGTGGTTGCGACAAGAACATGCCCGGTTGCCTGATGGCGCTCGCGCGGCTCGACCGCCCCGCGGTGTTCGTCTACGGCGGCACGATCCGCCCGGGCGCCGAGGGCCGGGACATCGTCTCGGTGTTCGAGGCGATCGGCGGCCACGCGACGGGCGCCGTGTCGGAGCAGCAGTTGCAATTTGTCGAGCGCTCCGCGATCCCCGGACCCGGCTCCTGCGCCGGCATGTACACCGCGAACACGATGGCCTCGGCGATCGAGGCGCTCGGCATGAGCCTGCCGAACAGCTCGGCGCAGGACGCGGTGTCCGCGGCAAAGCGCGCCGACTGCGCGCGCGCCGGCGAGGCCGTCGTGCGGCTGATCGAGCGCGGCTTGCGGCCCCGCCAGATCATGACGCGCGCGGCCTTTGAGAATGCGATCACGGTCGCGATCGCGCTCGGCGGCTCGACCAATGTCGTGCTGCATCTGCTGGCGATCGCCTCCTCGGCCGGCGTCAAGTTGCGTCTCGCCGACTTCGCGCGCATCGGCCGGAAGGTTCCCGTGCTCGCCGATCTGCGGCCGAGCGGCCGCTACTCGATGTCCGAGCTGGTGGCGATCGGCGGCATCCGCCCGCTGATGAAGATGTTGCTCGAGGCCGGTCTGCTGCATGGCGATTGCCTGACCGTCACCGGCGCGACGGTTGCGGCAAATCTCACGGGCGTGGCGGCCTACCCGGCCGGCCAGGACATCGTGCGCCCGCTGTCGAATCCATTGAAGAAAGACAGCCACTTGGTGGTGCTGCACGGCAACCTCGCGCCGGACGGCGCGGTGGCGAAGATCACCGGCAAGGAAGGGCTGCGGTTCGACGGCGTCGCGCGGGTTTTCGACTCGGAGGAAAAGGCGCTCGCGGGGATCCTCGGCGGGGCGGTGCGCGCGGGCGACGTCGTCGTGATCCGCTACGAGGGCCCGAAGGGCGGGCCCGGCATGCGCGAGATGCTGAGCCCGACCGGCGCGATCATGGGCAAGGGTCTCGGCCGGGACGTCGCGCTGATCACCGACGGGCGCTTCTCCGGCGGCAGCCACGGCTTCGTCGTGGGGCACGTGTCGCCGGAGGCGGCCGTCGGCGGACCGATCGCCATGGTGCGCGACGGCGACCGAATCTCGATCGACGCGCAGCGCCGTGCGCTGACGCTGCACATCACCGCCGCCGAGTTGCGTCGACGCCGACAGGCGTGGAGTGCGCCAAAGGCCTATGCCTCTCGGGGCGTGCTCGCCAAATATGCCCGGTGTGTCAGCAGCGCAACGCTCGGCGCGGTCACCGACCTGGAATGAGCGGCTGCGGGCCGCCGCGGCATCGCGCGTGCGTCGCAGGGCGGGCAATTCCGCGCTTGCAGTTCGGGCGGGAACTGTGTCACGCTGCGCCATCGCAGATCGGCGCGGGATGGGGCATCACCGAGTTTAAATCGATGGGCCATCGCCGCTCCGTGCATGTCGTGAGGGGCGCGCAACGCGCGACTGGTGTTGCGCTGGCGCGTGGGTCTTGGAGATCGAGCAGGGGATAGGTCGCAAGCCGAATATGTATACGTACGAAGAGCCATCGCTATTTTCGGGCAAAAGGGGCCTCGCGTTACTTGCCGTCCTTTTATTGCACGGCCTGATCGGCTACGGCCTATACGCCGGACTCGCCAGCCGCATCATGCACACGATCATTCCGCCCGTGCAGATCGCACAGATCGACCAGCCGAAGAAGAACGACAAGCCGCCGCCGCCGCCGCCGAAACTCCAGGACATCAAGCCCTACGTACCGCCGCCGGAGTTCGTCGACATCCAGGCGCCGACCCAGCAGACCAACGCGATCACCGAGGTCACCCGGCGCATCGCTCCCGCGCCGGTCGCGCGCCCGGCGCCGCGAGCGGTCGTGCGCACCGGGATCAGCTACGACATGCGCCACCTGGTCAACCCGAACGACTATTACCCGGATGCGTCGCGGCGCGCGGGCGAGGAAGGCACCTGCCGGGTACGCATCACGGTGGGCATCAATGGGCGCGTCACGGCAGCGGCGATCGCGGTGAGCACCGGCCACCCGCGCTTGGACGAGGCGTGCCTGAAAGTGGCGCGCGCCTATCGCTTCCACCCGGCCACGGTGGGCGGCAAGCCGATCGAGTCGAGCTCCATCCTGCCGATCGTGTTCAAGATCACGAACGAGGACGAGTGAGGCGCCGACGGCCGGACAGACCATCGAATAGTTCAACGACTCAAATCAACCCAATCTCAAAAACTCCAGTTTACGCAGAGGGAATCGGTCCATGTCACAGCAAGTAGTAGTCAACAATCCCTACGGTCTCGGTGCGATGCTCCAGCATGGTGACATCGTCACGCGATCCGTATTCACGATACTGCTGATCATGTCCTTGCTGACATGGTTCATCATGATCACCAAGTACTTCGACCAGCGCCGCCTGCGCAAGCAGGGCCAACAGGCCGAGAAGGAATTCTGGGCCGCCACGAACCTCAATGAGGGCGTCTCCAAGCTGAAGGGCGATTCGAATCCGTACCGCGCGCTCGCCGAGGCCGGCAAGCAGGCCTACGAGCATCACGAGGCGAACAAGGCGCGTCTCGCGGGCGCGATCGACACCAGCGAGTGGGTCACGCAGGCGCTGCAGCGCACCGCCGACATGGTCGTCGGCCGCATGCAGTCGGGCATGTCGGTGCTCGCCTCCGTCGGTTCGACGGCGCCGTTCGTCGGCTTGTTCGGCACGGTCTGGGGCATCTACCACGCGCTGATCGCGATCAGCCTCGCCGGCCAGGCTTCGATCGACAAGGTCGCGGGACCGGTCGGCGAGGCATTGATCATGACCGCGCTCGGCCTGTTCGCGGCGGTCCCCGCGGTGCTCGGCTACAACATGCTGTTGCGCCGCAATCGGGTCATCCAGGAGTACGTCAGCCACTTCACCCACGAGCTGCACGCCTATCTGATCTCCGGCGCGAAGATGAGCCTCGGCACCGACAGGCCCGCGGTCGCGGCGAAGCAAACCGCCGCACCCGCCGGCGCTCGCTGAGGGTTGACGCGCCATGGCGCTGAGCATCGATACCCGCGGCGAAAGCGACGTGATGTCGACCATCAACGTCACGCCCCTCGTGGACGTGATGTTGGTGCTGCTGATCATCTTCATCATCACGATCCCGGTGATCGTGCCGCAGATCCAGCTGAAACTGCCGATCGCGACCAACGTGCCGACCATCACCAAGCCCGGTGACGTCACGATATCGGTCGCGGCGAACGGCAACCTGTACTGGAACACGATGGAATTGCAGAGCCCGGCGGACCTGAAGACGGAGCTGCGCTCGATCGTGACCATGAATCCGCAGCCCGAGGTGCACATCCGCGGTGACAAGGACACCCGCTACTTGTACGTCGGCCAGGTGCTGGTGGCGGCGCAGGAGATCGGGATCCGCAAGGTCGCGTTCCTGACGATCCCGACCCACCTCGGCGTGCAGCAGTAGGAGACGCATCGATGGCAATGAACATAGGGGGTTCGTCGGACTCGATGATGGACATCAACATGACGCCGTTGATCGACGTCATGCTGGTGCTGCTGATCATCTTCATCATCACGATCCCGGTGATGACGAACGCGGTCAAGATCGACAACCCGCTGCCGCCGCCGCCGAACTTCATTCCGCCGCCGCCGCCGCCCGTGATCAATTTGTCGATCGACTTCGACGGCACCTTGATGTGGAACGGCACGCAGGTGACGCGTCCGCAGTTGCAGAGCTTCATCTCGCAGTCGGCGATCCTGGTTCCGCAGCCGGAAGTGCACATCACGGTGGACAAGTTCGCGAAGTATGACGTCGTCGCGAAGACGCTCGCCGATCTGCAGAGCCGCGGAATGAAGAAGATCGGCTTCGTGAACAACAGCCTTTACTAGCGCCGCGGCATCAGGTCCACGCGTGGCATTGGCTGCCGCTGCGGCGCGCTTCCCGCAAATCGGGGTTCGCGCCGTTTCTTTACTTTGAACGCATTGCCGCCGCCACGGCGGCTCACAGAGGTTCAATGACGATGCCTGCGAAAATCTCGATGCAACGCCGCTTGCCGCTCACGCGCGCCTCCGGTGCGGGCCTGTTCACCGCCGTGCTGCTCGCCGCGGCACTGGTCTTCGGCGGCAGCGCGCCGGCGCACGCTGCGCCGAAGCAGCAGATCAGCCGCAAGATTGCCAAGGAACTCATCGCGGCGCAGAAGGCGCTGCAGACCGGCAAATGGAGCGACGGTCTGAAGAACCTCCAGGCGGCGGACGGCAAGAGCGGACTCACGCCGTTCGACCACAAGACGATCGACGACCTGCAGGCGTACGCCTACGTCAAGCTCGGCAACATGCCGGGCGCCGAGAAGGCCTGGGAGGCCGCGCTGCAGACCGGTGCCTGTTCGCCCGCGGACACGCTGCGCTTCACGCGTGCGGTGTTCCAACTGTCCTACAACGCGCATGAGTATGCGAAGGCGATCAATTACGGCAAGAAGCTGATCGCTCTCGGCCAGGGAACCGAGGACATCTACGCGGTCATCGGCCAGGGCTATTACCTGACCAACAACTGCGCGCAGGCCGAGGCCTACATGGACAAGGCGATCGCGGAATCCCGCAAGGCGGGCAAGGCCCCGCAGGAGGGCTATTACCAGATCAAGCTGCGCTGCGCCTTCGACGCGAAGGACAACGCCGGCGAGATCAAGGGCTTCTCTGAGCTCGCGCGCTTGACGAACAAGCCGGAATACTGGAACTCGCTGTTGCGGCTCGAGCGGCAGACCACGCGCCAGGACAAGAATCTGCTGATGATCTATCGCCTCATGTACAACACCAATTCGATGAAAGTGAGCAGCGATTACGTCGAGATGGCGCAACTGCTCGGCGACGCGGCGTTGCCGGAAGAGGCGACGGCGGTCGTGCAGAAAGCGATCGCGAGCGGCGTCGTGCAGCCGGCGCAGAGCGGCCGCGTGAACCGGCTGCTGCAGGAGTTGCAGAAGCGCTCCGCGTCCGACCGCAAGGGCATCCCGGGCTATGTGCGGGACGCGAACAAGAGTGCGAGCGGCCAGCCCGACGTCAAGCTCGGTGAGGTGTACTACGGCATCGGCGACTACGCGAGCGCTGCGCAGGCGATTGGCAACGGCCTGAAGAAAGGCGATGTCAAGAGTCTCGGCCAGGCCTACGTCTACCTCGGCCTGTCGTATCAGCAACTGAAGAACCTCCCGGCGGCGAAGAAGGCATTTGCCGAGCTGAAGACCGTGTCGTCGATGCCGGCGAACGTCCGGAAACTGTGGGCGTTGTACGCCGATACCCTGAGCTGAACGGACCCGGGCACCTGCGGGACGGACGAACCCGCGACGAAGTCGAAGGAGTAGTGCGATGACGATCAAGGCCGGCGACCGCATGCCTGCGGGCACTTTCACGCGAATGACCAAGGATGGTCCGCAGAAAATCACCACCGATCAGCTGTTCAAGGGCAAGACCGTCGTGCTGTTCTCGGTGCCCGGCGCGTTCACGCCGACCTGTGACGCCCGGCATCTGCCGGGCTTCATCGACCTCGCCGACGCATTCCGCGCGAAGGGTGTCGACACCGTCGCCTGCATGGCGGTGAACGACGTGTTCGTGATGAATGCCTGGGGCAAGCACGCGAACGCCGGCGACAAGGTGTTGATGCTCGCCGACGGCAACGCCGAGTACGCGAAGACGCTGGGTCTCGAGCTCGACGCGAGCGGATTCGGCATGGGCACGCGCGGCCAGCGCTTCGCGCTCGTCGCCAAGGATGGAGTCGTGCAGCAACTGCACGTCGAGAAGCCCGGAGAATTCAAGGTCTCCGCCGCCGATCACGTCCTGGCGCAGCTTTAGGGCGCCAGCCGGCGCTAGTGTCCCAGCAAGCGTGCCAGTTCGGGCACCACCTGGAACAGATCGCCGACCAGGCCGATATCGGCAACTTCGAAGATCGGCGCCTCGGGGTCCTTGTTGACGGCGACGATGGTCCGGGCATCCTTGATGCCGGTCAGATGCTGGATCGCACCGGAGATGCCGAACGCGAAGTAAACTTCCGGCGCGATGATCTTGCCGGTCTGCCCGACTTGCATCTCGTTCGGCGCATAACCGGCGTCCACCGCGGCGCGCGAGGCGCCGACCGCGGCGCCGATCTTGTCGGCGAAGTCGTACAACAGCTTGAAGTTCTCGGCGCTCGCCAGCGCGCGTCCGCCCGACACCACGCGGGAGGCGGTTTGCAGGTCGGGCCGGTCGGTCGAGCCCGAGCGTGCGCCGACGTAGCGGGTGTGCACGGGCAGCTTGACGTCGGCGGTGCGCGAGGCGATCGTCGCCGAGCCGCCGGTGCCGGCCGCCTCGAAGGAGGCGATCCGCACGGTCGCGACGAGGATGCGCGCGGGATCGGCCTCGACGGTCACGATCGCGTTGCCGGCGTAGATCGGCCGGCGAAAGCGGTACGCGCCGTCGACCGCCATCAGATCGCTCACCTGGGGTACGCCGAGCAGGGCCGCGACGCGCGGCGTCAGGTCCTTGCCGAAGCTGGTCGACGGCCCGAACAGATGCGTGTAGCCGGGCGCGATCGCCGCCACCTGCGGCGCGAACGTCGCGGCGAGCGGGTGCGCGTTCTCCGGCCGGTCGATTCGCAGCACCTCGTGCACGCCGTGGATCGCGGCGGCCTGCGTCGCGACCGCGGCGGTGTCCGCGCCGAGCAGCAGCACCGCGATCTGCGCGCCGGGGATCGCCGTGGCGCAGGTCACGCACTTGTGCGTCGACGGATTCAGGGTCTGGCCGTCGTGCTCGGCGAGAATCAGTACCTTCGACATCAGATCAACCCCTTCTTCTTGAGAACATCGGCGAGTTCCGCCACATCCTTGACCATGACGCCCTTCTGCCGCTGCGCCGGTGGCTCGGTCTTGACGGCCCTGAGCCAGACCGACGCCGCGACTCCGAGACTCTCGAGCGAAATGACGTCGAGCGGCTTCTTCTTCGCCTTCATGATGTCCGGCAGCTTGACGTAACGCGGTTCATTGAGCCGCAGGTCGACCGTGACCACCGCCGGCAGATCGATCTCGATCGTCTCGAGGCCGGCGTCGACCTCGCGCGTCACGGTTGCCTTGCCCTCCTGCAACTCGAGTTTCGACGCATAGGTGGCCTGCGGCCGATCCCACAATGCGGCGAGCATCTGCCCCGTCTGATTGGCGTCGTCGTCGATCGCCTGCTTGCCGAGCAGGATCAGGTCGGGATTCTCCTTCCTCGCCAGCGCGAGCAGGGCGTGCGCCGCGGTCAGCGGCTCGACCGCCTGGTCCGTCTGCACGAGCACCGCGCGGTCCGCGCCCATCGCGAGCGCCGTGCGCAGCTGCTGCTGGGCGTCGACGACGCCGATGCCGACCGCGACGACCTCGACATTCGAGCCGCGCTCCTTGATACGCAGTGCTTCCTCGAGGGCGATCTCGTCGAACGGATTCACGCTCATCTTGACTCCGTCGAGCATGACGCCGCTGCCGTCGGGCTTGACGCGCACCCGGACGTTGTAATCGACGACGCGCTTGATGCACACGATGATCTTCTTCATTGACACTCCTTCAGGCGGTCGTTGCCGGCGCGCTCGTATGCCGCGCGTCGATCCGGCGCTGCGAAAGCTCCTCGCCGATTCGCGTCGCGCAATCCTGCAATTTTGCCAGAAAGCGATCGGTCACGGCCCGTGCCGGATGCGTCGCGGCGTCGAAACGCAGTGCGAGCGCACCGAGCGGGCGACCCTCGCGGGTCAGCGCGATGCTCAGCGCGCGCTCGCCGTCGCCGCGGCCGGTCGCTGCAAGCGCATGGCCCGCCGCGGCGGCTAATTCGACGAGACGCGCCGCCTCGGCCGGATCGCATTCGGCGCGGTGACTGCGCCGCGCGGCGCGGGTGGCGGCCTCGATCAGAGCGCCGCGCAGCGGGGCCGGGCAGCGGGCGAGGTAGGCGATGCCGCAGGCGCTGCCGAGCAGGGGCACCCGCAACACGCTGCAGCGGATCGCACTCGGACCGGACGCGCCGGCGGGCGCCGCTTCGTGTGTGAGCATCGTCACGCCCGACGGGGTTGCCACCGCAACCGGCTGTCCCGTTGCGCGGCTGCAGGCCTCGAGTTGCGGCATCGCGAGCTCGGCGAGCCAGGCCGTCTCGTCGAGGCTGTCGCCGAGGCCGCGCACGAAGCTCGTGATGCGGTAGCGATCGTCGTGCGGGTCGCGATGGACATAACCGGCTTCGCAAAACGTCTCCAGCAGTCGATACACGGTCGTACGCGGCAGCCGGGTCTCGCCGACGACCTCCGCGACCGTGGCACTGCCATGCGCATTAAGCACGCACAGCGCGTCGAGTCCGCGCATCAGGGCGCGAATGGGTCGGGTCGAATCCATGCCGGCTCGAGATTCCCTAGGCCGATTGGCGGGCTGTGGTCGTCATTCGGCGCGACAGTCTAAGGATCCCCCGGCGCCTTGTCCACCTTGCGGTCAGTCGCTACACTGCCGCCACGCATGCCGATGATCCGCTATGTCCTCGTTCGCCTGTGCGGTGCACTGCCCACGTTGCTCGCGATCGTCACGATCTCCTTCTTTCTGATCCACCTCGCACCGGGCGGTCCGTTCGACCAGGAACAGACGCTGCCGGCGGACGTGGTCGCGAACCTGAATGCCGCGTACGGCCTCGACCGGCCGATCTGGGTGCAGTACACGCGCTATCTCGGCGACCTCGCGCGCGGCGACTTCGGTCCGTCGTTCCGCTACAAGGATTTCACCGTCACCGAACTGATCCGTCAGGGGCTGCCGGTCAGCATGACGCTCGGGGCGATCGCGATCGCGATCGCGCTGCTCGCAGGCGTCGCGACCGGCGTTGCCGCGGCTCTGCACCGCGGTCGCCTCCTCGATCACGCAAGCATCGCGCTGGCGGTGGTCGGCATCGCGATTCCCTCGTTCGTGCTGCTGCCGGCGCTCGGCCTGCTCTTCGGGGTCTGGCTGCACTGGCTGCCCGTCGCCGGCTGGGATCGCGGCTCCATCAAGGATTTGGTGCTCCCCGTCGTCACGCTGGCCCTTCCGCCGCTCGCATTCATCGCCCGGCTGACGCGTGGCAGCATGCTCGAAGTGCTGCAGAGTCACTACGTGCGCACGGCATTCGCCAAGGGGCTGGCGCTGCGGACCATCGTCCTGCGTCACGCGCTGCGCCCGGCGTTGATACCGGTCGCGAGCTACCTCGCGCCCGCGATCGCGATGATCATGACCGGTTCGCTGGTCGTCGAGACGATCGCGGGCCTGCCCGGCATCGGCCGCTATCTGGTGCAAGGCGCGCTGAACCGCGATTACACACTCGTGCTCGGCATGGTCATCGTGTACTCGGCCTTGCTGATCCTGATGGGATTGCTCGTCGACTTGTTGATCGCCGCGCTGGATCCGCGGGTCAGGCTCGAGGCATGATCGAGTCCGCGGACGAGGATCCGCTTGCGCCGGCCGCCGGCCTGTGGCGCGACGCCGGACGCCGCTTGCGCGGTTCCCGCGCCGCGCTGCTCGCGCTCGGCGTGATCGCCCTGCTGGTCGCGCTCGCGCTGCTCGGGCCGCGGCTGAATCCGAACCGCTCCGATACGATCGATTGGTCGTGCATCGCGATGCCTCCGGGCCTGCGGCACGCGCACTGGTGGGGCACCGACCGGCTCGGTCGCGACCTGTTCGTGCGCACGCTGCTGGGGACGCGCATCTCGCTCGCAGTCGGCCTGATCGCCACGGCGGTCAGCCTGGTCGTCGGCATCGTCTACGGCGCGATCGCGGGCTTCGTCGGCGGTCGCGTCGATCATTTGATGATGCGCGTGCTCGAGATCCTGAGCGGTCTGCCGCTGATCTTCTTCGTGATCTTGCTCACCGTCGTCTTCGGCCGCAGCGTGTACCTGCTGTTCCTGTCGATCGGCGCCATCGGCTGGCTGACGATGGCGCGCATCGTCCGCGGACAGGCGATGGTGATCCGCGGCCGCGAGTTCATCGAGGCGGCGACGGCGGCGGGCGCCGGACCGGTGCGCATCGTATTGCGCCACGTCGTGCCGAACGTGATCGGGCCGGTGATCGTCTATGCGACGCTCACGGTGCCGCAGATCATCCTGTTCGAGAGCTTCCTGAGCTTCCTCGGGCTCGGCATCCAGGAGCCACAGGCGAGTCTCGGCACGCTGATCGCATCCGGCGCCGCCGAGATGGAGTCGGCCCCGTGGATGCTGCTGGTGCCGAGCGTGATTCTCGCGACGCTGCTGATCTCGTTCAACGTTCTGGGCGACGCCTTGCGCGACTCGCTCGACCCCGGCGAGCTCTGAAGGGTGGGCGCGATGCTCGCGGTGCAGGATCTGCGCGTCACGTTCCGGCGCGCCGGCGCCGCGATCGAGGCGGTGCGACAGGTCTCGCTCGACGTCGAAGCCGGCGAGTGCGTCGGCATCGTCGGCGAGTCCGGATCGGGCAAGACCCAGTTGTGCCTGGCAATCATGGGTTTGTTACCGCCGAACGCCGTCGTCGGCGGCGCCGTGCGATTCGCCGGCGAGGACCTGCTGTCGGCGCCGCCCTCCCGGCTGAGTGCGCTGCGCGGCGCGAAACTTGCGATGGTCTTCCAGGATCCGCAATCGGCATTGACGCCGCATCTGAAAATCGGCGTGCAGATGGCCGAGGTGCTGGTCCGCCACCGCGGCCTCGCGTGGCCGGCCGCGCGCGCCGCGGCGCTCGGGATGCTCGGACGCGTCGGCATGGTCGACCCGGCGCGCTGTGTGCAACAGTACCCGCACGAACTGTCCGGCGGCATGCGTCAGCGGGTGATGATCGGCATGAGCCTGCTGTGCGAGCCGGATCTGCTGATCGCCGACGAGCCGACGACCGCGCTCGACGTGACGGTGCAGGCGCAGGTGCTCGAGTTGCTCGGCCGGATGCGCCGCGATTTGCGGATGGGGATCCTGCTGGTGAGCCACGACCTCGCGGTCGTCGCGGGCCTCGCCGAGCGGATCGTCGTGATGTACGCGGGGCGGGTCGTCGAGAACGCCCGCGCGCGGGATTTGTTCCGCAGCCCGCGACATCCCTATACGGCGGCCTTGATGGCCTGCGCGCCGGACCTGGCGGGACCCGTGCTGGCGCGCCTGCCGACCCTGCCGGGACAGCCGCCCGGCGCCGCGCAGCGGCTGGACGGCTGCGCGTTCGCCCCGCGTTGCGAGTATGCGAACGAGCAGTGTGCGAGGCAACGGCCGCTGCTCTCGACCCTGGACGGCGGCCGGCAGGTTGCCTGTCACGCCCCCTTGCCGCCGTGAGCGCGCCGCTGCTCGAAGTGCGCTCCCTGCGGGTCGAGTTCGACGCCGGGCGGGGCCTGATTCGACGCCGACGTTTCACCGCGGTCGACGACATGAGTTTTGTCTTGGGCGCCGGTGAGACCCTGGGCGTCGTCGGCGAGTCTGGCTCGGGCAAGTCGACGCTGGCGCGCGCGCTGCTGCGGCTGGTGCCGGCTGCCGCCGGCGAGGTGCGGTGGCGGGGCGAGAACCTGCTCGACCTCGGCCGCCGCGCATTACGCGAACGGCGTCGCGCCTTGCAGATGGTGTTCCAAGATCCGTTGGCAAGCCTCGATCCGCGGATGACGGTCGGCGAGATCCTCGCCGAACCGCTGCGGATCTTCGAACCGCGGGTCCGCCGGCAGCAGCGACGGGAACGGACCGATCGCATGTTGCGCCGCGTCGGCCTGCCGCGCTGGACGTCGAATCACTACCCGCACGAGTTCAGCGGCGGCCAGTGCCAACGCATCGGCATTGCGCGGGCGATGATGTCGGCCCCCGAACTGCTGATTTGCGACGAGGCGGTCAGCTCGCTCGACGTGTCCATCCAGGGCCAGATCGTCAACCTGCTGACCGACCTGCAGGCCGAGTCGGGCATGGCGATGCTGTTCATCAGCCACAACCTCGCCGTCGTCCGGCACATCAGCCATCGCGTGCTCGTGATGTACCGCGGCCGCTTGGTCGAGACCGCGCCTCGCGAGGCGCTGTTCGCGGGTCCGCTGCATCCGTACACCCGTGCGCTGCTCGCGGCCGTTCCCGGCGCCGCAGCCGTGCGCGCCGCCGCCGGGCCGGCCGCGGAGCCGGCCATCGGCGAGGTGCCGGCGGACGCGCAGGCGCCGGCGGCGGCGCAGCCCGGCTGCGCGTACCGACCGCGCTGCGTCCATGCGGTGCAGGTCTGCGCCGAGCGGCGGCCGCTCGCCGAGGCCGCCGCCCCCGGACACCTCGTCGCCTGTCATCGGCACGCCGTCTTGGGCTATTCTGCGACGGTGAACCCGAGCGCAACCCCCGAGAAGCCGAGCGTGACGCCATGAACCCGGTCAAGCAGGTGCGTCCGAGCGACGGTCTGTTGAACGTGCGCTACGAGATCCGCGGCAAGCTCGCACGGCGCGCGCTCGAACTCGAACGCCTCGGGCACGATGTGATCTCGCTGAACATCGGCAACCCGTACGCATTCGGCTTCCGTGCGCCGGAGACGATGCGGCTCGCGATGATCGAGAACCTGCGCTACAGCGAAGGCTACGTCCATCAGAAGGGGATCTTCCCAGCGCGCGAAGCGATCGTGATGCTGCAGCAGGACCGGGGCGTGCGCGGCGTCACGGTCGAGGAAGTGTTCATTGGCAACGGTGTCAGCGAACTGATCGATCTGTGCCTGCGCGCACTCTTGAACGGCGGCGACGAGGTGTTGGTGCCGAGCCCCGACTATCCGCTGTGGACTGCGGCCGTGAACCTCAATTCCGGCCGGGCCGTGCACTACCCCTGCCGGCCGGAGAACGGCTACGTGCCGGATCCGGCGCAGATCGAGGCTGCGATCGGACCGCGCACGCGCGCGATCGTCGTCGTCAATCCGAACAATCCGACCGGCGCGGTCTACCCGCGGGAGACGCTCGCGGCGATCGCGCGGATCGCCGAGAGGCACCGCTTGGTCGTGCTGAGCGACGAGATCTACGATCAGATCCTCTACGACGGCGCGACATTCGTGCCGATGGCGGCGCTCGTCCACGACACCCTGTGCTGCACGATGAGCGGCCTGTCGAAGGTGTACCGTGCCTGCGGCTACCGGGTCGGCTGGGCGGCGTTCTCCGGCGACACGAAGAATGCCGCCGAATACCTCGCCGCGCTCGAACTTCTGGCGTCACTGCGCCTTTGCAGCAACGTCGCCGGGCAATGGGCGGTGCAGACCGCCCTCGGCGGACATCAGAGCATCCGCGAGTTGACCCGCGCCGGCGGCCGTCTGTACGAATCGCGCCGCGCGATCATCGAGGGCGCCGCGCGCAGCAAGTATCTGCGCCTGGCCCGGCCGATGGGCGCGCTGTACGCATTCCTCGAGATCCGCGAGGACGCGGTGCCGGGCTTCGACGATCAGGAATTCGCACTCGACCTGCTCGAGAACAAGCACGTGCTCGTCGCGCCCGGTGTCAGCTTCAATTTTCCGCGGCGCAATTTCCTGCGCATCACGAACCTGCCGGAAGCCGAGGTGCTCGCGACCGTGTTCGGCCGGATCGACGAACTGCTCGACGCGCGCATGACGGGTACGCCGCCGCTGCACATCGTCGCGTCGAGCGGCGGGGCCAAGGCCCGCTGAACGCCTCGCCGGTTCCGGCGGCTTTGCTCGCCGAGCTCGATGCGGGCGCGACCGTGCTCGCGCCGACGCGCGAGCTCGCGGCGGCGATTTTCGACGCGATCGAGCGGCGGCATCTCGCGGCGGGCCGGGATATCTGGCCGACGCCGCGGATTCGCGACTTCGGCTCGTGGTTGCGTGAACAGCACGAGCGGCGGTTCGTGACCGGCGCGGCGCGGCTGCGCTGCATGGAGGACATCGAGGAGCGATACCTGTGGCGCGAGATCCTCGCCGAGGACGGTCGCGATGCCGGCCTGCTCGATCCGCAAGGGGCGGCCGCAGCCGCCCGCCGCGCGCGCCGGACGATGCGCGACCACGGCATCGCATCGGCCGCCCTGGCTGCGGCGGGCGGCGAGGAAGCGGAACGGCTCGCCGGTTGGATTCACCGCTTCGAGCGGCGCTGCCGTGATCTAGGCTGCATCGGCCAGGATGACCTGCTCGCTGCGCTGCCCGCGGCGCCGGAGGCGGTGGCGTGGATCGACAGTCCCGCGTGGCGACCGGCCGCGCGCCGCTGGCTGGAGAGCAACGGGCGATCGATGCTGGCGCCGGCGGCCGCCGGGCCGGCGCTCGCCTGGGAGTGTCCGGCGCGATCACCGGACGCAGAGCTCGCGGCCGCGGCAGATTGGCTGCGCGTGCGCCTGTCGCAGCAGGGGCAGTTTCGCGCCTGGGTGCTGATTCCGGACCTCGCTGCGCGTCGCGCCGAAGTCGCCGACGCCTTCGACGCGGCGCTTGCGCCACGCCGATTTCGCTTGGACGGCGCGGACGCGAGCGCGCCGTATGCGATCGCCGGCGGCACGCCGCTCGCCGACTACCCGCACGTGGCCGCGGCGCTCGAATGGCTTGCCATGACGCGCGGGCCGGTCTCGTTCGAGCGCTTCAGCGCCTTGTTGCGCGCGTTCGGGCCGCAACCGGGCGGCGCCGCCACAGCGCAGCTCGCGCTGATCGACGCCGAGCTGCGCGCTGCGGCGCCAGCGCACGCGCCGTTGCGCGGCTGGGTCGCGCTCGCGCAAGACATCGCCCGTCGCCGAGGAACGTGGCCCTGCGCGCCGCTGGTGCGCCTCGCCGCGGTGCGCGAATCGCTCGAGGAAGCGTCGGGCGCGGCACGGATGAGCGCATGGATCGGGCGTTGGACACGCGCGTTCGACGCCGGCCCGTGGGCGGTCCGGGAACACTGGTCGAGCGCCGAGTATCAATCGGTCGAGCGCATGCGGGAGCTGTTCGCGAGCCTGGCGGCCGCCGATTCGCTGTTCGGGGCGCTCACCGGCGAGGCTGCCGGGCGCCTGCTAGCCTGCGCGGCGCGGGACACCGTCTTTCAGCCGCAGACCGGAATAACGCCGATCTGGATCAGCGGCGCCGTCGGCGATCCGTGGCTTGGCTACGATGCGCTGTGGATCGCCGGCCTCAGTGCCGACGCGTGGCCGGCGCCCATCGAGCCCGTGCCGCTTTTGCCGGTTGCCTTGCAACGCCTGCACGGCGTCGAGGCGGCGTCGGCCGCGGCCCGATTGCGCACGGCAATCGATCTTGGCCGGCGCTGGACGCAGCGCGCTGCGACCGTGGTGTTCAGTCTGGCGGATCCGGGCGAAGGGCATGCGGCGATCCCGAGCCCGCTGCTGCCGGCGCCCCTGCGGCTGCTCGAGTGCGTACCGACGCCGCGGCCGCTTTGGCAGGAACTGCATGCGCTGGCGCCCCGGCTCGAGCTTCTGCACGACGTGCAAGCGCCGCCGCTCGGCGGCGAGGAGTCGCCACGCGGCGTCGCCACCTTGCGCGCGCAGTCGCTGTGCGCGTTTCGCGGCTTTGCCGCGAGCCGCCTGCGCTGCGAGCGGCTGGCGCGGCCGATACCCGGCTTCAATGCGCTGGAGCGGGGCACCGTGGTGCACGGTGCGCTCGAACGCATCTGGCGCGAACTCGGCGATTCCACGGCGCTCCACGCGATCGAGCCGGCGGCGCGCTCGGCGCTGATCGCCGCTGCGGTCGCTGCGTCGATCGAGGAGTCGGCCGCGCGCCGCGATCCGGGTTCGCGCTGGCGTCGCCGCGAACGCGAACGGACTGAGCGCCTGCTGTCTCGCTGGCTGGATCTGGAGGCCCGGCGCACGCCGTTCTGGGTCGAGCGCATCGAGGCGGGCTGTCAGGTGGCGCGCCACGCCGGGCTCGAATTTTCCTGTCGGATCGATCGCGTCGACCGCTTGGCCGACGGCGGGCGCGTGCTGATCGACTACAAGACGGGCGTCGCCGCCGCCGACTGGCGCGGCGAACGGCCGGCCAATCCGCAGCTGCCCCTGTATGCGACGCTCACCGGCGGGCGACTCGTCGCGGTCGCGTACGGCCAGGTCAGCGCCGCCGAATGCCGCTTCGTCGTCGAGTCCGACCGCGACGGCGCCTTGCTGCCCGAACGCCGCCGCACGCCGCTCGAGGGCGCGCGCGACATGCAGGAGTTGCTCGCGCTTTGGCGTGTGCGCCTCGACCGCCTTGCCGGCGAGTTTCGCGACGGCCGCGCCGAGGTCGATCCGGCGCCGCGCGCCTGCGAGAGTTGCCACCTGCAGGCATTCTGCAGGGTTGGTGACGCTGAATCCGGCGACCCCGAGTCCGAGGTTCAGGATGTCTGAGGCGCTGCCACCGCCGACGGACACCGCGGCGCGCGAGCGGGCGGTGACGCATCCGGGTTCGGTGCTGGTGCAGGCACCGGCCGGCTCCGGCAAGACCACGCTGCTCGTGCAGCGATTCTTGCGTGTGCTGGCGACGGTCGATGCACCGGAGAGCATCCTCGCGCTCACCTTCACGCGGCGCGCGGCGCTCGAGATGCGCGAGCGCATCTCGCGGGCGCTCGAGACGGCCCGATCCGCGGCGGGCGCCGCGAACCTCGATCCGGTGACGCGGCGTCTGGCGGTCGATGCGCTGCGCCACCTCGACGCGCTCGGCATCGATCTCGGCGTGCATGGTTCGCGGCTGCGGATCGAAACGATCGACGGGTTCAACGCGTGGCTCGCCGCTCAACTGCCGATCGGCTCCGGTCTCGGCGCGAGCCCGCGCATCGCGCAGGACGCCGCCGATCTGTATCGGGAGGCCGCGCGGCGCGCCCTCGCCTACGAGGACGAGGACGCGTTCGGCGCCGCGGTCGAGCGGGTCCTCGCGCTCGGCGACCAGCGCCACGAGGCCCTCGTCGATCTGATCGGCGGCATGTTGCGCAGCCGCGAGCGCTGGCTGCCGCTGCTCGCGGGTGGCCTGCGCGCCGCCGCGCGCGACGAAGAGGCCGCGCTGCCGGCGGTGCGGCGGCGTTTCGACGAGGATCTGGCGCTGCTCATCGGCCGCGTGCTGCACAACGCCGCCGCGTTGCTCGGCGGGCAACGGATCGCGGCGGTGGCGCCGCTGCTGTGCGCCGCCGCGGCGCGCGCCGCGGGGCGCAATGCCGCGCTCGAATGCTGGCGCGGACAGGCGGCGCCGTTGCGCGCCGATCCGGCCGACCTGGCGCGCTGGCGCGGGTTCGCCGCGATCGCGCTGACCGCGAAGGGCACGGTGCGCACGCGTCTGACCGTCGCCGAGGGCTTTGCGCCGGGCGTCGCGCAGAAGCGCCCCATGCAGGATCTGCTCGAGGAGATGGGCCGCGATCCGCGCGCGCTGCGGGTGTTATCGCAAGTCGCCGCACTGCCTCCCGCGGCGTACGGCGATGAGGACTGGGAACGCGTCCGCGACGTCGCGCGCGTCTTGGTACTCGGCGCCGCCGAACTGGAGCGGGTGTTTCGCGAGCGCGGCGCGGCGGATTTTCCGGCCGTCTCGATTGCCGCGCTGCGCGCGCTCGGCGATGCCGAATTGCCGTCCGATCTCGCGTTGCGGTTGGACTACCGGCTGCGGCACGTGCTGGTCGACGAGTTCCAGGACACATCGGGCGCGCAGCTCGATCTGCTGCGGATGCTCACCGCGGGCTGGCAGCCCGATGACGGGCGCAGCGTCTTCTGCGTCGGCGATCCGATGCAGTCGATCTACGGCTTCCGCCAGGCCGAGGTGCGCGCCTTTTTGCAACTCGCCGACGAGGGGCTCGGCGGCCTGCCGTTCGAGGTCTTGCGGCTCACCGACAATTTCCGGGCGATCCCGCCGCTCGTCGGCTGGGTCAACGCGACGTTTGCGCGCATCCTGCCGGCGTGTGACGACCGGGACCGCGGCGCAATCGCATTCCGGCGCAGCCGGGCGGTGCGGGCACAAGGGGACGATGCCGGGCCGGCGGTGCGCACCGTGCATTTTGCCTCGCGCGCCGCCGAAGCTGGCGCCGCCGCGGAGCTGATCGCCACGCGGCGCGCGCAACAGCCGTCGTGGCGGATCGCCCTGCTGGTGCGCGCGCGCTCACATGCGCGCGAGATCGCCGCGCGCCTGCGCGAGCGCGGCGTCGAGTTTCGCGCGATCGACATCGAACCGCTCGCCGACCGCCCCGCGGTGCGCGATCTGGTGATGCTCGCGAGGGCGTTGTTGCATCTGGGCGATCGCACGGCCTGGTTCGCGCTGTTGCGGGCGCCCTGGGCGGGAGTGCGACTCGCCGACCTGCTCACGCTCGGGCGCGCCGCGCCGACGGTCTGGCAAGCGCTCGAGGATGAGGCGGTGCTCGCGGCATTGACCGCCGACGGGCGCCGGCGCTGCGAGCGGCTGCGCGAGGTGCTGCGCGAGGCGCTGGCGGCACGCAACCGCGGCGGATTGCTGCGCTGGCTCGAATGCAGCTGGTTGGCGCTCGGTGGCCCTTGCTGTGCGACGTCCGCCGCGGATCTCGAGGATGCCCGCGCGGCGTTCGCGCGCTTACGCGAGCTCGAACGGCGCGGCCTGCCGGATCCGGCCGACCTCGCGGGCGAGTTCGCGAACCTGTTTGCTCGCGATGCCGGGCAGAGCCACGTCGAGCTCATGACGATCCACAAGGCCAAGGGCCTCGAGTTCGACCTGGTCGTGGTGCCGGGGCTCGATCGCGCGATCGCGCGGCGCAACGAGGAATTCCTGCTGTCGCTGCAATTCTCGCGAATGGGGCGCGACGGCATGATCATGGCGGCGCGGCCGGCGATCGGCGCCGACAGCGACCCGCTGTTCGAATTCCTCCGCGGCCAGGCGCGCGAGGGCGCCGATCTCGAGGCGGAGCGCCTGCTGTACGTCGCCTGCACTCGCGCGAGAAACGAGCTGTGCCTCTCGGCAGTGATCGGCAATCCGGCCGAAGCGCCCGATGGGACCGTTGGTCGCCGGCCCGGCGCCGCCGCGCCGCGCGCCGGCAGTTTGCTCGCGGTGCTCTGGCCGGTCGTGGGCGATGAATTCACCCCCGCCACCGCGGCCGGCACCGATGCCGACGCCGCTGCCGATGCCGACGCCGATGCGCTCGTGCCGCACGGCGGCCTGCGCCGCGTGCCGGACGGCTGGACGACACCGCGGATCGCCGTGCCGGGCACGGAGCCGCCGGCGGGCGGCGCGCCGCCACGCGTGCCGTCGCCGCCGTTCGACTGGGTGGGGGAGACCGCCCGGCAGATCGGCACGCTGGTTCACGCCGAGTTGCAGCGGTTCGAGCTGCCGGGGTTCGATGCGGCGGCCCTGCGCGAGCGCGAGCCGTCGCTGCGGCGATGGCTGGCCGCACACGGCGTGCCGCCGCAGTGGCTCGATGCAGCGAGCGGGCGCGTCGTCGCGGCACTCGCGGCCGTGCAGCAGGATCCGCGCGGCCGCTGGATCCTCGCCGGCGACCGGCGCGACGACATGCGCGAGCGCGCCTGGTCGGGCGTGTGCAACGGCGAGGTCGTGCACGCGGTGTTCGACCGCAGCTTCGTCGACGAGGAGGGGGTGCGTTGGGTCATCGACTACAAGACGAGCGAACATCTCGGCGGCGGCGAGCAGACGTTCCTCGACCGCGAGGTCGAGCGCTACCGCCCGCAGATGGACCGATATGCGGTGCTCGCGCGGCGCCTCGGAGCGGAGCCGGTGCGCCTCGGCCTGTATTTTCCGCTGATGCGTGCCTGGCGCGAGTGGCCGGCCCCGTGACGGCGCAGTGCGCGGGCGTCATCGTCGCGATCAGAACCTGACTTCGACTTCGATCGGCACGTTGCCGGCGGCATCACGCCCACGCAGCTCGGCCATCTGCGCCACCGCGCCGACGATCGCGGCGGATGCGCCCGGCCGCGCGGCCAGCGTGCCGGAGATCACTGCGCGCCGCGCAGCGGTGTCGACCGTGAGGTTTGCGCGCAAGCGCAGCGGCCCGCCCGTGTCCTCGACGCGCGCCCGCAGAGTGTCGTTGCCGCCGAGGCCACCGTCGACCGGCGCCGCGTCCGCGCCCAGGTGCACGAGATAGCTGCCGAGATTCGCGCCGCCGGCGATCGTCGGCGACGCGAGGTTCGCGAGGCGCAGATCCCCGTCGATCGACTCGATCCGCGCGTAGTCGGTGGCGAGTTCGCGCAAATCCAGGTGCGCGGTGCCGCGCCACCCCGGGGCAACGCCGAACGCGCCGAGGTCGGCGATCGGGCCGTCGCCGCGGACCCGGTGGGCGCGCAGGCCGCGTCGGCGGATATGCGCCGATGCATCGAGCGATATGCCGCGATCGACCCAGTGAACGTCCAGATCGGCCGCACCGTGCAACAGGGCGAGCGGATGCAGGCGCCACTCGAGCGTTCCGGCCTCGCGGCCGTCGACCACGATCCGGCCGGCGCCGCCGTGCCAGATGCTGCCGGACAGATCCCGCAATTGCACGAAGGGCGGCACGAAATAGGTGATCACCGCCGCGGGCAACGCGGCGAGCAACACGCCGGCCGCGACGAGTATGCCGGCCGGAATCAACGGCCAGTAGGCGGCGCGGCGCCGGCGCGGCGCCGTGCGTGGATCAGGACGCAGGTTGCGAGAATGTGACGTTGGCATCGACCGTCCCGGTGCGCGCGCCGCGGTCGACCGTGATCGATCCGACCTCGAGGCCGTAGCGCTGATCGAGCGTCGCGAGCCATATCATCAGGGCGTCGAATGGCGCGCCCTGCAGTTGCACGCGCACGCCGCGCGCCGAGGGCTGCGTGCCGCGCAGCGCACCGGCAAGCCCGGCCGCGCGTGCGGTGCGGCCGATCAGCACGAGTGGCGGCTCGTTCGTCGGCACGCGCAGTTGCGCCGCACCGGCTTGGATCTGCGGGGCGTTGCGGCGCATCCATGCCAGATCCGCCCGGCGCCGCTCGCTGCGCCGGATCGCCGTCGTGACCGCGGCGTGCATCGGCAGGAGCAAGCCGCCGACCAGGATCACGGCGGCGAGCAGGGCCGCGCCGGCGATCAACACCTGCCGCTCCCGCGCCTGCAGTTCACCGAACCAATGCCGGATCGATTGCAGCATCGCGTCCATCATCGTGCACCGCCGCCGGCCCCGCGGATCTGCAGATGCGCCTCGAGCCCGTGCTTGCCCGGCATCGAGGACTGGATGTCGGCCTTGAAGCCAAGCCGCCCGAGTGATTGCGCGAGTTGCGCGAGTCCGTCGACGTCTTTTGCGGTCACGGTCAGATCGAGGGTGCCTGCACGGTACGCGAAGGATTCGAGCGCCGTCTGCGGCGTCAGCCGGATCGCGGTTGCGAGCGCTTGCATGGTGCGCAGGAAGCGCCGTGGACCGCCAGCCGATGCGCGGATCAGCCGCAGGCGCGCCTGCATCTGCCGTCGCGCGTCGCGCATCGGCTCCGAGGGCATCGTCGCGGCGTAGACCTGGGCGATTTGCCGATCGAGTCCCGCGGATTGCCGGTGCGCCTGGTGGATCTCGATCGCCTGCGTCGCGACGTGTGCGCCGAGCAGCGCAATGCCGAGGAATGCCGCGATCCGCCATTCGCGCCAGCGGTCGACGTACGGTGGTGTCCGCGCGAACTCGCCCTGCAACAGGTTCACCGCGTCACGCGCGGGCAGCGCGCGCGCGAGCCACGGCAAGGCCCCGTCCGCCAGCAATTGCACCCGCAAGTTCTCGAACCTGGGGACGAGCCGCTCCACCTCCAGCTGCACGCGCAGCCAGTCCTTTTGCGCCAGATAAAGGATCGCACTGTCCATCGGCCGCGGCTGCGCATCGGCATCGTCCGCGTCGCTGATGATCCCGCAAATCGTCAGGGCGTCGGTGAGCGGCACGGCCTCGACGAGCACGGGCAGCGTACCGGGGCGGCGCACCGCGAGCCGATCGTCCTCCAACCACAGCACGGTCTGACCGGGATTGTCGGGCAACAGCGCGACGTCCGCATACAGCGCCTGGGGTTCGAGGCCGGCCGCCCGCAATTCGGCGAGCCAGGCGAGCAAGGTGTCGCGCGCGACGACCGCGACCGGCATCGTGCCGTTCGGCGCGCGCCGGCCGATCGCGAAGCAGAGCCGATCGAGGTCCTCGGTGAGCTGTTCCTCGAGGGCGAACGGCACCGCGCGCAGCAACTTCGGGCCGCTGCCGGGCGGCAGTTCCGGCGCCGCCAGCAGGATCTGCGTCGCCGGCCCTAGGGCGATCACTTTCGCGGTAGCGCCGGCCGCCGCCGCGGCGGCGGCGAGGGCGCCGCGCTGCGCCGCGCCGGCGGTCGTGCCGGCCTCGTCGACCGTCAACCATTCGGCCTCGGTCTGGCCCGGCGCGGGGAGGCGAACGATCAGGGTATGCGGCATGGCGTTTAAAGTGTCCCGAAACTGCGCAGCAACGGAATGACCTTCCCGCCGGCGCCGCGCTGCAAAAGACTGTACAAGGTGAACTCCGTGGTGCCAAGCGTCACTCGCGTCGTCAGGCGGAAATACGTGCCGCTGTCGGTGACGAGATTCTGGATCGCGATCCAGGTGGCCGGGCCGACGGTCGCCTGGAACGTGCTGAGGTCTGGAAAGCAGCCGTTCTTGCGGCCGGCCGCGAGCGCCGGCAGATCCGTCGAGTAGGTGCCGCTCAGGTTGCTGGCGAAGCTCTCGAGCACCAGCGCGGGTGCGGTGCAGATGTTGATCTTCGCGGTCGCGGTCGGCAGCGCGGTCACGTAGGGCTCGATCGCCAGATACCGGGCGCGGCCGAAGCCCGGCAGCGCCATGAGTTCGGTCGGGCTCGTCATCGGCCAGTTGCCGGTCCAGTAGGGCGGCGTCAGGCGCGTGTAGACGTCGTCCTCGGCGCCGTCCGGTTGCCCCGGGATCTGGTCCGCGTCGATCCAATCGCGCGCGATCGCGGCCCATTTCGGCTCGAGGTGCACCGCGACCAGCAGGCGCTGGAACTGCGCGAGAGGCTGCGGATCCTGCGTGCCGTTCGTCAGCAGGCGCCCGAGATTGTTCAGGTTGAACCGGCCGTCCATGTCCTCGAGACTGCCCTGCAGCGTCCCGATCGGCGGAGCGTCGGCGGACTCCGCCGGCGTGATCGGCAGGGGCGGTGTCGGCTGCGCCCAGGCTTGCGCGAGGTTGACTTGCGGCGTCTGCTGCAACTGTCGCGACAGCACGTCGGCGGCGAGTGCCTCGGCGCCGAGGCCGAATTGCATCGCCTGTTCGACGGAGAGGATCGCGAGCGTTCGCTGCCGCTCGAGGTAGCTGTCGAAGCCGACCTTCCACGCGAGCACGGTGGCGAGCGCGACGATCACCAGGGCGATGATCAGCGCCACGCCGCGTTGGCGCCGTGAAAGCGCCGCGGGCTTCATCCGCCGACCTCGACCAGGCGGCGCACGCGCCCCCAATCCTTGAACACGACGATGATCTCGACGGCGGCGGGCCGCGCCGTCAGTTGTTCGGCCGGCGGCAGTGCGGCCGGTGGCCATTGGGTCACCCAGTTCTGGTTCATGTCGAGGTATTCGATCTGCACGCCGGTGACGCCGGTCAACAGGCGCTGGACGACCGGCTGGTCGTTCGTGGTTGGGTCGAGCACGGTGTAGTAGCTGCGATCGAGGACGGTGCCGTCAAGTTGATAGCCGACCCGCTGCAGCGTGCTGCGTTGCAGTCCGGCGGTGTTCGACCAGCCGCCGCGCGTCAAATCGGCGAGGTCGGTGGTCCCGGTTCCACCGATCAGACAGGGCAGGCGGGACTGGCCGAGCGGATCGCGGATCGGGCGCGGCACGATCTGCGCGAAGTCCTGCACCAGCATGCGCATACCGAATTCGATCTGCCGCGTGCGCTTCAAGGACTGTTCGGTGCGTTCGGCGGAGATGCGCGCCGCGCGATAGGTGCCATAGGCGAGGCCCGACATGATTGCGAGGATGAACATCGCAACGAGGATCTCGATCAGCGTGAAACCGGCGGCTCCCGTTCGTGCCGCGCCGCGTACCCGCCGGATCATGGCGTACCCCCCGGCGGCGCTGCGCCCGGCGGTGCGATCGGCGCCGGCTGGGCGTTCAGGATCGGCGCGCTGCTCGCGGCGCCCGTACCTGTGGACAATGGCCCAGAGGTCGCCGGCAGGCTGCCGAACTGCCAGTCCACGGCGTTCGAGCTGCCCGGCGGCGCGACGTCGGCGCCGGTGAAGCCGATCGCCTCGGCGAGCGGACTGCCCTTCGCCTTGCTCTTCCCGGCCCATACGCGCACGACGATTCGCCGCATCGACGGGATGCTGGTGTTGTAGTAGCGCGTGTCGTAATGCCAGTCACGGTTCGCGTAACGCAGTTCGCCCTTGTCGGCGCTCTCGGCGAGGCTCTGCAGGCTCAGGCGCACCTCGACGATGCGGTCCATCGCGATCCAGTCGGCGATCGTCTTGTCGCGCAGGTAGCCGCTCGTGTCGGCGGCGCTGCCGATCGTCGTCATCAAGGCGGCGAGGCCGAGTGCGACGATCAGCAACGCGACCAGCACCTCGACCAGCGTGAAGCCGCGCGCGCGAGGGATGCTCACCGGCCGGATTCTCATGAGGCCCGGGCCGGCGCCTTGGGTCTCTCGAGCTTGGTCTTGCCGAACGCATCACCGCTCACGACCGAGGTCGCGCCCGTCGCATCGCGCACCAGCGTCAGGCGAAACGGCGTGCCTTCGCCGCTTGCCGCGATGGCGATCTGCGGCGTGGGCGGCGCCGCGTCGGCGGCAAGCTCTGACGGCGGGGCCTTCAGCACGACCTGCCGCGCGTCGAGCTCCAGGCGCAAGCTCAAGCCCTTCGGCAGCTCGCGGCGGCGGAATTCACGCTGCGTGTCGAACGGCTGCCAACGATCGCGGAAATTGTCATAGACCAGGAATTCGTAGGCCCGCGGCTCGACGAGCAAGCCGAAATCGCGCCCCTCGAGCAGCGCCCGGTCGTGCAGCAGATCCAGCAGGCCGACGATGCGACGGCTCTCCTCGTGCAGCTGGCTGTCGCGTCCGGCGACGTTGATCGACAGCACCGCCATCGAGAGCATGACCGCGATGATCACCAGGACCACCAGAATCTCGACGAGGGTGAAGCCTTTGTTGCGCATGGGTGGGCGGCGCCGCCGACACGCCTGCCGTGAGCAGGCGCTAATTCTGGTCGAGCGAGGAGCTGCTGATGTCCGCGTCGTAGCCCGTGCCGCCCGGCTTGCCGTCGCGCCCGTAGGAGATGATCTCGTACGCTTGACCGTCGGGTCCGGGGCTCGTGTAATGATACAGGTTGCCCCAGGGGTCCTTCGGCACCGCCCGCAGGTAGCCGCCTTGCCGGTAGTTCGTCAGCGACGGATCGGCCGGTTTCTTGACCAGGGCCTCGAGACCTTGCTCAGTCGTCGGGTAGCGGTAATTATCGAGGCGGTAGAGGTCGAGTGCGGTCTCGATCGCGCGGATGTCGCTCCCCGCGCGGGTTACGCGTGCCTTGTCGACGTTTGCCAGGATCCTCGGCACGACGAGCGCGCCGAGCACCGCGAGGATGACGACGACGACCATGATCTCGATCAGAGTGAAGCCGCGGGAGCGATTAGGCATGTCGATTCCTCGGAAAGTGCCGGGATGATACCAAAAAGGCCTGTCCCAGACCCCGGTGCGCCGCGGCGCGGTCTCGCAGAAATCGCCGCCGCGCTGCAATGGGATCGCGGCCGATGGGTTTGGTTGCTCGCGATCCTCACCGCGCTCGACGCCCTGTCGGCGCTCGGCGACAGGGCGCGGTCGGCGTTGCGCTACGACCGCGCGGCGATTGCGGCCGGTCAGTGGTGGCGGCTGTTGACCGCGCATCTCGTGCACCTCGGTGCCCAGCACCTGATCCTGGACGAACTCGGGCTGGTGCTTGTCTGGGCGCTGTTCGCCGATGCCTACGACGCCGTCGACTGGATCGCGATCGTCGCCTTCGGTGCGCTTGCGATCGGTTGCGGCTTGTGGTGGCTGAGCCCGCGCGTCGAGTGGTATCTCGGCGCATCCGGGGTGTTGCACGCGGCGGCCGCGGCGGGTACGGTCAAGCATCTGGTCGATCGCCTCTGGGACCGCTGGATCCTGCTCATCGGGCTGCTGGCCAAGATCGCGCACGAGCAATACGCCCAGGCGACCGGCCATGCTGCCGCGCTCGTCGTCGTCGACGCCCACCTGTACGGTGTCGCGGCCGGCTTCCTGATCGGGGCTGCACTCTGCCGGCGGATCGCTATAATTCGTCGCCGGACGGGACCTTAGGAACCCATCGTATGTCACTCGCCTTTGTCTACCCTGGTCAAGGCTCGCAAGCCGTGGGCATGATGCGCGCCCTTGCCGAGCGCCACCCGCGGATCGAGCACACGTTCGCCGAGGCCTCCGAGGTCCTCGGCTACGACTTGTGGGCGGTGTGCCGTGACGGGCCCGCCGAGGCGCTGAACGCGACCGAATGCACGCAACCGGCCATGCTGACCGCGGCGATCGCCACCTACCGCGTCTGGCGCGATCTCGGCGGCCCGGTACCGGGGGCGATGGCTGGTCACAGCCTCGGCGAGTTCGCGGCGCTGGTCGCGGCCGGCAGCCTGAAGTTTCGCGATGCCGTGGCCCTGGTGCGATTCCGCGCGCAAGTGATGCAGGCGGCGGTCCCGCCCGGCGAGGGGGCGATGGCGGCGATACTCGGGCTCGAGGACAGCGATGTCGAGGCGGCCTGCGCCGAGGCGTCCCAGGGCGAGGTCGTCGAGGCGGTCAATTTCAACGCTCCGGGGCAGATCGTGATCGCCGGCTGCGCGCCGGCGGTGGCACGGGCGATCGAGGCGGCGAGCGCACGCGGCGCGAAACGGGCGTTGATGCTGCCGATCAGCGTGCCCGCGCACAGTTCGCTGATGCAGACGGCGGCCGCGGCATTGAGCGAGCGGCTGGCCGCGACGGAGGTTGCCGCGCCGGACGGGATCGCCGTCTATGGCGTCGACGTCAAGACCCGCTCGCGGCCCGAGCAGATCCGGGCGGGTTTGGTCAAGCAGTTGCACACGCCGGTCTACTGGGCGGCGACGGTGCGTACCATGATCCATGCAGGCGCGAGGCTGATCGTCGAATGCGGGCCCGGCAGGGTGCTGACGAGCCTGAACCGCAGGGTGGACAAGAGCGGGGATGCGCAGATGCTCGCGCTCGAGGATCCGAAGTCCCTGGATGCGGCGCTCGCGGCGGCGGCAGCCGCCTGACCCGCGGCGGGAGAATTGCATGTCGATGCTCAAGGGTGAAGTCGCGCTCGTCACGGGCGCCTCGCGCGGGATCGGTGCGGCGATCGCGCGGCAGCTGGCGATCGACGGGGCGATGGTGGTCGGCACCGCGACCAGCGCCGCAGGGGCCGCCGGCATCGACGCGGCGCTCGCGCCGTTCGGCGGCCGCGGAGCCGTTCTCGACGTGGTCGAACAGGCCTCCATCGACGCGCTGCTCGGCGGTATCGAGGGGCGCGAGGGGGCGGTCGGGATCCTGTGCAACAACGCCGGCATCACCCGCGACGCCTTGCTGCTGCGGATGAAGCAGGAGGATTGGGACGCCGTGATCCAGACGAATCTCGCCTCCGTGTTCCGCCTCTGCAAGGCGGTGCTGCGCGGCATGCTGAAGGCGCGCAAGGGCCGCATCATCAACATCGCCTCGGTCGTCGGTTTGACCGGCAACCCCGGACAGACCAATTACGCGGCGGCCAAGGCGGGCATGCTCGGTTTCACCAAGTCGCTCGCCCGCGAGGTCGGTTCTCGCGGCATCACGGTCAATGCGATTGCGCCGGGATTCATCGACACGGATATGACGCGCTTGCTCGATGGCGCGCAACGCACGGCGCTCGAAGCTCAGGTACCGCTGGGGCGGCTCGGCCTGCCGGTGGACGTCGCCGCTGCGGCCGCGTTTCTCGCCTCGCCGGCCGCCGCCTACATCACCGGCGAAACCCTGCACGTCAACGGCGGCATGTACATGCCCTGAGCGTGCGGCGGCGGCCCCCAAGCGGGAGGTTTTGTCAAGGAATCAGCGGCCTACGCGGGCGCCTTGCCGCCCCCAAGGGTAGCCGCGGGGACCGCGTTCACATAAAATACGCGCCCTGCCTGCGGGAGGGCGCTGGCCGAGAAAGGCCGCTTCGCGGCGGCACGTACCAATTCCGAGAGGACACCATAACGATGAGTACTGTTGAGCAGCAAGTAAAGAAGATCGTGGCGGAACAGTTGGGCGTCAAGGAAGAAGAAGTCACCAACGACGCTTCCTTCGTCGACGACCTCGGCGCCGATTCGCTGGACACCGTCGAACTGGTCATGGCCCTCGAGGAGGAATTCGAGACCGAGATTCCGGACGAGGACGCCGAGAAGATCACGACGGTGCAGCAGGCTATCGACTACATCAATTCTCACAAGAGCAAGACCTGACTTGGGCCGTGTCCACGTGCCCGGTCCCGCGGGGATGCAGCCTTGAGTAAGCGACGAGTCGTCGTCACCGGAATGGGTGTCGTCGCGCCGGTCGGCAACGACGTCGCGACCGCCTGGGCCTCGATCGTCGAGGGACGCAGCGGGATCGCCCCGGTGACCCGCTTCGACACGACGACATTCCCGGTGCACTTCGGCGGCGAGATCCGCGGTCTCGACCTGGGGCCGTACATCAATCCGAAGGATGCGCGGCGGATGGATGCCTTCATGCAGTACGGCGTCGTCGCCGGCATGCAGGCGATGCGCGACTCCGGACTCACCGTGACCGAGGACGACAGCGACCGTGTCGGCGTGTTGATGGGCTCGGGCATGGGCGGGCTCGAGTCGATCGAACAGACCTACGAGAAATTCCTGGAAACGCGGTCACCGAAGAAGGTATCGCCGTTCTTCATCCCCGGCAGCATCATCAACCTGGTGAGCGGCCACCTGTCGATGGCGTTCAACCTGACCGGACCGAACCTCGCGGTCGCGACCGCGTGCACGACCTCGACGCATGCGATCGGACTCGCGATGCGATTGATCCAGTACGGCGAAGCCGACGCAATGCTCGCCGGCGGCTCGGAGATGGCCACCTGCGTGACCGGCGCCAGCGGTTTCGCCCAGGCGAAGGCGCTTTCCCAGCGCAACCACGATCCGACCGGCGCGAGCCGGCCCTGGGACAAGGAACGCGACGGCTTCGTCATGGGCGACGGCGCCGGTGCGATGGTCCTCGAGGAATACGGGCGCGCGAAGGCGCGCGGTGCGAGCATCCATGGCGAGATCGTCGGTTTCGGCATGAGCGGCGATGCGTATCACATCACGGCGCCTCCCGAGAACGGCGAAGGCGCGCGCAAGGCGATGGTCAAGGCACTCGGCGACGCCGGCCTCGACCCGGCAGAGATCCAGTACATCAACGCCCATGCGACCTCGACCGAGCTCGGCGATCGTGCCGAGACGACCGCGATTCGCCGCGCGTTCGGCGCGGCCGCGGATCGCTTGGCGGTCAGTTCGACGAAGTCGATGACCGGACATCTGTTGGGCGCCGCGGGCGCCGTCGAGGCGATATTCACGGTGCTGGCTCTGCGCGATCAGATCGCACCGCCGACGATCAACCTGCACGAGCCTGGCGAGGGCTGCGACCTCGACTACGTTCCAAACGCCGCGCGGCGGATGCCGCTGCGGCATGCGTTGTCGAATTCGTTCGGTTTCGGTGGCACCAACGGTTCGCTCATTTTCCGCCGACTTTGAGCCATTGGGCCTGGTGGCCCGGTTCCCGGAGCGCTACCCGGGGATCCTCGAGAGCGGCGCCGCCGCGGCTGATGCCGCAGGCCGCCGCCGCTTCGACATCCTGCCGATTGCCTGCGGCGAAACGCTGAGCGCGACCGCCGCGGCGACGGGCGCCGGCCGCGGCTTCCTGGCGTCGTTCGAGGATTGGTGGGGGCGGCTGTCGCTGCCGCGCGCCACAACGACGCTGCCGTTCACCGGCGGCTGGCTGCTGTACCTCGGCTACGAACTCGCCGCCGAGATCGAACCGAGTCTGCATCTGCCGGCCGCGCCCGATCCGCTGGCGGCACTCGCAATTCGCGCGCCGGCGGCGTGGATCCGTGACCGCGCGGCCTGGCGCGCCTGGCTCGTCGCCGAGGAGGGGCATGAGGGCCTGCTCGAGCGCTTCGCGGCGGACGCGGCGCAGGCCGCCGAGGCTGCGCCGGTGTCGATCGTCGCACCCCGACTCGAACTGCGCGAGGAGGATCCGGAGCGCTTCCTCGAAGCGGTACGGCGGGCACTCGCCTACATCGGCGCGGGCGAGATCTACCAGGCGAATCTGTCGCGACGCTGGTGGGGCGAATCGTCCGCGGCGATCGATCCGGTCGCGCTCTACGCGCGCCTGCGCGCCGTCAATCCGAGCCCGTTCGCCGCGCTGTTACGCCACGGAAACTTCGCGGTCGTGAGCTCATCCCCGGAGCGCTTGTTCTCGATCCGCGGCGATGAATTGTCGACGCGGCCGATCGCCGGCACGCGGCCGCGCGGCGGGTCGCCGGAGGAGGATGCGGCACTCGTGCGTTCGCTGCTGGGCAATGAGAAGGAGCGCGCCGAGCACGTGATGCTGGTCGATCTGGAACGCAACGATCTCGGCCGCGTCTGCCGCGGCGGCTCGGTGCGCGTCGACGAGACGATGGCGATCGAGACGTACGCCCATGTGCACCACATCGTCTCCAACGTGGTCGGCCGTTTGCGCGCGAACGTCTCGCCGGTCGACGTCATCCGCGCGGTCTTCCCCGGCGGCACGATCACCGGCTGCCCGAAGGTGCGTTGCATGCAGATCATCGCCGAACTCGAAGGGGTCGGCAGGGGCGCCTATACGGGCTCCATAGGCTACCTGAACCGCGACGGCAGCGGCGATTGCAACATCCTGATCCGCACGATCACCGTCGAGGGTGCGCGGTTCGCCCTGCGGGCGGGTGCCGGCATCGTCGCCGATTCCGATCCTGCGCTGGAACTGGCCGAGACGCGGGCGAAGGCGCAGGGCATGCTGCGCGCCGTCGGGACGGGCGCATGAAGGTCTGGATCAATGGCCGCGCGGGAACGCGCATCGACTGGCGCGATCGCGGACTGCAGTACGGTGACGGCCTGTTCGAGACGATGTGCGTACGGGCCGGCGCGGTGCGCCTGCTCGAGTACCATCTCGACCGTCTGTACGGCGGCAGCGCGCGGCTCGGCATCGACCCGCCGGACCGTGGGCGGCTGCGCCGCGAGATCGCGCGGGCCGCCGCCTTGCGCGACGACGCCGTGCTGAAGCTGGTCTTGACGCGCGGGGTCGGTGCGCGTGGCTACCGGCCGTCGGGTGGTGAGCGCTCGACGCGGATCCTGAGTCTTTGGCCGCCGCCGGCGCATGCGGCGGTCGGCTCCGCACCGATCCGCCTGCGGATCTGCCGCACGCGGATCGGGCGCAACGATGCCCTTGCCGGCCTGAAGACGTTGAATCGCCTCGAATCGGTGCTGGCCCGCGCCGAGTGGCGGGATGAGCGGATCGGCGAGGGGCTGCTCCTCGACCACGATGGCCACGTGGTCTGCGGTACGATGTCGAATCTGTTCCTCCGACGGGGCGCGACGCTGTCGACGCCGCTCGTCGATCGTTGCGGCGTCGCCGGTGTGATGCGCCGCTTCGTGCTCGCCGAGGCGGCATCGGTCGGCCTGCGTCCCGTCGAGCGGCGCATTCGTCTCGAGGATCTGCACACGGCCGAGGAGGTGTTCATGAGCAATGCCGTCGCCGGCCTGATCGCGGTCGCCGCGATCGGCCACGGCCGCGCGCTCATCCGGCCGCCGGACCGCGGCGCCGCGCGGCGCTTGCGCGAACGGCTGGATGCGCGATGAGGCGCGGGCTCCTCGCGGGCGCGCTCGTCGTGTTGCTCGCACTCGCGGTGACGGTCGCGGTGCGCCGCGAGATCCGCGGGCTCGACCGGCCGCTGCCGATCACCTCCGCGCTGGTCTATCGCGTCGCGCCGGGAGCGAGCCTGCAGCGGATCGCCGCCGCTCTACACCGGCGCGGCCTGCTCGAGACGCCGCTCGTGTGGACGATGTATGCACGCTGGCATGGCGAGGCGGCGGCGCTGCGCGCGGGGGAGTACGAATTGCGGCCGGGTCTCAGCGCGCGCGGCCTGCTCGACATGTTCGTCAAGGGCGAGGTCATGCTGCGGGCGTTCACGATCGTCGACGGCTGGCGGGTTGCGGATCTGCTCGCAGCGCTGCGCCGCGATCCGTACGTAAGGACGACGCTGCCGGCGAAACCCGCCGATTTGATGGCAAAATTCGCCGAGCCCGGCGCAAGTCCCGAGGGTCAGTTCTTGCCTGAGACATACGAGTTTGCGCGCGGTGCGAGCGACGTCGAGGTGCTCGCGGCGGCCCATCGGGCCCTGCTGGGGGTGCTCGACGCGGCCTGGAAGACACGGCAAACCGGCCTGCCGCTGCGCCAGCCGGAGGATTTGCTGATCCTCGCGTCCATCGTCGAGAAGGAATCCGCGCTGCCGGCGGAGCGGCGCAAGATCGCCGGTCTTTACCTGCACCGCCTCGCGATCGGCATGCGCCTGCAGGCCGATCCGAGCGTGATCTACGGTCTCGGCGCACGTTACGCCGGACGCCTGCACGCCGTCGATCTGCACACGGACGGACCCTACAATACCTACACGCGCGCCGGCTTGCCGCCGACGCCGATCGCTCTGCCTGGTGCCGCGGCGATCGACGCGTGCGCGCACCCGCAGCAGACCCGGGCGCTGTATTTCGTCGCATCCGGCAACGGCGACGGCCGCCACGTATTCTCGAGGACTCTCACGCAACAGGATGCCGCGGTTCGGCGCTATCTCGCCCGCATGCGTGCGGCGCGCCGCGCCGCGCGGCGGCCGGGCGGCAAGGGCGTCGCCCAATGAGCGTCGCGCGCTTCGTCACGATCGAGGGGATCGAGGGAGTCGGCAAGTCGACCCAGGGCGCGATGCTCGCGGCGGCGCTCGCGGCGCACGGGGTCGATGTCCTCGTTACGCGCGAGCCGGGCGGGACCGCGCTCGCCGAGCGGATCCGCGCGCTGCTGCTCGAGCGGGGCGAGGAGGGCATGCCGCCGATCGCCGAACTGCTGCTGATGTTCGCGGCGCGCGCGGTGCACCTCGACCATTTGATCGAACCGGCGCTGCGCGCCGGGCGCTGGGTGCTCTGCGACCGCTTCACCGACGCGACCTATGCCTACCAAGGCGGCGGCCGCGGGCTCGATACGTCTGCGATTCACCAGCTCGAGAGTCTCGTGCAGGGCGCGCGCCGTCCGGACCTGACCCTGTTGCTCGACCTGCCGGTCGCGCGGGCGCTGGAACGCGCGCGCGATCGCGGCGCGGGCGCCGACCGCTTCGAGGCGGAGCGGGCGGAATTCTTCGAACGGGTGCGCAGCGCCTATCTTGCGCGGGCGGCGCAGGATCCGCGGCGTATCGCCGTGATCGATGCCGGCGGCACCGTGCAGCAGGTGGGCCGGGCGATGCTGGCGGCGATCGAGGCGCGTTCATGGATTTCCTGAGGGCCGAATCCCTGCCATGGCTCGCCGATCCGCTCGGACGCATTCGCCGCGCCGCCGCTTCGGGCCGGCTGCCCCACTCTCTGCTGATCCTGGGAGCGCCGGGACTCGGCACGGCACAACTCGCCGCGTGGATGAGCGCGTTCGCGCTATGTGAGTGCCGCGAGCGCCGGCCGTGCGGCGCGTGCACGGCGTGCACGCTGCTGCGCGCCGACAGCCATCCGGACGCTCACGTCGTGCGCATCGAGGAGGATGCCCAGCAGATCAAGGTGGATCAGGTGCGGGGGTTGATCGAGGCGCTCGTACAGAAGAGCTTCCGCGGCGGCTACAAGGTCGGCTTGATCGAGGGCGCGGAGTCCTTGAACGCCAACGGCGCGAATGCGTTTCTGAAGACGCTCGAGGAGCCGACGGCGGACACCTTGCTGATCCTCACGGCGGCGCGCAGTCATCGGCTGCCGGCGACGGTTGCGAGCCGCTGTCTGCGCCTCGCCATCCACGCGCCCGAGCCGGTTTCGGCGCGCGTGTGGCTGCGCGCCGAAACCGGTTCCGAGCGCAATTGGGACGCGGCGCTCGCGCTCGCCGCCGGCGCGCCGTTGCTGGCCATCGAACTGCAAGAAAAGGGCCTGCCGGAACTCGATGCCGAGATGCGCGGGAGCCTGCAGCAGCTCGGCGCCGGCACGATCGATCTGACGATCCTGGCGGAACGCTGGGCGCGCACCGAACCGCTCCTGCGGGTCGCGTGGCTTGAGAACTGGATCACATCGCGCATCGTTGCGAGCCTCGCGGGCGAGCGGTTCACGCAAACTGCGGAACCGGTCGGCTTGCCTGCCGATTTACTTAAGGCCAAGATGAGAAGCCTGTACGCGCTGCTCGATGCCGCCGGCGAGTTCAGGCGACTGGCCCCGACCGGCATGAACCAGCAACTTGCGCTGGAGGTGCTGCTGTTGCGGAGCCGGTCGGTGTTTTCGTGAATTCAAAGGTGAACCGGAAGTTGACGCCATTGCGAACGCCGAATAACAAACCGGGTCTATTGACCCTCACGATCAAGGACAAGAGCGCGCTCTACCTCGCCTACATGCCGTTCGTCAAGAACGGCGGCTTGTTCATCCCGACGAACAGCAATTATCGGCTGGGCGACGAGGTGTTCATGCTGCTGAACCTGATGGGCGAGGAGGAGAAGCTGCCGGTCGCCGGGCGCGTGATCTGGATGACGCCCAAGGGTGCCCAGGGCAAGAGAACGGCCGGGATCGGCGTGCAATTCAGCGACCAGGACCGGGGCATCACGCAGAAGAAGATCGAGACCTATCTCGCCGGCGCGCTGGGAGGCGACAAGCCGACCCACACGATGTAGCGGCGCGGCGCCGCTCGAGGCCGCTCAGGATCGGCGCGTGCGCGCCGCTTCGCTCCCCGACAGGCCGCCGGTCAGAACGTAGGCATCGTAGCCCCGCTCGCAGAGGATGTACGCCGCCGCCGAACTGCGCCGGCCGGTGTCGCAGCACACGACGTACTGCGTGTTCTTGTCGAGCGTGTTGAGCTTCAGGCGGATGAAGTACAGCGGAATGTTGATCGCATCATCGATGCGGAAGTTCTGGAACTCGCTCGGCAGGCGCACGTCGAGCCACTTGCCGCCGCGGGCGACGATCTCCCTGGCCTGGTCGTAGTCCACCCATTGCAGCAGCGGTTCGTTCAGCAGGGTCTGGAAATCCTGCTTGCCCAGGCGCATCAGTGTGCCGTCGGTCGCCATCACCACGGTCGCGTTGCGCTTGGCCTCGGCGATCAGCGCCTCTTCGCCGAAGCTGTCGCCGGGACCGAGCTCGGCGAGCTTGATGCCTTCTTTGTTGAGGGGCGTCTCGCGCGTCACCGTGCATTTGCCGGCGATCACGACGTAGAAGAAATCGCCCTCCGTGCCCTGCTTGATCACGACGTCGCCGGCGCGGTAATTGATGCGCTGCATCCGCATGAAGATTGCCTGGATGTTCGCCGGTGGAATGCGATGAAACGCCTTGGTCTGCAGCAGGGTCGTCATCCAGTCGCCTTCCTCGCCGAGGCTCTCGGCGTTGAGTTCCGCGACCTCGTATTGACCCGTCTGGTCCCAGGTCAGGAGCACGTCGAGCATGTCGCTGTCGATCATGATGTACTCGAGATCGGTCACCGCGCGCGCGGTGAACTTGCGCGGCAGGCCGGGCGCGAGCGCCGCCCGCGCCTCCGGTGTCCGTGCGGCGATGGTACCCAGGATGCGCTCCTCGCCCCGGTACTCGATCTTGCCGGCGACGAGATAGAAGGTGCGCTTGTCGGTGTCGCCCTCCTTGAACAGCACGCGGCCGGCGTCGAGCGTTCGCACGTGGGTTTTGCGCGCGAGCGCGTGCAGGTTTTCCGCCTTCAGTCCGTCGAGTGGCGAAAAGCTCTTGAGCAAGGCAAGATCGACCGGTCTCTCATCCATCGAGCTTCATCGCCGCCAGCGTTGCCACAACCCCATGATTTTCTGCACAAAGACTACCACATATGGTACCCGACCGGAGTACGCACTGAGTCACATCGCGAGCGAGGACCACCCCGGATCCGGCCTGAAACGATCGCCGTAGCGCGCGGCGAGCTCTTCGAGGCGCCGTCGCACGCCGTCGACCCCGCGCTCGGTCGCATAGCGCAGCGGACCGCCGCGGAACGGCGCAAAGCCGCTGCCGAAGATCACGCCGGCGTCGAGCAGATCGGCATCCTCGACGATGCGTTGGCGCAAGCTCGCGACGGCCTCGTTCAGCATCGGCAGGATCAACCGGTCCTCGAGATCTTGCGGAATCGTCGGCGCGGCGCTCGCGAGGCGCAAGGGTTTGCCGTCACGCCACGAATAAAAGCCCTGGCCGTTCTTGCGGCCGAGTTTGTTCTGCTCGACCAGCCGGCAGAGCACCTCGGGCACCCGGCGTGCGAAGGCTTCGGCGAGCACCCGGCCGACGTTCAGGGCCACGTCGAGGCCTATCACGTCGGCGAGCTCGATCGGCCCCATCGGCATGCCGAAGCCCCGGCCGACCGCGTCGATCGCCTCGGCCGGGATGCCTTCCTCGTAGGCGAAGATCGCCTCGTTCACGTAGGGTAACAGGATGCGATTGACGACGAATCCCGGCGCGCTCCTGCACGGCAGCGGCAGCTTGTCGAGCTTGCGCGTGAAGGCGGCCGCGTTCTGCACCACCTCGGCGCGGGTTTGCGCGCCGCGGACGATCTCGACCAGCTGCATCTGCGCGACCGGATTGAAGAAATGCAGGCCGACGAGGCGCGACGGATCGGCGAGTTTCGCGCACAGCAACTCCAGCGTGATGCTGGAGGTATTGGTCGCGAAGATCGCGTTCGGTTGCAGGCGCGGCTCGATCTCGGCATACAAGGCGCGCTTGGCATCCAGGTTCTCGTAGATCGCCTCAATGACGACGTCGGCATCCGCAGCGCCGCCGCCGGCGACGTCCATCCGCAGACGTGCCTGCGCGGCGGCGATGGCGTCCGGATTCTTGATGCGCTTGTCGAAGAATGCCTTCGCGCGTGCGATCGCCGGTTCGATGAGCTGCGCCGCGCGATCCTGCAGTGTGACTTCCATGCCGCGAAACGCGCACCAGGCCGCGATGTCGCCGCCCATGACGCCGGCGCCGATCACGTGCACGCGCCGCGCGTCCGGTTTGCTGCCGCCGCCGAGACCCTTCAGGCGGTCCTGCAGCATAAACACGCGAACCAGGTTGCGCGAGGACGGCGAGCACATCAGTTCGCCGAGTGATCGTGCCTCGGCGAGGTAGGCGCTGCGCACGGACGCGCCGTGGCGGCGCCACAGGTCGACGACGGCGAAAGGCGCCGGATAGTGATCGCGGCGGATCTTCTTCGCAAGCCTCGCCGCGAGCCGGCCGGCGAAGATGGGGCGTATCGGGGCGAGATTCAGCAGCTGGTCGGCGAGCGGCGCGGATTTTCGCGGCGGTCGATCGGCGAGCAGCGCCTTCGCGCCCGCGATCACTTCACCGGCGGGCGCGCTGCGGTCCAGGAGTCCGCTCGACAGCGCGCGGTCGGTCTTGAATGGTTTACCGAGCAACATCAGTTCCATCGCCGCGCGCACGCCGATGAGGCGCACCGAACGGACGGTGCCGCCGAAGCCGGGATGGATACCGAGCTGCACCTCGGGCAGGCCGAGCGCCAGCTTCCCGTCCGCGGCGCCGATGCGGTACCTGCACGCCAGCGCGAGTTCGAGGCCGCCGCCGAGGGCGAAGCCGTGGATTGCGGCTACCGTCGGGAACGGCAGCTCCTCGAGCCGCTGCAGGGCGAGCTGTCCGGCGCGCACGAGCTCGAGCCCTTCGGCCGGCGTGCGGATTGCCGTGAACTCCTTGATGTCGGCGCCGGCGATGAAACCGCTGCTCTTCGCCGAGCGGACGATGAGCCCGGCGGGCGGCTTCGCCGCGAGCTCCTCGAGGCGCGCGACCAGACCGACGATTGCCGGGTGCGACAGCACGTTGACGGCGGCCCCCGGCGTGTCGAACACCAGATGGCTGATCCCGTCCGCGTCGTGCTCGATCTGCCAGTAGATTTCGGCGGCCATTCGCGCTCTCCATCGAGTCTCGGCGGCTCAGGCCGCCTGTTGCGCCTGCGTGCGAATCGTGAAGTCGCAGATCAACGGCAGATGATCGGACAGGCGCACGTCCGGGATGTCGAACCGGTCGATCTGGATCCGGTCGGTGTGCAGGATGAAGTCGAGTTCCTTGCGCGGGCTGCGGCTGGGATACGAGGGGAGCCCGCGCAGGTTGGCATTGCGCAGGCCCGCGGCCTGCGTGAACAGGTAGATCTCGTGGTCGCCCCAGTACGTGTTGAAGTCGCCGGCGACGATGACCGGCTTTGGCGCCTTGCGGATCAGATCGTACAGGTTGCGCAGCTGGTACTGGCGATGGCGAAATTTCAAGCTCAGGTGCACCAGGAAGATCGCGACCTCGTCCAGTTCGAGTTCGATGATCAGGCGCTTGATGCCGGTGTCGAAGTAATGGAAGCGCTCGCCGCGGATCCGGGGCGCGGCGAGAAACGCGTTCGATTGCTTGCGGATGATCGGCACCATCTGGTTGACCGAGGCGATGCCGTACTTGCACTCGTAGGTCGAATAGTGACCGAGGGAGTGGGCAATGAAATCGGCTTGATTGACCATCCGGCTACGGATCGAGCCGGTGTCGACCTCGATCAGGCCGACGACGTCCGGGTCCTGCGATTTGATGAAATCGGTGATGTCCGCGAGTACGTGGCGGCTCGAGCGCAGATATCCCGCTCCCGGCAGCGGGATGTGGAACGCGGGCCCGACCCCGGTCGCATAGCGGATGTTGTAAACCAGCAGACGCACGCGCAACATTGTATCGGCGGGCGCCACGGTGCGCATGGCCATCGTCGTGGCGGCCCAGGATCGGCATCGGAATTCGAATCATGTCCACAGCGTCGAACCCCATCCGCCTGTTCGTCACCCATTCCTGGGAGGAGAACGAGGACTACCTGCGCGTTTTCGAGTATCTGGAGGCGCCGGGCACGTTCTACTACAGGAACACGAGCCAACCCCAGGCGAAACGGCCGCTGGATCCCGAAAGCCAGCGCGAGGACCTGCGCCGCCAGATCGCCCCCTGCGAAGTGATGATCGTCGTGCCGGCGGTGCAGCGCTTGGCGCCCGATCTTGTGGCATTCCAGATGAACTTCGCAAAATCCGCGGATCGGCCGATCGTCGCGATGGAGAGCTTCGGTTCGAGCGAGCCGCTGGCGGGTGCGATCAGGGATCTTGCGGACGAGATCGTGCCCTGGAATGCACGCGAATTGATCGATGCGCTACGGCGCCAGGCGCGGCATCAGGAGACGATGCGCTGGGATACCATCGAATTCAAGCTCGACTGAAGCGCCGACGGCGCGGCTCGCAGCCGGCTCTCAGCTGTTTGCCATCCAGGCCGGGGATTCCACTTCGCCGGTATCCTTGCCTTCCGCGACGCGGTGCAGTTTGACCGGCGGATTCGCCGTGCGCGCGGGCGCGGCCGGCGCCCGACACATCGAGCAGAAGATCTCGACGATGAGTGCCGCGCACTCGTCCGCCTCGTGGCTCGACATCTTGCGCACCGACGCTGCAACCTGATCCTCGCCGCGCAGCGGCTGCACGCCGCTCAGACTGCGCAGGATCTGCCCGAACGGCTCACGAACCTCGCCCGGCAACTGCTCCGCGCGCAACTCCGAAAGGTGGCGGCGGTACGCGCAGATCAGGCGCTGCTTGATCGGCGCCGAGCGAACGAGTTCGAGAGTCGCGTGATGAAACTGTTCCCAAGCCGTGTGCATGCGTGCCTCGTTCATCTCGGATCTCGAAACGTCGACAACCTCAAGTAGTTTCGAGATGGAATTTCGTGGCTGAGCCGTGATAAATCAATATGCTAGGGCTGGAATATACAAGACATGTGACAAAACGCAACGCCGATTTTCCGCAAATTCGAAACCGGGATGCGGGCTCTCGTCGGCTGCCGAAGAGCCTGTTTTTTGATTCGAAATAACATTGCCAATATTGTCTATTATATTGAATATATGTTGGATTATTGGCTGCGCCGAGACCCCGGGACCTGACCCGCGTGCCGGTCGGACGACCCCGATCAAGGCCAAGAACCGCGGCGACGACGGCAAAAGATATCGTCCGCGGCCGGGGTTCGAGCCTGCACATCAGCGACACGGCTCCTGAACGCGCGCCTCGCGGTCACCGTGCCGGTCCGCGTTGTGCCGTCAAGTCTCGGCTGCGGGTGCGACGGATCCGGCGAGCTTGAAGCGATCCGCGCCGATCATCAGGTAGACGCCCGGAACGACGAATAGCGTGAACAGTGTGCCGATCGCGAGACCGGTCGAGATCACGATGCCGATCGCGAATCGCGAGGCGGCGCCGGCACCGCCCGCGAAGACGAGCGGCAGCACGCCGAGCACCATCGCCGCGGTCGTCATCAGGATCGGCCGCAGCCGCACGCTGGCGGCCGAGACGATGGCCGCGTACTTCGACTTGCCGAGTTCCTGCTCCCTGTTTGCAACCTCGACGATCAGGATTCCGTGCTTGCTGATCAGGCCCATCAGCGTGACCAGACCGACCTCGGTGTAGATGTTCAAGGAGGCACCGCCGACACCGAGCGCGATGAAGATCAGCGCGCCGGCGATCGACAGCGGCACGGAGATCAGGATCACGAGCGGGTCGCGGAAACTCTCGAACAGCGCCGCGAGCGCCAGGAAGACGATGATGATGGCGAAACCGAAGGTGGTCAGCATGCCGCTCGATTCCTGGACGAACTGGCGCGCTTGCCCGGCGTAGTCGACCGCATAACCTTGCGGCAGATCGCGCGCGGCGAGGCCGCGAAGATAGGTGAGCGACTCGCCGAGCGAAACCCCGGGGGCCATCACGCCGGAGATCGTCGCGGAGTTCTGCTGCTGGAAGTGGTTCAGCGTTTCCGGCACGGTGTCGGTGTGTATGGTCGCGATCGTCGACAGCGGCACCGAGACGCCGTTGACCGTCGCGATCGGATAGTCGAGCAACTGGTCGACGTTCAGGCGCGAGATGCGTTGCACCTGCGGGATCACCTTGTAGGAGCGCGTGTCCATGCTGAAGTAGTTGACGTAGCCGCCGCCCAGCATGCTGCTGAGAGCGGCGCCGACCTGGCTCATCGTCAGGCCGAGTTGCGCGGCCTTGTCGCGGTCGATGTCGATCACCGATTGCGGCAGGTCGTACTTCAGGTCGGTGTCGAGGAACATGAACTTGCCGCTCTTTTGCGCGTCGCGCAAGAATGCCTGCGACACCGCGTTGAGGCGCAACGGCGGATCCGTCGTCTTGATGACGAACTGCATCGGCAGGCCGAACGCACCGGGAAGCGAGGGTGGCTGGAAGGCAACGATACGCTGTCCTGCGATCGACGCATTCATTGCGGTCTGCTCGTTGCGCTGAATTTCGGTCGCGCTGGCCTTGCGCTGGTCCCAAGGCTGCAATATGAGACCGGTGATCGACGTGCCCGGTGCATCGATATGGAACACGTGCTCCGGCCTGGTGATCTTCGTCGCGATCTTGTAGACCTCGTGAAAGTCATCGACCTTCGTCTGCAGGGTCGCGTCCGGCGACGAGGTCGCCGACAGAAGTACGAAACCCTGGTCCTCCTGCGGCGCGAGCTCCGATTTGGAACTCGTCGCGAGGAAGTAGATGCCGCCGAGCACGATGATCACGAGTACGCCGGTCACCGGCGTATACGCAAGGCTGCGCTCGAGCTTGCGTTGATACCAGCCGCGCAAACGATCGAACCGGCCGTCGATGAAGCGGATGAGCCGGGCCTCCCAATGGTCCGGGTCATCGCGATGGGAGCGCAGCATCCGCGAGCACATCATCGGCGAGAGCGTCAGCGCGATGATCGCCGATACGGTCACGGTGCCCGCGAGGGTGAATGCGAACTCGACGAACAGCGCACCGGTAAGCCCCCCTTGGAAGCCGATCGGCACGAACACCGCGAGCAGCACGACGGTCATCGCGATGATCGGCGCGGCGAGCTCACGGGCCGCGATCATCGCCGCAGCGACCGGCGGTTTGCCGTCGGCGAGATGGCGGTTGACGTTCTCGACGACGATGATCGCATCGTCGACGACGAGGCCGATCGCAAGCACTAAAGCGAGGAGGGTCAGGAGGTTGATCGAGAACCCGAACGCCAGCATGATCGCGAGGGTGCCGATCAGCGACAGCGGGATCGCAATGATCGGAATGAGGACCGAGCGTGGCGAGCCGAGGAACGCAAATATGACGAGCACGACGATCGCGATCGCTTCGAGCAGCGTGCTCGCGACCTCGTGGATCGAGCTGTTCACATAATTCGTGGAATCGTAAACGATCGCGGCCTTCAACCCTTCCGGCAGCTGTGCGCGGATCTCTGGAAACGCCTGCTTCACGCCGTCGATCACGGTGAGCAGGTTTGCGCTCGGCGCGATCTGGATGCCGACGAAGACGCCGCCGACGCCGTCGAACGCGATTCGCGAATCGTAGCTGTCGGCGCCGAGTGAGACCGTGGCGACGTCGCGCAGTCGGACGATCGCGCCGTTGACCTGCTTGACGACCAGGTTGCGAAAGTCCTCGAGGCTGTGCAGATTCGTCGTCGAGGTCAGCGTCACCTGGATCGTCTGGCCCTTGGTGCTGCCGACCGCGGAGATGTAGTCGTTGTCGGCGAGCGCCTTCGATACGTCGCTCGCCGTCAGTCCATAGGCTGCGAGCTTTTGCGGATTCAGCCAGGCGCGCAGCGAGAAATACTGAGCACCGAGGATCTGCGCGGTCTGTACGCCCGCTACCGCCTGAAACTGCGGCTGTACAACTCGCTGCACGTAGTCGGTGATCTGGTTTCGGCCGAGCTTCTTGCTCGAGAACCCGATATACATCGCGTCGATCGTCTGGCCGACCTGCACCGTGATCGACGGCAGCTGCGACCCCGTCGGCAGCTGATTGAGCACCGAGTTGACCTTGATGTTGATCTCGGCAGCGGCCTTCGACGTGTCGTAGTTCTGGCGCAGCACCACGGTGATCGTGCTGACCCCGCTCTGGCTGGTCGAGGACACGTAGTCGATGCCGTCCGCCTGCGCGACCGCCGCCTCGATCGGCGTCGTGATGAACCCGGCGATCGAGTCCGGATCGGCACCGGGGTAGGCGGTCGTGATCGTGACAACGCCATTCTCGGTCTTCGGGTATTCGAGGACCTGCAGCGAACTGTAGCTGCGCAAGCCGAGGACTAGGATCACGAGGCTGAGGACGCTCGCGAGCACCGGCCGGCGTACGAAGATGTCGGTGAAATTCACTGGCGGCCCCCGGCGTCTACTCGTTCGGCGGCGTCGGGCTTGCCGAGTCGCCCGGCAGGATCGAATTGTTGATCGTCACCGGGCTGCCGTTGTGCAACTTGATCTGGCCGGAGCTCACCACGGTTTCGCCGGCGGCGAGACCGGTCTGCACCACGACCTGGTCGCCGCGCGTGGCGCCAAGCTTCACGAACCGCTGCCGCGCGATCAATGCCGGCTTGCCGTGCGCGTCGACGCCGTGGCGCCGCACCACGAACACCGTGTCGCCGTACGGGTTGTACGTGATCGCCGACTCCGGCACCGTGACGAATCGCTGCGGCGCGCCGTAGGCGATCGTCACGTTCGCGTACATGCCGGGCACGAGGCGGTCGGCCGGATTGGCGAACGTCGCGCGCACTTGGATATTGCGGCTCGCGCTGTCGACCTTGGAATTAATCGCGACGATCCGGCCTGGAAACCGCATGCCGCCATAGGTGTCTACCGTCGCGCCGACGCGCTGGCCCTTGCGGATCGTCGCCAGGGCCTGTTGCGGCACGTAGAAATCGATCAGGATCGGATCGAGGGATTGCAGCGTCACGACGGTCGTGCCGGCCGCGAGGTATTGACCGAGATCGACCGCGCGGATGCCGAGCCGGCCCGAGAACGGTGCCCGCACGTACTTCTCGGCGATCAGTGCCCGCTGCGCGGCGACCTGTGCGCGGTCGGATTGCAGGTTCGCAAGGTCCGCATCGACCGTCGCCTGGCTGACGGCCTGCGCGGCGAATTGGCGCCGGTCGCGCCGGTAGGTCACCGCCGCGAATCGTGCCTGAGCCTCGAGCTGGACGAGCTTCGCCGGATCGTCGTTGAGCCGCAGCCGCAGCAGGATCTGGCCGGTCCGTACGTCGTCGCCCGACTTGAAGCGGATCGCGCCGACGACGCCGGCGATCTGTGCCGCGAGGTCCGCGCCCTGACGCGCACGCACGTTGCCGACGGCGTGCGTCTCATTCTGCCACGGCAGGGACTGCGCGACGTAGGTCGAGACCGTTTGCGGCGTGTTCGCGCCCGCCGCCATGTACTTGGCCATCATCCGGCCGACGAACAGGTGAAAGCCGAGGATGCCGCCGAGGATGACCGCGGCGACGGCGAGCACGATCAGAATGGGCTTGACCAGCGCCGATCGGGCGACGGTGGGCCGGTCATCGGCCCCGGTATCGATGTTGCTCACAAATGCCCCTTGCAGCAGTCGTTGGTCTTGACGGTCGAATCCTGCCGATGCCACCAGCCGCCGCCGAGGGCCTGGAAGAGCGCGGCGGTGTCGGCGTAGCGCTGGGCGCGCGCCTTGACGAGCGCGATCTCGGCCGAGCGATCGTTCTGCTCGGCGATGAGCACCTGCGAGCGGGTCACTGCGCCGCTGCGAAACTGCACGCGCACCAGGACGAGGCTCTGTGCCGCCGCCTGCGCCGCGTCGGCTTGTGCGGCGACGCTGCGCGCATCGGCCTGCAGCGCGAGCAGCACGTTCGAGACGTTCTGGAACGCGCTCAACACAGTCGCTTTGTAGTTCGCGGCGGCTTCCTGTGCGGCGGCGATCGCGGCGCGGCGCTGGTGAATGAGCTGACCGCCCTCGAAGAGCGGCTGCGTCACCGAGGCTGCGAGACCCCAGATCGTCGAAGCGGGCGAGAAGATGTCGGCGAATTTGGCCGCCTCGCCGCCGTAGCTGCCGGACAGCGTGAGTTTCGGCAGTAAATTGGCCGTCGCAACGCCGACCTCCGCAGTGGCTTCGTGCAGCAGCGCCGCATAGGCACGCACGTCGGGCCGCTGCTCGACGAGTCGCGACGGCAAGGACACCGGCAGGTCACGCGGCAGTTTCAGGGAATCGAGCGTGAAATCCCGCGCGGCGAACTGCGTCGGCAGCGAACCGGTGTAGGTCGCGAGCAGGTTGCGTTGCTGGGCGAGCGCGGCCTCGAGCGGCGGCAGCGTCGCGAGCGTGGCGGCGAGCACGGTCCGTTGCTGGAGGATGTCCGCGCGCGAAGCGCCGCCGGCTGCGACGCTGCGTCGGACGATCGCGAGATCGGCGCGCTGCGCCTCGGCGATCTGGCGGGTCGCCCGGATCTGCGCGTGCAAGGACGCTTCGGCGACCGCGGCGGTGACGAGGTTCGCGGTCAGGCTGAGGTAGGCTCCTTCGAGCGAGAAGCGCTGGTATTCTGCCTGGGCACGCAGCGCCTCGACCTGGCGCCTGACGCCGCCGAATGCATCGAGCGTGTAGGAGACGTTCACGGAGGCGCTGTTCAGCGTGTAGATGAATGCGCGCGCCGAGCCGAACGCGGCACCGGAGGCGCGCTGTCGTGTCGCACCCAACGACCCGGAAACGCCGGGATAGAAGGCGCCCCGGCCCGCGGCGAGCGTCTCATCGGCCTGGCGCAGTGCGGCTTGCGCCGCCGCGAGGGTCGGATTGTTGGCGAGGGCGCGCCGGATGAGCGCGTTCAACTCGGGCGAGCGGAATAGCGTCCACCAGTCACCGGGTATATCGCGGGCCGGAACGAAGTGCTGGGCCTCACCGCCGTTGACGTTGGCGGATGCGGTCTGCGCCGGGAGGCCGCCGCGCACGTAGCCCTTGGCACGCGGGGGCGGCGGCATGCGGTAATCCGGACCGACGGCACAGCCCGCGATCGATGCCGACAGCAGGCATGCCGCCGCCAGTGCGCCGCAACGCCTCGCGACGGCAGATCGCCGGCGAAACAACGATGAGATGTCAGGCGTGCGCACGAGATCGCCGCCGATGCCGATTTTCGCGCATTGTGAATGGCTCTCGGTAATCATTGAATGAATGTGCCGGCATTATCCCTAGGAGGAGCACTCTTACGGAGTTATTTGCGTAAAAGATAATATGCGAATAAAATATTACACGGTGAACTGTTAGATTAGCAATCATTAGTACCTCGTGCAACACGAAATCGAACTCATCGAAGCGAACCTCGAGCGCCTGCGGGGCCGGTTTCCGGCGCTGCCACTCGAGGAAGTGCTGATCCTGCGTCTGATCCTGCTGCTAGCGCACGACTTCGGCATGACGCTCGAGCACGACATTCGCCCGTTCGGTCTCGGCGAGGGGGAGTTTCGGGTGCTTACCGCCTTGTTCTCGCAGCCCGAGGGCGCGGCGCATCCAACGGAGTTGTGTGCGCGCGCCTCGCAGAGTCCGGCGAACATGTCGAGGATCAGCGATGCGCTCGTGCGCGAAGATTTGATCACACGCGGCGCCTGCAAATCCGATCGGCGACGGATGGTATTGCGGATCAGCGAGAAGGGCGAGGACCTCGTGCACGCGATCCTGCCGCCGATGTTCGATCGGATGCGCACGCTCTACGGCGCGCACTCCGCCGAGGACAAGCGTGTGCTGATCGCGTCGTTGAAGCGCCTCGCCGTACGCGTCGAGGAGACCCTCGGGCAACCGCCCGCCGGCAGGACCAAATGAGACCGCGAGCGCTGGCCGCGTGCCTCGGGTTCGCAACGCTGCTCGCGGGCTGCGCGGGCTTGCCGTCAAAGCCGGTGCCGCCGAGCTTGCCGGCGGCGGCGCCGATCGCCGGTCTGCACTCGGTGCGTGGCCGCTGGCCGACGCCGCACTGGTGGCGCGGCTATGCAGATCCGACCCTCGACCGGCTGATCGCCACGGCGCTCGCCTCCTCGCCATCGTTGGCCGTCGCGCGCGCCCGGTTCGATTCGGCCCGGCAGGGCGTGCGCATCGCCGCCGCGGCGAGCGGCGCCCATGTCGATCTCGACGGCAGCATTGCGCGCCAGCGTCTCAGCGATCACGGGCTGATTCCCCCGTCGCTGCTCGGTTTCTCGTGGTACAACCAGGCCAATCTCGGCCTGCAGGCGCACTACACATTCGACTGGTGGGGCAAGCAGCGCGATGCGGTCGAGGCGGCAGTCGATCGAACGCAGGCCGCCCAGGCCGAACGCAGCGCCGCCGCGCTCGCGCTCGCGAGCGCGGTCGCCGACGCCTATTTCGGCTGGCAGGCCGATCAAGGGCGGCTGGCGATCGCGCGATCAGAGCAGCGCACCGCCGCGCGCGCTCGGGTGATCGCCGTCGCTCGAGCGCACGCGGGACTCGCGCCGGCCACGGACGTGTATCGTCGTGACCTCGACATTTCCGCGTTGGGCGGCCGGATTGCCGCGCTCGAAGGCTCGGCTCGACTGCGCACCGTGGCGCTCGCGGCGCTCATCGGCCGGTCGCAAGCGGCCCTGCCGCCGCTGGTCGCTCGGCCGCTACCGGTCGTCGCGGCGACGATGCCGAGCGACGTGAGGATCGATTTGCTCGCCCGGCGGCCGGACATCGTCGCGAGCCGCTGGCGCGTCGAGGCCGCCGAGCGCAATTCACTGGCGGCGCGCGCGCAGTTCCTGCCGGACATCAGCATCGACGCGCTCGCCGGACTGTCGAGCGTCGGCATCGGCAAACTGCTGCAGTATGGCAGCCGCGATCCGCTGGCGAGCGTCGCATTGCACCTGCCGATCTTCGATGCGGGCATGCTGCGCGCCCGCTATGGCGTGACGCGTGCGCAGCTGCGCGCGGCGGTCGCCGAATACGACGCGACGGTCATCGATGCCGCGCGCGAGGTGGCGACCGAGGCGGCAACTCTCGGCGCGATCGGCGCGCAGGAAGCCGCCCGCAAGCGCGGTGTCGAAGCGGCACGCAAGTTGTATGCGAGCGCCGCCGCGCGCTTGCGCCAGGGCTTGAGCGATCGCCGGGCCGAGCTTACGGCCGAGATGTCGCTACTCGATGAGCGTGACGCCCTGATCGAACTGGACTCGGCGGCCGTGTCGGCGCACGTCGCCCTGCAGCAGGCGCTCGGCGGCGGCTACGACGGCACCCCGCGTGTCGCGAATGTCGAACCGATCGCCGGGAAGGCAATGCCGTGAACGCCGTGAATTCCGGGGCCGGGACCGAGACCGCAGCCGCCCCTGCCGCGAACGGCCGGCGACGCACGGTATTGACCCTGCTTGCGATCTTGTTCGTCTGCGGTGGTCTGGTGTGGGCGCTGTACTGGTTCCTCGTGCTGTCGAAGCGGGAGGAAACGGACGACGCTTACGTCAACGGCAACAAGGTCGTGATCTCGGCGCGGGTGCCGGGCACGGTCATTGCGGTTCTCGCCGACGGCATGCAGCTCGTGCGGGTCGGACAGGTGCTGGTGCGGCTCGATCCGATCTCGGCGCAGATCAATCTCGGCCGAGCGGCCAGCGCGCTCGCGCGCTCCGTGCGTGAGGTCCGCCAGGAGCAGGCGATCGCCCGGGAAAGCGACGCGGGCGTGGCCGTGCGCCGCCTCGAACTCGCGCGCGACCAGGCCGATCTCGCGCGGCGCCGGCCGCTGGTCGCGGTTGAGGCGATCGCGCGCGAGAAATTACGCCACGCCGAGGATGCGGTGCGGATCGCGAGCGACGCGCTGGCGCAGTCCGAGCTGCGGGCGCGCGCGACGCATGCGCTGGTCGACGGCGCCGACGTCGCGCATAACCCGGCCGTGCTCGAAGCGAAGGCGGCGTACCGCGACGCATGGATCGCCGCCGAGCGCGACCGCGTGGTTGCGCCGGTCACCGGTTACGTGGCCGAACGCAGCGTGCAGCTCGGCCAGCACGTACACGCCGGCGAGGCGCTGATGACGGTGATTCCCCTGAACGCGCTGTGGATCGACGCCAACTTCAAGGAAGGGCAGTTGCGCGAGCTGCGCATCGGCCAGCCGGCGAGGATCGTCACCGACCTGTATGGGGGAGCCGTCGTGTTCCACGGCCACGTCACGGGAATGTCCGCCGGGACAGGTGCAGCATTCGCGCTGTTGCCGCCGCAGAACGCATCCGGCAACTGGATCAAGGTCGTGCAGCGCGTGCCCGTGCGCGTTTCGATCGACGACGCCGATCTCGCGAAGCATCCGTTGCGGATCGGCCTCTCGGCAACGGTGAACGTGGATACGACGAATCGGGGTGGGCCGGTGCTCGCCCCCGACGTCACCGATCAGTTCACCGGCGTCACCCACGTCTACGCCGCGGATCTCGGCAAGGCGAATGCGCAAGCGGACGCGGTGATCCGGCGAAATCTGCCAGCCGCGCGCTAGCGCGTTCCGTCGCCGTACGATGCCTGACGATACGCCGGCCGCAGCCTCGCGTGCATCGCACGCTGCCGCGATGGTCGACGACGAGTTCGTCGTCGACCGCGCGCAAACGCCCCGGGGCGCACGAGATCGCGGCACCCGCGGATCCAATGCGCGGGGGCCGGCGTCTCATGTCGCGGCGTGCGCTCCAGCCGGCGCGCCGGGCTGCGGCACGACACGCACTTTCTCCCCGTCGACGCTCGAATCCGGGGGATTGAGGATCACCTCGTCGCCTGGGTCGAGGCCCGAGAGGATCTCGATCGTGGTGCCGAAATCGCGGCCTTCGACGATGCGCTTGAGCTTGATGCGATCGTCGTGGTCAACCGTGGCGACCTGCAGGCCGGCTGCGCGGAACAGCACGGTATTCGCCGGCAGGCGCAGCGCTTTTCGGTCGGCGCTCAGCGTGAAGTGCACCTCGGCGTACGCGCCCGGCAGCAGCTCGTGCCGCGCATTGTCGAGAAGCAGCTCCGCCTGCAGCGTGCGGCTTACCGGATCCAACGCGCCGGCAGTGTGCACGGTGCGCGCCGGAAAGAAGCGGCCGGGAAACTCCGCAAAACGTAGCCTGGCCGGAGTGCCGACGGGAGTGTCCGCGGCGTAGGCCTCCGGTACGTCGACGTAGACGCGCAGCTTGCGGGTGTCGGCGACTTCGAACAGTTCGTCGCCCGTCGCCTGGCCGGCGTTGATCAAGGCGCCGACGTCGGTGTTGCGGGCCGTGACGATGCCGTCGAACGGCGCGACCACCCGCTTGAACGCTTCCAGCTCGCGCAGCCTGGCGACATTGGCCGCCGCGGATTGCTCGGCGGCCTCTGCAGTCGCCGCGCCACTCGCCATTTGCTCGGCGTCCTGCTGCGACACGGAGCCGGCTGCGAGGAGTTTCTGCCATCGGGCGTTGGTGCTGAGCGCGAAGCTTAGGCTCGCGCGCGCGCTCGCCAGCTGCGCGATCGCCTGCGCGAGCTCCTGATCGATCTCGGGGGTCTCGATTCTCGCGAGCAGCTGGCCCTTGCGCACCGGCGTGCCGATGTCGGTGTACCACGCCTGCAGGTAGCCGCTGGTTTGCGCATAGATCGGCGCATCGACATAGGCGCGCACCGTTCCGGGGAGCACGAGATCCTCGCCGGTGTCGCCAGGACTCGGGTGCACCGTCGAGACGCTGAGCACCGCCACAGTCGCCGCCTGTCGGGTGAGTGCGTCGCGTGCGATGATCCGGCTGGCGACGCCCCAGACCGCAAGCGCGAGCGCGACGATGAGCAGGAGGAGGGAGAACCGCCGAATCTTGCGCTTCAGGCTCTCGTCCGGTGCGTACGGGGACGGTTCAGGCATTGGCGATCTGCGCAACGGCGGGTGCGACCGACGGTATGCGCCCGTGGATCATCGAGAAGACGGTCGGCACGAAGAACAGCGTCGCGACGGTCGCGAATACCAGGCCGCCGATCACCGCGCGGCCGAGCGGTGCGTTCTGCTCGCCGCCCTCGCCGAGACCGAGCGCCAGCGGAATCATGCCGATGATCATCGCCGACGCCGTCATCAGCACGGGGCGCAGGCGCGTGAAGCCGGCCTGCATCGCCGCCGCGAACGCATCGTCGCCGGCGTTCATCCGCTCGCGCGCAAAACTGACCACCAAAATGCTGTTGGCGGTCGCGACGCCCATGCTCATGATGGCGCCGGTCAGCGCCGGCACCGTCACCGGCGTGTGCGTCAGGAACAACATCCAGACGATGCCGGCGAGTGCGGCCGGCAGCGCCGTGATGATGATGAACGGATCGAGCAGCGATTGAAAGTTCACGACGATCAACATGTAGACGAGCACGATCGCCGCGAGCAGTCCGAGCAGCAGGCCGTCGAAAGAGGCCTTCATCGTCTGCGCCTGGCCGAGCAGCAGGACGCGCGAGCCGCGCGGCAGGTCCTTGTGCGAGGCGTCGATGATTTGCCGGACCCGCGTCGCTACCGAGCCGAGGTCCGCGCCCTGCACCGAACCGAAGATGTCGATCGCGGGCGTTGCGTCGTAGTGCGTGACGACCGCCGGTACGGCCTCGCGGTGGAAGCTCGCGACGTCCGACAGCAGCGGCGTGTTGCCAGCCGGACCCGCGGCGCCAACGGGCGTATTGGCGAGGTCCTCGAGCGAGTGCAGGCGAAACTCCGGGGTCTGCACGGCGACCTGATATTGCGTGCCGCTGCGCGGGTCGGTCCAGAAGCTCGGCGAGGTCTGGAAGCTGCCGGACAGGGAAACCAGCAGGTTGCTCGCAACATCCCTTTCGGTGAGCCCGAGCAGTTGTGCCTTGGTCCGGTTCACGCGGACACGAACCTGCGGATAGTCGTCCGGCTGCTGGATGCGCAGGTCCACGGCGCCGGGGACCGCGCGCAGCTTTTCGAGCAGGCGGTTGGCGAACGCGCGGTTGCCGGCCCGGTCGAAACCGACGATCTTCACGTCGAGCGGTGCCGGCAAGCCGAAATTCAGGATCTGGCTGATCATGTCGGCCGGCAGGAACGAGAACGTGGTCGATGGATAGGTCGCGTTCAGCTTCGCGCGCAGCTCGCGCTCGTACTTGGCGGTCGGGGCGTGATCGGGCTTCAGGTTGACGTAGATGTCGGCGTCGCCGGGGCCGATCGGCGCCGAGGTGCTGTAGGCGAGGTTGATGCCGCTGTAGGGCAGGCCGATGTTGTCGACGATGTTGCTGATCTCGCCGGCGGGGATCACCCGCCGGATCGTCGCCTCGACTGCGTCGCAGAGCGCCGCCGTCTCTTCGATGCGCATGCCGGTCGGGGCCCGCACGTGCAATTTGATCTGGCCGCTGTCGACGCTCGGGAAGAAGTCCTGGCCGAGCCCGGGGAGCGGTCCGAGCGGAAAGGCGATCAGCGCAGTCGCGGCCATCGCCGCAAGGAAGATTGCGGCGAAGCGCGCTCCGGAGTGCAGCGCGGCGCCGAGCAGCACACGGTAGCTCTCGCGCATCCTCTCGAAGCCGCGCTCGAAGCGCGCCTGCACGCGCGCGATGGCGCGCCGCGGCGCGGGCCGCCCCCGGCGGTCATGGGCGCGCAGCCAAAACTTTGCCAGCGTCGGCACGAGGGTACGCGACAGCAGGTAGGAGGCGAGCATGGCAAACACGACCGCCTCGGCGAGCGGGATGAACAGGTACTTGGCAATCCCCACCAGCAGGAACATCGGGATGAAGACGATGCAGATCGCCAGCGTCGAAACGAGCGCCGGCAGCGCGATCTGCCGCGCGCCGTCGAGGATCGCCGTCTCCACGTCCTTGCCGTTCTCGAGATGCCAGTTGATATTCTCGACCGTCACGGTCGCGTCGTCGACCAGGATGCCGACGGCGAGCGCGAGACCGCCGAGCGTCATGATGTTGATCGTCTGGCCGAGCGCCGCGAGACAGGCGATCGAGGCGAGAATCGACAGCGGTATCGAGACCGTGATGATCAGCGTGCTGCGCCAGCTGCCGAGGAACAGCAGGATCAGCAGCCCGGTCAGAGCAGCGGCGATCGCCGCCTCGCGTATCACGCCGGCGATCGCGGCGCGGACGAAGATCGACTGATCGCCGAGCGCTCTGATGCGCAGGCTCGCGGGCAGGGAGGCGCGAATTTGCGGCAGCCTCGCGTCGATGCCGTTGATGATGTCGATCGTCGAGGCGTTGCCGGTCTTCAGCACGCTCATCAGCACCGCGCGCCTGCCGTTCAGGCGGACGATATTGGTCTGCGGCGAATAGCCGTCGCGGACGTGTCCGACGTCGCGGATGTAGGTCACCGCGCCATTACTCGTGCCGACCGGCAGATCGTTGAGCTCGCCTATCGTGCGCGGGCTCGCGTTCAGTCCGATGTAGTATTCGCGCGACCCCATCTTCTCGGTGCCGGCCGGCAGGATGAGGTTTTGCGCGGCGATCGCGTTGGCGACGTCGGCGGGCGTGAGGCCGTGTGCGCGCAGCGCCGCCGGATCCAGATCGACGTTGACCTCGCGCTGCTTGCCGCCGTACGGAAACGGGATCGATGCGCCGGCGACCGTGGCAAGGTCGGTGCGCAGGATGTTGTTGCCGATGTCGTAGATCCTCGATTCCGACAGCGTATCGCTGGACAGGGCGAGTTGCAGGATCGGCACGCTGGAGGCATTGTACGCGAGGATGAACGGCGGCGAGGTGCCCGGCGGCGAATTGAACAGCTGCGACTGGGAGACCGCGGTGATCTGTGCGTAGGACAGATCGCGGTTCGTGCCGGGCTGGAAGAAATACTTGACGATCGCCACGCCGTCGACCGACTGCGATTCGGTGTGCTGCACGTTGCTGACGACCGTTTGCGCGGTGCGCTCGGAGAGCAGTGCGATGCGGTCGGCGATCTCGCGCGGCGAGAGTCCGTTGTAGTGCCAGAACACTGCGGCGACCGGGATGTTGATGTTTGGAAAGATGTCCGTCGCCGTCGTGAGAAAGGCATAGACGCCCATCAGCACGATCAGCAGTGCGAGCATGATGAACGTGTAGGGCCTGTGCAGCGCGACCCTGACTATCCACATCGGGCAATCGGCTCCGCTGCAGATTCGTCGGGCGTGGCCGTCAGTGCATGTCCGCCGGTGAAGCTCACCCGGGCGGCGACGCGCCGGAGAACGTCACCGGGGTGGCGCCGCTGACCGGCCCGATCTTCGCCTGATCGCTGACGTAGAGCGCGACCTCGTGATCGAAACGCAGCGCGCCGTCGACGACCGCGCCGGGGCCGATGACGATCCTCGGCACCGCGTCGCTTACCTGGAAGAATATGCCGCTCGGCTTCTTGACGGCGATGCCGCCCTCGACCTGCGATTGACCGAGCACGGAGACGTTGCCGTCGACGGTCGTGATTCCGCCGGAAACCTGCGCCGAGTTCAAGGTGATCGCGCCGCTCACGTTCGCGACCGTTCCGGAGACCTTGGCGCCATCCGCGAGCCTGATGGCGCCGTTGACGACCGTCACGCCGCCCGCGACCCGGGCGCCCGCCCGCAGCGCGATCGGCCCGTTGACGGTCGTCAGCGACTCGGCGCTCGCGTGCCGGCCGATCGTGATGCCGCCGTTCACCGTCCGGGCGGTCGTCAGCACGGCGTTGTCATCGGCGACGATCGAGCCGTTGACCGTCGCCGCCGCGCCGGCCGGCGTACCGGCGGCGACATGAATCGAACCGTTCACCCGGCTCGCCGCGCCGCCGGGTCCGGGGCCGCAAGCGCTCAGGGCGCCGGCGAGCGCCAGCAGGGCGGCGAGGCTCGAAAGGCGGCTTGGCATAGGCATCGTTCGGCGCTCCTCTGGCCGTAAGGCAACGGAGATTATAGGCAAATCGCCACGCAGCGTCATTCGCGCCCGGGCCAGGTCTATGCGAAGAGCAGAAAACATCCCAGCGCGGCGGCGAGAGACAGCGGCATCACGATCGCTCCGAGCCACAGGAACCGGCGTGCGCTCACCTCGACGCCCTCGCGCCGAAGTGCGAGCAGCCAGAGGATCGTCGCCAGCGAACCGGTCACCGACAGATTCGGGCCGAGGTCGACGCCGATCAGCAAGGCGCCCGCGATCCGGGAGGAGGCGTGCGCGGCCCGCAGGAGATGCGCGACGATCAGGGCGACGGGGAGATTGTTGATGAGATTCGCGCTGAAGGCGGCGACGGAGCCGGCAGCCGCGGCGCGCAGCGGCGAGACGGCGGCGCCATGCGCGCCCAGCTGCTGCGCGAGCGGTGCGAACGCACCCGTGGTCTCGATCGCGCGCACCAGCACGAACAACGCTGCGACCAGGGGCAGCACGCTCCAGGAAATGTCGCGCAACGCACCCCAGGGTGGCGACCGGCGCAGCAGCAGGATGGCGAACCACGCCGCTGCGCCGGCGAGAAACGTCGGCAGGCCGAGCGGTTGGCCGAACGCCGACGACAGCGACAGCAGCACCGCGGTCGCGGCAATGGCGGCGGCGGCGACCCGGCCGCCGCCGCCGAGAGCCGGCACCGCCACCTCGCGTGCGATCGGCGGACCGAGTCGTGCCCGCTGCGTGCAGCGCAGCGCGGCGTAGGTCACGAGAATCGCGGCCGCGGAGGCCGGGGCGAATTGCAGCAACCAGCCGCCGAGCGGCGGCATGGCGCTGCCATAGACGACTAGGTTCGCCGGATTGGAGATCGGCAGCACGAAGCTCGCCGCGTTGGCGA